>ERZ1034920.530-NODE-530-length-29722-cov-36.551556_pt1 | contig 29722 bp, 24 predicted proteins | sample MGYA00520688_ERZ1034920 | MGnify/ENA primary metagenome ERZ1034920 (study PRJEB33766, sample SAMN09781785) | gut metagenome | biome: gut microbiome | host: Homo sapiens | place: Madagascar | study: EMG produced TPA metagenomics assembly of the PRJNA485056 data...
ATTTAAAAAAAGACATCAAAAATTAGCAGAGTTAAAAGGCAACAATAGCAATGAAATTGCTATCTTTTCTCGTTATGCTTCTATTCTCTCTATTGGTATGAAAATTCCTTTACAAGAGGTTCTACAGAATACTATTTATCAATTATTAGATTTATATAACCGATTTGAATTAAAGGAATATACAGACTATTATTTAAGAGCTTGTCTCGCTGGTGCTAAAGGAATGAAAGAACCAGAAGACTGGATGAAAGATATTTATGAAAATTGATTATAATTGCTCTTAGCAATTTGAAATGCGGCATTGCCGCCATAAAAAGAAGTTATTATTATTTTCTAAAGGAGGAAAATATATGAAATTTGGTGTTCGCGAAATTGCCAATGTAGTATTTAGAGCTAAATCTGCAGTAAAGATTGGTAATACTGAATTTAAAGTAGGACAACCTGTTCTTTACCTCGATACAGCTAAGACTTCTACTCTTGAAGGTGCAGCAACTACTGTATATGCGCAGGGTGGACGTGGTAACACTCGTCTAATCGCATGGGAAGGTGAAAAAACTTTAACATTTACCGTTGAAGATGCATTACTTTCTCCTCTTGGTTTCTCTATCCTTTCTGGTGCTGGTCTAATTAAGGGTACAGAAACTGAAATGGTGCACGTTCATACTACTACTCGTCAAGTTATTGATAGCACTGGTAAAATTGATTTGAAGGATGCTCTTGAAGCAGAAGACAAGATATGCCAGGATGCACCTCTCTTCGTTCTTGGAACAGAGGAAGATGGTTCTCTTGATGGTAGTGTTCTTACTGTAAAAACTGTTGAGGAAGATGGTAAGTCTGTAACAGTAGATGTTACTGATGATACAGAGGGTAAATATAAATCTAAGGTTGGCTCTACTGTTGTAGTAGATTATTATATAATCAAGAAGAGTGCAAATGTTTCTGAAATTCAGATTGACGCAGAAAACTTCGCTGGCTATTACTATGTTGAAGCAGATACTCTATTCAGACGTCAAGACAATGGTGTAGATATGCCTGCTAACATTACTCTTCCTAATGTAAAGATTCAGTCTAACTTTACCTTTACCATGGCTTCTACTGGTGACCCTTCAACATTTACATTCACCATGGACGCATTCCCTGGTTACACTTATTTTGATAAGACAAAGAAAGTTCTTTGTGTAATTCAGATTATTGAAGATACAACTGCAGCAAGCACTAAGTGGGATACTGTAATGCCTCACGAAGAGCATACTACTGAAAAGGAAAAGGATTTTGCAAAGCCTGACAAATATCCTGACTCTTTTGATAGCACAACAGTTTAATTTTAAAAACTATAAAAATGGGGGACAGATATATTATCTGTCCCCCATTTTTTGTTTATTTGGAGGATTAAATGAATGAAATAACTTCAATAGCAAATGAAATTATTAAAAATGCAAAAGGAGAAACTGTTAAAGAGATTTCTCAAATTACTTCTTCTGATTTCAATCAATTAGTAAAAGCAGCTCAAGATTTTATGAAAGAGTTGAAAACAAAAAATGCAGATTTTTCAAAAAAAAGAATGTCTAAAACTGCATACATTCAAATGCTGCGTTCTCAAAATCAAAATAGTCTAATTACAGAACAAGAAATTTCTAATATTACTCAAAAAGTTAGTGATGAAAAGCAAGAAAATAAATTTAAAAAAGATATTATCACTATAACTATGGCTTTTCAACAAGCTGTAAATAAAATATTAAAGCAAAAAATAAATTTAACTTGGGTTGTTGAAACAAAGGATGAACAGGGGCATGTTAAACAAGAAATTATAGTCTTTGATGAAGCGGAAGAAATAGAAATATTGGCAAATGGAATCGCTAATCCTGGTGGAAGAATTGTTTTAAATCCAGCTAATCTAATTAAATTGAGGGAGAATGGAAGAGTAAAAGGTAAAGACATTGAAAATTTTCTTTTAGAAGCATTAGGAGAAAAAAATAATAAAAAAAATGTTGAAAACCATATTAAACTTTTAAAAAATTTATATCGTTTCATTCAAGAAGATAAAAGATTAGTCAGAACTGAAAAAATTAATGGCTCAAATAAAACAACTTATTATTATTTATGGTTATGGTGGAATGAAAACAACTTAAGAACTTACGCTCAAGTAGGAAATTATGGTATCTTTAATGAAGGATATGTTGCTGCATTAGCAAATATTCCAAAAGAAAAGCAATATTCACCCTTTTCTATGCTTAATAAAGAAGATAAAATAAAGAAGTTATATGAGGATTATATATTAAAAGTTGATAACTTAGCAGGATTATGGGGTGGGGATGTAGATGTCAATATAGAGGAAAATCTCCAACTTGCAGTAAAAGCAGGAAGAGCTTCTTCCCAATCATTTGGTTTATTATATGATTTTGCGTCTTGGTTAGTGAATAATAAAACTTTAACTAAAGAGATTCAAGAGAAAGGTATTTATACTTCTTTCTATGAAGATAAGCAGAAAAAAATTGATTTATTTCGAGCAAAAAAAGGATTACAAAAGACTTCTTTTAAACAAGGACAAGTTATAAATCTAATTAGTGATACTATATCTAAATCAGCAAAAGAAAGCTTGGAACATTTTTTACAAGAAACAACAAAAAATTTAAATGGAGTAAAATATTATAATGATATTTAATATAAAATAGCAAAATTTGACTTTTAAGAATTTTTGTGCTATAATATATTAAGAAAGAAAGAAAGGAAAAAGGAAAAAATGGCTAAAACAAGTTTTACTAATTTGAAACTTAAAGTAAATTCAGAAACAACTTCTTTTACTTTTAATAATAGTAATATAGAGGTTCTACAGTATCTTCCAATTGAAGATAAGTATGATTTAATTATGATTACTTTACAGAAGGCGCAGGAGGGGGCTGTTTACAATCCCTTAAAATTAGAGATGTATTTTAATCTTAATCTTGTATATCTTTATACAAACATCTCTTTTACTGAAAGACAGAAGGAGAATGAAGGGAAGCTTTATGATACCCTTGTAAGTTCTGGTTTGCTTGATGAAATTATTTCTCATCTTAATGAGGATGAATACAATGACCTTATAAAGATGATGGAAAAGTGTGTAACATCATATACACAGAAGGAACGTTCTATCGCCGCAAAGCTTGCAGATTTTATTGAAGAGCTTCCTGAAAAGATGAGCGAGGCAGCAAAGATTGCTGAAAATTTTAATCCTGAGCAGTTTAAGAATGTAATTGATTTTGCTACTGCCGCTAATGGTGGAAGACCTATCCAAATGTCAACAAAATCTTGATTGGACATAACAAATTAAAATATTTGCCTTCATTATCAAAATAAGATAGTGAAGGCTTTATTTTTGTATAAAGCAGGCGGATTTTAAAGGAGGAATATAAGTAATGGCTAATGGTAGCATTATATATAATGTGGGCTTCAAGGTAGATTCTAATGGTCTAAAAGCAGCTCAACAAAATTTAATAAAATTAAAAGAAACACTTTCTTCAATTGGTTCAATTAGTACAAGTAGTTTAATTTCTCCAAGTTTATCAACTGAACAACAAGTGGTTTTAAGGAAGCAAATAGAAGATGCCAAGGCAGCAGGAAAGACGATAGAGAAGATTTTACAAGAAAGTTACAATCCAAAATTAAATACAATTAATATTACTAAATTTAATCAAGCTTTAAAGCAATCTGGTAGTTCAATTAGCGAACTTGGTAAAAAATTAGCTGGTTTTGGACCCCAAGGCGTTACAGCTTTTCGACAGTTGACTGCACAAATTGCTAGTACGAAAGTTCAAGTTAAAGAAACAAATAAACTTTTAGAAGAAACGGGTACCACAATTAAAAATACTATTAGATGGGGTATCACTTCTTCTATTTGGAATAATATGACTGGCTCTATAGAAAAAGCTTGGGGTTTTGCGAAGAAACTAGATAGTTCATTGAATGATATTCGTATTGTTACTGGGAAATCAGCAGATGATATGGAAAAATTTGCTATACAAGCAAATAAAGCAGCAAAAAATTTAGGTTCAACCACAACAGATTATACTAATGCGTCTTTGATTTATTATCAGCAAGGTTTGGATGATGCTGAAGTTAAAGCAAGAACAGAGACTACTTTAAAGGCAGCTAATGTTACAGGACAGTCTACTGCAGAAGTATCAGAACAATTAACTGCAGTATGGAATGGTTATAAAGTTTCTGCGAATGAAGCAGAATTATATGTAGATAAACTATCTGCTGTTGCTGCAACTACTGCATCTGACCTAGAAGAACTTTCAACTGGTATGTCTAAAGTTGCGTCTGCTGCTAGCATTATGGGTGTTGATATTGACCAATTAAATGCCCAATTAGCTACTATTGTATCTGTTACTAGACAAGCACCGGAGTCTGTTGGTACTGCATTAAAAACAATTTATGCTCGTATGGGAGATATTGAAGCAGGTCTTGATACAGAAACTTCTTTAGGTAGTTACACTAAAGAAATGAAAGCAATGGGCTTCAATGTTTTAGATACTAATGGCAAATTAAAAGATATGGGTGCAGTCATTGAGGAGATTGGTGGGAAATGGAATACTTTATCTCGTGAACAACAAGTTGCCCTTTCTCAAACAATGGCAGGTACTCGTCAATACAATAACCTATTATCTCTCTTTGATAATTGGGATATGTATACAGAGTCTTTAAATACTTCTAAAAATGCCGCTGGAGCTCTTCAAAAACAGCAAGATACTTATATGGAGTCAATGGAGGCTCATTTACAAAAGTTAGAGACAGAGGGTGAAAGAGTTTATAACTCTTTGTTTGATGCTTCTGAAATTAATCCTTTAATTGATGCTATTACTACAGTTGTTTCTTTAATAGGAGATTTAGTAGATAGTCTTGGAGGATTACAACCTATTTTAGCATTGGTTAGTGGTTTATTTATAAAAACTTTTTCTGGACAGATTGGAAGTAGCATTGCCACCGCTGTAATTAATTTTAAAAATGCTAAAGAAAATACTCAAGAGCTTGCTGCAGGAATGGAAGTTTTAAAAGAAATCAGCAATAGTGCGATTGATTCTACTTCTAAAACCATGGCAGATATGGGTGAAAAAGTTAAAAGCCTTGCTAAAGAAGGTATTATTACTCAAGACCAAGCAGATAATTTAAGTAGTTATATTGAAAGAATTAGAAATCTTGGAGAAGAATACGATAATACAGCAGACAAACTAAGAGAGTTAAATAAAGCAAAAGCACAAATGCAAGATGCTTTAGGTGGGCAACTTACAGAAGATGGTAATGTAACTGAAGGTTCTTTAATTCAAGAAGGTTTTAAAGGCACAGATAAAGAAATTACTTCTGCTGATTTTGAAAAGATTGCAGAAAAAGCAAAAGAAAGAGAAAATATAAGTCAAGAAACTTTTCAAGAAGGTTTCAATCAAGGTAAAACAAGAGAAGAAGTAATTTTAGAGCAAAATGATGCTTATCAAAAAGTAATTGATAAAATAAATGAACAAAGAGAAGCTTTAGAAGATGCTCAGGAAGCTGCAATAAATTATAGCGACTCTTTGAGTTCAATGGCAGAAAAATTTGAAAATAAGAATAATACAAAAAACAAATTTTCTAGCGCAGCAAAAAGAACTACTGCAGAATTATTAGATTCAAATAGTGATGTCTCAAAAGCGGCAGAGAATAGTGAAGAAGTAAAAAAGGCATTAGAACAATTACAGAAAGCTAATGATAGTATTCCTAAGAAAAATAAAGAGATTACACAAGAGATACAACAACAATATAATGAAGCTTTAAAAAAAGTTGCAGAAGCGTATAAAGAATATATTGAAGGGGCAGCAAATGAAACATATGACACACAAAATGATTATTTAAATAATCTTGAGGAGAACGCAAGAAACGCTGCTTTAGGAATTGAAGATGATTTAAATAACGCTTTAAAGAATATTCAAGAGCAAGAAGACAATGCAGAAGAGGGCTTCAGAGATAGTATAAAAGATATTGATTTTTCTGTTGAAGTTCAAAATGCTACAGAAACAGTAGGAGCTCTTACAGAAATTACAACCAGTTTTAATTCTTTATTAAATATTGTTGATATTTGGAATAATAAAGATTTAGACGTTGGACAAAAAATTGAACAATCTTTAATGGCTGCTGCTGCAGTCTTCCCGCTTTTAATAAATGGTTTTCAGACTTTAGATAAACATTTAAAAATAACTTCTACTTTAAAAGATATATTTAAAGCTAAAACAGATGCCGCAAGAGCTGCACAAGCTGCAGAGGCTGCTCAAACAGAATTAGATACATTAAAAAGACAAAGACATTTATTGGTTTTGCAAGCTCAAAACGGAAGCCAAGAAGCTTCTAATGCATTAAAAGAAATAGATATTGAGATTACAACAAAAGAAGCTGCAGCAACAGAACTGGCAAAAGTAGCTACAGATAAACGTACAGCATCGCAGGAAGCATTAAATGCTGCGTTATTAGCCAATCCTTTAACAATTGTTTTAGGAGCTATTGTTGCTGTTACAGCTGCGTTAGCGATTTGGAAAAAAGCAGAAGAAAGTGTAGCTGAAGCTCAGCGAAATAATAGAGATGCCGCATTAGAAAAGATTGCTGCAAAAAGACAAGAAATTGATGCGAATAATGAAATTGTAAAATCTTATCAAGAATTATTAGACCAATATAAAGAACAAGATATAAGTAAAACTCAATTAATTGATAAAACAAAAGAATTAATTACTTCTTATGGTGATGAAATTAATGTCTTAGATTTACTTGAAGGAAAATATGAAGATGTAAAAAAAGCTATTATTGAAGCAAGAAAAGCTGAATTACAAGAGCAAATAGACATTGAAAATGAGTATCAACAGAAAGAAGACCAAGAGATTGGGGCCACTTTAGCAGCAGCTGGAATTAATTCAGATACCAGGTCAAGTGATGTAATTACTGGTATTGGCAGAGGACTAATGGTTGGTGCGTCTGTAATGATGCCATCAATTATCGGGGCGGAAGCATCTACAGGCACTATTGGACAGCTTTTTACTGATAATGTAAGTAAAGATAATGGCACTATTATGTTTAATACTGGTCTTTCTGGTCATGATGAAGGAGATGTTAATAGTGCATTAATGGGGTCAGGTCTTTTTAGCGCTTCTTCTAATAGGGTTACTGGATTTGGTTCTTCTGCGCAAGAATTGTCTTTAAGCAAAAAGATAGAGAATAATGAAGATTTTATAGATTTTTATGATAGACTAGAAGACACTTATTCTCATATGTCTGATTATATCGATAGTGCTACTTTAGCTAATTCAGAAGAGTATCAAGCCATAGGGGAGTGGCTAGAATCTAATAAAGAATTTGTTGATGCAGCGAAAGAAAGTCTAACTACTGAAGCAGCTAATAAGAATGAACAAAAAGCTTATGACTTAGATTTTGATAGTGTTAATAATTTAAAAGAGTACAAGGATAGAAGAGAAGAATTATATCAAGAAGTTTTACAAAATGCATGGGATGCAGGAGAAGAGGATATAACAAGAGAAGAAGTAGAAAAAAGAGTTGATGAAATAATTAAACAAACTTCTACTTCTGGTGCAGATTGGATTGGTAAAGGTACTTTTTCTGAAAATTTAGTAGAGAGATTTGGAGAAGAAAATAGAGGAGAAATAGATAAAATTTTAGATGGTTTATCAGAAGAAGAGCTTAACGCCTTATTTACTATGGATGTAGACGAAATAAAGTCTCTTGATAATTTAAATCATTATGTAGAAAAAGCAAAATATACTGTTGAAAAAGAAAAGATAGAATTAAAAATCACCACAGCAGACTCTGCTATTGAATCTCTTGAAAAAGGAAAAGATTTAACAGAAAAACAAATTACTGCATTAAAGGAATTAGAAAAACAATACCCTGCATTGGCAGATGTACAAGATAGGACTTCAAAAAATTATTTAGAAAGATTAACTCAAATTAGAGAAGCTTTAGAAAAAGAAAAGATTGAACAACAAGAAAATATTCGTAATTTAGATATTGATGAAGCTAAAAAATTAATTATAGAAGCTGAATTAGACCCAGAGAAAGAGAAAGAACTTACTAATAAATTAAAAGAAATTACTGAACAAGATTATAAAGTAATAGTAGAAATAAAAGCAGACGTGCAGTCAGATTTTGATTCTATTACTTCTACAATGGACAATATTAATACTGCAGCTTCTAAAATCGGAGATAATTTTATTGTTGCAGCAAAAGATATTGAAGAACTAAATGAAGCTTTTCCCGGTATTCTTGCGGGAATTGAATTTTTAAATAATGGCACTGTTCAGTTAAATGAAGATGCAGTAAAAGCAGCGATGGAAGCTTCAAAGAGAGAAGTAGCAGCAGATACTAATACAGCTATTCAAAAATTACAGAATGAAAAGACTGTATTAGAAATGAAGAGAGATTCTGCATATAAAATTGCTGAAATAGCTAAAGGATTAGCAAATGGTGATGTAAAATTAACTGATGTACAGTCTGAGTTAAATGAAAATCTTAATCTTTTAAAAGAAAATAATGCTACAGAAACGTCAAGAGTAGAGCAAGAAGAATCTATTAATGTAGCTGAACAAGCAAAAAGTTCTTCTGAAAATATGGCTCAAAATTTTGCAAGTGCTTATGAAGCTATGTCAGAAGATTCTCAACGTTTTGCAGAAATAGCTAAACATAATTTAAAAGTTGCAACCACAGGAGATGGAGATACAATCTCTAAGTGGGGAGAAAATTTTAATACCCAGTGGAAGGGTAAAAGTAATGATTTAGGTACCGTTGCATCTGCAGACGCAGCAAAATTAATTACCTATGATGATTTCGGTGACGCAGAAGCAAATTATGCTCAAATAGCAGACTCTTTTATGATGCTAGGAGATGCTTATGATGAGACTGTTAATAATATTGATGGAAAAATGGCAGAATTATTAGCAAGGTCTCAAGAAGCAGCACACGCATTTGATAAAACAGCTTCTGGAGGTTCATCTGATAAAGCGATTGATGATAAGATTGATAGATATCATGATATCAATATCGAATTAGATGATATGGAAAAAGCCATTGAAAGAGTTTCTAAAGCGCAAGAGCGCTTAATCGGTAAAGATTTAATTGCTGCCCAAGAACAAGAAATTAAATTATTAAAAGATAATATTAAATTAAGAAAAGAAAAATTAAAAATTCAACAAAACGAAGTTAAAGAATTACAAGGGCATCTGCTTGCGGATGGTGTAAAATTTAATGAAGATGGTTCTGTTGCTAATTATGCTAAAATTATGCAGCAAAAAATTAATGAAGCGAATACAGCAATTCAAGCAGCAAATGCTGCGAAAGATAAAGATGCCGCAAATGCAGCAAAGAAAAACTATGAAGAATTTAAGAAAAATTTTGAAAGATATGAAGCAGTAAGAGATGAAATTGAAGATTTAACCGATGAAATTACAGATGCTTTATATGAGCAGATTGAGAAAAAGGTTGCCGCATTTACTGCAAAAATTAGTGTAAAGCTTGATACTGCGAAAGCAGAAAAAGATTGGAAAGAATTTACAAATAAATTATTAATTCCTACTAATGATGCATTAGCTCAAATGAATGCTCAAAATGACTTATTAAAGAGCGACCGCAGTATTGCAAGTAGAACTACAGCTAATTATGATAAAATTGTTCAGCAAGGTTTGAATGCTCAAGCGATGGTTGAAGGAACTGCCGCGGAAGGTACTAAATCAGTTTATGCTATTTGGGATGAACGTCTAAATGAAGGAAAAGGCGGATATAGATTTGATGAAGCAAAATGGAAAGAAGATATTGATTCTGCTTTACAAGAGTCTCAAGATGCAATTCTTCAAATTTTAGATGATATTGATTCTCTTGGTAGTTCTTATATTGATTTGCTAGAGCAAACTATTGATGCGCAGAAAGAGCAATTAGCTATTTATGATGATATGAATAGTTTATTAAATCATGCTATGAAACTTCAAGAATTATTTACTGGAGAGAATGATTATGGAGCTAAAGCTTCTTTCTATGAAGAACAACAAAGAATAGCTAGAGAAAAAACTATAAATGCAGATAATCGTAGGACTTGGGCGATGGATAATATAGATTCTGCTAAGCAGGATTATTTAGATGCTAAAGCTCAATATGATGAAGCTGTTGCCTCTGGCACTGGTGATACTACAACTCTTGAGAAGTATTTAGATATTGCTAAACAAAAATATGAAGATATTAAAAATGAGTTAAAAGATTCTACAGAAGATTTCTATACTTCTATTGAAGAACAAATTGAAGCAGCTAAAAATGTATATATTAACACTGTAAATAAAGCCATTGCTGATATGGATAAACAGTTTACTGGTAGTCAAGGTCTTTCTTATATCAGTGAAGAATGGGATTTAATTAATAAAAATGCAGATAGATATTTAGATACAGTAAATTCTACTTATGAAGTTCAATCTTTACAAATGAAGTATCAAAAATCAATTAATGATACAAACAGTATTAGCGCACAGAAAAAGCTTAAAAAAGCAATGGAAGAAGAGATTAAACTTCTTCAAGAGAAAGATAAATTAAGCCAATATGATATTGATAGAGCAAATAAAAAATATGAACTTACTTTAAAACAAATTGCGCTAGAAGAAGCACAAGCCAATAAATCTACTATGCGATTAAGAAGAGATGCACAAGGTAACTATTCTTATCAATTTGTAGCAGATGAAGATGCAGTAAATGACGCTCAACAAGAGTTATTAGCTTTACAAAATGAATTATATAATTTTGATAAAGAACGTTATCAACAAACATTAGATGATGCACTTGCTGTATATCAAGAGTATCAACAAAAAATGTTAGAAGCTGCACAAATCACTGACCCAGAAGAACGTGCTGCAAGAGAGCAATTAATAACTCAACAATATCAAGATTATATAGCTTCTATTGCTCAAGATAATAGTACTGTTAGTCAAAATCTACAGCAATCAGCTTTTGATTCATTGCGAGGTCAATATGATGTCAATGCACAAAATTTTGAAGCAATGACAAAAGGAATGTTTGAAGATTTTAGCCAGCTTACTGTTACAGATATGCCCTCTTGTATGGCTACTCTTGTAACTGGTTGGGATGGAAGCTTACAACAAATGGTAGATAAATTAGGTAATGAGGAAACTGGTTTTTCTGGGGCGGCTAAGAATGCCTTAGACATTATTACTGCTGCAGGAGTAGAATTAGATGATGAATTAATTACATTAGGAGAGCATTTTTCTGGTGAAGATGGCATTGCAGCGGGTATTTTAAATGATGTTAAAGATATTAATGAAGAAGTTAGTACTTTTAAAACAGAAGTTTTAGATCCGACTGTTGAGAAAGGACAAACAGAATTACCAGATGCTTGGAAAGAGTATAGAGATGGTGTAGATAAAGCTTCTGTTGCATTAAAAACTTTAACTGATAGACTTGGAGCTACTTATACAAAAGCGAATAGCTTATATAAGAAATTACAAGAAATAGCTAGTCAAAGTCCAATTAATGTTAAAATTAATTATGAGACTACTGGAGACCCAACTACTCCTTCTGGTAATTATACTGGAGGAGGAGGAGGAACTGGAGAACTGAGCGCAGGTAGCTCTTCAGACGCAGAAGAGGAAGAAAGCAATGTTCTACTTTGGAGAAATTCACCTTCTCCTAGTTCTTCTGTTGGGTATGATGGTTATGTTGCTAAGGAATACACTACTCAAATGTTATTAGAGGCGGCAAACCTTGAAAAAGATTATAATGCTATTAAGTCTTCTGCTTCTCAAGCTGATTTTATGCGGGCGCGCTTTCCAACTTGGAGAATTATAAATAGACAACAGACAAAAAGTTGGGGTAACACCATTCTTACTATACAAGAAGAAAAAACTGGTGTTATTGGTTATATTCCTGAAACTAGAGTAAAGAAATATGGCTCTTCTGGTATGAAATCTTTTGATACTGGTGGATATACTGGTGAATGGGGCAATGAAGGTCGTATGGCAATGCTCCATGAAAAAGAAATTGTATTAAATAAAGAAGATACTGCAAATATTTTGGATGCTGTTTCTATTGTTAGAAACTTAAGCTCTTTAATTTCTGTAATGAGTTCTTGTATGACAGGTTCATTAAATTCTTATTCAACTTTACCGAATATAGGTAATAGAACAGTTGACCAAAATGTTCATATTGAAGCTACTTTCCCGAATGTAACAGATTCTTCTGAGATTGAAGATGCATTAAATAATCTCGTTAATATTGCAAGCCAGAGAGCTTTCAATACTAGTCGTTAAATAAAAGCGGAGATAGTATTTTAACTATCTCCGCTTTTTCTTTTTTGGGCATTGTTTTTTAATTCTTAATTAGATTTTTTAAATATATAATAGAGATATGGAGAAAAAGGAGTGTGAAATTTTTATGGCAAAAGAGAATAATATAAATAATTCATCTTCTATTAAAACTAAAAATAGTTCAAATTTTGAAGAAAAAATTTGTCAAGCAATAGAAATTTTATCACAGCAAGCACTTAGTGCAGGAGGATACGATAGAACTATTCTTGCTACTGTTATAGAGGTAATAGATAGTTCTGCAGGAATCTATCGACTTAGGCATCAAGAAAATACTTTCATAGCAAAAGCCGCTTGTCCGGGTATTGAATATTTTCAAAATACTCAAGTTTATGTTTTAGTACCAAAAGATGATTTTACCAATGAAAAAATTATACTTTGGTCAGCTGACTCTGAAAAGCATTTTGGTCCTTTACCTATTACTTCTATGACAATTAACACTACAGACCAATATACTGTTACTACGAGAGAAGGCGAAGAAAAGTATATAGCTATTTATGCTAGTACTGTGGGTGGAGGTAGTTAATAATGGAAAATGGACTACGTTTTTATTATGAATTTGCCCAAGGTACACCAAAAAATAGAATTATTAAAGTGCAGGATATGGATGGTAAAAGTATAAATATTAATTGGAAATTATCTGAAGAGGATAATACTGAAGAAAGTATAGAAGTCTGTAATTTTATTATTGAAGTAGCTTGCTCTTGCCGTGGGATAGAAGGAAGTGCTTCTGGTGACTGAGATGAATAATGACCGTATTTTTACTGAAAATATTATCCAAGTTACGGATAATATTTCTACTGCTGATATCTATTGGGAAGATGTAACAAAATTAGATGAAGATTTAATTCATAAAAATAATATGAAAATATTATCAATGTGTATTGGACGCACTATTTTAGATAGCACAGAAAAGCATATTGTTCTTTATGATGTTGCCGCCCATAGTGATTGGGAAAAAGCTACATTGGATTATATTTATGCTATTGGTAGTAATAGAGGAATATGTGGTTTATATTATATATCTTTAGGAAGAGTAGAGATTGAACCACAAGAATTAAATTTATTAAGAGAAATAACTGCAGGTATAAAAGATGCAGCTATTACTTTTGATGGTGAATGGATTTTAAATGAAGTCTCTAATGTTTTTTCTTTAAAAACTGAAGATAATCCATGGATATTCTATATATCTAATAATGGCATTTTATATAGAAAACATGGAGCTAATTCTGCACCAGAGAAGATGGCAGAAGGTGCTTTATTGGTAGCAGCAGAAAGAGGATATTATCCCCCAGAGCGCCTAGAATTAGATTCAGACCAAGGATTAGTAGTATGTTATTTAAAAGAGAACAAAGAACTCGTTTATCGTACTTATGCTTACTCTAGTTTAACAGGTCAAAAAGAATGGTTTGCTGAAGAAATTATTGATACTTTTTCAGTAGAAGTAAAAGATATTTCTATACATCGGTTAAATGATTATCGAATGGGCGTGTGTGTCTGCCTTGTAGATGGAGAGGGATATAAAAATCTTTGGTATATTACTGATAGAAGTTATGCTCAAATGGCATTTAGACCTGAACATTTTTATATTGCTCCAGCAGTAATTCACAATCCTATTTATGGTTATGTCAATTATGATGATAATTGTAATACTCTTATTCAACCAAAATGGGAATGGTCTATAAATGAAACTCATGATATTGTTACTTTAACAAGTGATTTGACTCTTGTATATTTCAATGATTTTCAAACAATTCTTGCGGCAAACGGTAGTAGAAATGCAATTTTTACCACTAAAGATGCTACAAGTGAGATATACAAAATTGAGGCAGTAGGAGAGAACCAAATTAAGGTTTATTTTTCTGTTCCATTATTAAAAGATTTTACTTTAACTTTTAATCCGCCCCCTGAAATAGATTTTGCAGCAAAAGTAAACTGCGAGTCTGGTGGAGGTTTAGTTAAAATAAATACAAAAGAGTCTCATCTGTTTGATATTTCAGAAAAAATTGATTATAATTATAATGAAACATTTGAGATTACAAATGCAGTTATTGATAGTATGACAATTGATATGCATTATATTACAACTAAGAAATTTTCTGCAGCTCCAGAAACATTTACTATTACAAATTCAGTTATTGATTTAATGAATGTAGAAATGCATGCTATTTCTAATATTGAAGCAAATCCTGCCGCAGAAACATTTACTATTACAAATGCAGTTATTGATTCAGTTACTATTGATAGTATTGATATTATAATTACAATTCCTATTTAATAGAAAGGAGAAAAAATGATTAGTAATAATTCTTCTTTAGAAGTTCATAATAAATTTGAATTACAATTATGTGATATAGATGGCAATATAGAACAAGAAGCTTATGCTTATAATGCTGCTAATTCTTTAAGATATATGTTGCATAGTATTGGTATTAGTATAAACTCTGTAGGAGGTTCTTCTCGAAACGATACAGGTTTTGCTTTTTTAGCACTTGGTGATGGAGATATATCAATAAATTCACCAAAAAGTACAGATAGGTTTTTAGCTAATCGAAGATTTAATTCAGATATAACTCGAAATGAATTTAGAAGGATAACTCCATTTACAAAGGAGTATCAAACTATTGAATATCAATCTGCTGAGCATACTTTTCCAGCAACAAGAGATTATATAGCGAATTTAACTGAAATTGGTCTTATATCTCAGTGGGATGACCATTGCTATTCTCATGCAGCATTAGTAGATGCAGAGGGGAACTCTATCATTATTAAAAAAACAGAATATAATATTTTAAAAGTTAAATGTACTATTTATATCACTCCAGTTTTAACTGTTACAAATGCTGCATTAAATTTTAAGTTTTTTCCTGCTTATAGCTCTGTTTTGGGTGGATGTTGTATTTATGGTGAGACAGAAATATCTACTTTTGACAGTGACCAAATACATTTACCATCAGTAAAAGGAGGCACTAAGTTTTATTTTTCTCCTCAATATGTGCCAGAAAGCTCTGATGGAATTATTTATGATAATCCAATGATGACACGAGAAAGAGGAATGAATAATAGTTTAATGTCGGCTTCTTGGAGATATAACCAAAATATGATTTTTGATAGTACTACATTAGATTTTTCTCCTGTCTTCCCTATAACGAATTATATAGACAATGAATTAATTACTCAACAATATAAAAATTTTGGATTCGCTCATAGTATTGTTTTTCCTAATTTTGGAGCAATCGCTTTACCAAATGAAAATATTATTCCTAAATATACTATAGATGTAGCCATAGGAATAGGAGATGGAGAAAAAACTATTTTTTATACTTCTGTTAATGAATTAGCTATAGATGTAAATAGTCAACCTATTCTTAAAGTGTATTTTCAAAATTCTGAAGAAGAGAGTAAAAAATTAGTTGATTCATCTTTGTATACTTTTACTAATTGTACTGCTAAAAAGTCTCCCTTATGGAATAAAATGATATACGTAGAAGAGAAAAAGACTGGAGAAAAAATACCTGCTGGTTCGTATACAATGAATTTTGCTGCAGATGATGTTTTTTTAAAAACAGAATATGATAGCTGTTGGATTGGATATTGTGTATTAACAAATTCTACTTTTAAAGCACAATCAAAAACTGGTAGTCAAGGTACAGGGGTAGAAGCTTTTTTTGCGCCCGGATACTCTTATGACGCTATATATTATGATGAAAATGGTATCACTTTAGATGAAGGAAAGATTGGTACATATGGGAGCTGGTATCGAAATAGTATGTCCGTTTGGCACAATCCTAGTTTAACTCTTTTTTATAAAGATTCATTAGAAGAAGAATGGGATAGTAATAAGTCAATTTTAATTCCTGCTTCAAGTACTGACTCTAATATTTTTAATGTAACTAAATTTACTCCTATTACTGCTAAATATTGGAAATTACAACTTACTAATTTTTCTTCTTATACTGATATGAGTGATATCGTAGTACAAGGTTCTAATAGATTAAATAGTTGTAGTTTTTCTCAATCTACAGCAAAAGATAATCAAATTATGGGCATTGACCCAAATTTTATTATATTAGGCAATTCTGCTGAATATGATTTTTCTAAAGTTGGATTGAGCTTTACAACGCCTCCTCCCGCGGGAACTATTATTACTATGGAAGCAACCTTAGACCTCCCTTATAAAACTCCTGATGGAAGTATGACTTTTAGTTTCCAATCTACATTGAATCCGCCAAATACTGGAGTGTGATGTGAATGCCAGCAATAGATGATTTACAACAGAGAAAAATTATTGGAATTTCTGATGGCGAAGTTGCTATGCCAGTCTTTTACAATGAAGAAATACAAGATACTAAATATTTCTATACTTGTAATGTTATCGCGCTGGCAGCAACCATTGCCCGCACAATAGATAAAGATAATTTATTCCGTGGCGTTTTCTATGATGTTGCATTAAAAAGAACAGAAGAAGATGAGAATCCCTCCTCTCTTTATGCTATTGGTAAGGCTACTTATGATAAAAAAGTTAAATTTGGAGTATATAAGATTGCGACTGCCAATATTGATAGGAATAATTTTATTAATGTGGGTTGGGAATTATATACTTCTCTACCAGAGCCTTGTATAGATGGAGCTATTACTTTTGATGGATTTTGGGATTTAACTCCAGATTTTAAATATTATACTCTGTTCACAGAAGATATTCCGCATATTTTTTACGTTAATTCAAAAAACATTTTATATAGATGGGATTATAAAACTAAAACTAAACATAAACTTGCTGATAATGTAATATTATGTGCGGCAGAAAGAGGATATTTCCCAAGAGAATATGAAGATTTAAACAGTGACCAAGGCGTGATTATTACTTATGTTACTAAAACTAATGAGATAAAATATTTTACTTATATTATAACTAGTACTGGGAAGAAACAGTGGATAGGACCTGAAACTGTAGCTACTTTTTCAGAAGGGACTATTAGAAGTTTACAAGTACATAGATTAAATGATTATCGGATTGGCATTTTGGTTACAACTAATAATAAATCTTATTGGTATATTACTGACAGAGTTTATTCTCAAATGGCATTTAGACCTGAAAGATTTAATGTGCAGGCGCCAAATATAACTCCAATATTCCATGCTGCAGTTCGTATGGATGCTATTAACGAGACGCCGCAACCTAGTTTTACTTGGGGAATTAATGCAGAAAAAACGCAAATTACTATTACAAGTGACTCTATGCTTGAAGTATTAGATAATTATAATCTTACTGAAAGCATTACTGGTACTACAAATATGCCTAATATTGCTTCAGTAAGTTGTATTGAAAAAACTATAATAATTACTTTTGAGAAAGCGGCTGAAGCAACGTTTACTATAACTTTTGCAGGCAATAATATTAGATTTGCGGCTTTTGTACCTGATATGCTTGAAGAAGCAGGCGGATGGGTTGTTATTGAACCTTTTTCTCATGAGTTTGAGATTTTCCAAACGGCAGAAGCAGAAGAGCACTTCAATGTTATAGCACCACAATTATTAAGTTTATCTACAGAAATACTGCCTATTTATACAATAGGGCAAAAAGCTAATGAGCATTTCAATGTGGCTGCACCAGTAGTGCAGAATGTTTCTATAGAAATTAAAGATGCTCGTGAAAAAGTCGAAGCAACTGAAGATGAAACCTTCAATGTAGCTGCTGCTCAAGTTATTAATATTTCTGCAACTATTGAAGGCATTGGTATAGCGCCAATCTAATAAGGAGGATTTATGAGCGAACTTATTAAACTTAAAACTCCGGGGTTAAAAATTCATAATAAATATAAATTACAACTTTTTGAAGAAGATGGTCAATTAATTCAAGAGGCTTTTGCATACAATCAAGCATCATCACGACGTTATAATATGATATGTTTGAATGGTACTTTTCCCGGAATATCACAAAGCCAGACAGGTTATCAACGACCATATTATGATATGTCAAGTGGTCCCGCGGGGGTCCATCTTGGAACTGGAACAGGAGATATTGATGTAGATACTCGCATGTATTTATTTGCTGAGGCTTTTGATATGGGTATTTCATGGACTCGTGTCAGTGATTATACATTTAAAGATGAACATTTTACTGCTTCAGCTACCTTCCCTGCAACAACTAGTTATGTAGGAGCTTTAACAGAGATAGGGCTTGGACCTACAAATTGCAATACCCTTCTTTCTCATGCTATGCTTGTGGACGTTGAAGGTAATCCTATAGTTATAAATAAGACTTCTACAAATATACTTGTTGTAACTATTGATATGTTTTTTACTGCAATACGTCCAGAGCAACCTTTTGGCTTTTTATACGACCCCGCAGAAGTTTCATCTCTTGCAGGAGCATATAGAAGTAATGTTTGGAATACTTCAATAGATAATAAGTTACCTTTACCGGGAGGAAAAACTTTTTATTTTTCTCCTGCATATGCTCCAGATGCAGCAGATGAAAAAACAGCTAAGAATTGTACAGCAGGTTTATTACAAATATCTGGTTGGAATGTGGGTTCTCTTCCTTCTGCTACTGCGGCGGCCTATCCTTATGAGCTTAAAGCTCTTAATTGTAGAAGTAATGCTGATAGTAATAATTTTGGTTTTGCTCATAGTATCGTTTTACCCGGATTGGGTACGATACCCCTTCCCAATGAGAAAATTCTACCTGCATATAATTATAATGGTATAAGCATTGGGATTGGTGATGGGACTATAAAAAACTGGTTACCAGACGTAAATGAAGTTGTAAGTGCAAAAATATATATAGATGGCGAACTTTCTAGTGATGGGACCTTCCAAAACTTTGACCCCACAAAATCTCCTTTATGGAATAAGTGTATTAAAGTAGAGTACTTAAATGGTTCAGGAGTATTCACAACTCGAGATATACCGAGTTTTTCAGTTAATAATAATGTCGCAGCATGTATTGCATTACCAATGTCTAATATGGTTGCTGCACAATATATAGGAAGACAACATACGCAGCAAGGAAATGCACCAAGTTTATATACTAGTGGAGGTAGCTATTCTAGTGAGAGTTTAGGTACGAATGTTGTTTATTATGATATTGATGGTATTACCCTTGACCACTTCCGTTGTGGACGTCAAGTTAATCAACAATATTCTTCTCCTTATTATGGCTATAATACAAGAACTTATAATTTACAATATTCTGATGATGGAAATAATTGGACGACAGCTATAAGTTCTACAGAACCTTATAAAACTTATTATTTTGAAGCAATTACTGCAAAATATTGGCGTATTACTGGTGGTACTTATGCAGGTAATTCTTATGATGGTGCATATGGTTATGCAATTACCCCTGCACAAGAGGCCTATATGCGAGTTGGCTATGACCAAAAAACTATTGTTGCAGGTAACTCTGCTATATATGACTTTGGTAAATGTGGAGTTAATTTTACTGAAGCCCCAGCAGAGGGCGCAGTTATTACTATGGATGCTGTTCTTAATTTACCTTATAAAGATAATAATACAATTTTGATAGCTTCTTATGAAGCTGAAGTGCAAGATCCGGGGGAGGCTAAATAATGGGACGTTTAGTATTTTCACAAGAACCGATTGAATTAACGCCAAATGTAAAAAATGTAGCAATTGCACATTTACCTTCAGACCGTGTTGAACAGTTCTTTATTCAAGCAGAAAAGCAATATGTTCATAGATTAGATGCACAAGCAAATGCCACAATTAAAGAGGATTATTCTAATCTTGATTTTCAAGAAGCAGGAGATTTAGCAAGCTTAGAAAAAGTTACCGATTATTCTATTAAAACTTTTCCTCAATTTGGTTCATATGGATGCTTCACAATGACGACAGATGGGATTACACATTCTGTGATACGAATAAACTTTTAATAGGAGAAAAGAGATAGCTCAATTGAGTTATCTCTTTTTAGAAAGGAGTTTTTATGGCAATTACATTAGTTAATAATTTATATCCTCCTGTCATAGAATCTTATATGCCAGCTTATATCCAAGAAACTTCGGGATGGACATATAAAGTTAATGTTACAATTTCACAATTTAATAGTTTCGTCGATTTACGAGCAGATGCTACTCAAATTCTTATAACAAATATTAATAATGAGAATATGGCAAAAACTGATAGTAATTATTTAATTAAAGAACTTTATCAAGAAGACCCTACAAATCCATTAGATAAAAACTGTTATTTTGAATTAACTTCTGCAGACGTACAAGGAGGTATTATTCCTCTTAACACTTATTATAAAATTCAAGTTCGTTTTTCTAGTAAAGAGTGTTCTGCTCCTCCTGCCGCTAATATATCTGAATGGCTTAATGATAATGAAATGTATTTCTCAGAGTGGTCTACTGTATGTTTGCTTTCTGTTGTAACTGAGCCTAGTGTAAAACTTACTAGTATATCAACTAATACTTCATTGCCCCAAGGAGATATAGGAACTATTACGACTGGACCAAAATCATTCTCTGCAAATGAATTAGTCGATTTAAAGTTAGAAATGTCCTTTCCGCAAGGAAAAACTTTACAGAAAAATGAAGGGGTTTGGTCAGTTGCGAAAGATGATGTTGACTGCATAGAAGCTGTTAAAAAATGTACAATTAAATTATATGATGAAAAGAAAAAGCTCCTTTTAGAGAGCGGTTCTTTGTATCCAGAAACAGATAAGAGATTAAATGTTGTTTATAATGTGATTAATTACACTTTAAAATGGAATTTAATTGAAGGTAAACGATATTATATAATATTTAAATTTACTACAAGTAAAATGTTAGAAAGGTATTATTATTTATATTTTACTGTAACTTCTGAAAGCTCTTTGATTACTTCTTCTTCATTTGAAAAGATAGTAGATATAGCTTCTAATTTATCTGTGATGGGGTGTGGGACTGATGAGAATTTAAATTCTTATTTCTATCATGACATAGACAACGGTAGAATTGCAATTGGTATTAAAAAATCAGCTACAGAAAAAGTATATTTAAGAAGAGCTTCTAGTGAAAATAATTTTAATACTTGGGAAGATATTAAATATTATGGTTACACAACTCCTACTGATGAACATCTTATTGCATACGATATTACTGCAAAAAGCGGAGTAGCTTATAAATATGCTCTCCAAGGAATTAAAGAAGAAGCTAGCAAAACTATTAGGAAATCAAATGAAAGTATTAATTGTTACCCTATCTTATATGATGATATTTTTTTAATTTCACAAAATAAGATTTTAACAATTAGATATAACGCTAGTATAAGCAATTATAAAAGAAATGTCTCTGATGCAAAAATAGAGACTATTGGCAGTACATATCCTTTTGTAAGAAGGAATGGTCATATGGATTATAAACAAATTTCAATATCAGGATATATTACTTCTATCACAGATTTAAATGAAATTTTTGAAACAAAAGAGGATATCTTAAAGGGGCTTTTACAAGTAGATTCTTTTGATAAAACTTTTTATGATGAATATAAAGAACAATATCGTATAAATTCTTTTAATGATATTGTTTTAGAGAGAGAATTTAGAAATAAAGTTTCTGATTTTTTATATGAAGATAGTGTAAAACTTTTTAAATCTTCACAAGAAGGTAATATGCTACTACGACTCATGGATATTTCTTTCTCTCCAGAAAAACAGCTTGGAAGACAAATTTATTCATTCACTTGTACAGGATATGAAATAGCAGAAGATACTGTAGATAATTATAAAAAGTATAATATTTATAATGTAATTGAAAATGAGGTGATAGGAATATGAATGAAATCTATCCTTATTTACAAGATTTAAGTTTTTTAAGTAAACTTACATTAAAACCTGTTCAAAAGATTTTTGTTAGATTTACTTCTCTTGATTGGAATGAAAATCCTCTTTGTGAAATTCAAGGGTTAGTAACAAGTGGTTCTATAAATTTAAATGGTCAATCTGCTATTAGAAGAACTTGTAATTTAAGTTTTATAATCCCTAATCAAACAGATTATCAAATTACCAGTCAGTATACTATTAAACAATTAATTGGCATTGACAATAAAATTAATTTAGAATTAGGCTATCAAAACGCAACAGAAGAATACAAAGACTTTTCAATTTTATGGTTTCCTTTAGGTTTATATGTTATTACTCAATCTTCTTTTTCTAATTCATTAACAGGATTAAACGTTTCTTTGCAGCTACAAGATAAAATGTGTTTGATGAATGGCACTTGTGGAGGAACGCTGCCCGCAGAAATTAATTTTAGTAAAGTAGATGAAATAACCCCAGATGGTACATATAATACTGTTGAATTAACTTTATATCAAATTATTCAAGAGGCTGTTAATCATTGGGGCGGGGAGCCTTTAGAACGAATTGTTATTAGCGATATTCCAGAAAAAATACAACGACCTGTCGTTTGGAATCCACCAGTAATGCAATTGGCTAATACGAAAAAGCAAGAAAAACCTACTTTAAAATTGTTTTTTTCTAATGTATGGGAAACAGGAGCAGAAATACAATGGGTAGAAGATGAAAATGCTTATGCAAACAAGGCGCCTATAGAAAAAGAAGTTCTTAAAAATAAAACAAATATTGATAATTTTTGTTATGCTATTATAGGAAATGATGAATGGGATGCTATTTGTGTCTATGCTAATATAGAGTATCTTCAAAAAAAATGGGCGGGATATTTTACAAAGGAAGATGGAACAGTTGTTAGACCAGAGGGGTGGGGTGCATTAGATCCAGGATATAAACCTACTAATATTATAGAGCATTTAGTATTTTCGAATTATTGCCATTGTGTAAAAGTTCAGCCTCTAGAAGTTGCAGGTTCTCAATATGTTGATTTTACTTATTCTGATGATTTAGTAGTTCGTGCAGGTGGTAATCTTTGTGAAGTATTAGATAAAATTAAAAATTATTTAGGTAATTTTGAATATTTTTATAAAGATAATCTTTTCTATTTTAGAGAAAAAAAGAATTATCTAAACACAAGAAAATCAACATTAGATGCGAATAAATATATAGAATTAGCTCAATATCTTGCAGACCAAGAGAAGTTTCCTAAGATAGAAGATAGTGATGACAATAAATCAATGTCTTTAATGTCTACTGCAACACATCCTGAGATGCTTAATACTATGCCTTTAGATATTTTAAATTTTAATAGCGCTGATTATTTTTTACAGACAGTTAATGAGAATAGCTTGACTGTTCTTAATGATAATAGCCTTGTTTCTTCTTACTCAAATACTCCTCAATATAATAAGATTAAAAATGATTTTACAGTATGGGGGGTAAAGAAAACAACAGATGGAAAAAGTTCTAAAATTAGATATCATTTAGTTTTTGATAAGAAACCTGCTATTGGAAATGAATATGAAGTAGCTTTTTCTCTTGATAGAACAGGAATGGTAGATGGTGAAATACAATATTCTAAAGTAGCAAAAATGCCATATAAATATTCTACATTAGAAGCTTTCCCAAAGCCGGGAATCGAAGGCTTATTATATTATGCAAAAGATACTGATAAATATTATATTTGGGATACTGCTTTAGCTGAACCTATTTATGTAGAAGAAAAAGTGACTCTTAAAATAATCAAAACAAAAGATTGGAGAGATGAATTATATCTTTCTGGAATGCAAGCAGAAGTAAATGGCGGGTTACCAAATGATTATTATACTGAATTAAAAGTAGAATGGCCCAAGATATATGATACTGAAAGAAGTTGTTTTAGAGAAGAATTTTTATTAAATCCAAGTAATTATGATTACTTCTTAGACTTTATTGATACAAACGGAATTGCTTCAGATATCAGTGTTAATCAGATTGGGCGACGAGTAAAAGTAGAAGATAGTGACAAAATTAATTGTTTGTTTGAACCGGTTTATCCTAACTTCGTTTTTGTTAGAGAGGAAGATAGAGAAGAAGAAGAACCAGAACTTAAAAAGACTAATTTAAATTACTTATTTGTTCCAGATGAACTCTATGATTATTTAACTCCTGCCACGACTTCAACTAATGCTGCCTATTTAGAAGCAAGAGATCTTATGATGGAGCATTCTGGCTTTAATGAAAGTATTACTCTGCAGTGCTTACCAATGTATTTTATTGAGCCTAATACTAGAATCACTGTTGAAGATAAAGCTAGTGAAATTTATGGTGATTATGAAATTAATAGTATTAGTTTGCCTTTGACTGTAGGAGGAATGATGAGTATAAATGCTTCTCGTATTGTAGATAAATTATAACTTTTATTAAATAAGATAATATGCTAAAAATTTTTTGGACAGGGTGTTATAAAGCACCCTGTTATTTTTTTATATATAAACAGAGAGGTAAAGAATATTCCAGTAATTGGAAAATTTTACCAAAATTGAGAAAAAAAGGAGACTACTATGAACTATTATAATCCATATTTAAATTATCCGTATGCTAATAATGGTATGCAACAATTTAATTCTCCTATCAATCAATTTACTCCACAAGTACCCCAAATGGCTCAGCAGCAAATCAATCCACAGCCGCAAATGAATGTACTAAATGGTAAAATTGTTGATAGTGAAGATATTGTAAAAGCAACAGAGGTACCAATAGGCGGTTATGGAGTTTTTCCTAAAGCAGACTTATCAGAAATTTATGTTAAGTCATGGAACAATAATGGAACTACAAGTGTAATTACTTATCAGCCTGTTGTAACTTCTACTCCTCAGAGCGATAAAACTTTGCCTGATTCTTCCATAATTTTACAGCTATTCCAAAAAATGGAAAACGTTGAAAATAAACTTGATACATTTATGCAGGCACAGAAAACACCTGCTGCCACACAAGAGAAAGAAGGTATTCTAAGTGGACTCTAATATGAATATAATGCAAATGATGCAAATGATTAAAGGTTCAAAAAATCCTCAAGCTTTTGTTCTAAATATGTTAGAACAGCAAGCAGGAAATAATCCTTTATTTAGTAATCTATTAAATCTTGCTCGTCAAGGGAAAACAGCGGATATTCAAACTATTGTAGAGAATATGTGCAAAGAACGAGGGGTAGATTTTAATTCAGCCTTTTCTAGTTTTAGAAGCTCTTTTGGGCTTTAATATAAATTTTTTATAAGGAGGAACATAATATGTTCAGTTCTAACAATGGCTATTCTTTATCAGATGTTGCCGCAGTAACAGGTAATAGCGGTAGACAGGGAGATGGAATGTGGGGAGACAATGGTTCTTGGTGGATTATTATTCTCTTCTTGTTCATCTTCGCAGGCGGATGGAACAGAAATGGCTTCGGAGGTAACGGTGGAACAACTGGTTCTGGTATCACAGATGGTTATATCCTAACTTCTGACTTCGCAAATATTGAGAGAAAAATCGATGCAGTTAATAATGGTATATGCGATGGTTTCTATACTACTGCGCAGCTCGTTAATGGTGTTAATGGTAATATTAATACTGCTACTCAATCTGTTCTTACTCAAATGAATAATAACGCTGTAAATGCAATGCAGGATACTTTTGCTTTACAGACTGCAATGAGTAATAACACTAATGCTCTTACTGCACAGGGAACTGCTCTTAGTAATCAGTTAGCTCAGTGCTGCTGCGATAACCGTTATGAGATGGCTACTAATTTTGCTAATTTAGGTTATAATCTTGCAGAGCAGAGCTGCCAGACTCGTCAAGCTATTGCAGACGCAACAACTGCGATTACTTCTGGTAATGATGCTAATACTCGTAGCATTCTTGCTGCTATTCAAGGTATGCAGACACAGGCTATGCAAGATAAAATTGCTACTCTTACTGCGGATAATCAGGCTCTTAAATTTGCGGCTTCTCAGCAAGCTCAGAATACTTATTTAGTAAATGAGCTAAGAAATCCTTGCCCTGTTCCTGCATATGTAGTTCCTAATCCTAATGCTGTTTATAACTATGGATGCGGCTATTCTAGCGGATGCGGATGCAACTAATTAATTAAGGAGGCTATCTTATGGAAATTACAGCTAATGCAGTTCAAGTAGTAGCTGCAAATCAGAATGTTCTTTTTTCAGATACAGCTGTAGCTGGCAACTGTTCCATAGTACATCGTGAAGGTAGCGGACTCGTAACTTTGCGCGGCTTGACTACAACTCAATGCCGCGCTAGGTTTAGAGTTACTTTCGGTGGAAATATTGCTGTGCCTACTGGTGGAACCGCAGGAGCGATTTCATTAGCTTTAGCAATAAATGGGGAGCAAGTAGCAACAACTACAATGATTTCAACACCTGCGGCAGTAGCAGAATATAGCAATGTAGCAAGTTCTGTCTTCATTGATGTACCTGCAGGTTGCTGCCAGACAATTAGCGTAAAGAACATTAGCACTCAAGCAGTTAATGTTCAGAATGCAAATCTTATTATAGAGAGGGTGGCTTAATATGGAACGTTTGAAGAAAATGAAAGAAACCCTTATGTGTGCAGTAGAATCTGAAATTAATGGAGATTTAAAACACGTTGATACAAAAGAGCTTGGCGAAGCAATAGATATGATAAAAGACCTTGAAGAGGCAATGTATTATCATTCTATTGTAAAAGCGATGGAAGAAGGTAAAGATGACGAAGATTTTCGTTATTATACTACCAAGTACATCCCCGGAATGGGTGAAAGCTGGAAAGATAGGTATAGACCAAAGTATCGTGATATAGACAGAGATTATGGTACTATGTACTATACTGAAATGAATATGGGGCCTGATACTCATGGAGGAATGGGTGGCGGAATTCCAAAAACTTATTATGACCCAGATATGCTTCCTAAATTAGGAGAGAGAGATTATCGTGAAGGTCGCAGTCCCATGAGAAGAAAGACTTATATAGAAGGTAAAGAATTGCATAAAGATAAGACTCATCAAATGGAAGAACTTGAAAAATATATTCAAGAACTTGGTGAGGATTTAGCAGATATGGTACGTGAAGCTTCTCCAGAAGAAAAAATTTTACTTCAACAAAAGATTTCTACTCTTGCAACTAAAATTAAATGATTTTTAAAATAAATGATGAAGTATGGAGGGTATGTTTTGTACCCTCATATCATCCTAGCCTATATAGAAGTGATGGAAGTAAAACTATTGCTGCATGCGATGATAATAATAAAACTATATATCTGGAAAATACTTTGACAAAAGAAAAAATGCGTAAGGTTCTTTGTCATGAATTAACTCATGCAGCGATGTTTTCTTATAATATCGAAATGGATTTAATGCAAGAAGAAATAATTGCTGATTTTATTTCTACTTACGGAGAAGAAATACTGTCATTAACAAATTCTCTTTTTAAAAAAATATTTGGGAGTTCAAGAAATTGAACTCCCATTTTTTTTTATTCCCAATTAATTTCTGCGGTAGGTTTCTGAGTATAAGCATAACCAATTCCAATTGCATCTGCTATATCATCATTAACATCAATATTAAAATTGTTTTTAACAAAATCAATATCTTTTTTCTTTAGAGCTTCTCTTTTAACTCCTGCACCCGTTTTAATTCCGCACTTAGAGCGCCATTCATTAGGATAGATATACTCTAAAGAAAGATTATATTCATCATGTATCATCATAGCTACAGAACCTTGTAGCCACATCAAGGCACGATGTGTTTGTATATTTTGTAAGCCATTTTCTGGTCTTACTTCTTCTACAATAACCTTTTCAATTGAGCAATTTACTAATTTTGCTTTTAATATATTGCTTAATTCTTCTGTGATTTTCTTTATTCTTTTTACTAAATCTGTTGAGGATGCTGTAATAAGTCCATAATCAATTAGCTTATTATTTTCCCATAAAGCATAACCAGTAGATTTAGTTGATAAATCTAAGGATAATATCAAGATTTTCACCTCGTTTCTCTTAGTATCAGTATAAGAAAAATTTTGGTAAAAATCAAGGCGGCAAATATTTCATTGCCGCTTAGAATTATTTAATTACCGGTGCTTCCAAAACCACCGTCGCCACGAGTAGTGTCATCAAGGTCATCAACGATTTCAAAAGTTTCTTCTTTATAAGGAGAAAAAACAATTTGAGCTATTCTCGTACTTGGATTAATTGTCTTATTAACATTTGTATCATTATGAAGAGCAACAATAATTTCTCCTCTATAATCTGAGTCAATTAAACCAACACAATTTGCCGGTCTTAAACCTTCCTTCATTGCAAGACCACTTCTTGCAAAGATTAAACCACAATAGCCAATAGGAATTTCAAAAGCAAGACCAGTGGGTATCTTTATTGTGGAATGCGCAGGGATAACAACAGTTTCTGCAATTGCCGCATATAAATCATAACCTGCCGCGTATTCACTTCCCCTTGTGGGGACAGTAGCTAAATTACTTAATATCTTCGTCTTCATCTATATTATTCTCCTTTGATGGTATAGAACCTAGCTCGTTATAATTAACCTCATAACCAGCATAAGGGTCTTTTTCATCTGTAAAATGCTTTACGAGTGAAACTTTATACCAAGTTTCTACGACTTCACCCTTTTCTTTTCTTTCCTTTTGAATAGAAGTATATTTTGTTAGAGTATATTCTTTTTGCTTCTTAGCCTCTTCAATTAGAGCCGCCGCTTCTTTTTCACTATCAACTCGATAGGTTTCTGTTACATCAATTAAATACTTCACTTATTTATCTCCTTTACCGGTATATTTTTTTCATTTGTAAATCTAGCTTCTGTTTTTAAAGCTTTCTTTAATATTTCCATATACTTAGAAGTATATTCATTATTATCAGCAAAAAGAATTTCTGTTATATTCCCCATATTTTTTAATTCTTCAAAAGCTTTTAGCATATCTTGTTCAGTATGAAAAAACTTAATTTCATAAGGAGAAGATGTAGCTTTTTCCTTATCTATTAATGTCATAGAGTGTACGAATTTTGCTGGATTCGCGCTTACAATAAGTGTCATTTTTACTCCTCCTATTTAGGACATTCTTGTTTCTATTACACAAGGGCTACAAGGAAAGAGATAATAAACATATGAAGTATCTTTCTTTTTTATCCAAATTTCAATAGCTCCATCTTCAAGTTTATCTAAAGATTGAACTTGCCCACGATTTATTAAACATTCAAATAAATCTTCTAATACATTATATCTAAAAAGAGCATTTTCATTAACATTGAATAAATTGAAAATAGTATAATCTCTTTCTTCATGGCATAAAAGCATATAATACTTTTCAGTAAAGTAGCCTTGCAGTTTTTCTGATATCTCTTGTTTTAATTCTTTGGGAGTTAAAATTTTCTCTTTGCCCATTAATTGCTGATTAAGCTCATACAAAGAACTACCTTTTATATCCATAATATTTTTTCCTTTCTCTTTAATAATATATTATAAAATAT
>ERZ1034920.532-NODE-532-length-29656-cov-63.099963_pt1 | contig 29656 bp, 27 predicted proteins | sample MGYA00520688_ERZ1034920 | MGnify/ENA primary metagenome ERZ1034920 (study PRJEB33766, sample SAMN09781785) | gut metagenome | biome: gut microbiome | host: Homo sapiens | place: Madagascar | study: EMG produced TPA metagenomics assembly of the PRJNA485056 data...
ATTGGCAATAGGAGTAAGCTTCATTGGCAATAGGAGTAAGCTTCATTGGCAATAGGAGTAAGCTTCATTGGCAATAGAAGTAAGCTTCGATGGCAATAGAAGTAAGCTTCGATGGCGATTGATATTATGATATAAAAAAATCCCCGATTCCGAAGAACCGGGGATAAAATATTTTGCATTGTTATTGAATGCGATTCAAATTGAAGCGAAAGGCTAATGATTAAGCCTTACCCTCCATCTGAGCCTTCAACTTAGCAAGTGCATCGATATCACCGAGTGAAGTACCTGCTGCTACGTTGTTGATAGCTGCAGCCTCATTCTTGCGACCTGCGTTGTTGTGCTTGCGTGGAGCTGCTGGCTTAACATCGTCCTTGCCCTCCTCGAATGTACGAGAGTGAGAGAGGATGATACGCTTTGTCTCCTTAACGAACTCGATAACCTTGAAGTCGAGCTCTTCGCCCTTCTTAGCCATTGAGCCATCCTCCTTAGTGAGGTGCTTTGGAGTAGCGAAGCCTTCGCCACCCTCTGCGAGAGCAACTACAGCGCCCTTATCCATCATCTCAGTGATGGTACCCTTGTGGATAGAACCTGGAGTATAGATTGCCTCGTATTCATCCCATGGGTTAGCCTCCAACTGCTTGTGACCAAGGCTCAAACGACGATTCTCCTTATCAATCTCGAGAACTACTACGTCGATGTCAGCGCCTACTGTTGTGAACTCAGATGGGTGCTTAACTTTCTTAGTCCAAGAAAGGTCGGAGATGTGGATCAAACCATCAACACCTTCCTCGAGCTCTACGAAGATACCGAAGTTAGTGAAGTTGCGAACCTTTGCAGTGTGCTTGCTACCTACAGGGTACTTAACCTCGATGGTCTCCCATGGGTCTTCCTTCAACTGCTTGATACCAAGGCTCATCTTACGCTCAGCGCGGTCGAGTGTCAAGATAACAGCCTCAACCTCGTCACCTACCTTCATGAAGTCCTGAGCAGAACGCAAGTGCTGGCTCCAAGACATCTCAGATACGTGGATAAGACCCTCTACACCAGGAGCAATCTCTACGAATGCACCGTAATCAGCCATAACGACTACCTTACCCTTAACGTGGTCACCAACCTTCAAGTTAGCATCCAAAGCATCCCATGGGTGTGGAGTCAACTGCTTCAAACCAAGAGCGATACGCTTCTTCTCCTCGTCGAAGTCGAGGATAACAACGTTGATCTTCTGGTCGAGTGTTACAACCTCGTGTGGATCGCTTACGCGGCCCCAAGAGAGGTCTGTGATGTGAATCAAACCATCTACGCCGCCGAGGTCAACGAATACACCGTAAGAAGTGATGTTCTTAACAGTACCTTCGAGAATCTGACCCTTCTCGAGCTTACCGATGATTTCTTTACGCTGCTGTTCCAACTCCTGCTCGATGAGAGCCTTGTGAGATACAACAACGTTGCGGAACTCCTGGTTGATCTTTACAACCTTGAACTCCATTGTCTTGCCTACGAAGATATCGTAGTCGCGTATAGGGTGAACGTCGATCTGGCTTCCTGGCAAGAAAGCTTCGATACCGAAAACGTCAACAATCATACCGCCCTTAGTGCGGCACTTGATATAACCCTGGATAACTTCCTCGTTCTCAAGAGCCTCGTTAACACGCTCCCAAGACTTGCTCAAGCGAGCCTTCTTGTGAGAGAGAACCAACTGACCCTTAACGTCTTCCTGGTTTTCTACATAAACCTCAACCTTGTCACCTACCTTCAAGTCTGGGTTGTAACGGAATTCAGAAGCTGGGATAATACCGTCGCTCTTGTAACCGATGTTTACGATAACCTCTTTCTTATCAACAGAGATTACAGTACCCTCTACAACCTGATGCTCAGTTACTTTGTTAAGGGTTTCGTCATAGGCCTTCTCGAGGTCCTCTTTGCTGACGTTTGCGCTGCCGCCATTCTCAAACTCGTCCCAATTGAAGTCGTCCAATGGCTTTACGTTCTTTAAATCTGACATAAAATTAAATAAAAAGTTAAAAATTAATAAAGTTAGACTTTATGTGAATTATATAAATCGGGCGCAAAATTACTCATTTTTGGCGGAATAACCCAATTTAGAGAGATATAAATGCTGATATTTATTGTATTTTAACGTTTTTGGGCTGTAAAATGGGGTTATTTCCTATTTTACCTTATTATATATATGAAATATACTCTATAAAAACTGCTTGGGTGCAGATGCTAATTGATGATAGATAGATAATAGATAGTTGATGGGCGCAAAAAGAATATTATTGCTGCTTAAGGCAATATTTCTTTCAGGTTAGCGTTTTATAATAGATGGAAAATAAAGAAAAAGAAGATAGCTACTCTCATATTCTCAAATACACTGGCATTCTTGGCGGTGTACAGGGACTTAGCGTGCTTGTTGGTATTGTACGCAACAAGTTCGCTGCTTTGTTCTTGGGGCCAAATGGTATGGGAATGGTCTCTCTGTTGAATTCCACTATCAATATGATGGTTTCTGCTACTTCTTTTGGTATTCCTACAAGCGCAGTGCACGAAATATCAGAGAATTATGACCGTGCTCCTAAACAATTACTTGAATCTATTAAGCTGATTCGCTCGTGGGTACTTCTGACTGCTGTTTTGGGCGTGCTGGTGTGTGTATGTTTAGGACCACTTTTCAATAACTGGACTTTTACTTGGGGTAATCATACGCTTCATTACATGTTATTGGCACCAACGGTTGGATTGACTATTCTTGTTGGCGGGGAAATGGCCGTGCTGAAGGCTACCCGTCAATTGAAGGCTTTGGCCTATTCTTCTCTTTATGTTGTTGCAGCGTCTTTGATCATATCTGCTCCTGTATATTATCTGTGGGGACAGTCGGGAATCGTCTTCGTGCTTAACTTTCAAGCGTTTGTTCAATTGGTGTGTGTAATGCGCTATTCTTTAAGGTATTATCCTTATTCAATATCATTAAGTCGTAGCTATTTGAAGTCTGGTGTTCATGTCATCAGATTAGGAATTGCGTTTGTTCTCTCCGGTGTCATTAATAGTGGCGCTGAGTTCTTAGTACGCACCTATCTTAATAATGTGGGAGATTTGGAAGAGGTGGGTCTGTTTAATGCCTGCTCTACGCTGGTTTTGGTGTATGGTGGTCTCGTTTTCTCTGCTATGGAGTCTGATTATTATCCGAGATTGTCTTGTATTAAGGGAAAGGGAAGTGAACTGAATGCCTGTGTTAACCGTCAGATAGAGGTGAATACGCTTCTGATATCTCCTTTTATCATCATACTGATTTTTGGTTTGCCTATTTTGATTCCTCTGCTTTACGATAAGAGTTTTATGGGCATTCTTCTGATGGCGCAATTTGCTGCAGTCAGCATGTTGTTCCGTGCCGTGTATCTTCCTATAGAATATCTTCCGTTATCCAAAGGGCAGTCTTTTGTGTTCTTGGGGCAGGAGACTTTTGCCGTAGTGCTTCTTTTTGTTTTTGAGATTATTGGTTTCAATTTATATGGTCTTACGGGCATGGGAATTGGCATTGTTCTTGCATATTTTGTGGAGGCCATAGCTGTGTGTATCTTTAGCAGGATTTATTATTCTATGGCAATTTCTAAAAGTGCTTACCTCTATATGGGTATTGAAACGTTGTTTTGTCTTTTAGCATTGACTGTCGTTGTTTCGGTAGATTTGAACTTCTATTATTGGCTGGCTGCTTTTGTCTTTTCTGCGATGAATGTTTGTTTCAGTTTGTACATCATCAAAACCAAGACGCATCTTATTGAAAAAATAATGGCACGGTTGAAACGATAAAGGGGCGATATTGCTAACCGTATGTGGCAAATGTGTAACAATATACACGTAAATTATTACTTTTCCGTTAAAACCGGTAAAAAAATCCATTCGATTTGTCGTTATATTGAGAATAATTGTTATCTTTGCGTTCGAAATGTAAAGGTTATAGTTATGACATTAGTCATTGTAGGCATATTTTTGATTGGTTGTCTCCTCATTGCGACGGAGAATGTTACCAAAGTTAACCGTGCTGCCGTTGCGATTTTCGCGGGAACGGTAGGATGGGTACTCTATATTTGCTTTGGTATGGACTTCGTGACCAGTCAGCATGCGTATGAATTTTCTAACTATCTGCATGCCGATGAATGGAATATTATTCCTGACAATAGTGTTGCTGTCAAGAATTTCATTTCACGCTTTGTCTTTCTGCCATACGTGGGAAGAGCGGCTGAAATCGTACTCTTCCTTTTATCTACTATGACTATTGTTGAGATCTTGAATAATAATGGTTGCTTTGATTTTATCAGCCAACTTTTGCGTACCCGTAAAAGCAAGAAAATGCTGTGGATTTTAGCGATAGTTACCTTTATTATATCTGCCAATCTTGATAATCTCACGACTACTGTGATGATGCTTACGATTATGCATGGCATTATCCCGAGTCGTCGTCAGCGTATGTTTTATGGCAGTGCTATATTGCTGGCTGCCAATTGCGGTGGTGCTTTGACTGTGATTGGAAATCCTGAAGGTCTGGTGCTTTGGAATGGAGGTTTGGTTACGGCTACAGCTTTCTCTATGGCGTTGTTTTTGCCTTGTCTGGCAGCCTGGCTGATTCCTACTTATATGATTTCAAGACAGTTGCCGGAAAGGGTAGAAACGGAGTGGATTGTGATGCCCTACAGAGGCGATGATACTCGTCTGAATGTTTGGCAGCGCCTCGTGATGCTTTTTGTGGGTATAGGTGGATTATGGTTTATTCCTACATTCCATAATATTACGAAACTGAGTCCATTCTTGGGTGCACTCTGTGTTCTCGCTATTTTGTGGGTGGTAAATGAGATTTTCAACCGTAAACTCATGAATATGGATGCCATGGTGGATCGTCGTACACCTCGTGTGTTGCAGTATGGAGTCATTCAGATGATTCTTTTTGTAATGGGAATCATGATGGCGGTTGCTGTGGTGAAGGAAACTGGTGCTTTCAATGCGCTGACTGAGTATCTGGGTGTTGATGAGCAGAATCCGAGTGTGTGGACACATGGTGTGGTGGCAGGTGTTATCAGTACAGTTTTGGATAATTTCGCTACAGCCATCAATTTCTTCTCTTTGCCTGATCTTCCTTTGCAGAATGAATTGTTGGAAGGGATGACAGATTACAGTTGCAATGGCTTGTATTGGCAGGTGATTGCTTATTGTGTCATGGCAGGTGGAAATGTATTGGGTATCGGTACGGTAAGTGGATTGGCTCTGATGAAAATGGAGCGGATGCGCATTATATGGTTCTTCCGTAATGTTGGTTGGAAGGCTCTTTTGGGTGGCGTTATTGGACTTGCCATCCTCTGGCTCTCACACAATCTTGTTTCGGGAGCTACGTGTTTGTTGATTTAAAGAATTTATCCTTATTCTTATATTTTGATAAAAGAGTATTCTTATACTCTGGAAAATGAGAATAAAAATATGAAAAGCATTCTGATTGCGTGAAAGGCACGTAATCAGAATAAAACTGAATATAAATTCAGATAAAACTAATTCAGAATAAACATATAATAATATAATAAGGTATATAGTTATGGCAAAGATTAAAACTATAGGTATTTTGACCTCAGGAGGTGATGCTCCAGGAATGAATGCAGCTATCCGTGCGGTAACTCGTTCTGCAATTTACAATGGTTTCAACGTAAAGGGTATCTATCGTGGTTATGATGGTCTTATCAATGATGAGATCAAGACTTTTACCACAGAAAATGTGAGTGGTATCATCGGTACAGGTGGTACTATGCTGAAAACAGCTCGTTCTAAGGAATTTATGACAGAAGAAGGTCGTCTGAAGGCTTTCGAGACCATTCAGAAAGAAGAAATCGATGCCCTTGTGGTTATCGGTGGTAATGGTTCGCTGACTGGTGCGATGAATTTCGCCCGCGAATTTGATGTTTGCTGCATTGGTCTCCCTGGTACTATCGATAATGACCTTTATGGAACAGATAATACAATCGGTTATGATACTACCATGAATACAATCGTGGAATGTGTGGACCGTATCCGTGATACCGCCCAGAGCCATGAGCGTATTTTCTTCATTGAGGTAATGGGACGTGATGCTGGTTTCCTGGCACAGAACAGTGCTATTGCAAGTGGTGCAGAGGCTGCTATCATTCCTGAGGACAGTACAGATGTTGACCAGTTGGCTCAGTTTATGGAGCGTGGTATCCGTAAATCTAAGAAGAGTTGTATCGTTATCGTCTCAGAAAGTCCTAAGTGTGGTGCACTCTACTATGCAGACCGTGTGCGCAAGGAGTTCCCAGAGTTTGATGTGCGTGTTTCTATCTTAGGTCACTTGCAGCGTGGCGGTCGTCCTTCTGCCCGTGACAGAATCCTTGCTTCCCGTACAGGTTGTGGTGCTATAGAAGCCATCATACAGGGACAGAGAAATGTCATGATTGGTGTGCGTAATAATGAGGTTGTTTATGTTCCATTGTCAGAAGCTATCCGCTCAGACAAACCATTTGACCGTAAATTGATCAAGGTGCTTGATGAATTGAGCATCTAAACTTGATGATATCAAAGCCGAATGTTGAGTGTGGGTTTCTGAAAAGAAATCAGAAAAAAAACTCAACATTCATGGTTTTGGGGATCTGTATAAAAGTAAAAATGATTTAAACGGCACTAAAAATGGTTTAAAGGAGAATTAAACTTCATTTTTATTTGGAGTTTTCTTAAATTGTTGTTACTTTTGCAGCGTCGTTTAATAAGATAACAACTATAATAATAAATAAATTTAAACTTATAGCTTATGTCACAAATTAACGGACGCATTTCGCAGATTATCGGTCCTGTTATCGACGTTTATTTCGATACCAAGGGCGAGAACCCTGAGAAGGTGCTTCCAAAGATTCATGAAGCTCTAAAGGTGCAACGTCCTGACGGACGCGAATTGGTCATCGAGGTGCAGCAGCATATCGGTGAGGACACAGTACGCTGTGTCGCTATGGACAACACCGACGGCTTGCAGCGTGGCTTGGAGGTTGTCTCTACGGGCAGCCCAATCGTGATGCCTGCAGGCGAGCAAATCAAAGGTCGTATGATGAATGTCATCGGACAGCCTATTGATGGTATGAAAGAATTGGACATGAAGGGCGCTTATCCTATCCATCGCGAAGCTCCTAAGTTTGACGAACTGTCAACCCACAAGGAGATGCTTGCTACCGGTATAAAGGTGATCGACTTGCTCGAGCCTTATATGAAGGGTGGTAAGATTGGACTTTTCGGAGGTGCTGGTGTAGGTAAGACTGTGCTTATCATGGAGTTGATCAACAACATCGCCAAGGGACACAACGGTTACTCCGTATTCGCTGGTGTAGGTGAACGTACTCGTGAGGGTAACGACTTGATTCGAGATATGCTTGAGTCAGGTGTTATCAAGTATGGCGAGAAGTTCCGTAAAGCCATGGAAGAGGGTAAGTGGGATCTTTCCCTCGTTGACCCAGAGGAACTTGCCAAGAGTCAGGCTACCCTGGTGTATGGTCAGATGAATGAGCCACCGGGGGCACGTGCTTCTGTAGCGCTTTCTGGTTTGACCGTAGCCGAGGAATTCCGTGATCATGGTGGTAAGAATGGTGAGGCTGCCGATATCATGTTCTTCATCGATAACATCTTCCGTTTCACCCAGGCTGGTTCTGAGGTTTCTGCGCTGTTGGGTCGTATGCCATCAGCCGTAGGTTATCAGCCAACATTGGCTTCCGAGATGGGTGCTATGCAGGAGCGAATCACTTCTACCAAGAATGGTTCCATCACCTCTGTACAGGCTGTTTATGTGCCTGCCGATGACTTGACCGACCCTGCTCCAGCTACTACATTTACCCACCTGGATGCTACCACAGAGCTTTCACGTAAGATCGCTTCTCTCGGTATCTATCCTGCTGTAGATCCATTAGGTTCTACCTCTCGTATCCTCGATCCACTGATTGTCGGCAAGGCACATTACGATTGCGCACAGCGAGTAAAACAGTTGTTGCAGCGTTACAATGAGTTGCAGGATATCATCGCCATCCTCGGTATGGATGAACTTTCTGATGAGGATAAGTTGACCGTGAACCGTGCACGCCGTGTACAGCGTTTCTTGAGTCAGCCATTCACCGTAGCAGAGCAGTTCACCGGTTTGAAGGGTGTGATGGTACCTATCGAAGAGACTATCAAGGGCTTCAATGCTATCCTCGACGGTGAGGTGGATGACCTGCCTGAGCAGGCTTTCCTCAACGTAGGTACTATCGAGGACGCAAAGGAGAAGGCTAAGCAGTTGCTTGCAGCAGCACAGGCGTAGTCTTTAGTGAAGAGTGAAGAACGAAGAATGAAGAATTCGATAGCAATATTGGGTTATTATAAAGTTCAAAGTTCAAAGTTCAAAATTCAAAGTTAAAGATTATGTTAAAACTTAAGATAGTTTCTCCCGAGAAAATAGTCTTCCAAGGTGAAGTGGAGAGCGTTCTGGTTCCTGGAACTCTCGGTTCATTCGAGATTCTCAACGATCACGCTCCTATTATCTCCTCGCTTGAAATAGGCAAGGTGGAATACACTACCAAGGAAGGCAAGCAAGTGATGAACATACAGGGTGGATTCGTGGAGTGTAAGAAAAACGAAGTAAGCCTCTGTGTAGAAGTATAGATATGGAAAAGGAAGAAAAGATGCGCTTGCAATATATCAGGCAAGTTGATATCAAGTATAAACAGATTTCGCTCTGGTTGACAGCGGGTGTGGCCTTGGCCATACTTTTTGCCTGCAGATTGTCTGCTCAATGCGAAGATATAATTGCTCAGGTGGTTAATCCTCTGATTGTGAGTGCGTTGTTCTCGCTTGTTGCAAGTACTGCTTACAGTGAAGCATGGAAAGCGATAGCAAAGTCTTCACCTGCAAATCTTGTCAAGTTTTACTTGGCGGCTTTGGTTGTGAAGTTGATGGCTGGAATCTTGGTGTTTCTCATCTATGTACTTGTATGTGATAAGCAGAACATATTAGGCTTTACAGCTATCTTTGCTCTTTTCTATATAGTTCTTCTCGTATTCGATTGCGTTTATTTCACTCGGGTAGAGAAAAAAGGTCGTCTTTCTTAAGCGACTTTGAGACAAACAGATTAATAAATTAAAAATAAGAATTAAAGAATATGAAACATCTCAAGCAATTCCTCTTGATGGCGATGCTGCTCTTCACGTTGGCACCTCTGCAGGTATCGGCTAAGGAGAACATCGACGTGAAAGAGATATTGTGGGGTCATATCAAGGATTCTTATGAATGGCATATCACAAAGGTGGGAGACCATCCCGTAGTGATTCATCTGCCTGTCATCGTAAACACCACCACGGGCTGGCACGTGTTCTGCAGCAGCGAATTCTCGGAAGAGAAGGATGCCAATGGAGACCGTCCAGGACCTTTCAACCTGGTGATCAAGAACGCTGATGCGCAGGCGAATCCCAACAAGATAGTAGAGAAGGTGGGAGGCCAGGAGGTTCGTCCTCTCGACATCTCCATCACGAAGACCGTTTGCGTGCTCTTCATCGATGCTATCATCCTGTTGCTGTGTATCCTGATACCAGCCCGCTGGTGCAGGAACCACAAGGTGGATGACCCTGCACCAAAGGGATTTGTGGGACTGATGCACATGTTCATCATGTCGGTATATACCGATGTAATTGAGGCCACACTGGGTAAGGAAGCCCCAAAGTACGCACCATGGTTGCTTACTTGCTTCTTCTTTATCTTCGTGGCGAACATCATGGGTATCGTACCATTCCCTCCAGGTGGTGGTAACCTGACAGGTAATATCGCCTGCACCGTATTCTTCGGTGTAACGACATTCCTGATTACCAACTTCACCGGTACCAAGGAATACTGGAAGGAAATCTTCTGGCCGGAGGTACCAACGTGGTTGAAGGTGCCAGTGCCACTGATGCCATTCATCGAGCTTTTCGGAATCTTTACGAAACCGCTGGCTCTGATTATCCGACTCTTCGCCAACATGATGGCGGGTCACGCCATCGCACTTTCGTTTGCGGCTATCATTTTCATCATGTTCAACATCAGTGAGAATGCTATCGCCAACTATGTGGCAGGTACGGGTATGACAATAGTAAGTGTTGCGATGAGCGCTTTTATGATGCTCCTCGAAGTATTGGTAAGCTACATTCAGGCATTGGTATTCACCATGCTGAGTGCAGTATTCATCTCGCTGGCTCATGTAAAGTCTCATGAGGCTGAGCCAGAGGTAGTGAAGTAATTTATAATTACGGAATCTACATTCAATTAAACATTAAATAAAGAAAATATTAACAACTTAAATTATTAAGATTATGTTATCACTTTTATTAGCAGCAGAGATTGCAAAGTTGGGTGCCGCAGTAGGTGCAGGTTTGGCCGCTATTGGCGCAGGTATTGGTATCGGTCGCATTGGTGGCCAGGCTATGGACGCCATGGCTCGTCAGCCAGAGAAGATGGGCGATCTCCGTTCTTCTATGATTATCGCAGCTGCGTTGGTTGAGGGTGTTGCGTTCTTCGCAGTCATCATTGCCATCTTGGCTATTGTAATGTAATATTTTGCTGTCACAGTTTGCCGTTCTCAATATTTGTTGTTTATGCAAGATTGGGGACGGAGAACGGTGGCTCAAAAAGAGTTAGTTAATTAAAAAACGTTTAAGTAAAACTTTAACCAGTATATATGGATTTATTGATTCCTGATAGCGGTTTGCTTTTCTGGATGACGTTGGTCTTTATCATCGTCTTCATTATCCTTTGGAAGGCTGGATTCCCAGCCATCATCAAGATGGTGAACGACCGAAAGGCCTACATCGACGAGAGTTTGCGTAAAGCTCACGAAGCCAATGAAAAGCTTGCCAATATCCAAAAAGAAGGTGAATCCATCTTGCAGGAAGCTCGCGAGAAGCAGGCTGCCATTCTGAAAGAGGCTGCTGAAACCCGTGATGCCATCGTAGAGAAAGCACAGGACAAGGCTCGCGAAGAGGGCGCTCGTCTTCTTTCTGATGCCAAGACTCAGATTGAGAACGAAAAGCAGAATGCTATTCGTGAAATCCGTGGACAGGTTGCAGAACTCTCTGTTCAAATAGCAGAGAAGGTGCTCAAAGCAAAACTCTCTGACGATAAAGCACAGATGGATTTGATAAATCGACTGCTGGACGAGGTTTCTTCTGATAACAAATAGTAAAGCTTATGGATATAGGTGTAATATCGGTGCGTTATGCCCGTGCTCTTATCAAGGCAGCTACCGGCATGAAGCTCGAAGATCAGGTGTACCAGGAGATGCAGACGCTCTACAAGAGCTACATCGACGTGCCTGAACTGAGATTTACGATAGACAACCCTATGCTTTCTAAGGATAAGAAACAGACACTTCTCACGACTGCTTTAGGTGAAAAAACTTCAGACCTCAGTAAGAAGTTCGTTGCTCTTGTACTGAAAGAGGATAGGGAGAGCACCCTGCAATTCATGGCTGCTTCGTATATCACTCTTTACAGGAAACAGAAGAACATCATCCGTGGTAAGCTGATTACCGCCACAGCAGTAGCTCCTGAAACTGAGCAGAAAATGCGCCAGATGGTGGAGCAGCGAACGCAAGGTACTGTGGAGTTCAAAACAGAGGTGAACCCTGAAATCATCGGTGGCTTCATCCTTGAGTATGATACTTATAGAATGGATGCGAGCGTGAAAACAAAGCTTACAAACATTCTGACACAGCTTAAAAAGTAAGAGATAAGTGAAGTGTGAAAAACGAAGAGTGAACTACTCTGGTGCTTTTCCCTTCATATATTTCTAAATTCAAATTTTAAATTTTAAATAACAATGTCAGATAAAATTAAACCAAGTGAGGTGTCTGAAGTTCTTCAGCAACAACTACAGGAGGTAAATGGCGCTCAGCAGTTTGACGAAGTTGGTACTGTGCTCACCGTCGGTGATGGTGTAGCTCGTATCTATGGTCTTCGTAATGCAGAGGCTAATGAGCTTCTTGAGTTCGAGAACGGCACGATGGCCATCGTCATGAATCTCGAGGAAGACAACGTGGGTTGTGTCCTCCTGGGTCCTACTGCTGGCATCAAGGAGGGACAGAGCGTGAAGCGTACTCACCGTATCGCTTCTATCCGCGTGAACGACAACTTCTTAGGTCGTGTCGTTAACCCTCTGGGTCAGGCTATCGACGGTCTGGGTGATATCGATCTCACCGGCGCTTTCGAGATGCCTCTGGATCGTAAGGCTCCTGGTGTGATCTATCGTCAGCCAGTAAAGGAGCCTCTGCAGACAGGTTTGAAGGCTGTCGATTCCATGATTCCTATCGGTCGTGGACAGCGTGAGTTGATCATCGGTGACCGTCAGACCGGTAAGACTGCCATCGCAGTGGATACCATCATCAACCAGAAGAGTTTCTATGAGGCAGGCAAGCCTGTATATTGTATCTATGTAGCCATCGGCCAGAAAGCATCTACCGTTGCAGCATTGGTACAGAACCTGAAGGAGCACGGCGCCCTGCCATATACCATCATCGTAAGTGCTACCGCTGCCGATCCTGCAGCCATGCAGTATTACGCACCATTCGCCGGTGCAGCCATCGGTGAGTACTTCCGCGACCGCGGTTACTCAGCCCTCGTAGTATATGATGACTTGAGTAAGCAGGCTGTGGCTTATCGTGAGGTATCCTTGATTCTCCGCCGTCCATCAGGACGTGAGGCTTACCCTGGTGATGTATTCTATCTCCACTCTCGTCTGTTGGAGCGTGCTGCTCGTATCAACGACCAGCAGGAGGTAGCTGAGCAGATGAACGACCTGCCAGAGTGCTTGAAGGGCAAGGTAAAGGGTGGTGGTTCTTTGACAGCCCTTCCTATCATTGAGACTCAGGCTGGTGACGTTTCAGCATACATCCCAACCAACGTGATTTCCATCACCGATGGTCAGATCTTCCTGGAGACCGATCTCTTCAACCAGGGCTTCCGCCCAGCTATCAACGTAGGTATCTCTGTATCCCGTGTAGGTGGTTCTGCTCAGATTAAGAGTATGAAGAAGGTGGCTGGTACCTTGAAGATTGATATGGCTCAGTATCGTGAGTTGGAGGCTTTCTCTAAGTTCTCCAGCGATATGGATGCTGTGACAGCGATGACCTTGGATCGTGGTCGTAAGAACGACCAACTGTTGGTACAGCCTCAGTATCGCCCTATGCCAGTAGGCGAACAGGTGGCTATTCTCTATTGTGGTGTTCATGGTTTGATGCACGACGTGCCTATGGATAAGGTTCGTGAGTGTCAGGATCAGTTCCTCGACGCTATGCGCAGCCAGCACGCTGATGTCATAGAAACTTTGGCAGATGGTAAACTCACCGACGACTGCATCAAGGTTGTCGAGGAGACCATGGCAAATGTAGCTGGACAATATAAAGTGTAATAGCCTATGCCGTCATTAAAAGAGATAAAAACTCGTATTGCCAGCGTCAATAGCACCCGTAAAATTACGAGTGCTATGAAGATGGTGGCATCCAGTAAGTTGCATCATGCTCAGGTTGCTATACAGAACATGTTACCTTATGAGGATATGCTGGAACATATTCTCAAGAGTTTCTTAGTCAGTACTCCTTCTGTTCAATGTGAATTGGAAGTAGAGCATAAGTTGGTTAAGCGCGTTGCTCTTGTGGTTTACAGTTCGAATAGTTCGCTTTGCGGTGGATTCAATTCCAATATCATTAAGATGATGATGCATGCTGTGGATGAGTATAAAGCTCAAGGCATTGACGACATTACGGTTTATCCTATCGGTAGAAAGGTTGCTGAGAAGGCGCAGAAATTGGGACTTCATATTGCAGGTGATTTTACAGAGCTTGCTGAAAAGCCAAATTCCAGTGAATGCGCTGCTATTGCAAAGGAACTGGCCAAGAAATATGTGGCAGGTGAACTGGACCGAGTAGAAATGATTTATCATCATTTCAAAAGTGCTGGTTCTCAGATTCTTACCCGCAAGACATTTTTGCCAATCGACCTCTCTACGGAGGCTATTGGTGAAGATAACGACCGTGATCTGACTTCCAATATTGCTACAGCCAAAGCTCAAGAATATCTCCGCAAGAAACAGGAAGATCAAGAGCGCCAAACTACAGAAGCAAAACCGCTGAATGATGATTTCATCGTAGAGCCGGATTTGAATACTGTACTGAGCGTGCTGATTCCTAAGCATTTGCATCTGATGATATTCACAGCTTTGCTGGATAGCTTAGCCAGCGAACATGCTGCTCGAATGGTGGCTATGCAAACTGCTACGGATAATGCCGATGAACTCTTGCGCGAACTCAACTTGCAGTACAACAAGAGTCGTCAACAGGCCATTACAAATGAATTGCTTGATATTGTTGGCGGTAGTGTCAACAATTAAATGTTTGTCTTGAGTATTTAAGAAAATATGTAGTAATCTTGATGATTTCAAGGAAACATTCATTCTAAATAAAAAAGGAGACAAGCGGTGAGCTTATCTCCTTTTTTCATGTTTCATTTTAAAGCACCTTTTTGTTTCTTGTTATAGTGCCATCCTTTTTTTATACTTTATACCCTTTAAGGTTTTAACTGTTTTTTATATCTTGTATCGTAGCCCGATATTGAGATCAAAAGTTCGGGATTTTACATTTTCATGATACGAATAATATGTATATCTCAGATAATAAGATGCTCCCATTTCAAAACTCAGATGTCTCGAGAGATTGAAGAACATCTTAGCGTTTGTAACAAGCAGTGACGCATTTCCCTTATCGCCCTGAGCGTTCAGGTAGAGTGGGTCGGTATTTTCCCAGTCTTTCTGCTCATACCCTTTCCATGTGAAGATGCGATAGTAATCTGCACCGAGTCTGATACTTCCCACTTTTCCAAATTCCATGAAACTGTTCATCTTCACGCTGTATCCGCTACCCATATTGTAGTCTCTGTCTATGATGTTATAGTAGTCGGTCAGGCTTCCACCGAGAATGATGCCGTCTATGAAGATGCTCTGTTCCAGTTTGGTCAAATTTCCGATGGTAGGATAACTGCATAAGATTCCTGGTCCTACTGAAGCGGCTTCTGATATGCGGTATGGAACCTCACTGGTTCCGTCCTTTACAGGCTGGGAGTCATAATAGTTGAAGTGCTGGAAGATACCGAACAGCACCTTCAAATCATCTTTCTCGATGACATGTGCTCCCCACAGTCTTCCTAACAAGTGTACTGACGTAATGAGCGGTTGGTTGTTGCTCAATCCGAAAGTCAGATCCGTGGTGAAATAATCGAACGGTTTGTTCGTTTCTTCCTTGAAAGCATCACCATATACTAAGTTCAGATTGATATATGGATTTCCCTCACCCCTGAAAAGAGAATTGTTATCTGCCAGATAGCGGTAACCTGCAGAAATGGAAAAGTCAACGGGTAATTTCTCGTAGTCATGGTATTTATAGTATTTGCCCCTTACTCTCCAGGCATCACCGCTGATGATACGGTTCAACTCTTTGATAGGACAGACTATGGCTCCAAGAAATTCTCTCAGAAATCGACTGAATCCTCTCTGGCGGTCATCATATACCAGATTGCTGATGCGGTGTGTGACCTCACCGATGCACACTCCTCCCATGGTTGTTGCCATCAGGTCATTGATAGCAGGCGGTTCTATCTCGCAGGTCGTCTCCCACATCAGACTTCCACAGAAAGAATAGGGGATGGATTGCCAGAAATTCATGCCGTTGCTTCTCGCAGCATTAAAGTACAAACCTCCATGATAGGGGTGAGCAAACAGGTTGGTAGAGAATTGGTCATTATCCCATACAAATCCGTTCTGGATGTTGTGCTTGATACTGTGGAGAGAGATTTTTGCAAAATCTTCATTCATCACAAATTGGTCAAAGCATTGTACGCCCACATTGATGGAAAAAGCTTCAAGCGCAGCTTTCCATGGATGTTTCTTCTGGCGGGATGGGTCATTGGCTGCATAAACCTGCATCAGACTATCGGTTGCTGGGAGATATTGGTCTGCTTGTTTATTGCCTAAGGTCAGCGATTCTATGATGTTGGCTTTTTCTTCTTTTTTTTGATTTTCCAAAGCCCCATTTCTGACAAGTCTGAATGCAATACCGCCTTCCAGCAGCAAACGGTTGCGATAGTGCTGGGCATGGTGGTAATATCGGGTGTCTCCATAACCTACTGATGCAAAAAGCGAACTGTAGTGGCCTAATTGATAGTCTGCGTTCAGGCGTGCTTGGAGGGAGAAGAGTCTTTTTGGCTTTTCTGATGAATGTTCTTCAAAAGTCTCCACATGATAATATCCCAAATCGCCGCTCAGAGAGAATTTTGGATTCAGTTGAAAATACTGTCCGATGCGATAGAAAAGTGCTCCAGAGAACTTGCTGTCGAGTCCCATGTAATGAGTTCCGATACCTATTATATTATAGGTACTGCGATTTCTGAATCTGAGAGCCATGTTCAGTTTTGTTGAGGTTCCGATATAGCTCAGCAAGTCAATGCGGGTCTTGGGATTAACATTGACCAGACCAATTTTGTGAGCCACCGTGTCTCTGCTATAGTTGATGATGCCAATCTGGACACCTCGTGGATGGCTGATGCAAGCATTGAACAATCCTATTTGAGAACCATTGAGGGTATCAGCATAGTTATAAACTGCTGTTTGAATTCCCCTCATGGACGAGGAACAGATATTGGCTGCTCCCGCCAATTGGATGCCGCGCTTCATTCCCATGGAAACGTTAGAAATTCCAGCCAACTGGATCCCCTTGAACGTAGAAGTGGATGCATTGCTGAGCATACCTATCTGGATACCATTTCCTTTGGTAGCAAAGTTGTTTAATGCAGAAATCTGAACTCCCTGCATATCTTTTTTGATGGCATTTGTAAGGATGCTCAGATTGGCCCCTTTTAAGGAGTCGGTATTACAGAATAAAGAGATGTTGAAATGCTCAACGCCTTTCTGCGCCTGAACTCCTGCGGAATTCAGACTCAATGTTATGCATATCAGCATTTCTATCTTCGTTTTTGTCATATTGCATAGTTTATTTTAACAGCGCTTTCTCATCATACTTACCATTCTGCAGTGCTGTTTGTTAATTCTTCAATTAATTATTATATGGATAGTGTATGATTTTTCCTATCCGTTGCAAAAGTACATATAATTAGCGTAATAAACCATAAAATGAGCAAAAGTTTTCGTTTTTGCTTATAAAAAATATAAACAGAAAACGTTTACGCTTCTTTTTCGTATAAAAACTTTACTAATATTTTGCAGTTTCCGAATAAAGTATTATCTTTGCATTCAAATACAGTTTGCTATCTCGACTTTGCAATGTGTAGGTATTAAAGACTGACTTGCAAGTTATGGCATACATTATGAATTAAGTAAAGAAATGAGCGATAAGATAAAACATTCTGGTATAATCAATGCTATCAGGGGAGAATGTATATCAGTACGTATTCTACAATCCTCCGCCTGTAGTGGCTGCAAGGTTGCTTCTCACTGTAATTCTTCTGAGACAAAAGAGAAGATTATTGAGGTAAACCAACCTGGCGTTCAATCGAAATACAAAATCGGTGATCATGTAGTAGTGGTGGCTGATATGTCAGTTGGCTTTCGGGCAAGTATCTATGGTTATATATTACCATTGGTCCTGATGGTTGTAACTTTGGTTCTTGTCATAGCCTGTGGGGCAGGTGAGGGCATTGCTGCACTTTCTTCTTTGGGAATCCTCTTTCCTTATTATATGGCTCTGTTTCTGTTGAAGGATAAGCTGAAGGAAAAGTTGTCGTTCACCTTGGAATAGTAAGTAAAGAGCAAGAGAATAATCATATAGTAATGAACCTGAAATAAGTAATTTCGGATAAATAACTAAAACAAATTATAATTATGAATTTTATCGTGATTGCAATCTTGGTCCTTGGTTCCATTGCGCTTGTTGCTGCATTGGTTCTTTTTGGAGTATCCAAGAAATTTGCCGTCGAAGAAGACCCGAGACTTGGACAGGTGGGAGAAATCCTGCCAGGTGCTAATTGTGGTGGTTGTGGTTTTGCCGGTTGTTCTGGTATGGCTGCTGCCCTTGTCAAGGGTGCTGATGCTGGTTCTATCGAAGGATTGATGTGTCCTGTAGGTGGAGCTGACGTGATGGGCAAAGTGGCTGACCTTTTGGGCATCGCTGTGGCTAACACTGAGGCAAAGGTGGCCGTAGTGCGTTGTAATGGTTCTTGCGAGAATCGTCCTCGCATCGCCGAGTATGATGGCTTGCACACTTGTGCAGCTATGAATTCCTGTGGTGCTGGTGAGACTGGCTGCGGATTCGGCTGTCTGGGTTGTGGTGATTGTGTTGCTGCTTGCCAGTTTGGTGCGATTGCTATCAATCCAAAAACAGGCCTTCCTGAGGTTGATGAAGAAAAATGTACGGGTTGCGGCGCTTGTGCTAAGGCTTGTCCACGTCACATCATCGAACTCCGCAAGAAGGGTCCTAAGGGACGCCGTGTTTACGTTCAGTGCGTAAATCACGACAAGGGCGCTGTAGCAAAGAAAGCTTGTAGTGTTGCTTGTATCGGATGCGGTAAGTGTCAGAAAGTCTGCAAGTTCGATGCTATCACAATCGAAAACAACGTGGCTTATGTTGACTTCAACAAGTGCCGCATGTGTACAAAGTGTGTTGACGAATGCCCTACAGGTGCACTCGTGAAAGTAAATTTCCCAATTAAGAAGGCAAAGCCAGCTGCTGATGTTGCTCCTCAGGCAGAGACTCCAGTTGCAGCTCCTAAAGCAGAAGCTCCAGTTGCAGCTCCTCAGGCAGAGACTTCAGAAGTAAAGAAGGAGGACTAAATCATGAATTTGAGAACATTTAGAATTGGTGGAGTTCACCCAGAAGAGAATAAAATTACTGCCGAGATGGCTACTCAGGTAGCTCCTCTCCCTAAGCAGGCTATTTTCCCACTTGGACAGCACATTGGTGCTCCTGCTAAACCAGTTGTTGCTAAGGGTGACAAGGTGAAAGTAGGTACTCTCATCGCAGAGGCTGGTGGTTTCGTGAGTGCTCCTATTTACAGCTCTGTATCAGGAACTGTATTCAAGGTTGATACGTCTATTGATGCTACAGGTTATCGTAAGCCTTGTATTATTATTAATGTAGAAGGTGATGAATGGGAGGAGAGTATTGACCGCTCAGACAAACTTGAGACTTTGGAAGCTCACGCAGAATTGACTTCAGAGGAGATTGTCAATCGCATCAAGGTGGCTGGTGTTACTGGTATGGGTGGTGCTGGTTTCCCTACTTTCATCAAACTTTGTCCGCCTCCAGGAGCTAAGGCTGAATGTGTGATTATCAATGGTGTTGAGTGTGAGCCTTATATTACAGCCGACTATCGTCTGATGATGGAGCATGCTGATGAGATTCTCGTAGGTCTTAATCTCCTGATGAAGGCTGCTAAGGTGGAGAAGGGTTACATTGGTATCGAAGATAACAAGCCTGCTGCTATCAAACTCTTTGAAGAGAAGACTGCTGGCGATTCTCGTATCGAGATAGTACCACTCGCAAAGAAGTATCCTCAAGGTGGTGAGAAACAGTTGGTGGATGCAGTTATCCGTCGTCAGGTTCCTGCTCCTCCTGCAATCCCTGTCAATGTTGGAGCAATAGTTCAGAATGTAGGTACTGCCTTTGCTGTTTATCAGGCAGTTATGAAGAATAAACCTCTCTTCGAACGCTATACCACCGTTACTGGTAAGCAGGTGAAGAATCCAGGAAATTTCCTCGTACGTATGGGAACTCCATTCTCTCAGATGATTGAAAATTGTGGCGGTTTGCCAGAGGGAGATAATAAGGTGTTGGCTGGTGGTCCGATGATGGGTAAGGCCGTGATTAGCCTCGATGTACCTGTAACCAAGGGTACTAACTCAATCACCGTATTGAGTGATGCTGATGCTCATCGCAAGAAAGCTCAGCCATGTATCCGTTGTGCCAAGTGTGTGGATGCTTGTCCTATGGGATTGGAGCCATACTTACTTGCTACATTGAGCGTAGTGAAGGATTATGAGCGCCTGGAGGCAGAGGAGGTAACTTCTTGTATCGCTTGCGGTTCTTGCCAGTTTACTTGTCCTTCTCATCGTCCTATCCTTGATAATATCATCAATGGTAAGGCTGCTGTGATGGGTATCATCAGAGCTCGTAGCGCTAAGAAGTAATCATTCACGTCAAGAAGAAATTTCATTCGCATCAAGAAGGAATTTCATTGAGAAAAAAATCTAAAGAAAATTCATTTACGAAAGAATTTAAAAGATAAAATGGGAAAATTAATCGTTTCATTATCGCCACATGCCCATGGAAATGAGAGCGTGGAGAAGAATATGTACGGTGTGATTATCGCTCTCGTGCCTGCTATTCTCGCCTCTATCTATTTCTTTGGCTTGGGTTCAGCAGTTGTACTGCTTACCTCAGTGGCAGCCTGCGTTTTCTTTGAGTGGGCAATTACAAAATATCTCCTAAAGGAGGAGACCAGTTTGCTTGATGGCTCTGCTATTATCACCGGTCTTCTGCTCGGCATGAACTTGCCAAGTAACCTTCCTCTTTGGATCATTATTATCGGTGCCTTGTTTGCCATCGGTGTAGGTAAGATGACTTTCGGCGGTTTGGGTAACAATCCTTTCAATCCTGCGTTGGTAGGTCGTTGCTTCCTGCTCGTCAGTTTCCCTGCCCAGATGACTTCATGGCCAGTAGCTGGACAGATGCTCAGCTATACTGATGCTACAACAGGTGCAACACCATTGGCGATCATGAAGACTGCCATCAAGACTGGTGATGCTTCTCTTCTGAATCAGTTGCCTGATTCTTTGAGTTTGCTTTTCGGAGCAACTGGCGATACGTTTGGAGCTGGTACTACTGGTGAAGTTTGCGCTGTCGCTCTCTTGCTTGGTTTGGCTTACATGCTTTGGAAGAAGGTTATCACCTGGCATATTCCTGTCAGCATCATCGCTACCGTATTTGTATTTAGCGGTCTGATGCACTTGGCTAACCCTGTTTATGCCAATCCATTTGCAGTTATTTTAAGTGGAGGTTTGATGCTCGGTGCCATCTTTATGGCAACTGATTATGTTACCTCTCCAATGACTCATAAGGGTATGCTCATTTATGGAGTTTGTATCGGTCTTCTGACCATCATTATCCGCAACTGGGGTAGCTATCCAGAAGGTATGTCGTTCGCCATTCTGATCATGAATGCGTTCACACCTCTTATTAACACATATGTTAAACCAAAGCGCTTCGGTGAGAAGCCTGCTAAGAAATAAGGAGGACTGAGACATGCAGAAATTAGAATCATCATTAAAGAACATGGTGCTTGTTCTGGTGGGCGTAGCGCTCATCGTAGGTGCCGTTCTTGCTTATATCAATCATCTTACTTCTGGTCCTATTGCTGAAAAGGCAGAACAGAGTCTTGCTGCTGGTATCAAGAACGTGATGGGTACTGATCAACTTCAGGTAGCAGAACCGCAAGAGGTGAAGCAGGAGTTTGGAGGTAAGGAGTTTACTTTTGTACTTCATAATTGTTCAGACAAGAGTGGCAAGCAGTTGGGTGCTGCCGTAGAGAGTACAACCGGTGGCTTCGGTGGCGATGTGAAGGTACTTGTTGGTTTCGATACCGAAGGTAAGATCTTGGGTTATACCATTCTTCAGGCTTCTGAGACTCCTGGTTTGGGAGCTAAAGCTGCCACATGGTTCCAGAAGGACGGAAAGGGTAGTGTCATTGGCATGACTCCAAAGGATGGCGACCTTCACGTAAGTAAGGATGATAAGAGTGGCAATGCTGTAGATGCGATTACAGCTTCTACCATCACCAGCCGTGCTTTCCTTAAGGCCATTAACCAGGCTTACAAGGTTTATTCTGGTAAGCAGGTAGATGGCGAGAGTGGTGCTACCAAGCATGCAGAAGGCGAGGGTGATGGAGCAAAAGTTGAACAAAATGAAAAGAAAGGATAAGCCGATATGAGTAATGTTAAGATTTTGATGAACGGACTCATCAAGGAGAATCCAACCTTCGTGTTGCTTCTTGGTATGTGTCCTACCTTGGCTACAACAACCAGCGCCATCAATGGTCTCTCTATGGGATTAGCTACTATGGCAGTGCTGATTTGTACCAACTTTGTAATTTCTTGTATCAAGAAGATTACTCCGGATATGGTTCGCATCCCTGTGTTTATCGTAGTGATTGCAGCTTTTGTTACAATCCTTCAGATGGTAATGAGTGCTTATGCTCCAGATAGCATCAACCAGGCTTTGGGTATCTATATTCCGCTGATTGTCGTAAACTGTATCATCTTGGGTCGTGCAGAGAGTTTTGCAGCAAAGAACTCGCCTCTGTCCAGTTTGGTAGATGGAGTAGGTTGCGGTTTGGGATTCACCCTTGCCTTGACGCTTCTTGGTTGTGCCCGTGAGATTTTAGGAGCAGGCAGTATCTTTGGCATTGCCTTGTTGCCTGAGACTACTAACATTCTGGTATTCATCTTGCCTCCTGGTGCATTCCTCACATTGGGATACATTATAGCAATATTTAATAAGGTTAAGAAATAGAAATTATGGAATATTTATTGATATTTATCTCTGCGATATTCGTTAACAATATCGTCTTATCGCAGTTCCTCGGTATCTGTCCTTTTTTGGGCGTATCGAAGAAGATTGATACAGCCATCGGTATGGGTGGAGCCATCGCCTTTGTCTTGACCTTGGCAACCATCATTACTTGGTGTGTTCAGAAGTATGTACTCGATCCATTCGGATTGCAATATCTCCAGACTCTGGCATTTATCCTTGTGATTGCAGCCTTGGTTCAGATGGTTGAGATCATCCTCAAGAAAGTTTCCCCTGCACTTTATCAGGCTCTTGGAATTTTCCTTCCATTGATTACTACCAACTGTGCAGTGCTTGGTGTAGCCATCTTGGTTATCCAGAAAGATTTCAATCTTTTGGAGAGTGTTGTTTATGCATTCTCTACAGCTTTGGGTTTTGCTCTGGCTCTGATTGTTTTTGCTGGTATCCGTGAGCAGCAGGCTTTGGTTCGTATTCCTAAGGGTATGCAGGGAATGGCTATTGTGCTTATTACCGCATCATTACTCAGTTTGGCATTTATGGGATTCTCTGGTGTAGATGGTGGTCTGAAGGCTTTATTTGGTTTGGAGTAGTATTCTGAATGATTTCCAATAAGAATAGCTTTTTAGATGTCCAAACAAAACTATGGGCATAGTTTTCGAATATTAGGAGTATTTAGATTTTTGATTTAAATACGATTGTTATAATTGGTATAGTTTGAAGGAGAATATTTGGATATTTCAAATGTTCTCCTTTTTAATTATTGATGAGAAAGAGATTTTAATAGGTTATATTGTGGGATTAGTTTTGCTTCTTAGAATTTTATTTCCAGACAGAAGGATAAAATATCGGTAGGGGTTTATTTATTACTTTTTGTTATACGAACTATTTCCTATTAATCATAATGTTGCTTATGATTTAAAAGTATTATTTTTGCCCTCGTAAACAAGCGGTTAACGAAAATCGCCTTTACTTCACTATAAAATATTTTGATTATGTTTGAATATAAATTTGATTTTTCAGAGTTTTCTCTTGTCGCTCAGTCTCTTCTTACACGTATCGACTTTATTACCGACATGTTGAAGTCTTTGCCTTCGGATTCTAACGTTTATGCAATCTATGAAAATGATTTGGTTGCTATTCGTGCATTATATGATAAGTTGACTTTAAAACATTGATTTTTATGAATAAGGAAATTATTAAAATTATTATTAAGGTAGTGATTTATGCTTTAGGCTTAATTGCTGCCTATTTAGGTGTTACCTCGTTGTCCTCTTGTACCTTTAGCCGTTCGTCTGTTGCAGATGGTCGTGCTATAATTGTCACAGTAGATACAACATATATCAATCATCAGGGAGTTCTTAAAACAAAATAAGGTAATGGATTCTATAGCTTATAAGGTTCAGCAGTTTCGCAAAGACATTCGTCCTGCTATGAGGTGCTTTCATCCTCTTCGTGTCTGGAATGTTGTTAGCCATTCATTTGAATTTCATAATTGCGGTAAGTGTCCTTACTGCTTGAGCCTTAGAGCTACAGAACTTGCTACCCGTTGTTTTAACGAGTGTAAGCAACATAAGTATAGTATATTTTTTACGCTTACTTATGATAATGAACACATACCCTATATTGTATGCCATGGTAAGTGGTTTTATCTTGAGAATCGCACCGTGCATTCTGTTGATGGTGAAAGTGTTCCGATTGTTCATGTAGATCAATTTGATATTCCTTCTAATAAGGTAATTGAAACTTCTGATGGTCCTGTAGATGTTCCTGCATTCTCAGTTGTTCATTTGCCTGACATTCAGCGCTTTCAAAAGCGTTTGCGTATAAATATTTCTCGTCAATTTAATCATTATGATAAGAAAACCCAAAAAGAACTTTATGACCTACGACAAAAAGAAATTGCTGTTAGGATCTTCGTTAACCCAGAATATGGCCCAACCACATTTCGTGCGCATTATCACGGATGTCTCTGGACTGACTCCAAAGAAGTTGCAAACGCTCTCCTTGATCCCTATCGAGGAACTAAATATGAAAATGATCGCAAGTACTGGCACGGTCTTATATATAAAAGTTGGCAGATGTGTGATCCTGCGCGATGTGATGCCCAGTTCGTCAGTGGTTCTGCTCCCAACTATGTTGCACAATACGTTGCTTGCTCTGATAGTCTGCCTACGGTTTTACGATCTAAACCTTTTCGCCCCAAGCCCTTGGGTTCTAAAAATCCGGTTATTGGCTCTTATAAGGTCAACTACGAAGAACTTGCAGACACTTTCTATAACGGAACTTTGGAGTTTGCTCGATGGGATGATGAAGCAAAAGAGTATTCCCCTGCTCTTTTGTCCTACTCGACTCTCTCTCGATTCTTCGCTAAGTGTGAAGCATATGACCTTCAGAATGATTTTGATCAACTACGCTTATATGAAAAGTATGAGCGAATGACAGCTTTTCGTCGTCCTGTTGTTAGGCATGGCTACCTTTGCAAAAAGTCTTTGCAGATTAAGACATTTGATTATAATATTCTTTATCCTGATTTACCTCATAATGATTATTTCAGGTATCAGAATTTTAGGTTTTACAAGTGTGTAAAGTATTGGTCTTCTCGTGATGTTGTTGTGCCTGTTCGTTCTCGTGATGGTACGATAATTTCGCATGATGTTGTTAGGCTTTCACCATTGCAGGTTATCCGTAAGTTTAGACGGATCTATGACAATTTGAAGTTGTACCGGATGCGCAATTTCTATCTTGAGCAAGAGATTATTTCTAATACTCATTTGTTCCCTAACATCTACGCTACTCTTACGTATTTGTTGTCCTATTATCCTGAGTTCTTACATGATCTTCCTGCACTTCTTGTGTCTACTGCTCAGACAATGCGTTTAAATGTTGTTCTTGAGGGTTTTGGTTTGTCTGTTCCTGATCTTTACTACGGTAATATTTTAAAGCAGAATATTATTGACTTTATAAAGTCGGATAATCTTATTAGCAAAAATCATGTGATTTCTACTTTGCAAAAGGTACGTGATAAGTCTAAGAGTAAGAAATTTAAAGAAACTTATGCCCGTAAAAAAGGCATTATTTATTAATTTAATATTTGTTTTATGGCAAAATCAGTTTTACAAAAACCGCTTTCGATTGTTCATCCTGATCGAAATGCTTTTGACGTAAGCTATACTAATAAGTTTACGTCCTCGCTTGGTATGCTTTTACCTTGCTATGTACGAGAGTGTAATCCTAACGAGCACTATCGTATTAACCCTCGTATGCTCTGCCGTTCCATGCCGATGAATTCGGCTGCTTTCATTCAGTGTACGCAGAATGTAGAGTTTTATTTTGTCCCTTATCGTCTTTTGTGGACTTCTTTTCCTCAATGGTTTGTTGGTACTAATTTTGATGTTACTACTTTGCGCCATTCTGAGGAGAAATCTACTTTCCCCGCTTTTGATTTAGGTAAAATCTTTCATACTATTATTGGTAATACTGTAGCTACTCAATATTCCGATGTCTTGGGTTATTCTTTAACTAAAGGTGCTTTGCGTTTGCTTGATTTACTTGGGTATGGTGATCTTTCCCATTTTGATGATATTACTAACTTAGACATTGAAAGTGTTAAGGTTTCACCTTTTCGCCTTTTGGCTTATCAGAAGGTTTGTTCTGATTATTATCGTGTAGCCAATTATGAAAAGTCACGTGTTAATAGTTATAATGTCGATCAACCTGCCACCCTTGGCACTGGTAGTTGGCAAACTTTTGTTTCTAATTATCTTCAGTTACGCTATCGCCCATGGAAAAAGGATCTTTATACTATTTCTTCCACTTCTTTTCAGGGTAATGATTATATGAGTAATTCGTTGTCTGCTCCTGTTTTTCCTGATACTATTCGTGAAGCTAATGCAAATCCTGATTCAGATACTAAAGGTCATAATTATCAGGGTTATTTGAGCGTTAATACTTCGCTTAATAATGCAGGTATTACGGTCGCTAACTTGCGTTCTGCTTTTGCTCTTGATAAGTTGTATCGTTTGAGTGCTCAGGCTGGTGATGGTGATTATAAATCACAGATCAAGGCTCGTTTTGGTTTTGATCCTTATGCTCCGCAATATAAATCCCAGTTCATTGGTGCTGCTTCTGCTTCTGTTAAGATTGATCAGGTTACTACTACTGCAGATACTTTATCCTCTAATGGTTCCAATGGCACTCCTGCCGGTCGTATTTATGGTAATGCTTTCGCTGAACAGTCTAAAGATGTTTTTGAGTATGATGTTAAAGAGCATGGAATTTTAATTGGTATATCTTCTTTTGTCCCTGACGTTGATTATAGCTCTTACGGTATTAATCCTTTTAATCAAAAGTTAAATCGTGAGGATTATTTTCAACCCGAATTTGATAATCTTGGTAAACAGCCCTTGTCCTCTCTTTGTTTCAATCCTTGGAAAAGGGTTGATGTTCCTTCTGGCGGTGTTACTAATCATAAATTGCAGTTGGTTAATTCTGTGCTTGGTTGGTTTCCTCGTTATGTTGAGTATAAGACTGCCGTTGATGAGGTTCACGGACAGTTGAACGGTTGGTTAAATCGTTCTTTTGATAGTGCCCCTACTCTTTCTCTTTGGACTGCTCCCCGTTTTAATTCATCAGATTCTATAAAGTTTGATAATTGGCGTGATAATGGTCTTAGTTTGGACTTTTTCTATATTGATCCAAATATTTATGATAGTATTTTTGTTAATCAGTATCGCGGTGATCAGTCTGAAGATCAGTTTATTTGCGAGGTTACTAATAATGTTCAGGCTGTTTTGCCTATGTCTGTATCAGGTGAACCGTTAATTTAATTGCTTATGAATAATTATTTTTTGCGCTGCTACTCTGCACAGCCTTTGGATGGTTTTAAGAGTACTAATGTAGAGGATGTTATCTGTCCTCTTGATCGTGACTTGTTGGATTCTCTTTGCCCTATCAACCTTGAGACAGGTCTCCGTGAGGATCCATTGGTTCGTGTTAACGATCCTAATATTTCAGATTCTGAACGTCAGGCTTTACTTGCTTCTTTGCCGAAGATTACACCCCCTAAGGGTGATAATGTTGACGATGATACTAAACTTATGTTTGTTAAGTTGAGATCTCTTCAAACTCCTTCAGAGTTGTCCGCTTTCAGATCTTCAATTCAAATGTGGCTTGATTCTCAGGATCAGCCAACTGATCAGCCAACTGATCAGCCAACTGATCAGCCAACTGATCAGCCAACAGATCAGTAGTTTCTTTGTCCGCATTCAAATTTGTTTATATGTTACATGTTTGCATTTTGTTTGCGGTCTTTTTACTAATTTTTTAAATATATATATTATGAGTGCGGTTTTAGCCACTTTGATTGGTGCTGGTCTTGGTCTTTTTGGTGCTCATCAGGCTGTCAAAGACCAAAATGCATATAATAAAATGCTCTATGATCAGTATAAAGATCCTACTGCTCAGGCTCAACGCTTGCGTAATGCAGGTTTGAACCCTGCTTTTGCTTTGTCTAATATTGCGCAAGGTGCTATTCAAACACCCGATCAATCTCAACCCCAAGATACATCAGGTTTGCAGGCTCTTTCCTCTTCACTCCCTAATGCTGTGTTGCAGGATCAGCAGGCAGAACTTGCCCGACAGCAGGCGAAAAATCAGGAGATCAAAAACGGCTTTGAGAATACTAAGCAGTTATTAGATATTTCCCAGATGGTTCAGAACATTAAAGGACTTAAGTTTGACAATTACGTTAAAGAAGGTTCTAAAGATCTTCAGATTTCTATTCTCAAGCAGCAGGAACAACAGATGTATACTAAGACGTACACCGACAATCTTCTTGCTGTAGGTTCTGAATGGGACGTTGCTACAAAGGCGATGTATGTAAAACAAGGTCAGCCTTTGGAGTTCCAGAAGATGCGTTATGATATTGCCCAAACGGCTGCAAATATTGCTTATCAACTTAAAGTAAATAAATGGTATGATAAGTTTTCAAAAGCACAGATCGATTCTCTTTATGACAATGCTGCAGCTGCCCTGATTAATGCTTATGCTAATCAGCGTAATTCGTTTATTAATCAGTATCTCGCCCCTGCTCAGAGAAATATGTTTAATCAACAAGCAGGCAATTTTTATCAAACAGGTCTTTCTACTCAGTGGAATCGGCGCAAAGACAAGGCTCTTTTTCCACTGACAAAACAGGCTCTAAAATTAGGTGTTCAGTCTCAGCAATTTGGCGTTAAAGATCAGGTTTTTGAGTATAATTTTAAAACTTCTCGTCCTGGTCGTATTTTTACGGGTTTAGATCGTGGTATAGGTGCAGTTTCGCCATTTCGTTTTGGTTTTGGACAATAATTTTGTGTTTTTTTCGTTTTCATTTTATGAAACGATTGTTATTTATTTTATTTTTAGTGCTTATTATTTTTTTGTCTGTCTTATCTGCTATGATAGCGTAATTTAATTAATGCGTGCGTACGTGCATTTTTATGCGTGTGCGCGCGTGTTTTTGTTATATTTATACCCTTTATTTGTTAAGCTCTTGATGATCTGTTTTCGTTTCTTGTATATTTATCCAAAAATTTAATTTATTAGACTAATTCAGGGGGCGCTTTACGCGGGGGGTGTAACCCCCCCTTCAAGAGACATCCAAACGTCTCGCGAAGCCTTTGAGTGGCGTACAAGCCCGCGCGGAAGCGCGCCCAAATATATGCGGAAACTTTGGTTTTGGTTCTTTTGACTAAACAAAAGAACGCCCTCGGCAGAGCCCACGGAGTGAAAATTGGTGTCGTCTTACGACCGCCCGCCCGACGTTAGGGCGATTTCCATGCAGTTCCACAAAGTCATTTTTCCCCAACGAGGCACATCGCTTCTGCGATTGCCGTTGGTCTTGTCCTTTTAAGGAAAAATGACACAAAGCACTTTAAGACCCTTATTTTGCTATCTCTATATTACGTTTCACGTGAAACGGTGTTAAATCTAAGTAAAATTTGTTTTCATAATGTTGCTTACAACTTAATAGTAGGATGTTGTAGGAGAGGAAATCAGTTC
>ERZ1034920.533-NODE-533-length-29628-cov-4.706929_pt1 | contig 29628 bp, 28 predicted proteins | sample MGYA00520688_ERZ1034920 | MGnify/ENA primary metagenome ERZ1034920 (study PRJEB33766, sample SAMN09781785) | gut metagenome | biome: gut microbiome | host: Homo sapiens | place: Madagascar | study: EMG produced TPA metagenomics assembly of the PRJNA485056 data set...
GGCACAGCGTGATTTCGAGCTGCTCGGCCTCACGTGGGATCGCGGCCCCTTCTTCCAGCGCGATCGCGACGAGGCGTATACGGAAGCGTATCGCGCGCTCGAGGAACGGGGGCTCGTGTACCCGTGCTTTTGCACGCGCGCCGACCTTCATGCGGCTTCGGCGCCGCATTTCGGGGAGAAGCTCGTGTATCCGGGAACGTGTCGCGATCTGACGGCTGACGAGGTGGCTGAGCGTCTGAGGCGACTCGCCGCGGAGGGGGCGGGGAGGCGTCCCGCGCACCGCGTGCGCGTCGACGGGCGCCGTGTCGAGGTGGAGGATCTCTTCCAGGGCGCTTACGCCCAGAAGCTCGATGAGGAGTGCGGCGACTTCCTCATCCGCCGTTCCGACGGTGCCTTCGCCTATCAGCTCGCCGTGGTGGTTGATGACGCCGCCCAGGGCGTGAACTGCGTGGTGCGCGGCATCGACCTGCTTCCCTCGTCGCCGCAGCAGGCGTATCTGCAGGATCTACTCGGTTTGCCGCACGTAGCGTACGGGCATGTGCCGCTGTTTGTGGCGCCCGACGGGCGACGGCTTGCGAAGCGCAATCGCGACGCTGCCTTCGACGAGCTGCTGGCTCGCTTTCGGACGCCGGCAGGAGTCATCGGGCACATCGCCTACATAGGCGGGCTCGTCGAGACGGATGAACCGCATACGCCCGAGGATCTGCTTGCCTCCTTCGATGTTGAACGTCTCGCAGCGCGCTATCGAAACCGCATCAGCATCGAATACCGCTGATGCGCCCAGGAAACGACGGTGCAGACAGCAGACGACCCGTCCGCTTGACATCATTTTGGTGACAAGCGGACGGGTCGTCTGCTGTCATGGCTGCTTCTTGCTACAGAACGAGCATGATCCCCTTGCTCGCGAACAGGGCCGCCGCGTAGAACGCGCCGAGCACCACGTTGACGGTACAGATCTGCGTCATGGCGGGGATGCGCGTCGGCGGCGCGAGGGGGTTGTGCAGCAGCGCGTTGAGGAACGGGTAGGCGGCGAGCAGCATGAACGGCATGACGACGAGGCCTCCCGAGAACCACACGGCCACCACGGCCACGATCGCGGCAATCCAGACGAACACGAGCGCGTGGTAGAGACGACGCGCGCGGTTGCGCCCGAGCAGCACGGCGAGTGTCTTACGCTGCGCCTCAACGTCTTTCTCAACGTCGCACGTGTTGTTCGTCAACATGATGAGCCCCACGCCGATGATGGTGGGAATCGCCCACACGATCATGAGCGCGCTGAGGGATCCGGTGAGCACCTGGTAGCAGGCGAGGGGAATGAGCCCGCCCATCACGACGCCGCTCACCGCTTCGCCGATCGGCAGGTAGGAGATGGGCGTCTTGCCGCCTGAATAGAGAAACACGATGAGCGCGCCAATAAGCGCGATGACGAGGGGAATCCAGCCAGCTACGACGATGGCGTAGATGCCGAGCAGGAACGCGACGATGAGCAAACCGACGGCGAGTGCGAGCGCCGCGCGCGGATTCACGTTGTTGTATACGAGCACGGCGTCGGACGGGTCGACGTTGTCCTCCTTGGAATCGGTGCCCTTCACGTAGTCGAAGTAGTCGTTGAGCGTGTTGACAGCCGCCTGCATGAGGATGCAGATCACGAGCAGCGCGAACGTCATGGTGACGGAAAGCGTGCCGGTGCCGGCGTAGGCGGCCGCCGCGGCAACGAGGCAGGGCATGATGGCCGCGGGCCAAGTGTGCGGCGCCGCGAGAAGCCAGGCCATCTTCGGCGTGAGCGGACGGTAGGACGGGCTTGCGTCGCGCTCGGCAGCGGTGGTGCGGTTGCTCGTGGATTCAACCATGCGATGATGCTCCTTGTCATACGAAAAAGAGCCGCCTGCGCGGGGCAGGCGGCTCTCGTATTGTAGCGCAAGCGGATGGTGCCGAGACGCTTAGTTGCTCATCATGGCGACAGCGACGTCGTTGGAGGCCGAGTCAGAGGGCGTCCAGGTGTTGTTGGCCTTCGTGTACTCGATGGTGATCGGCTCGCAGGGAGCGACTTCCACGTTCTTCAGCGTCTCCATCGTGGTCTGGCCGATGAGGGTGTTGAGCTCCTCCTCGCTCATGTTCGCCATGTCCTCGAACGACATGTTGTTCATGAGATCGGTGGCGGCGTCGGTCAGCGCCTGCTCGAAGCCGGAGTAGCTCTTGCAGGTGAGCGTCACCACAGCCTCAGCGGTGTCGCCGTCGACCGTAATGCTGTCGATGGAGTAGTCGAAGCCCTCGAGGTAGGTCGTCATGAACTCGGTTCCGTCAATGCCGAACTCGGCGAGCTGGGAGACGTCCATGCCCTCGGAGAGCATCGACACCGTTTCCTCGTCGAGGTTCTTGATGCCATCGAGCTCTTCGGTGATGGCGGTGCGAATGACCTCTTCATCGCTTTGGCCTGAGCAGCCCGCAACAAGGCAGGCAGAGAAGGCCATGGCGAGCGCGAGCGCTCCGACAGCGATCAGTCTCTTGATTTTCATGAGGGCTCCTTACCTCGACGTTTCATGCGCAGGCGCATGTTCTCTTGATCTTATGATACTGGATTGGAGTGCGAACTAAGTTCTAAATATCGTCTGCGCGGTCTTCCGTGCGCGGTTTTTGCGGGCGCGTTGCGCTATGCTGGAACCATTCAGCAGCTCTGTGTCCCGTATGCGAAAGGAACGTCCCTTGATCAGCATTCTCTTCGTCTGCCACGGCAACATCTGTCGCTCGCCCATGGCGGAGTTCGTCATGAAGGGCCTCGTGGAGAAGAGGGGAGCGGCGGATCGCTTTCATATCGAGTCGGCGGCGACGAGCGCCGAGGAGCTCGGCAACCCCGTGCATCCCGGCACGTGCAGGCGCCTTGCGCGTGAGGGTATCTCGTGCGCGGGGAAGCGCGCGCGTCGTCTGGCGAAGGGGGACTACGATACCTTCGATCTGCTCATCGGCATGGACGAGGCCAACGTGCGCTCGATGCGGCGTCTGTTCGGCGGCGACCCTGCAGGTAAGATCTACAAGCTCCTTGAGTTCGCGGGACGTGAGGGCGATATCGCCGATCCGTGGTACACAGGCGATTTCGACGCGACGTACGACGATGTGGTTGACGGCTGCGTGGGGCTTTTGGGGTGGTGCCGTGAAAAGCTTGGGTAGTGAACTCGGCCGCACGCTTTCTGCGATGAATCCCGATGCGGCGAAGCTCGTGCGCATCTCGCGCAACCGCCTTTCTTACGTGAATGCGGTGAGGCGCACCTGGGCCGATAATTCGCCTGCGGCTGAAATGATCCTCGATCACACGAACGCGTTCTACGTGCGTCGCGATGATGCGCCGCGCAAAGGGCCCGACAAGGACAAGCCGCTCATCGTAGCCGAGGCGTACCTCGATGACTCGATGCTGCTCTCCGAGGTGAACGCCCGCCGCGAGATGCTCAAGCTTGCACTTGACTACGAGGGCGTGCACGTGGCTGAGCTCCGCATCATAGGGTCGCGTTACGGCATGCGCAAGCGGCATCCCTTCGCCGATCGCGCTGCGCGCGAGGATGCGGGCACACCGCGTACGGGCGAGGCGGCGGCGCGAGCGCAGGATGGACGCGCTGACGATGCGGCGCTTCTTCTGACGGTGAAACGCGCGTTCTGCCTTGCGATCGGCGAGCAGGCGGGTGCGGTGCTCGCGCTCGTGAACGCCGCGGCGCTCGACCAGGCGCGTACGCGCGACGATACAACGCGCCGCTCTTCCTGGCGCTGGTACTGGCTCCATCTCTATGCGGAGGATGCACCGCGTCTTGCGGCGATCATCGAGGCTTACGAGGAGCAGATCATCGCACGTGCGCGTACCCTCGACCTCAATATCAGGGCAATTCAGGTGCATCCGGCTACCGAGGAGATGCGCGGTGCGCAGGCATTCCCGCCGAGTGGCATGCCGGTGAGCTATCGGCCGACGCAGCGCTGAAGCGGCAGCCCATCCCCTTTTGCTTTGCGCAATGCATTTGCGCACGTGCTTTACAATGCGCTCATCGGCATGGAGTCGTGGGAGAGAAAGGCGTATATATGTTCGGTTTTGGAAGAAGAAGGGAAGGCGAGGCTCCGCGTTCGTGCTACCTGCCGTCTGAGAACGCCCGCGCGCTTCTTGAGGACGTGGTGGCGAGCATCGGAGACCACGCGCCCGATTTCAAATACCTGTACATCGGCTTCGGCCAGTGGTGCGAGCTTCCTGCGCATACGTGGTCGATCGAGATCATCGGAAAGAATGACGAGAAACTCTCGTACGACTACCGCCGCCACGGATTCGACGTCTCGGATGCGACGCTCAAAAGCGGACTTGCGCAGTGGCTCGCTGAAAGACTACAGGAGATCACCGAGGGCGAGATCTATGTGCATCGGGTGCGCGTATCGTACCCCGATTATCGTCTGTCAGACGATTGGAAGGAATCGTACTACTGCGTTATCGCCAACGACGGCATCGCGGAGTGGGAAGAGAAGAAGCGTCGCGCCCAGGCGATGCGCACGGTGTAAGGAGGAGCTATGGCGGTACCCGACTTTTTGCATCTAAAGAGCGGTGACGAGCGATATGGCGTCAACGTGATCGTCGACATGGAGACGGGCGTGCAGTACCTCTACAGTGAACGAACGGGCATGTGCCCGCGTGTCGACCAATGGGGCAAGCCCATGGCGCTCACGCAGGATCAGCTCGCCGATCTGAGGAGAAAGGGCATGCGGCAGACGACGCAGTACATCTAGCCGTTATGCTGTACGCATGCTTTTAGGGCCGCATGGCGAGGGAATATCACCCTTCGCCATGCGGCCCCGATGTTTTTTCGACGATAACTAACGCGCTATTTTGAAAACCGCACTTCCCGTATCTTTCTCATTTACTTTACATAACATATATTATCAATCAACTATGGAGAACCGAGAGTCGAGATGTGCTGAGTTCGGGTAAGGATGCGCAGCGCTAATCGCGCTATGCCGGCTTGCGCCGACGTACGCTAACCCCAGATCGAAGATGACGAACTGGCGCTCGAGCCTGCCGTTAATCCCGCCGAGCCGAGCAGCTCGTCCATGTTGCCGCTCTGGAGCGCTTCGAGAATCACGGGCATCGTCATGGCAAGCGTTACGACGTTGAGAATGAGCGCAAAGACGGCGATGGCGATCGCGAAAATCGCCTGACGACGCAGAATGGAAGCAAGCGCATCTTTCGTGTCGTGCGGTGTTGCGGCTCTTTTGATCTTGGCAAATGCGAGGATGCCGCAGATGAGCGCAATTGTGCTGAGAAGTACGCCGCCGATGATGAGTGAAACGGGCCCGCCGATGATCGAAATGGTGACGAGGGTCTGAGCTGATTTAAGCAGCGTCAGACGCTCTGACTCCGACGAGCCGTTCGTCGGAGGACGGAAGTCTTGTGGTTCCTGCATGATATGCCTCTTGCTTGACGATATGCTCCGCCTGACAGGCGGAGCGCGGTGTTTCGGAGTTATTGTAGGTTGAGACAGGCCGCACGAAGCCTGCCGCAACTTCTTTCCGCAATATCGCTACAGAGATACAGGTTTCGAAGCGACGCCGCTGCTCCCGAAACCGCCCGTTCCACGAGAGCTTTCCGCAAGCTCCTCGACGGCGGTGAGCCGCACGGCGGGAACGGCGACGATCATGAGCTGGGCGATGCGATCGCCGACGGCGATGGAGAACGGCTCGTGTGCGTCGAGGTTCACGAGCACGACCTTGATCTCGCCGCGATAGCCGCTGTCGATGAGGCCGGGCGCGTTGACGATGGAAATGCCGTGCTTCGCAGCCAGGCCGCTGCGTGGAATGACGAGGCCCGCGTATCCATCGGGAATGGCGAGGGCGAACCCGCACGGCACTGTGGCGCGTTCGAAGGGCTGCAGCGTCAGTGCTTCGCAAGAGCGCAGGTCAAGGCCGGCATCGCCCTCGTAGGCGTAAGCAGGCAGGTCAACGGCGTTCGAGAGCTTCTTGAGGGGGATTTCGAGCATTACGACTCCCCTTCTTTGATCTCCTTGAGCGCTTCCGCGAATTCCTCAACGTTCTTGAAGTCTTTGTAAACGCTTGCAAAGCGGATGTAGGCAACGTCATCGAGATGAGCGAGTCGGTGGAGCGTCATGTCGCCGAGATCCTTCGATTTGATCTCGCCCTTGGGCATGGAGCGCAGTTCGGCTTCGATGCCGGTGACGAGTTTGTCGATCTGCTCAGGGGTGATGGGACGCTTCGCGCAGGCGATGAGCACGCCGCGCAGGAGCTTCTGCCGATCGAACGCCTCCGACGAGCCGTCGGATTTGATGACGATGATGGGATGTTCGCCAAGGCGCTCGTACGTGGTGAAACGATGGCCGCAGTTGAGGCATTCGCGCCGACGCCTGATCGACGTGCCCTCTTCGGCGGAACGGGAATCGACTACTTTGGATTCAGCGAATCCGCATGCGGGACATTGCATCATGCTCCTTTTTCAGGATGGGTATATGTATGCATGATACAACATATGGTGGGGGTACACCTACGGGATGAGCAAAGCTCCGAACATGATCGCGCTGCCGATGACGATGGCGGCAGCGATCTGCAGGTTGGCGACGAGGCGGGCACGCGCATCGTCGTGCGACGTGGCCGCGGGTGCTGCACCAGGAAAATCGATGATACGTGCCTGGTGCTCGGTATGCGTGGCGGACAGAGCGGTGGTTCCGTTGATGGGGTAATGTTCGCTTCTCATTTTGCCCTCCAGGTCTTGCGTAGAACCTTTGTTCGTGGTTATAATAATGCGAACAAAGGTTCATGTCAACAAAATTTAAAACATTTGTTCGATGAAGGGATTTGGTATGTCGCAGAAGATCACCCGTCGGCAGCAGGCTGTGCTTGACTGCATCGAAGATTGCATTCGCGAAAAGGGGTACGGTCCTACCGTTCGCGAGGTCTGCCAGGCGCTCGGCCTCTCCTCCCCTTCTACCGTGCACGTTCACCTCAAGGCGCTCGAGGACAAGGGCTACATCAAGCGCGATCCGCTCAAGTCGCGTTCGATCTCGCTCACCTACGCCCTTGACGAGGACAGCTCCCCCGTCATCGCCGATACGTTCGAGAACATCGTGAAGGTTCCCCTCGTGGGCGACGTGGCAGCCGGCACGCCCATCCTTGCTGAGGAGAACATCACCGACACTCTTGCTCTTCCCACGGAGATCGTGGGCGATGCGCCGTCGTTCATGCTTTCGGTGCACGGTGACTCAATGATCGAAGTGGGCATCAACGACGGCGACTACGTAGTCGTGAAGGAGCAGCCCGTTGCCAACAACGGCGACATCGTGGTGGCTATCGTCGACGACGGTGCAACGGTGAAGCGCTTCTACAAAGAGGCCGACCACATCCGCCTGCAGCCTGAGAACTCGAGCATGGATCCGATCATCGTGGACAACTGCTCGATTGCCGGCAAGGTTGTAGCGGTGTTCAGAAGGCTGTAGAGCGTCTACTGCTTCGCAGCGTACGGTTCGAACATACTGCAGTAGCTCGCGGGGACCATCATGGAGAGGTGCGTGCCATCCTCCTGATGGTCCTCTGCTATGACATGGCACCGTTCATGGGCGACGGAGACGAGCTTTCCGCAGCTGTAGGGAATCACCACATCGAGATGACGGTCGGATGCGGCCGCCGCGGCGCCGATGCGCGTGACGAGCTCGGCGATCCCCTCGCCCGTTTCAGCGGAGACGAGCTGATCGTTTCCGTGGCGATGCGCAAGCGCCTGACGGGCGTCCTCATCGAGCAGATCGATCTTGTTGAATACCTTGACGCACGGGATGCGCTGCGCGTCGATCTGGTCGAGTACCTCTTCCACTGCGGTGATCTGCGCCTCGTATTCGGGCGAGGACGCGTCGATCACGTGGAGGATGAGGTCGGCGCCGGTGATCTCATCGAGCGTTGATTTAAACGCCTCCACCAAGGTGGTGGGAAGCTTCTGGATAAAGCCGACCGTATCGGTGATGGTGATCTCGCGCCCCTCGGGCAGCTCGAACTTTCGCGTGGTTGAGTCGAGCGTGGCGAACAGCTTGTCGTAGCTCAGCACATCGGCGTTCGTCAGGCGATTGATGAGGCTCGACTTCCCCGCGTTCGTGTAGCCGGCAAGCGCAACCTTGAACATACCGCTTGCGTAGCGGCTTTCGCGCTGGAGGGAGCGAACCGAGCTCAGGTGCTCGAGTTCGCGCTTGATTGACGTGATGCGCTTGCGCACCATGCGGCGGTCGACCTCGAGCTGGCTCTCGCCCTCGCCGAAGCGCGATCCCACACCGCCGCCCATGCGGTTGGAGGCGAGGTGCGCCCACATGCCGCGCAGGCGCGGATACAGGTACTGGTTCTGAGCAAGGCGCACCTGGAGGCGTCCCTCGCGGCTCGTCGCATGCAAGGCGAAGATATCGAGGATGAGCGCGGTGCGGTCGATGACCTTCACGTTCTTGTCGACGGTCTTTTCGAGATTGGCCTGCTGCGACGGTGTGAGCTCGTCATCGAACACAACGATGTCGGCAGCATAGGCGCGCGCCAACTCGGCGACCTCCTCCGCCTTGCCAGCACCGATGAAGGTGCGTGGGTTCGGTGCTGAGAGGCGTTGCGTGGTGGAAGCAACAACATCGGCACCGGCGGTGTCAACGAGTCGTTCGAGCTCAGCGAGCGAGGATGCGACGGGCCACGTGGATCCCGGGCGCTCAACGCCCACGAGAATGGCGCGCTCACGCTTCTGTTCGGTCAGGGTGGCAGGCCCGCGGCTGATGGCGGATTCGTATGCGGTCATGGAAAGCTCCTTGCATGACTGAAACTGCGTCTGGAAACGACGCCTGTGGATATTCGACGGGTGCGCAACGGATGCGCTGCGGAATCAGGCCATCGATGTCGTCATGCACGGCTCCCTCGTAAGATCGAACAGAATGGGTCTATGGTATCACAAGGGGGCATGTCGCCGATGAGGCGCCCGATCGCTACGCTGCGTCGTGCGTTGCCGGTTCGTCTCCCAGTTCGATCTCGCCGCGGAAGCTCTCTCGCGCCGCACCAGTCATGAACACGTGGTTGTCGGCGGCCCAAACAATGTGAAGCGTGCCGCCGCGCAGACGCACGTCGTTCTCGCAGCTCGCGCGTCCCGTGAGCGCTGCAGCGACGTTCGTCGCGCAGGCGCCTGTGCCGCAGGCGAGCGTCTCGCCGCAGCCGCGCTCGTACACGCGCATCTCGATGCCGTCGGTGCCGACAACCGCGAACTCGACGTTCGTCTTCTCGGGGAAGGCATCATGGCACTCGTAGAACGAACCGATGCGATCGAGGTCGAGTGCGGCGAGCGTTCGCGTCCCCGTGGGAAAGAGCGCGTCGTCAAGTGCCTCAAGATCGTCGAGGAAGCAGACGGCATGGGGATTGCCCATCGACACGCACGTGAAGTGGAACGTGCCCCAGGGCGATTCGAGAGGAAGCTCCCGCACGTACGGCACATTCTGCGCAGAGACGGCGCTCGCTGACGCATCAACGGGAACGAGCGCGGGATCGAGGATGGGCACGCCCATGTCGACGGTTGCGGTGTCGAGCTCTCCCCGCTCGTTGACCGCGAAGGTGATCGGACGCGGTCCCGCGAGCGTGTCGGCGACGAGGGATCCCGCTGCAGGATCGACGACGCCGTTGTCAACGAGGAACTTGGCGAAGCACCGCACGCCGTTGCCGCACATCTGCGCGAGCGTGCCGTCGGAGTTGATGTAGTGCATGTATCCTGCGCATGAAGGGCGCTCGGAGGGGCGCACGAGGATGACGCCGTCGGCACCCACGCCGAAGTGACGATCGCAGATGTGCTGCACCTGCGCGGGCGTCAGCTCGATAGAGTGCGCGCGGTCATCCACCACGACGAAGTCGTTGCCGAGACCGTGCAGCTTCGTGAACGAAAGTCTCATGTGCCAGCCTTTCCGCTTGCGCGCATCGCGCCGCAAAACCGGCATGAGGCTATTAGCAAACAGGGTCGGTTACGCCCTCTTGGCGGAGCGCGTCGAGCGCGGCTGCCGTCATGGCGTCCCCATCGCCGTTCGCGTCGATCCAGCGAATGCGCGTGTCTTTTCTGAACCAGGTGCGCTGGCGCTTCGCATAGCGGCGCGTTGCCAGCTTGATCGCGTCAATCGCTTCGGCAAGCGTGCACTGCCCGTCCAAAGCGGCGACGATCTCCTTATATCCTATGGCTTGACCTGCGGTAAGGCCTTCTCTGAAGCCCTCCTGTAACAAAGTTGTTACCTCGTCGACGAGGCCTTCCTCCACCATGGCATCGACGCGGCGGTCGATGCGCGCGCGCAGCAGGTCGGCATCGACCGCAAGGCCGATAAAAACCGCCGGCTCGTAGGGCGCGATGTGCTGGAGCGCCTCTTTCTGCGCGGCGTAGGACTTCCCTTCTTCAAGCAGTTCGAAGGCGCGTACGACGCGGCGCACGTTGTGCGGATGGATTACGGCGGCGCTGGCGGGGTCGCGCTGCTCGAGGAGCTTCCAGAGCACGTCGCTCCCCTGCTCTTCGGCGATGCGCGTGTAGTGCTCGCGTACGGGGTTGTCCACCTGCTCGCCCTCGGGGAAACGGTAGTCGTCGATGGCGGCGCGTACGTAGAGCCCCGTTCCTCCCACGAGGAAGGGCACATGGCCGCGAGAGCGGATATCGGCGAAGCAGGCGCGGGCGTACGGCTGGAAGAGCGCGGCAGAATACGGCGCGCCCGGGTCGACGAGATCGAGCCCGAAATGAGGCACGCGACGCTCGGAGGGAAGCACCTTGCCCGTACCGATGTCCATGCCGCGGTAGATCTGCATCGAATCGGCGCTTACGATCTCGCCGTCGAGCGCAACCGCAAGGCGCTGGGCAAGCTCAGACTTGCCCGATGCCGTCGGGCCGACGATGCAGATGACGGGAGCGGCGCTGCTCATCGCGGCAGCATCTCGCCGGCGAGGTACCACGTCTTCGCTTCGGTGATCTTCACGCGCACGAACGATCCCGCGAGCTCGTCGGCGTTCATGCCCGCCGGAACCTTAGCGTGGACGGTCTGGTTCTTGGGGCTCTTGCCCGCAATGATGGAGCTGTCGCGTTTCGAGGAGCCTTCCACGAGCACGTCGACGACGGTGCCGAGATCATGCTGGTTGAGTTCGTACGCGCGCTTCTGCACGAGATCCACAAGACGGTCGAAGCGCTCCTGGATAACCTCGCGGGGCGCGTCGTCCTCAAGCTCGGCGGCGGGAGTTCCCGCGCGCTTCGAGTAAATGAACGTGAACACCTGGTTGTAGCCGACCTCCTCGATGAGGCGGTACGTGTCCTCGAAATCCTCCTCCGTCTCGCCGGGAAAACCCACGATGACGTCAGTCGACAGTGCGATGTCGGGGCAGGCGCGGCGCAGCTTCTCAACGAGGCCGAGGTAGTGCTCGCGCGTGTAGCGGCGGTTCATCGCCTTGAGGATACGGTTGGAGCCCGACTGCACGGGAAGGTGCAGGGCGGGCTGGAGCGAGCGCAGGGACGCGAAACGCTCGATCACCTCGTCGGTGAGATCCTTCGGATGGCTCGTGGCGAAGCGAAGGCGCTCGATGCCGGTTGCGTCGACGGCGTCGAGCACGTCGACGAAGCGCGGCTCGCCGTAGAGGTCGCGGCCGTACGAGTTGACGTTCTGGCCGAGCAGGGTGATCTCCTTGACGCCCGCATCGACGTAGCGCTGTGCCTCGGCAGCGATGTCCTCGAGCGTGCGCGACTTCTCGCGTCCGCGCACGTAGGGCACGATGCAGTAGGTGCAGAAGTTGTTGCAGCCGATGGTGATGGGAAGCCAGGCCGCCCAGGCGTGCTCGCGCGCCGTCGGCAGGTCGGTCGGGAAGCCGTCGGAGGCGTCGAGCACTTCAACATGGTGGTGGCCGTCGCGCAGGGCGTCGGCGAGGAGCGCGGGCAGCGAGCTCAAATTGTGCGTGCCGAAGACGACGTCGAGATGCGGGAGCTGTTCGACGAGCGTCTCGCCGTCGCGCTGGCCGATGCAGCCGCCAACGGCGATCAGGCGCTTGTCCGTGCGTGCGCCCGCACGCAGCGGAACGTTCTTCATCGAGGCGACTTGGCCGTACAGGCGGATGTCGGCCGCCTCGCGCACGCAGCACGTCATGAAGATGACGATGTCGGCCTCTTCGATCGTATCAACCTGGAGCGCGCCGAGGCCTTCGAGCATGCCGGCGATACGCTCGGAGTCGTGCTTGTTCATCTGGCATCCAAACGTGTGGATGCAGAACGTCATTCCGTTGAAAGTGTTGTTCATGATGGGTTATCGGTCTTCCGTCGCAAGGTCGGCGTGAAGGCTTCCGCGGCGCTCGACCGCGAAGCGGATGGCGGTGCGGTACTCACCGTCGATGACGATGTCGGCGAAGGCGGGCACGCACACGATCTCGATGCCCACTGGGGAGAGGAAGCCGCGCGAGATGGCGATGGCCTTGACCGCCTGGTTGACGGCGCCCGCTCCGACCGCCTGAATCTCAACGGCGACGCCGTCCTTGATCATGCCAGCGATGGCGCCGGCGACGGAGGCGGGAGATGATTTCGACGATACCTTGAGGCACCCGATGCTGCCGGTGTTTTCTGCTTCAGACACGTAGGTTCCTTGTCGTTTGGTGGTGCGGATGTGTTACGTGAGGTGCGCGCTGAGTCGGTTGGCGCGCTGCGGGCGCGCCCGTACCGAATCTACGTTCGAATGGGTATTCTACCGATTGTCCGATAGGCGTGCAACCTGCGGAAACGGCATCAGCGCAGCTTGTTGGCGGGAATGAAGATGCGGATGCCCTCGCCAGTTGCACGCACCTCGGGCTCAACGTCGGGCTCGAGGTAGTACCGCGCGGCGATGTCAGCGAAAGCGCTCTTCGCAGCGGCCTTGAGACTCGCAGCGTCCTCGGGGGCGAGTTTGAGACCGCGCGCGTCGGCAAGGGGCTTCGCAGTGCGCGCAGGCGTCGAGGGCGAGGTTCTCTTCGGGAAGCTTTCCCGCTCAAGGCGCTCCATCAGCGAGGGTGCGGGTGTGATGGCACCGTCGATGATGCGTCGCGCCGAACGGCTCGAGAGCACGAGCCCGAGCTGAGTCGCCCGTGCGGCGAGGTCGTCGGGATCGGTTGCGAACGCGAGCAGCTTAACGGCGGGAATGTCATCACGCGCGCCGCCGAAGGCGCGCTGGGCGGCGGTGGTGGCGGCCATGCCGTAGGCGTACAGCGTCGCGGCGATCTCGGTGAACGAACCACAATACACCGTGCAGTCGCGGCGATGCTCGAGTGCGAACTCGGCGCAGGTGCGCACGATGTTGCGGGGTCCTCGCATCACGTAGGTGCCGTCGACCACCTCGAAACGCGGGAAGGTCGACTGGTCGGTTTTTTCCTTGAGCGCGGAGAGGTCGGTGGAGACGGCAAGCGCCGAACCGCCGTCGGGCTGCGAGTAGGCAACCTGGGCGCTCGTCGCGTTGACGGAGATCGAGTAGAGCGCCATGCCCCTGCCGTGCATCCCCCACTTGTCCATATGAGCCGTGTCGAGCTTCGACGTGACGCGCGGTTCGAAGATGCGCTCGCGCATGGACGCGGGGATGCCGCAGCCGTCGTCGATGACGACGAGGGAGCGGCGGTCTTCCTCGCGCTGGAGTGCTACGAAGATCGAGTGCGCCTGCGCATCGCGTGCGTTGCGGAGCAGCTCGATGACGATGTCCTCCGTGCAGCGGATGTCCTGTGCAGCCTGGCGTTTCTCGGCCTCGGTGCTGCGCAGACGCACGAAGCCGCCTCCGAAGTCCTGTTCGACGCGGAGGCGGCTCTCACCGCACACGGTTTCGACGAAATCAGTGAGCGTTTCGTCGGTCATGATGCCTTATTTCGCGTAGTCGACGGCGCGGCTTTCGCGGATCACGACGACCTTCACCTGGCCGGGGTACTGCATCTCGCTCTCGATCTGATGGGCGATGTCGTGCGCGAGGACGACGGACTGAGCCTCGTCGACCACCTCGGGCTTAACCATGACTCGCACTTCGCGACCCGCCTGGATGGCGTAGGTGCGCTCGACGCCCTCGTGGGCGTTGGCGATTTCCTCGAGCTTCTCGAGGCGCTTGACGTAAGCGTCGAGGGTCTCCTTGCGGGCGCCGGGGCGTGCGGCAGACACGGCATCGGAAGCCTGGATGAGCACGTCGAGGATGGTGTTGGGCTCGACGTCGGCATGGTGCGCCTCGATGGCGTGCACGATCTCGGGGGCTTCGCCGAAACGGCGTGCGAGATCGGCGCCGATGACGGCGTGGCTGCCCTCGACCTCGTGGTCAACGGCTTTGCCGAGGTCGTGCAGCAGGCCGGCACGCTTGGCGGGCACGGGGTCGAGACCGAGCTCGGAAGCCATGACGCCGGCGAGGTAGGCAACCTCGAGCGAGTGGTTGAGCACGTTCTGACCGTACGAGGTGCGGTAGCGCAGGCGGCCGAGTGTGCGGACGAGCTCGGGATGCAGGTCGTGAAGGCCCGTGTCGAAGGCGGCCTGCTCGCCCGCCTCCTGGACGCGCTGGTTCACGAGCGCAACGGCCTTGTCGAACATCTCCTCGATGCGCGCCGGGTGGATGCGGCCGTCGGAGATGAGGTTCTCCATGGTGACGCGGCCGATCTCGCGGCGCACGGGATCGAAGCAGGAGATCGTCACGCACTCGGGCGTGTCGTCGATGATGAGGTTCGTGCCCGTGAGCTGCTCGAACGAGCGGATGTTGCGACCCTCGCGGCCGATGATGCGGCCCTTGAGGTCGTCAGAGGGGATGTGGATGGTCGAGACAGTGCTCTCAGCCGAATGATCAGCGGCGACGCGCTGAATGGCGAGGCTCAGGATCATGCGGGCGCGCTTGTCGGCCTCTGCCTTCGTGCGCGTTTCGGCGTCGCGGATGATCGCGGCCGACTCGTGTGTGACCTCCTCGCGCAGGGCGTCGAGCATCTCCTCCTTGGCCTCCTGCGGCGTCATGCCCGCAACGGCCTCGAGGCGGCGGCCCACTTCCTGCTCGGCTTCGTCGAGGTCGCGCTCGCGGCGCTCGATCTGACCCTGGATGGAGGACAGCTGGTGCTCGCGCGCATCGAGCGACTCGACGCGGCGGTCGAGCGACTCCTCGCGCTGGGCGATGCGGTTCTCGGCGGAACGTACCTCGCGCAGGCGCTCTTTGTTTTCCTCGTCGACCTCTTGCTTGTAGCGCAGCGCTTTGTCACGGGCTTCGATTTCGGCCTCGCGGCGGAGATTTTCAGCTTCCTTACGCACGGTTTCAGCCTCACGGCGCGCGTCATCGACGAGCGCATCGGCTTCCTGCGAAGCTTTCTTCTTGAGATCGGCGGCTTCGTTGGCCGCCTTCTGAGAGGAGCTGTTCGATGCGAAACGCGAAACGGCAAAGCCGACGACAAGGCCGACGATGATGGCGATAACGGCCGCGATTACGGGCTCGAGCATGGCGCCTTCTCCTTTCTTTGTTGTGTTTCTGCTGGTAGGAGTGGTGTTCATATAAAAAAATGTCGGCATGAGCCGACAAGAGCAATAGCGCGACAGGATAGCGACAGGCAGATATATGGAGTTGTATCTATAGTCAATACCCTTCGGGTACATATCACTCAAGGCGATTTTCAATTATAGCGCAACATGACGAGTGCATAGGTGATCTCCGGGAAAAGGGCGGCTCGCTGAGGAGCCGTCGGCAGGCGGAGGCGTCAGGCGCTCTCCTCAGTCCAGCGGCGGGCGGCACTGGCGGCAGCGTCGGAGCCGAAGCCACGTTGGATGAGCTTGCGGTAGGCGGCGTCGCGCTTGTTCTTCGCGCGTGTGGGATGGGCGGCGATGAAGCGGTAGGCGCGCTCGACCTCGTTCTCGATGACGTCGAGGTTCTCGCCGTAGGCGTCAAGCGACTCGAGGGTGATGCCGAGAGAAGCGGCCTCGTCAGCCGTCTTGCGCAGCCCCTCCCCTTTCGCGAGTGCAGCGCGCAGGCGCGCGTCAGCGTAGCGACGGTCGTCGATCACGCCGAGACGGCAGGCTTTGGCGATTGCGGCCTCCACGGCCTGGTCGGAGTACGACGCTTGGAGGAGCTTGGCACGCATGCGCGAAGTGGACTGTTCGCGCACGGAGGCGCTTCTGAGGATCTTGCGATACGCTTCCTGCGCCTCATCGGTGCAGGAAGCGTCTTCTTGATCGGTGATTTCCGCTGCAGGGTGCGCGGAGGCGGTGGGAGCGCTCCCCTGCGCGCGCGTCACCGTGCTTTCAAGATGCACGGACGGCGCATCTGTATGCGGTGCTGCCTCGATTGAGGCGATGCTGTCGCGCAGCTCGGCGAGGAGACGCGCGCGTTGGGAGCGCTGCATGTTACTTCTTCTTGCCGTCCTTCGGCGCGGGCGTGGCCGCCGACTCGCCGAGGTCCTGCTCGATGATCGGGATGTCGAACTCCTCGCGCACCTTGCGCTCGATCTCGTCGCGCATGTCGGGGTTGTCGCGCAGCGTCTGCTTGGCTGCTTCGCGACCCTGTCCGAGACGCTCCTCGCCGTAGGTGTACCAGGCGCCGCTCTTCTTGGCGACGCCGCACTCGACGGCCATGTCGATGATGCAGCCCTCGCGCGAGATGCCCTCGCCGTACATGAGGTCGAACTCGGCCTGACGGAACGGAGGCGCCACCTTGTTCTTGACCACCTTGGCGCGTACGCGGTTGCCGACCACCTCGCCCGCGTGCTTGATGGAGTCGATGCGGCGGATGTCGATGCGCACGCTCGCGAAGAACTTGAGGGCGCGGCCGCCGGTGGTGGTTTCGGGGTTGCCGAACATCACGCCGATCTTCTCGCGCAGCTGGTTGATGAAGATGCAGGTGGTGTTCGACTTCGAGAGCGAGCCTGCGAGCTTGCGGAGCGCCTGGGACATGAGGCGCGCCTGAAGACCGACGGTGGTGTCGCCCATCTCGCCCTCGATTTCAGCGCGCGGCACGAGCGCGGCGACGGAGTCGATGACAACGCAGTCGATCGCGCCCGAACGCACGAGCATGTCGCAGATCTCGAGCGCCTGTTCGCCGGTGTCGGGTTGTGAGATGAGCACCTCGTCGATGTCGACGCCGATGCGGGCGGCGTAAACGGGATCGAGGGCGTGCTCGGCGTCGATGAAGGCGACGATGCCGCCCATCGCCTGCGCCTCAGCGAGGATTTGAAGCGCGAGGGTCGTCTTGCCGCTCGACTCGGGGCCGTAGATCTCGATGATGCGGCCGCGCGGCACGCCGCCGATGCCGAGTGCGGCATCAAGGGGAAGCGCGCCGGTGGGAATGACGCCGATGTTGAGGTCGGCTCCCCCTTCGCCGAGCTTCATGATGGATCCGCGTCCGAACTTCGATTCGATCTGATCGGTCGTGATCTTGAGCATCTTTTCTTTATCTTGATTCATTCCCGCTCCTTCGCCGCAGGGTGATGGGTCGTTCGCTCGTAAGCCAACGACTATTATACGAACACATGTTTGATCGTCAAGAGAGAGTTTTCGCAGGGGCGTTGCAACGCAGTGCGCCTGTCATTCTGCCGCTGCAGCGTGACGGCTTGGTTGACCGCATGCTGGCGGCGAGCAGATGCGCGACGTGCGCGGAACTGCCACCGAACAAGCGGCGAGCTTGCGCGGATCAACCGCAAAACAAGCACGGGGCGTACGCGCGACCGACAGGGAGCGCACGGGAATCGTACGGCGAACCAGGACGGATCAGGCGGCGAGCGCGCTCGTCAGTCGCGGGCATCCACACGTTCTCGCGAGCGCGCTCCCCCGACGCCTAGGCAAGCGCATCGAGAAACGCGTCGAGCGCCGCTTCCACGGTGCCGAGGCGCACGAGCTCGCGATCGCCTGCAAGATGCAGCTCGCGGGCTTCGCACGCGCCGTTGCGGTACACGGCGAGCCACACCGTGCCGATGGGCTTGCCAGGCTCGGCACCACCCGGTCCCGCGATGCCGGTGACGGCGACGGTGACGTCGGCTCCGAGCGTCTCGGCGGCACCTGTGGCCATCTGACGCGCGGTGGCCTCGTTGACGGCTCCTTCCTCGGCGAGAAGCGTGCTGCTCACGTGCAGCACGTCCTCCTTTACGCCGTACGCGTAGCTCACCACGCCGCCGCGCACGACGGCTGAGCTGCCGGCGACGGACGTGAGGGCTGCGGCGATGAGGCCGCCCGTGAGGCTCTCGGCCGTGCCGATCTGCATCGAACGCTCAACGGCGCGCGCGACGACGGCAGCCGCCTTCGCGTCCACGGAGGCGCGCACCGTCTTCTTGCGCGCCTCGAGCTCCTTCCCTTCCAGCGCGGGATGTACCGCAGCGTCACCTGACGCGTCGTGCGTCTTGACATCCGGGGGCGCGAAGCCGAGCAGGTGGCGGGCCTTCGACAGGTAGTCGAGCATCGAGATGACGGTGAGCACGAGGGCGGCGATCATGATGAGCCACGAGACGAGGTAGAGCGGGTTGTCGAGCACCGAGGCGAAGGTGGGCAGGTAGAGGCTGTCCTTCACGAGGAAGAGAACGATCGCGATGATCTGGAGGACCGTCTTGGCCTTGCCGTACCAGCTCGCGGAGATGACCTCGCCCTTGCTCGCAGCGATCATGCGGATGCCCGAGACGATGAACTCGCGCGCGAGGATGATGAGCACGGGCCACGAGGGCAGTACGTCGAGCTCGACGAGGGCGAGCAGCGCCGCCGCGACGAGGATCTTGTCGGCGAGCGGATCCATGAACTTGCCGAAGTCGGTCACCTCGTTGCGGCTGCGCGCGAGGTAACCGTCGATCCAGTCGGTGCAGGAGATGATGATGAACACGCCGGCGGCGATAAGCGACTTGGTGGCTTCGGTGAACCCGTCGAGCCCGAACCACGCGGGCCAGGGCGCGAGCAGCGCCGCGACGAACACCGGCACGAGACAGATGCGCACGAGGGTGATGACGTTGGCGGGGGTGAGCAGCCGATCGCTGCCCGAACGCTGAGGTTGCGCCATGCGCTATTCGCCTTCCATTTCGTAGAGCAGGGTGTCGCAGATGCGCACGGAAACAATCTCGCCGACTTCACCGTGCGGCACGTAGGTGACGCCGTCGACGTCGGGTGCCTGGCACTGCGCGCGTCCGTACAGCTGACCGTCTTCCTCGGCTCCCTCGACGAGCACGTCGAGGGTCTGTCCGACACGTGCGGCGATGCGCGGTGCGCACGAGGCGTCGGCGATGTCGCGCAGGCGCTGGGCGCGCTCGGCTTTCTCGTCTTCGTCGATCTGGTCGGGAAGGTCGTAGGCGCGTGTGCCCTCCTCGCGCGAGTAGGCGAACACGCCGACGTAGTGGAGGGGCGCGTCCGCGACGAAGTCGCAGAGCTCGTCGAACTGCTCGTCGGTCTCGCCGGGAAAGCCGGCGATGAGCGTCGTGCGCAGGGTGATGTCGGGCACGGCGGCGAGGATGCGCTCGAAGAGCTCCTCGAAGCGCGCACGTGAGCCGCGGCGGTTCATGGCGCGCAGGAGCGTCTCGTCGACGTGCTGGAGCGGAATGTCAAGATACGAGCAGATGTTGTCGTGCGCTGCCATGACGGCGAGCAGCTCGTCGGTCACGCCCTCGGGCTGGAGGTACATGACGCGGAACCACAGCTGCGGAAAGCGCACGGCGAGCTCCTCGAGCAGCGCGGCGAGCGACGAGGGTTCCTCGAAGTCCTGCCCCCAGCGCCCCGTGTCCTGCGCGATGAGATCGATCTCGCGCACGCCCGCCGCGGCATGGCGCTCGACGTCGCGCACGATGTCGTCGAGCGGGAAGCTGTGGTAACGGCCCCTGATGAGGGGGATCGTGCAGTACGAGCACCAGCGGTCGCAGCCGTCGGAGATCTTGACGTAGGCGAAGGTGGCGCTCTGCCCCGCTGCGACAGATGCGGGGGCGCCGAGCGGCTCGGAGGCATCGCGCGCAACGCCGAGGCAGCGGTCGATCACGGCGACGATATCGTCCTCTTTGGAACAGGGCACGAACGCGCTCGCCTCGGTGAGCTCGTCGGCCAGCTCGTCGCCGTAGCGTGCGGGCATGCAGCCCGCCACGACGATGCGCGCGTCGCCGGCTTCGACGTTGGGAAGCGCGGCGGCGTCAAAGATCGCCTCGAGGCTCTCCTCCGTCGCCGATTGGATGAACGAGCACGTGTTGACCACGATGACGTCTGCGCAGGCAGGATCGTCCTCAAGCGCGTAGCCCGCCTGTGCGAGCAGGCCCTTCATGTCGGCGGTGTCGACCTCGTTCTTGGCGCACCCCATGGTGATGAACGAGACGCGCCCGAGCCTCGGGCGCTCAAGCTGCGAAGATGGCATGGCGCGGAAGTCCTAGCGGTAGTTGGTGTACTGGAGCGGCTGGCCGTAGTCCTGGCCCTTGAGGAAGGCGATGACCTCCTGAAGCGTGTCGCGCGACGCGGAGCTGACGCGCAGCTTGTCGCCCTCGATCTGCACCTTGCACTTGAGCTTGAGCGCCTTGATGTCCTTGTTGATCTTGCCGGCGGTATCTTTGTCGATGCCCTCGACAATGGAGGCGACACGGCGCACCGTACCGCCCGAGGCCGTCTGGGGGTCGCCCCACTTCACGGCTGCGAGGTCGATGCCGCGCTTGATGAGCTTGGAGCTGATGATGTCGATCACCTGACCCGCCACGAAGTCGGACGGTGCCGACACGGTCATCGTGCGCGCGCTCTTGTCGAGGGCGATCTCGGAGCCGGAGTCCTTGAGATCGTAGCGTTGGGAAAGCTCCTTGCGCGCCTGCTGGAACGCGTTGTCGACTTCCTGCATGTCGACGGAGGATACGACGTCGAAGCTCGATTCTTTGGCCATGATGTTCCTTTCCGTAGATGGTTGGGCGAAATACGCGTGAAGGTTACTCGTCTGAGGTGTCATCCGACTTCGACGACTTGGACGACGACGAGCGGGAGCTCGATCCGTCCTCGTCATCCTGGTTAGCATCATCGTCGGCACTGCTCGACGCGCTCGAGGGCGCCGAGCTGCGCTGCGCGTCGGGGTGATCCTTGTACCACTGCTCGAGGTAGGCGTCGAAATCGACGGTGCACATCGGCATGCCCGAAGACGTCTCGTCCTCGAAGGCGACCTCCTCGCCGTTGACGGTGATGGTGACGGCGTCGTCGGCCCAGGTGGCGAACGTCCAGGTGCCCGAAACCTCGACGGTCTCCGAAACGGGGCCCGTGAGCATCTCGGAAGACGAGTCGCCGTCGTTGTCGATGACCGCGTAGGCTTCCTGTCCGTCTGCAACCTTGTATTCGACCGTGACGCTCGTGGGCGCGGTTTCGGCAGTTGCGGCAGAGCTCGAGGATGAGTCAGCGGGCGTGGAGGTGTCGGTGAGCCCCGAGATGGGCACGTTGGGCACCTCGGCAGGCTGCTGCTTGTTCCCGCCGAACACGACGACGAGCACGATAATCACCACGAGCGCGATGATGATGCCGCCGATGACGAACACGAGGCGCGGTGAGGCGCCGCCCGTGCTCTGCCGTGCGGCGTTTTGGCTGCCTCCCGAGTACAGGTTCGGGAACGACGTGCCGTTCACGAACCCCTGACGCGGCTCTCCCCTGCGCGGGCGCGGCTCGCGAGCGGACGCGAGTCCGGCGCCGCGACGCGGTTGGCGCGCGTCTTCGAAGCGGCCCGGACGATCCTCGCTCCTGCCGCGCGGGCGACGTCGGCTGTCGGGGCCACCTGCCGTCTCTCCTCGCCCGCCGCGTGCGGTGCGGCGATTGCGTGAGCCGGAGTCTTCTGAGCGCGACCGTCCCGTCTCGAAGAGGTGAATCTCGTCGAGGTAGCGATTCGTGATCTCATGCGGGTCGAGTCCGACGAGGCGCGCATACGCGCTGATCATGTTGCGCGTGTAGCCGCGCGGGGGCATACGGGAAAAGTCCGCATCCTCGATGGCGCGCAGAATGTCGGGGCGGATGCGCAGGCGGCGCGCAGCGGTATACACGTCCATGTGCTTGCGCTCGCGCGCGTCGCGTAGGATGTCTCCATACGATCTCGATCGGGCCACGGTCAGTCCTCCATATGCGATGACGCGCCGGCGGCGTCGTTGAGTTCGAATGCCTTGAGCGTTTCAAGCTCCATGGCGTCAACGAGCACCTCGCGCGGCTTCGAGCCGTTTGCGGGGCCGACGACGCCCTTGTTCTCCAATTGGTCCATTATACGGCCTGCGCGGGCGTAGCCCACCTTGAGGCGTCGTTGAATGTTGGAGGTTGATCCAAGTCCGCTCGACACGACGATGTCGGCTGCCTCCCACACGAGCGGGTCGTCGGAGGACGATCCGCCGTCGCCGTCGGGCGACTGCGAGCCGAGCGTGACGAGGTTGGTCGAGAGGATCTCGGAGTGATACTCAGGTTCGCCCTGCTCTTTGAGCATCGACACCACGGCGTTGATCTCGTCTTCCGATACGTAGCAGCCCTGGATGCGCTGCGGCTTGGCGTACTCGGGCTTCGAGAGCAGCAGGTCGCCGAGGCCGATGAGGTTCTCGGCGCCGGGCGTGTCGAGGATGACGCGGCTGTCGATGCCCGAGGCCACGTTGAAGGCGATGCGGTTGGTGATGTTCGCCTTGATGAGGCCCGTGACCACGTTCGTGGACGGGCGCTGCGTTGCCACGATGAGGTGGATGCCCGCCGCGCGCGCGAGCTGCGCGATGCGGCTGATGGAGAACTCCACCTCCTTGCCGACGTTCATCATGAGGTCGGCAAGCTCGTCGATGATGATGACGATGTAGGGCAGCTCGTCGCCGAGCTCGGAAGCGGGAGGCTCCTCGCCGCGGCGCGCAGCTTCTTCCGCGGCGGCCTTTTCGGCCTGCACCTTGGCGTTGTACTGGCCGATGTTGCGAGCGCCCACCTTCGAGAACACCTTGAGGCGGCGCTCCATCTCGGCGACGCCCCACGACAGGGCACTCGCAGCCTCGCGCGCCTCGGTGACCACGGGCACGTAGAGGTGTGGAATGCCGTTGTAGGGCGTGAACTCCACGCGCTTGGGGTCGATCATGATGAAGCGCACCTCGGCGGGCGTGGCGCGCATGAGGATCGACATGATCATCGCGTTGATGGACACCGACTTGCCCGAACCGGTGGTACCGCCGATGAGCAGGTGGGGCATCTTCGCGAGGTCGGACACGATGGCGTGTCCCTCGACGTCTTTGCCGATGGCGATCTGGAGGGGCCCCGGTCCCGCGCTTTCGAGCACGTCGGAGAGCAGGACGGTCTGGCGCGTGCGGTTGGGCACCTCGATGCCCACGTAGTTCGTGCCGGGAATCGGCGCGAAGATGCGCACGCCGGGCGCCGCAAGCGCGAGCGCGATGTCGTCGTTGAGCGCCGTGATGCGGCTCACGCGCACGCCGGCAGGCAGATCGACCTTAAAGAGCGTGACCGTGGGGCCGGCAACCCAGCCCACGACCTGCGCCATGATGGAGAAGTCCTCGAGCGTCTCCTGGAGGCGCGCCGCCGTCTCGGCAAGCTCCTCTTCGGAGGCTCCGCTGTGCTTGCCGTCGCCCTGGGCAAGCAGCGACATGGGCGGCAGCACGAAGCCCTCCTGCGGGTGCGGGGCCGCAGCGGGTGTGACGTTCGAAGCGCGCTGGGGACGCGCGGCGGTGTTGATCTCGGGGGTGTCGACGCGCTTGCGCGTCTTCTTGCTGCCGAGTTTGCGCGTGAGCGCGGCGGGTTCGGCGGTGCCGCCTTCCGCGGCGATGACCTGGGTCGGAGCGCCTGATGCGGGCGCGGTGATGCTGCGTGCGGAGCGATGGCGCTTGCCCGTTCGGTCTTCGTCCTGGGGTATGAGCTTGCGCGTGAGTGCCGCGCTGTCGGCGATGGTGGCCGTCTCCCCTGCCGGCGCAACGGGCGCTGCGGCGGCGTCGGGGGTGCCGGGGTTACGGCGGCGGCGCATGCGCGCATAGGGCGGAGCGGCTTGCGCGTCGAGCGCCGCTTCGCGCTCAGCGACAGCGGCTGCGTGCTCGGCCTGCTTCGCGCGGATCTTCTCGATGAGGCTTGAAAGCGAGAACCCGATCACGATGATGCCGATGATCATGATGCCGGCGAGGATGACACACGAGATGATCTTGCCGAACAGCGACAGGCCGACCCAGGCGATGCCTGCGCCGACGTAGCCTCCGTGCGCCGAGAGGGCGCGTTCGGCGAACAGCAGGTCGAGGTTCGTGCCGTTGACGCCGGTGACGGGGGTGAACACGGCGATGAGGCCGAGGAGCGCGATGTAGATGATGGCGAGTCCGATGGCCGCGCGCGCAGGAACGCGCTCGCGCTCGAAGCGCACGAGGAACGTAACGCCGATGGCCGCGAGCACGAAGGGCAGCACGTAGCAGCCCACGCCGAAGATGAGGTGCAGCCAGGTGGAGGCCACGCCCGTGACGAGCGCTTCCTCGCCCGACGGCAGAACGGCTACGAGCATGAGCACGACGGCGAGGACGATGAACGCCACGCCCGTGATGTCGCGCCGCGCGCGGTCGTCGAGCACGCGACTGTCGGGTTCGACGGGCGCGTGGCGGTTGCCGCCTGCGGGTTTGCGCGTTGCGGGCTGCGAGGCGCGGCCCTTCGCGTTATTCTTCTTCGATGCGGGTGCTGACTGACGAGCCACGCCCTTACTCCTTCGTGGTGTGTTTGCGGTGCGTTTTCCGGTGTGCGAGACGAGGACGGCAGCGGCGTGCGCGGGATCCGTCCTCGTCCCATTATAGCCAAGCTGAAAAGGCGCCCTAGATGTCGAGCAGGTTGACGATCACCATGGGGCGCTGCTTCGTGCGGTCCCACAGCAGCGACAGCAGCGAGTCGCGCGCCACCTTGCGCACTTCCTTCTTGCCGCCCTCCTTGGACAGCGCGCGGCGGATGGCGTTACCGACGGCGCTCACGGCGTCCTGGGCGAGGTAGTAGTCGTCGCCGCCGGTGATGCCGTGCATCTCGATCTGCGGCTCGCCGATGAGCTTGCGGTCGCGCAGCGACACGGCAGCCGCGATGCTCGCGAAGCCCTGGTTGCCGAGCACGTTGCGCTCGTCGAGCACGTCCTGGGAGGTGTCGCCGACCGACAGGCCGTCCACGTAGACGATGCCGCTCTGCACGCCCTCGCCGCGCTCGATGCCGTTGACGGAGAGCCTGAGCGAGTCGCCGTTCTCGAGCACGAAGATGTTCTCGGCCGGGATGCCCGTCGCCTCGCCGAGCTTGGCGTGGGCACGCAGGTGCGTGGCCTCGCCGTGAACCGGCATGAACGCCTTGGGCTTCACGATGGTGAGGACGATCTTGAGCTCCTCGGCACCGGCATGGCCCGACACGTGCACGCGGGCGCGCGACTTGTCGTAGACGTCGGCGCCGATCTTGGCGAGCGAGTTGATCACGCGCGTGACGGCCTTCTCGTTGCCAGGAACCGGCGTCGCGGAGATGATCACCGTGTCGCCGCGCTCGATGTCGATCGTGCGGTGCTCGCCGTTGGCGATGCGCGCAAGGGCCGAGAGCGGCTCGCCCTGGGAGCCCGTGCACATGATGACCACCTGATCGGACGGGATGCCTTTAAGCTCGTAGGCGTCGATGAGGTCGTTGTCGTCGATGTTGAGGTAGCCGAGGCGACGCGCGATGTCGGTGTTCTGGATCATCGAGCGGCCCGTGACGACCACCTTGCGGCCGTTGGCCACCGCGGCGTCGCAGATCTGCTGCATGCGGTGGATGTGGCTTGCGAACGAGGCGATGATCACGCGGCCCTTGGCCTGCGAGATGATCGCGCGCAAGGTCTTGCCCACCTCAGCCTCGGACGGCGTGAAGTTGGCGTTCTGCGCGTTCGTCGAGTCGCTCATCATGAGGTCGACGCCGATCTCGCCGAAGCGCGCGAGCGCGGCGTAGTCGGTGTGGACGCCGTCGATGGGCGTCTGGTCGAGCTTGAAGTCGCCGGTGTGGAGCACGTTGCCCGCCGGAGACTGGATGAACAGGCCCACCGCGCCCGGGATGGAGTGGTTCACCGCAAAGAAGTTCACGGTGAAGCAACCGAGCTTCACCTGGTCGCCGGGCTTGATCTCAACGAGCTTGGCGTTCTTGATGCGGTGCTCGGCGAGCTTGCCCTCGATGAGGCCGAGCGTGAGCTTCGTGGCGTAAATCGGCACGGTGCGGTCGAGGTCCTTGAGCAGGTACGGGAGCGAGCCCGTGTGGTCCTCGTGGCCGTGCGTGATCACGATGCCGCGCAGCTTGTCGGCGTTCTCGAGCACGTAGGTGTAATCGGGCAGGATGAGGTCGATGCCCGGATGGTCGTCGTCGGGGAACATGAGGCCCGCGTCGTCGAGCAGCATGTCGCCGGCGCACTCGAAGGCCGTCATGTTCTTGCCGATGGCGTCGAGGCCGCCGAGCGGAATGATCTCAAGCTCGGCGTTGGGGTCCTTCTCGGGCGAGTAGAACGAGCGGCGGGCGTCGCGTGCAGCGTTGCCCTTGCGGTTCTTGCGCCTGTCGCCCCCCTCGCGCGAAAGCTGCGGACGCTCGCGCTCAAGGTTCACGTGCTTGAACGAGGTCGACTTGCGCTTGCGACCGCGCTCGCCGTGCCCGCGGTCGGCGCTCTTGCCGCCCGCATGGGACGAGCCGCGCTCAGACGACGGCTGCGCGCCCTTCTTTCCGTAATCTTCGTTGTCTTTAGCCATGTGGTTCCTATCTACTAAAACGCCGGCTCGATGCGGTCGAGCCGGCGAAACGTCCACGGTATGCGGTCTTTCACCCAGCAGTTGATGCGGCGCGTGCTACAGCACGCCCACCTCGCGCATGATGCCCGCAAGACGTGCGGACTGCTCCTCCGTCGCGTCGACGAGCGGCAGGCGCACGCCGCCCACGGGGAACCCGACGAGCTTGAGCGCCTCCTTTACGAGGATGGGGTTGGACGTCTCGAAGAGACCGTCCATGAGCGGCAGCAGCTTCTCGTGCGCGGCGTAGGCCTCGTCCCACTTGCCCGCTGCGCACAGATCGACGATCTCCTTCATGCGTGCTGGCGCAACGTTGCCGATGGTCGAGATGACGCCCGCACCGCCGAGATTCATGATGTCGTAGGTGGCGGAGTCGTCGCCGGAGTACACGACGAAGCCCTCGGGAGCGCCGTCGATGATATGCTTGATCTGCTCGAAGTTGCCCGAAGCCTCCTTGACGGCGACGATGTTGCCGAAGTCGTGCGCGAGGCGCAGGGTGGTCTCGGCGGTCATGTTCACCACGCAGCGGCCGGGGATGTTATACAGCACGATGGGCAGCTCGGTTGCGCGCGCGATGGTGGCGAAGTGCTGGTAGAGGCCCTCCTGCGGCGGCTTGTTGTAGTACGGCACGACGCACATGAAGGCGTCGACGCCAAGCTTCTCGACGTCGCCCGCGAAGTCGACCGTGTCGGCCGTGCAGTTGTCGCCGACGTTTGCGATGATGGGCACGCGGCCTGCAACGGCGTGGACGGCCGCCTTGAACAGCTCGATCTTCTGCGGGTAGAACACCGTGGGGCTCTCGCCCGTCGTGCCGTTGATGACGAGTGCGTCAGCACCGCCGGTGACGAGGCGATCGGCAAGCTCCTCGACGCGGTTGAGGTCGAGTTCGCGATTCTCGTCGAACGGGGTGACCATAGCCGGGATCATGCGGCCCAAACGCGGATCTGCCTGAGTCATATGCGGTACTCCTTACTCGTGCATGCGAAACGCCTTAGCCTCAGATGCTGCATTTCGCCAAACCTTGTAAATTATGCCACGACCGCCCGTTGCGGGCGAGTGCTAGTCGAGGAAGTTCTCCAAACCTACAACGAGGCCGCTGCACTCCCCCACGCTGCGGATGCCGAGCAGAACACCCGGCATGTAGGAGGTGCGGTCCCACGAATCGTGGCGGATGGTGAGCGTCTGGCCCATGGAGCCGAACACCACCTCCTGGCTCGCCACGTAGCCCATCGAGCGGATGGAGTGCACGGGCACGCCGCTCACGAGCGCACCGCGGGCACCCTCGGCGCCGGCGATCTCGGTTTCCTTGCCGGGAGCGGCGCTCACGCGCCCGCCGCGCGCCTCGGAGATGATCTCAGCCGTGCGCACGGCCGTGCCCGAGGGGGCGTCTTTCTTGTTGCAGTGGTGGAACTCGAGCACCTCCGCCTCGGGGAAGAACGGCGCTGCGGCCTTGGCGAACTGCATCATGAGCACGGCGCCCGTCGTGAAGTTGGGCGCGTAGAAGAGGCACGTTCCCTCGGGAGCGAGCGCGGCAAGCTCCTCGAGCACGTCGTTGCCGAGACCCGTCGTGCCGACGACGCAGTCGATGCCGGCGGGAAGCGCCGCGCGCAGGTTGGATGCGACGACGGCGGGCTGGGTGAAGTCGACGAGAACGTCGAAGCCGCCGGCACGCACCGCCTCTTCGACGGAGGCGTACACGGGGAAGGCGCTTGTGGAGGGCGCGTGCGGGTCGATGCCGCAAACCACTTCCATGTCGTCGGCGGCGGTGACGGCCTCCACCACGGTGGAGCCCATGCGTCCGGCGCAACCCGAAACTGCTACTTTAATCATTTGCCTCACACTCTTTCGTCATGCGCCCGCGCGGGGCGGCTTGCTTGTCGGGGTATATACGTATGGTACGCGAGGTGCGACGCGGAAGGCGCCGCATGACTGCTCAGAGGGCGAAATCGCCGCGTATGCGAAGCGCCCGCCTTGCCGGGCAAGACGGGCGCTGCAGATCAGGGGTGGTCGGACGCCACGTGGGGCGTGCGCTTAGCCCTCGTGATGACGGCGGCGCGGGGTGCGGGCGCTCTGCTCGCGGCCTGCGCGGCCGGGACGCATGTCGCTGTGGTTGCGGCCGGGACGGTCGCCGCGCTCGTGGCGCTCGCGATGCTCGGGCTTGCCGGCAGATGCCGGCGCGTCGGGCTTGTCGATGCGATCGAGCGAGATCTTGCCCGTCTTCGCATCCACCTCGAGCACCTCGACCTTCACGACGTCGCCGAGGTTGAGCACGTCTTCCACCTTATCGACGCGGCCGTTGGCGACGCGCGAGATGTGGAGCAGGCCGTCCTTGGCGGGCGTGAGCTTCACGAAGGCGCCGAAGTCCTTGATGCCGACGACTTCGCCCTCGAAGATCTCGCCGACCTCGGGCTCCTTGACGATGCCGAGGATCGCAGCCTTGGCGGCCTCGCCGGCCGGGCCCTCGACGGCGGCGATGTGGATGGTGCCGTCCTCCTGGATGTCGATGGACGCGCCCGTCTCCTCCTGGATGCCGCGGACGACCTTGCCGCCGGAGCCGATGACGTCGCGGATCTTGTCGACCGGGATGTGGATCGTCTCGATGCGCGGAGCGGTGTCGCGCAACTGCTCGCGCGGCGCGGCGATCTCCTCGAGCATGGCGTTGAGGATGAACGCGCGACCCTCGTGCGCCTGCTTGAGCGCGCGGGCGAGGATGTCGACCGAGAGGCCCTTGGCCTTGTTGTCCATCTGGAGCGCGGTGATGCCCTTCTCGGTGCCGCACACCTTGAAGTCCATGTCGCCGAGGAAGTCCTCGATGCCCTGGATGTCGGTAAGGATGACGACGTCGTCGCCCTCCTTGATGAGGCCCATGGCCACGCCGGACACGGGCGCCTTGATCGGCACGCCGGCGTCCATGAGCGCGAGCGTGGAGCCGCAGGTGGACGCCATCGAGGAGGAGCCGTTCGACTCGAGCACCTCAGAGAC
>ERZ1034920.534-NODE-534-length-29624-cov-7.030437_pt1 | contig 29624 bp, 29 predicted proteins | sample MGYA00520688_ERZ1034920 | MGnify/ENA primary metagenome ERZ1034920 (study PRJEB33766, sample SAMN09781785) | gut metagenome | biome: gut microbiome | host: Homo sapiens | place: Madagascar | study: EMG produced TPA metagenomics assembly of the PRJNA485056 data set...
GATTCTTGACTATTCTCCGAGGAAATATTTTCCGTATGCATCTGCTGCCTTGATTGCTGCACATACAGTCTCCGGTGTTACCTCGAATGGCATATTGTGAAGCGTGTCGTTCTCTGCACAGGCTGCCGTTGCAACTGCCATCAGCTTCTCATCTGTTACTTCTGTGATTCCCAGTTCTTTTAATGTCACAGGCAGTCCCAGTTCGATACACCAGTCGATGATATCTTCCAGTTCTTCTGCCGGAATGTTCTCCAGTACCAGCTGTGTAATCGTTCCAAATGCGACTTTCTCGCCATGATACATGTGATGGCACTCATCCAGTACGGTAAATCCATTATGAATTGCGTGCGCTCCTGCAAGTCCTCCACTCTCAAATCCGATACCACTCAGCAATGTATTGGCTTCGATGACTTTTTCTACAGCCGGTGTACATGCTCCTGCTTCCAAAGTAAGTTTTGCCTTTACTCCTTCTGCCATCAGCGTATCAAAACAGAGTTTTGCAAGTGCGATCGCTGCCTGTGTGACCTGTCCGCCCGCACATGTCGTTGCTCCACTTGCCTGACAGGCTCTTGCTTCAAAGTATGTTGCCAACGCATCACCCATTCCGGAAACGGTAAGTCTTACCGGTGATTTTGCAATGATCTCAGTATCCATCAGAACCATGTCCGGGTTGGCCGGAAGGAATAAGTACTCTTCGAATACACCAGCATCTGTATAAATAACAGACAGTGCGCTGCAAGGTGCATCTGTTGAGGCGATCGTCGGACAGATCAAAACCGGTGCTTCTTTATAATAAGCAACTGCCTTGGCCGTGTCCAGGATCTTACCACCGCCAATACCGATCACAACATCACAGCCTTTCTCATTCATGATGTCTACCAGTCGGTTGATCTCATTCTTACTGCATTCTCTGTTGAAATACTTGTACACAGGTGTGATCTCGTATCCTTCAAATCCGGTATTTACAACGTCCCCGATACGTTTATATCCGGATTCTGTGATCAGTACAAGTGCTTTTTTGCCATACTTCTGAGCATATTCACCCAGCTTCTTCAGCTCACCTGCACCCTGTACATATTTACTTGGACTACATAAAATCTTTGCCATGATATTACCCTCCTGTAATCTTCACGTTTCATGTGTTATTTTATTAACAATCTAGTTTTATTGTATGCTTTTGATGCAGTTGTGTCAATAAGGTAGTGGGAAATATTATGGCAAAATATTATGACTAATCCTAATATATATCTTTGTGTCAATGATACAACACCAGCGCATGACTATATCACAATACCGTGACAATGATCTACTTCATGTTGAATAATCTGCGCCGTCCATCCAGTATATTTCTGTCTCTGTTCTTTGAAATTCATATCCTGATATTCCACTTCAATCTCCTGATACCGGGTGCATTTTCTCACACCAGTAAGGGAAAGGCAGCCTTCTTCCGTCTCATATTTTCCGAAACGTTTTACAATCTTCGGATTGAACATTGCCATATTCATGAATCCCATATTGACGGCTATGATACATTTCTTCACGCCAATCATATTCGCTGCCATGCCGACACAGCCTTCCTCGTGCGCTTTCAATGTATCTAACAAATCCACTGCAACCTGCTTATCCGCCTCTGTTGCCGGCTCGGATCTCTGGTTCAGGAAAAATATGTCTTTCATAATCGGTCTTATCATGCTTTGTTACTCTCTTTCGTATGCGTTTTCATATAATTATAAAATTCTTGGTGCAGCCGCTGGAATTCTTCCGGCGCATGCATCGCATGTCGGTAAAGAAATCTGTTGCCAAATTCACTCTGGTATACTCTGCTTAGAACCCCTGCCAGCATTCCTGTCGGCATATCTTTGATCATATAGAGCTTTGCCGGGCACAACATTCCCTTTTGGGCGATCCACTTCAGGTTCTTTTTCATCCGATAAGCTGTCAGCGTCATCAATTTTTCATTTGCACAGATTTTTTCCGGATGTCTGCTCTGATAATAAGCATCTGCCAGCGGAATGATCACACCAAGATGTGATATCTGCCAGTGATGCATTTCTGGAACAATCTGATATGGAATGTGGCTTTTTCTAAATATATATGCCAGTGCTTCTTCCCTGCTGCTCTTTCTTCCTCCAATCTCACCGAATGTTGTCGGTTGGATTGCTCTTGGCAGAAGCTGCGCATCCAGAATTCCGCCTTCAATACAGCCGCCCGCTCCCGGAAATGCCGGAATGATCCTGCCTTTTCCACAGATTTTCTCCCACCTGCCATATGGTTTGATCGTATTAATCATAGTGACAACATTCGGACTTTTATTCTTACTGATATCTTCCAGTGCTTCTTCTACTTGATTCTCACGTACGGTCAGGAAAATAAACTGGTAACGGTCATCCGGTTTTAATTCCCCGATTGCTTTTATCTCTACTTTATGCGTTCTTGTTTTTCCTCTGTACCATAGGCCGTGTTCCTGTAATTCTTTTAACCTCTGCCCTCTGGCCAGGATCGTTACATCCAGTCCTGCTTTGGCGAATCTGGATGCATAGAAGCTTCCGATGACTCCGGCGCCGTAGATTAGGATTCGCATGGTGTTTCCTCCTTGGTGAATTATTCATCTGCTATGTTCATAATAAATCTGCATTTTGGAAAATTAGAGCATCCATAAAATTGTCTACCCGCATTTGCCCCACGTCTTGCAGTACGCAGGACAAGCTGTTTTCCACACTTCGGACATATTAATCTCATTTCTGTCTCTTTTAATGATGATTCTTCCGTACTATTGTCTTTTAGCTCTTCTACTTTAGAAGTATTCCCTTTTTCCAGTTCTATTTCTTTTGTTAATTCTTCGTATTTTTCTATATAATTTTTCCGGTTTCCCTGATTCTTTTTTAAGAAACTTTCTGCGAATTCTTTCATCTCTTTTTTTGATAATGAAGGCATTCTTGATTCTGCAACAATCTTCTTTATCGTTGTGATTAATTGATCCGCACGAATTACTTTCTCTTTTACTTCTTTTTTCGCATATCTGTCATTTAATACAGTTTTTGGATTCGCCAATACAACCAATGATCGATTAAGTGAATGAAATGATTTTTTTACTATCATTCCTGTAAGAAGATTTCTATTTTCTAATTTGCTTTCTTTCACTATCTCCATATGCCGTTCATTTTGTGTAATCGGAGAATAAATTCCTTCTTTGTATTTTTTTCTTCCATATGTCACGGTTCGGACAAAATTTCCTTTGGAATCTATATCTATATTCCCCACAAGATTCTTACATTCAATAAAGAAAGTAATCTTTTCCGTGATAACAATAAAATCAATTTGCGCACCACGTCCATCTTCTGTCTCTATATAAATATCTTGCAGTACATACATATCCATATTGCTGTTCTTCAACTCAAATAAAATATTATTCTCTCCTGCAATTCCAGCCTTTACAATTATGATTTCTTTTTCAATCTTACTCTTAATCTCTTCACTGGTCTTCGGAAGTAATTCTTCAAGAAGTTCTAAATATTTTTTTGCACTGTTAGATTCCTTTAAAATAATAACTTCTGGTTTCGAAAAAATTCCCATAACTCTTTTCCTTAAATAAATATATTCTTTTTATATTCTAACATCCGCATTTTTTGATTTCAATACTGTACCTCTTTATCCGATATCTAATCATACTCTATTTTCTATTTTTCATTTGTTAACAATTTCTTCCTAATTCCATCACACTTTCATCACATATTCCTTCTATACTAGGAATTGTTCGAAAGAACAAACACTTTAAATCTTTTTCATAACTTTTTCCTCAGGACTGCACTCCTCCCAAACAATGCAGTCCTATTTTTTTACAAAATTATCGGAGGGGACACTAAAAAAGCCACAAACACCGTCCCCACTGGCCCAAAATTCACTAAAGTTCTAGTCATTTTAGCCAATTCATGTTATTATCTTAAATAGGATTTTTATCAAAACGCACAGGAAGGAGCATTTTAACAATGAACGAAAGAATTAACCGCGTATTGGAAAAAATGAATGAGAAAGGAATTGATCAGTTATTGGTATCTGATCCACTGAGCATCCGCTTTTTAACAGGCATCATGGTAAATCCTGGGGAAAGATTATATGCACTGTTACTCAGAACAAGTGGAAAGCATACATTATTCCTGAACTATCTGTATTATGTATCAAATACAGGATTTGAAGAAGTATGGTTCAGCGACATGGATGATCAGATTGGGGTTCTGATGGAGCACATCGATACCAAGAGTACTCTTGGAATTGACAAGACATGGCCGGCTCGTTTCCTCATTCCACTTCAGGAGCGCTGCCCTGAGATGAAGACAATCTGGGGATCTGACTGCGTAGACGGTGTTCGTGCAGTTAAGAATGCAGAAGAAATTGCAATCATGAAACAGGCATCTGTTATCAATGATAAGGTTATGGAAAGAGTTGCAGACTTCATCAAAGAAGGTATGACAGAAAAAGAAGTTGCGGACTTCATCGATGCTGAGTACCTGAAAGAAGGAGCAAGCGGAGTAAGCTTTGATACCATCGTATGTTTCGGAGCTAATGCTGCTGACCAGCACCATACACCAAGTGAGACAAGAACTCTGAAAGCCGGAGAATGTGTCCTGATCGATATGGGATGCATCTGGAATGGTTACTGCTCAGATATGACAAGAACATTCTACTGCAAGAGCGTAGACGATGAGCAGGCTGCTATCCATGATCTGGTTCGTATAGCAGTTGAGAAGGCTGAAGCCGTTATCAAACCTGGTGTACGTTTCTGTGATATCGACGCTCAGGCAAGAGATCTGATCGACGAAGCCGGATACAGCGAATATTGGAGAATCCGTCTTGGACACTTTATCGGACAGGAAGATCACGAGTATGGTGATGTAAGCCCGATCAACAAGAATGTAGCTGAGCCTGGTATGATCTTCTCTATCGAGCCTGGTATCTACCTCGAAGGAAAATACGGTGTTCGTGTTGAAGACCTTGTTCTCGTAACAGAAGACGGACATGAACTTCTGAATGCTGTAGATAAGAAATACCGCATTGTAGGTTAATTTACATATTTAATTTGGAATTATAATACAATACACAAAGAGGAACTGTTGTTGGCAGTTCCTCTTTTTATTCAGTCTTTACTGTACCTTTATCTGTCCCAGTATCTCCCCGATTGGTGCCGCAATCGTCAACTCCGCACCAACTTCTCTGGCTGTTGCACCCTTATTGATCACCACCAGATGTTTTCCTCTGAAATAATCAATAAATCCTGCTGCCGGATAAACGATCAGGGACGTACCACCTATGATCAGCGTATCTGCTTCACTTATTGCCTTCACACTCTTATTGATCACAGCAGAATCAAGACCTTCCTCATAAAGTACAACATCCGGTTTGATCATTCCACCGCAGCTGCATCTCGGGATTCCGTCTGCATGTTTTACATAAGCCGCATCGTAGAATTTATGGCATTTCATGCAGTAATTGCGATGAATACTTCCGTGCAGTTCCAGTACATTTTTGCTTCCTGCCGCCTGATGAAGTCCGTCAATATTCTGCGTGATCACGGCAGTTAATTTGCCGGCCGCTTCTAGTTCTGCAAGCTTGCGATGTGCAGCATTCGGTTTTGCATCCAGGAACATCATCTTCTCCTTATAGAATTCATAAAATCCTTCCGGGTTCTGTACGAAGAAACTGTGGCTTACAATCTGTTCCGGTGAATACTTATACTTCTGCCGGTATAATCCATCCGCACTTCGGAAATCCGGAATATCACTCTCTGTAGAGACACCTGCACCTCCGAAAAATACAATTCTTTCACTGTCATCAATAATTGTCTGTAATTGTTCTGCTTCTTTTTCGTACATCGCTATTCCTCCTGAATTCTATGAATTTTATTTTGTATTTCTGACATATGCAGAAAAACTGCCCACAACCTGTAAAGGCTGCATGACAGTCATATTCCATCTTCTTATTTATTATTTTCTTTCTCGATCCATGCAGTCACTTCACGCAGATCTGCCAGTTCTGCCGTGATTCCTTTCTTTACTTCTTCCGGCACAACCGCCACATCCGGTACATAGATCGTATATCCGCCTGCTGCCTTCCCGGCCAGAAGTCCAGGGGCACTGTCCTCAAGAACCAGACATTCTTCCGGATTCTGTCCAATCAACTCTGCCGCCTTCAGAAAAATATCCGGCTCTGGCTTTCCATGTTCTACCATATCTCCGTATATCGCATTTGTAATAAGATGTTCTACACCGGACACATGTATCAGCCTGCTTGCACGCTTTTTCTCTGTAGAAGTCGCTATCACAGCCGGAATCTTATGTGCATCTAAGTATTCTAATAAATCCCGTAATCCTTCTTTATGCGGAACAGAGTCTTTTGTCACTTCATCGAAGTACTCATGCTTCATTGCCCTTGCTTCATCATAATCCAGTCTGTCTCCAAAATATTCTGCAAATTTTTTTCGGATTGATTGTGGATTTCTTCCCCTGAAAGAATCTGTCAATACAATCGGAATGTCTACGCCCAACTTTTTGCCTGCATAAATCCATCCTTTTGTAGAAAGGCATTCTGTATCAAACATCGTTCCATCCATGTCAAAAATTACACCTTTTACCATATACTCTTATGACTCCTTATTCTCACTATACCCGGTAAAGAATTCAGATAATGCATCCAGTGTCTTCACAAGTACCGGAAGTTCGGTATCATCCAGTTTGTCCAGGATAGCCTGTGTCATCTGTCTGTGGTAATCTTCGTGATGATGGTAAGCCTTTACACCTTTTTCTGTCAGCTTGACAAGAACGACTCTTCTGTCTTCTTCACTGCGGTGACGCTCCACATATCTTTTATTCACCAGACTGTTCATGGCAGTCGTAAGGGATCCTACCGTAATATTCAGCTTTCTGGCGATGGAAGACATATTATTTCCTTCTCCGAGTCCGATTGCTTCTATTACATGCATATCATTATTTGTAAGATCCTTGAACTCGTCCGTAATAATCGCCTTTTCTTCCAGCTCCCATATTTCATTGATCAGACTGACCAGTGTCTGATTGATCATCTTATATGCGTCATCCATTCCCATCTTCTGTAATTTCCTTCACTTTAACTCTTCATTCTTTACTCTTGTCTTTTATTATACCCTTTCTGGCATCAGAGAATCAATAACTTCTTTCACAGTTTCCAGATGATCTGCCCTGTATGCATATGCCCCGCAGAAAAGTAATGCATCATCGACATTTCCCTTTGCGGCATTGATCAGTGCCTGCGTAATACAATATGGTGTCGTTCCCGGATTACAGTGTTTCAGACAGCGGTAACAATGTGCGGGAGCGATCCTGCCCTGTTCTTTTACTTTTTTCATAAAGGGATTCAGAATCGCACGTCCCGGCATTCCCACAGGACTTTTTACGATCACAATATCTTCTTTTCCGGCATTCAGATATGCTTCTTTATAGCGGATGTCTGCGTCACATTCTTCCGTTGTAACAAATCTGGTTGCCACTTGTATCGCATCTGCTCCAAGGGAAAATGCATGTGCAGCGCTTTCGCTGTCATGAATTCCTCCACCGATTGCTATCGGAATCTTCTTTTCGTATTTATCCGAATAGTTCTGTATGATTTCTTTGATTTTCTGAATCTCCTGATCGTATATTGCCTGTCCTTCATATTCATCCAGCTGATCTTCACGAAATCCCAAATGTCCCCCGGCAAGCGGTCCTTCGATCACTACCAGATCCGGTATTCTTTGATATTTTTTATCCCAGTACTTTAATATGACATTCGCCGACTTTGCAGTAGATACGATCGGCGCAAGCAGAATGTCCGAATCCCCCACATATTTCGGAAGTTCCGTCGGAAGTCCCGCTCCCGATACGATCAGATCTGCGCCTGCTTCTACCACCGCATGCACATATTCTTCATAATGCTCCATGGCAACCATCAGATTAAATCCTATGATTCCATCCGGTGCCAGTTTTCTTGCTTTTTCATATTCCGATTTCACCGCTCTTAAGTTTGCTTCTAATGGATTCTTTTCAAAATCTTTTTCTTTAAAGCCGGGTTGAGCGGCAGAGATGATCCCTATGCCGCCCTCTTTTGCAACTGCTCCGGCAAGATTTCCAAGGCTGATCCCTACTCCCATACCACCCTGGATAACCGGAACTTTTGCCATCTTTGTTCCTATTTTCAATGGTTGTATTTCCATATCTTTTTCCTCATCATATCATAGAATCTATGTGTCCATACCTATTACATATTTCTGAAGCGCTCGTATCTATGTCTTATCAATTCCTGTTCTGACATGCTTCCATATTTCATCAGAAATTCTTCTATTGCTTCATTTATCTGCATGATCACAGAATCCATATTCTGAACCGTATATGTTTGCGGTTCTGCGAAAACACGTTCTACGATTCCCTGCGATTTCAGATTCTCTGCTGTCAGCTTCATCACTTCTGCGGCTTCTTTTGCTTTAGAACTGTCTTTCCATAGAATGCTTGCGAATCCTTCCGGCGAAAGAATCGAATAGATAGAATTCTCCAGCATCCACACTTCATCCGCAGTTGCCATCGCAAGTGCTCCGCCGCTTCCGCCTTCACCGATAATGATAGATACGACCGGAACCTTTAATCCGGACATCTCATAGATATTTCTGGCAATCGCTTCTCCCTGTCCGCGCTCTTCTGCTTCCAGTCCGCAGAACGCTCCCGGTGTATCGACCAGACAAATGACAGGTCTGGCAAATTTTTCTGCCTGTTTCATCAGTCTTAATGCTTTTCGATAACCTTCCGGTTTCGGCATGCCGAAGTTTCTTTCGATATTTTCTTTCGTATTTCTTCCCTTTGCCTGTGCGATCACCGTTACCGGCATACCATGGAACCTTGCCACACCGCCAATGATTGCTTTGTCATCCGCAAAATATCTGTCACCGTGGAATTCTACAAAGTCTGTAAAGAGCGCATCAATGTAATCACTTCCTACCGGACGGTCTTTTCGTCTGGAGAGTTCTACTCTCTGCCATGCCGTTAATTTTTCTTCTTTCCTTCCGTCTGCCACCAGATCCTGAGCACATTCTTTTCTATTAAAATCTGTTCCTTTTCCATTCTCATGAAGTGCAAGGATTTTAGAAAGTACTGCTTTCATCTGCGGACGTTCTACAATGGCATCCAGGAATCCATGTTCCAATAAGAACTCTGCTCTTTGGAATCCCTCCGGAAGCTTTTGGCCGATGGTCTGCTCGATCACTCTTGGGCCTGCGAACCCGATCAGAGCTTTTGGCTCTGCCAGGATCACATCCCCGAGCATCGCAAAGCTTGCGGTTACTCCGCCAGTCGTGGGATCAGTCAGTATGCTGATATAAAGAAGTCCGGCATCACTGTGGTGCTTCAGTGCTGCGGATGTCTTTGCCATCTGCATCAGAGAGACGATTCCCTCCTGCATGCGGGCCCCTCCGGAGCAGGCAAATAAGATGACCGGAAGTCTTTCTTCTGTTGCCCGCTCTACTGCCCTTGCTATCTTCTCTCCAACTGCTTCTCCCATGCTGGCCATCAAAAATCTCCCATCACAGACTCCGATAGCCGTCTCACGGCCGTCAATCTTTGCTTTTCCTGTTATGACTGCTTCTGAAAGCCCTGTCTTTTCCTGCAATTTTTCCAGTTTTTCTTCGTATCCTTTGTATTCCAGAGGATTCCCTCCCTGAAGATCAGAATCCCACTCTTCAAAAGAACCTTCATCTGTAACCATCTCGATCCTTCGTCTCGCATGCACGCGGAAATATCCCCCGCACTTCGGACAGATGTAATGATCTTTCTTTACATCCTCTGCAATAATTGCTCCTCCACACTTGTTACATTTGCGGAGTAATCCCTCCGGTACTTCCGGTCGTCTGGTAAATGTAATATAATTCTTTCTTCCGACAGCAATTCTGGTTTTCTTAAATACGTTGTCCAGCTTCATCAGCAGTCACCTCTACAGTCTTTCAATAAATTCAATATCTATATTTCCCTCAATGTAATCTGGATGATTCACAATTCCATACTGATAATCCACATTCGTGTCAATTCCTTCTATAATGACCTCACCCAGCGCACTCTGCATCTTGTGGATTGCTTCCTGACGGTTCTTCGCCCATACGATCAGTTTTGCCACCATGGAATCATAATATGGCGGAATCGTATAACCACTGTATATTGCAGAATCGATGCGGATTCCCTTTCCTCCCGGAAGATACATATCCGTGATCGTTCCCGGAGACGGGCGGAATCCTTTCTCCGGATTCTCTGCATTGATCCTGCACTCGATCGCATGTCCGGTCAGTTTAATGTCTTCCTGTGTATAGGACAGCTTCTGTCCGGATGCGATACGGATCTGTTCCTTTACAAGATCTACACCGGTTACCCATTCCGTTACCGGATGCTCCACCTGGATCCTGGTATTCATTTCCATGAAATAAAAGTTCCCGGATTTTTCTAATAAGAACTCGATCGTTCCGGCATTCTCATACCCTGCTGCTTTGGCGGCTTTTACCGCCGCATCTCCCATCTTTTTTCTCAATTCATCTGACAATGCAACAGATGGGGATTCTTCAATCAATTTCTGGTGATTACGCTGGATGGAACAGTCTCTTTCTCCCAGATGGATCACATTGCCATATTTATCTGCCAGAATCTGGAACTCAATATGTCTTGGATTTTCTACAAAGTGTTCAATGTACATCGTCGAATCGGCAAATGCCATCTCGGTCTCTTTCTGCGCCGTCTGAAATGCAGATTCAAACTCTTCCGGTGTCCAGGCAGTACGCATGCCTTTTCCGCCGCCGCCAAGGGCAGCTTTTATAATAACCGGATAGCCGATCTCCTGTGCCAACGCAGCACCTATCTTTGCATCGTAGACCGGTTCCTTACTTCCAGGTATGACCGGAACGCCTGCTTCCATCATTGTATTTCTCGCAACCTGTTTATTACCAAGGCTTGCAATGACTTTGGAATCCGGTCCGATGAATGTAATATTGCATTGCTCACATAATTCTGCAAATTTACTGTTCTCAGACAGGAATCCGAATCCGGGATGAATTGCATCTGCACCACTGATAATCGTTGCACTGATGATATTTTCCATACTGAGATAGCTGTCTTTTGACGGAGCAGGACCTATGCAGATTGCTTCATCTGCAAGCTTCGTGTGCAGTGCTTCTTTATCTGCCTCGGAATAGACCGCCACAGTCTCTATTCCCATCTCACGACAGGCGCGGATGATACGCACTGCAATCTCTCCCCTGTTTGCGATCAATACTTTTTTAATCATCTTTCCTTACACTCCTATGCTGCTTTTTGTTTATCCAACCATGAATGTCAGTTCTGCACTGACTACTACCTTTCCATCCACACTTGCGACTGCCTCGCCGACACCGACAGGCCCTTTTCGCCGGATGATCTTCGTCTCCAGACGTACCTTGTCTCCCGGAATGATCTTACCTTTGAATTTACATTTATTGATTCCGCCGAAATATGCAATCTTTCCTTTGTTTTCTTCCAGACTTAAGATTGCAACCGCACCGGCCTGCGCCAGCGCTTCCACGGTCAGTACTCCCGGCATCACCGGTTCTTCCGGAAAATGTCCGGCGAAGAATTCTTCTCTGTAAGACACACATTTATATCCCACTGCGTATTCTCCCGGTACATAATCCTCAATGTAATCCAACAGAAGAAATGGGTGGCGGTGCGGGATGATTTCTTTTATCTGATTGATATCCAAATGATTCATACTGTCCTCCTACACGATGCGGAACAATGGCTGTCCATATTCCACACCTTCCTGATTATTTACCAGAATCTCTGCGACTGTTCCGCTGTAATCGCTTTCGATCTCATTCATCAGCTTCATTGCTTCTACAATTCCGAGTGTCTGTCCTTTTTCTACTCTGTCACCGACTTTTACGAAACTTTCCGCATCTTCCGCAGGTGCTGCATAGAATGTTCCTACCAACGGGGATTCCACCACATTTCCGACAGGCGTTTCTTCTGCAGGTGTTCCCGGTATCTGATCTCCTTCTGCTGCTTTTTTTATCTCAGCAGCAGAAGTTGTTACCGCATTCACCGGTGCAGACAGATTTTCCGTCACATAGCATGTATTTTCTTTCTTGCTCAAATGCAATTTGATTCCTTCTTCCTCATATTTAAATCCTGTCAGATCTGACTTTGACACGGCATCTATGAGTTCGATCATTTTCTCCATTTCCATATGCTCTTTGTCCCTCCTGTGATTCTCCGCTAGCCTTCATACCGCTTCAACAATAACACTGCATTATGCCCTCCGAATCCAAGCGAGTTGGTCAGTACATAATCCACTTTCTTCTCAATCGGCGCACCAATTGCATAATTCAGGTCACATTCTTCATCTGCGGTTTCTGTTCCGACAGTCTGATGAATGAAGTTATCCTGAATTGTCTTCACACAGGTAATAAACTCTACACCTCCTGCTGCGCCAAGCAGATGTCCGATCATAGATTTTGTAGAATTGATCACAACATCCTTTGCCGCTTCGCCGAGTGCCAGCTTAATTGCACGTGTCTCGAACAGGTCATTATGATGTGTACTGGTTCCATGTGCATTGATATAATCTACCTGAGAAGGTTCGATCCCGCCTTCTTCCATTGCAAGTTCCATTGCTTTGGCTGCTCCGCTTCCGTCTTCTGCCGGAGAAGTAATGTGATATGCATCTCCCGTAGAACCGTATCCGACAAGTTCGGCATAGATGACTGCACCACGTTGTTTTGCATGTTCCAGTTCTTCCAGAACAACTACACCTGCACCTTCTCCCAGAACGAATCCATCCCTGTCTTTATCAAATGGTCTGGATGCCTTCATCGGATCTGTAGAAGTCGAAAGTGCTGTCAGACTTGTGAATCCTGCGACTCCGGTCTCACAGATACATCCCTCTGCTCCACCCGCCAGCATCACTTCTGCGTCACCATACTGGATCGCACGGAATGCATCACCGATGCAGTTTGTTCCACTGGCACATGCTGTGACAACATTCGTGCATTTTCCTTTCAGCCCAAGCTGGATGGAAATATTACCTGCTGCCATGTTCGAGATCATCATCGGAACCAGCAATGGATTGACTCTTCCCGGTCCTTTGGTCCGGATCTTTTCATATTCTTTTTCTACTGCCTGAAGGCTTCCGATACCGGAACCTACGATCACACCGACACGGAACGGATCTTCTTTTGACATATCAAGTCCGGAATCCTCGAATGCTTCTTTCGCCGCCGCTACCGCATACTGGGAAAATGGCTCCATTCTTCTTGCTGCCTTAAAATCCATTCTGTCTTTTGCCTGAAAATCTTTTACCTCGGCCGCAATTTTCACCTTATATTCCGTAGTGTCGAATTTTGTGATCTCTCCGATTCCTACTTTACCTTCTTTGATACCGTCCCAGAACTCCTCTACGGTATTTCCGATCGGAGTCACTGCTCCAAGTCCTGTCACTACAACCCTTCTCTTCATATATCTTAATCTCCTTTACATCACCATACCGCCGTCTACATGCAATACCTGTCCGGTAATATATCCCGCATCCTCTGACGCAAGAAATGCAACCGCATTCGCCACATCTTCTGCTTTTCCGAATTTTCCAAGCGGAATCTGTGCGGCAGACGCTTCTTTTATCTTTTCCGGAAGTACTTCTGTCATGTCGGTCTCGATAAATCCCGGTGCAACTGCATTGACCGTGATTCCTCTAGATGCCACTTCTCTGGCTGCTGTTTTGGTCAGTCCGATCACACCTGCTTTGGACGCCGCATAATTTGCCTGTCCTGCATTACCGCTGACACCTACAACAGATGCCATATTTATGATGCGTCCGCTTCTCTGGCGGATCATCTGGCGGAGTGCAGCTCTTATTGTATGAAATGTTCCCTTCAAGTTTGTGTCCAATACCTTATCAAAATCTTCTTCTGACATCTTCATAAGGAGTCCATCCTTTGTGATTCCTGCATTATTAACCAGAATATCAATTCTTCCCTGCTCCTTGATCACCGTCTCGATAAATTCTTTACAGGCATCAAAATCGGCCACATTACATTGTATGATCACCGCTTTACCGCCTGCAGACTCAACTTCATTCTTTACTTCTTCGGCTCTTTCTCTGGAACCGTTATAGTTGATCACAACTGTTGCTCCTTTTGATGCAAGCTTTACAGCGATTGCTTTTCCGATTCCTCTGGATGCTCCGGTTACAACCGCAATTTTTCCTTCCATTGTCTGATCCATCTTTACGATTCCTCCATCCTGTTTCCACCATCTGCGAGTTCCTCACAAACTTTATCCACATCCTCCCACTGGGAAATGTGGAATACTTTCACATTTCGATTGATTTTTCTTAAGAATCCTTCCAGTGTCCTGCCCGGTCCGATTTCGACGAATGTATCCACACCATCTGCGATCATGCGCTCCATGCTCTGCATCCAGCGCACCGGTGAACTGATCTGTGTCGTAAGAAGCCCCGGAGTTTCTCTGATATCCGTTACTTCTTCTGCCGATACGTTTGTCACATACGGAATCTTCAATTCATGAAATCTGGTATTCTCCAGCTCTTCTGCCAGCTTCTCTCCCGCCGGAACCAGCATCTTCGAATGGAACGGTCCGCTGACATTTAACATAATTGTCCGTCTTGCACCTGCTTCTTTTAATTTTCCGGCTGCTTCTTCCACAGCCTTCGTCTTGCCGGTGATAACAATCTGTCCCGGACAATTATAATTTGCAACTGATACATCTGCGATCGGTTCGATCACTTCTTCGATTTTCTCTGCATCCATGGAGATGACCGCACACATAGCACCTTCTCCTGCCGGCACCGTATTCTGCATCAGAATTCCTCTTTTTCTCACCAGACGGATCGCATCCATATCATTCATCCCGCCGGCAATTGCGATCGCCGGATATTCACCGAGACTTAATCCTGCCGTAACATCTGCTTTCAACCCTTTATTCTCTGCAACTCTTGTCATCGCAAGACAAGTGGTAACCATCGCTGCCTGCGTATATTCCGTCAGATCCAGTTTGTCATTTTCTTCAAAGCAGAGTGCTTTCATATCCAGACCAAGCTCCTCACCTGCCTGATCGAATATGTATCTTGCGATCTCACTGTTCTCATAAAAGTCGGCTCCCATGCCGGCTTTCTGAGCTCCCTGTCCGGGATAAATAAATGCAGTCTTACTCATAGAATCCTTTTCCTCCGATCAATGCATCTGTCTCATTCACCAGTTTCTGAACCAGCTCTTTACATGACATTCTTTCTTTTACCATACCTGCAATCTGTCCTGCCATTACACTTCCGTTCTTCACATCGCCTTCTACAACTGCTTTTCTAAGTCCGCCAAGTGTAAGCTTTTCTAATTCTTCAAATCCGGCTCCGGCGTTCTCCAGTTCCAGATATTTTCTCGTCATATCATTGCGAAGGGCTCTGACCGGATGTCCTGTGGTTCTTCCTGTTACTTTGGAATCAATATCCTTCGCTTTAATGATTCTTTCTTTGTAATTCTCATGTACCTGGGATTCATCTGTAACGACAAAATGTGTTCCCATCTGAACACCTTTTGCTCCCAGCATAAATGCGGCGGCGATTCCTCTTCCGTCTGCAATTCCTCCGGCAGCAATAACCGGAATATTGACTGCATCCACGATTTGCGGAACAAGCACCATCGTTGTACTCTCGCCGATATGTCCGCCGGCTTCACATCCTTCTGCTACCAGGGCATCTGCCCCGCAGCGTTCCATTCTCTTCGCCAGGGCTACAGAAGCAACAACAGGAATAACCTTTACTCCGGCTTCTTTCCACATCTTCATGTATTTCTCCGGATTACCTGCACCGGTGGTCACAACTTTTACACCTTCTTCAACGATTACCTTTGCAACCTCATCTGCATAAGGACTCATCAGCATGATGTTGACACCGAACGGTTTGTCTGTCAGTTCTTTTGCCTTGCGTACCTGATCTCTTACCCAGTCTGCCGGAGCACTTGCTGCACCGATGAGTCCCAGTCCGCCGGCTTCGGATACACCTGCTGCCAGATGATATTCTGCCACCCAGGCCATACCGCCCTGGATGATCGGGTATTCAATTCCTAATAATCTGGTTACTTCTGTCTGCATAATCTCTATACTCCCTGTCTTTTTATAATCTTATTTTTATGTTACTGTCCTGTATTTCTTACTCTTTGTGAGCATTTACGTACTCTACAACATCACCTACTGTTACGATCTTTTCCAGATCTTCAGATGGAATCTCGATTCCGTATTCATCTTCCAGTGCCATTGTCAGTTCAAAAAGATCCAGGGAATCTGCTCCGAGGTCATCTTTGAATGATGCATTTTCTGTGATCTTGCTTTCCTCTACTCCTAAGTTGTCTGCTACCATTTTTTTAATCTGTTCTAACATGTTTTTGTTCTCCTTCTCATATTTGTTTTTACTGTTTTTTACCATTCCAGAATACTTGCGCCCCAGGTAAGTCCTGCGCCAAATCCCGCGAGGATAATCTTCTGACCTTTTTGCAGCTTTCCGGCTCTGTTCAGTTCATCAAGAAGAATCGGAATGCTTGCGGAAGATGTATTTCCGTATTCTTCCAGATTCATCGGAAATTTTTCCAATGGCTCGCCCAGCCGCTTTGCGATTGCTTCTACGATCCTTTTGTTCGCCTGATGTAAGATATAAAAGCTGATTTCTTCCTGAGCCACATTATTTTTTTCCAGCACTTCTTTTACTGCCTGCGGCACACTCTTTACTGCAAACATAAATACTTCTCTTCCATCCATCTGCATCAGATATTCTTTTTCATCCGGCTTCGGCAGATCTTCCGGCGATAACTCGCTTCTGTCATATCTGCTCCGGCAGCACAGCGCTTCTCCTTTGGAACCATCGGAGTGTGTCACTGGAAGATAATATCTCATATCTTCACTTTTCAGTACCGCTGCTCCGGCACCATCCCCGAACAGGATACATGTTCCGCGGTCCTTCCAGTTCGTCAGGTTCGACAAACTTTCACTGCCAATGATCAGAGCCGTCTGATACACACCCGCATTCAGATACGCCGCCGCTGTATTATAAGCAACTACGAATCCGGTACATGCCGCACTCAGATCAAAACAGGTTGCACGCTTTGCTCCGAGTTCTCTTTGCACTTCACAGGCTGTACATGGAAGTATTACATTTGAAGAAATCGTAGAAACGATGATCAGATCCACGTCGTCTGCAGTAATACCTGCATTTTCAAGTGCCTGTCGTCCGGCTTGGACGGCCATGGATACCGTCGTCTCTTCTCTGATGATATGACGTCTCACGACTCCGGTTCTCTCCCGGATCCACTCATCACTGGTATCAACCAGTTTTGCAATGTCATTGTTATCCATTACAAATGATGGTACGCAAGATCCTGTCCCACATATTCTTCCAGTCATTCTAAATACCTCTGATTTATTTTGATTCTAAATTATTTTGACTGTCAAAGTATATATCAAGAAATTTTGTTTGTCAAGTATTTTGAATATCAAAATATATTTTTTGAAAATTTTTTGAGATATTTTTATTGATGTGTTTCATGATTGGAACGAAATGTCCCTTAACTCAACTGATTATTATATAGAATTTTCTCTCATGAAGACATCAGAACTTACCTGATGCCTTCATTTACATACAAAAATCTGCAATAGAACCTGCCAACTGCACGTTATCCAAGCTTTTTCGCTTTTGAAACCATACAGGATCTGATATACGTCATTCCTGTGACCAGATAAATGACAGCTACAACAAGAACTGCCAATATACCAGTATTCAAGAACATATTCGCTATTAATGTAAGCAACAGTAATAGCGGTATTACTTTGTTCAATACGATATAGGTCTTATATGCACTTTTGTATATAATTTCTTTTTCTGCCTCATCACAGCTTTCCACCCATTGTTCCGTAAATTTACTTGAGGTTGGGTCACCTTTTTTCTCCGGATGAGCAGCCTGTATCGCTTTTACATAACGTACAGAAAGATAAATATCGTAGAAATAGCACAGTATAAATATAATACAGGCGAATAAAAAATATCTGGATTTTCCTGATTCTATATACTTCAAAGAATATCCAAAGGATAAAATTATGATGCAAGCCACCTGTGACACCAAATTAACCCCACTGGTCCACGCTCCCCATTTTTCTTCTTCGTAATCCAGTTCATAGAATCTGTCCTCATCTGCATCCTTCATTTCTTTGTATACATTCTTTAACCGGTATAAACTGTATTCACCAACAACTACCGTAACAACCGCGATTATAATCAGAGCTGGAAATATGTATTGCTGAATCGTTCCGTTAATCGTTCTGATTCCTGCATCTATTCCTTTTTTCATCAGTTCATAGATGACTACCGATACGCCTCCGGCGATTCCTCCGATTACCACTGCCGCGAGCATCTTCCACGTTGCGGTAAAATAACTACTTTTCTTTTCCTTCATCATTTATCTCCTCTTCATATATAAAAATATCTTCTACACTGACTTCACAAATCTTCGCAATCTTTAATGCAAGTGTTACTGACGGCGAATAGTCTCCTCTCTCTATCTGGCTGATCGTCTGTCTGGATACGCCTGCGAGCTTTCCCATCTCGGTCTGATTGATGCCAAGTCTTGATCTGTATTCCTTCAATCGGTTTAGTAAAGGCAAATGCTCATCTCCATTCTCAATCATATTTTGACAACTTTTCTTGTCATTTAAATTCTAACAGATGACAACTATAGTTGTCAAGTTTCTATTTAATTCACTAAGCCAGATTCCCGAACCGTAATAAAAGATTACAGTTCTCCATTTAATTATTATGGCATGCGAAACCGCAGGAATAAACTTACAAGGTCCTATCCTGTGCATACGGACTCATGGTTGGTAATTCTTAAGTAAAAAAGTTGACCGTTTGCTCACAAAAAATCCACTGTCTGAGACGAATGTCGAGTTTGGATTTTTTGTGAGCTCGTTTTTAGGTCAACTTTTTTGCTTTAGAATTTCCCCATGTTGGAGTCAGCACAGGATAGGACCTTGTAAGTTTATTCCGATCGGTGACAGCCGCTATAATGCATTAAATAGAAAACACTCCTCCAAACTGTGAAAATCCCAATATACAAGCCGCACATACCAGCATAAATACAATGATTACTTTTACACCTATAGATATCTTCGCATAACTTTCACAGATCGGAATCTGTTTATACTCCCACTCCGTCTGCATTTTTCTTCTCTTCCATTTCTGAACCAGTGTGATGCAGTCACATATGAAGAATGCGATAATAAATCCAAAGCTGAATACCATGGCTGCTATATAATATCCCGCATCAGCACCTTCGATATCTATCTGCCGTTTACATAATACTACAGCCGTTACGATCAATAAGAAATTTAGTAATGTATCCACAATAATCATCTTATCTACGATACTTTTCCTGCCGATTTCCTTCATACGCTCCGCTCCTTCCTGTAACAACCGCTTTTCATCCAGGTCTTCTTCTTTTTTCTGTTTCACCGCTTCCAGTTCCGTCTCTAATTCTTTCATATATTTCCTGCATTCACTACATTCTGCTAAATGCTCTTCCACCAGTTTTCTGCTATCTTCGCTGCATACCTTATCCAGATATAACGGTATCAGATCTCTGATAATCTCACATTTCATCATTGCCTGCGCCTCCCATCTTTTCTACAATCATTTTCTTGGCTCTGTAATAGGTCACTCTCGCCCAGCTTTCACTTTTTGAAAATAACTGTCCGATATCTCTGTATGATACCTCTCCCATCACCCGCAGCATGAATACTTCTTTGTACGGTTCCTGTAAGTCATGTAGAATCTTTCGGATGATCTGTCCATTTTCCTGATTGATTATGCCATTTAATAAATCCTCCCCTTGATCTGCATGATTTTCATCTAATTTATTTGCATATCTTTTCTGCTTTTTTGTCCACGCATAATATTCATGTTTCGCAATCTGACATAACCACACCGATAATTTACATTCACCTCTGAAATTTTCCAATTTTTCAAATGCAATGGCAAATGTCTGCTGGGTAAGTTCTTCTGCTATTTCCCTGTCTCCGGATAATCTCAGCAGAAAACAATATACCTCTTTTAAATATTTCTGATATACTTCCTCAAAAGATTCCATGAACTCACCTCTCTTCTCTCATTTATATCTTCTTTTACTATTAAGAGTCATTTTTTCTCAATTCGTTACAAACTTTTTTATTTTTATAGACCAAAGGTACTTCCATAAATCCCCTTGACATTTCCTTCTATATCTATTATAGTACTTATCGCAATTGTTTACAAAGTAAACTATCATAAAGGAGTAACTATGAAAGACAAAAACTGGACCGATATCGTATCAAAACAAGGCGACCTCCGGCATTTCGCAAGTATGGCGATCCGGAAATCCGGAAAATCAGAGCACGCTTCTGCTCAGGAGATTGATTTTCTGTTCCGGATCGCGCTTTCGGAAGAACCACTGACCCCAAGACAGATTACCAGCGCTATGGGCATCAGTAAGACTATCGTAAGCCGCCTGACCGACCGTCTGGAATCCAAAGGGTTTATCTGTAAAGAGGCCTCTGCGTCCGACCGCCGCAGTTACTGCATCCGCATTACCGGTGCCGGAAAAGATGAGATTGACCGTATGTACTATTACTATCTGGATCCACTCTATACATTACAGAAAAATATGAAGAAAGAGAAATTCGAGACTTTATTCCAACTAATCCGTGAAGCGAACGAGATTCTTTCTTCACAAAAAAAGTAAAGGAGATTTTATTATGACATTTTACCAGGAACTACAACTAAGCTCGACCGGCTCTAAACAGCTGATTAAAAACACAACCGATAAAAAAGAAAAACGCCGTCACATACTCATTTACAACTTTAAAGTATATCTTGTAATGGTATTCTGTGTCGCCGTTGTATCTTTATATAGTAAATTCATCGGAAATGACAACAGTGTTGTCGGAGTTACCGTGCTTCTGGCCGTGCTGGTTCTCAGGCAGGCCGATTTCGGGATCCGTACCACGCACGGGCTTGCCTCTATCGCAGGTATCTACGCAATCCTTATGGCAGGTCCCCGTCTTGCCAACATGGTATCACCGGTTCCGGCATTCTTTGTCAATGTGGTCTGTATCATGCTGCTGATGATCCTCGGATGCCACAATGTGATCATGTACAATCACTCTACTTTTGTCCTTGGCTATCTATTATTATTTGGATATGATGTAAGCGGACATGCCTACATTTTAAGAATGGAAGGACTCCTTGTCGGAATGATCCTCTGCATGATCATTTTCTATAAGAATCAGAAGAATCGTCCTTACCGGCGGAAATTTTCTCATCTGTTCCAGGAATTTAACATTCATTCCGCACGCAGCAGATGGTATATCAAACTGACATTCATCGTATCATCTGCGATGCTCATCATGTCCCTGCTCGGACTTCCAAGAGCTATGTGGGCAGGTATCGCATGTATGTCCGTGTGTCTTCCGTTTACAAATGACTGTGTCGCACGTTCCGGAAAGCGTTGGATGTTCAACATCGTAGGAAGTCTGTTATTCATTGTTCTGTATACGGTTCTTCCGAAGTCTATGTATGCCTATATCGGAATCATTGGCGGAATCGGTGTCGGATATTCGGCAGGATATTCCTGGCAGACAGTGTTCAATACATTTGGAGCGCTTTCCATTGCGTCCGGTCTGTTTGGAATGCCATATGCAGTAGCACTCCGAATTGGTGCCAACCTGTTTGGTTCTGTTTATACGGTTCTGTGCAACAAATTATTCGATAAAGCACACGCTTATTTTCATAGCACCGATTTAAAAACAACGCTCTCTTAAAAAGGGGATGTAGCTTACGCTACATCCCTAATTTTTCTACTACTTCCTGTGCTGCAGGTGTTCCGGCAACACCACCGACACCGGTTTCTCTCAATGATACGTCCATCTTGTCTCCGACTTCTTTCATCGCATCTATCACCTGGTCAACAGGTACCTTACTTGTAATCCCTGCCAGTGCCATGTCCGCTGCCGCCAGCGCATTCACTGCACCGCCTACATTACGTTTCACACACGGTACCTCTACCAGACCTCCTACCGGATCACATACAAGTCCCATCAGGTTCTTCAATGCCATCGCACAGGCATGTCCGATCTGATCCGTATCTCCGCCTTTGATATAGCAGATTGCCCCGGCTGCCATTCCCGAACCGGAACCGATCTCTGCCTGACATCCTCCCGATGCTCCCGCAAGATATGCCCGGTTGGCAATGATCTGACCAAGTCCGGCTGCCACATACATGGCTTCTATCATCTTCTCTTCCGGAACATTGTATTCTTTATAATAAGTAACAAGTACTGCCGGAAGTACACCGCAGGCTCCTGCTGTGGGTGCCGCAACAATTCGTTTCATACAGGCATTATTACACCCCATCTTCAGTGCATTAGACATCACCTTTGAGACAAAATCCCCACACAACGGTTCTTCATTCTCACGGTAATTGTCCATAAGCCCGCCTTCTGTTCCGACCAGACCACTTCTTGATACCTTGTCTGGTTCATAGGCATCCAGCGCATCCAGCATGGACTGCCACATATACTTCATCTTTTCCCAGGAATCTTCTATCTTCACATCCCTCTCCTGTGCATCCTCTAACTGGATTGCTTTCCAGAATGGAATGTTCTCTTTTTCCCCTCTCAGTTTCGCCTCTTCCATTGACTGATATGACATATCTTCTTTTCCTCCATTATCTATACCGATCCGTTCGGATCAAGAAATTTCACACGGATAATTCCCGGCTTGCTCTCCAGTTCATCGATCGCACTCTGCGGAATCACCTGATCTGTCTCTACAACCATAACAGCCGTTCCGCCACGCTTGTCACGGAATACCTGCATGGTCGCCACATTGATCTCAGCTTTACTGAGTGCAGCGGCCACCTCCATGATCCGTCCCGGCTCATCCACATTTCGGATGATCAGTGTACAGCTCTCTCCACTGAAATTTACATCAATCCCATCTAATTTACAGACACAGATGCGTCCGCCTCCGATGGAATGTGCCTGAATCTTCATCTGCGGCACACCTTCTGCTTCCATAATAATCTGAGCAGTATTCGGATGTGCACCCTTAATGTTCTTGTTCTTCATTACAAAATCCATCCCCATGTCTTTTGCAACTTCGTAACTGTCCGGTATGCGCATATCATCCGGCATCATCCCCAATAAACCGGCAATCAATGCCCTGTCCGTTCCATGTCCCTTTCCTGTTGCTGCAAACGAGCCATGCAAGATAACCTCCGCCTTCTCCGGCTGACGGCCGAATAACTGTCTTGCCACCATACCGATCCTGACTGCCCCTGCTGTATGCGAGCTGGATGGACCTACCATTACCGGTCCTAAAATGTCGAATATATTTCCCATATTCTTTTTCCCTTTCTTTTTTACTATAACTATCCCCTTCCCCATCTTTTTCAAGTGTCGGATAGTTACGTATTTTGGTATATTCTATTTACTATTATACGTTCCCATCTCATCTTTTACAATGGTCAAAGATTGTTTTTTCCTCTCTGATATGCTAACATTTTATAACGCAGGACCGGATATCTGATATAGAAGCTTTAAGGTATCCTCCCAGCCTATGATAAGGAAGTGTATAGCATGAATAAAAAAGAAGTTTTGGAGATCCGCAGACAGTTTTCTCCTGAAAACTGTGCCATCACACGCATCTGCGGATGTTATGTGGATCACGAAAAAGAGAAAAAAATGGAAATGAAAAAAGCCTTCTTATCTTTACCCGAAGAAGAGGCTTTCAAATATTTTGACATCTTCAAACACACCCTTTCCGGAACAATCGGAAAGAACCTCATCAATATGGAATTCCCGCTCGACCAGGAATTGAATGGCGGCACACAGGAATTTCTTATGAGATTAAAGGACAGTAAACTTCAGGATGACCTTCTTCTGGAGGAATTCTATGATAAGGTCGTGGAAAGTTATGAATACGGCGAAAACTACTACATCATCCTGATCCATGCCGTATACGATGTTCCCGGTAAGACCAAAGATGGTCTGGAGATGGAGGACGCCTCCGATACCGTATATGAGCACATCCTCTGCAGCATCTGTCCGGTCAATCTTACGAAAGCCGGACTTACTTACAATGCACAGACAAATAACATTGAAGACCGTATCCGCGACTGGTTCGTAGAAGCTCCGGTCAAAGGATTTTTATTCCCTGCATTCCAGGATCGTGCAACGGACGTACATAATGTCCTTTATTACACGAAGAAACCAGAAGAATTACAGCCATATTTCGTAGAACACGTCCTTGGAAGCACTACTCCACTGACTGCCGGTGATCAGAAGACAACCTTCCAGGTAATCGTAAGTGATACCCTGGGCGAAGACAGTGACTACGAAGTGGTCCGTAACATCCATGATAATTTAAATGAGATGATCGAACAGTCCAAGGAAGAACCGGAACCGCTGGAATTATCCAAAACTGATGTCAGAAAGCTCCTGACACGCAGCGGAGTTGCCGAAGAGAAGCTGGAATCATTCGATGATGAATTCGATGAGACAGTCGGCATACACGGAACCCTGCTCGCATCCAACATCGCCAGTGCTAAGACTTTCCAGATTGAGACACCAGATGTGGTAGTTAAGGTTAATCCGGAACGAGCCGATCTGGTAGAGACGCGTGATATCGATGGACGCCGCTGTCTGGTAATTGCAATCGATGATCATCTGGAAGTAAACGGAATCGAAATCCATTAGATTTGAAGAAAAAATTAAAAAAATTTCAATTTTTCACAAAAAATGTTTGCATTTTCCGTCAGACTATGATAAGATACTTTTTGTCAAGCGGAAATGGCGGAATGGCAGACGCGCTAGATTCAGGTTCTAGTGGGAGCAATCCTGTGAGGGTTCAAGTCCCTTTTTCCGCATGAAAAAACCTTGAAGATTTGTTCTTCAAGGTTTTTTATTTTTTCTGAATTATGATTTTATTTACTTCTTTTTATGCGCTCCCGCAGTTCCTCAAATATCTCCTTATGCTGCCCGACCTGCATCTTCGGGAATGCCTTCACGAGACGCTCACCAACTTTTGTACGGTTCTCTGCCATCTCTTCGTATTTCGCTTTTAATTCCTCTATACGAGCTTTCTTCTCCTCCCTGAATTCCATACCTTCCATTACATTCTCATAGATATTCTCGCCGACCTTATCAGACAGTTCCTTCAGCTCGGCTGCAATCTTCTCCATTGCTTCCAGTCTGCTGTTCATCTTAAGGATACCTGAAGCTGTTACATACAGATCCGCAAGAAGTCCGACCGCCAGACACGCCATAACTACAATTCCCAGAACGAGCGGAATCATCGTCAGCACTTTGTAGATCAGCGGATGGATAATCTTCACGATCAGGACGCAGAACACTCCCCAGATCAGCGAAAACAACACACATACATATCCACCAATATTCAATGGCTGTTCCGAATAATCCCACCATTTATTATGAAAGATCTTCTCCAGCAAAAATCCGGTAATCCCTTCGATCACAGTCACAAGTATGGTAGAACTGATATACAGCAACACCAGGTTATTCTCAACCGGCGTTAGAAACTGTACTACAACACCAACCCCTATTCCATATACCGGACAGATCGGTCCATTCAAAAATCCACGGTTTACAAACTTGCCCTGTTTTGCTGCTGCATATGCGACCTCCGTGCACCATCCCAGGAATCCATATACAAAAAATGATAATGCGAAATAATATAACTCTGTCAAATATCCTCTCTCCTTCTTTGTCATTATATTAATAAATTTTATTATACGTGATTCCACTTTATTTCTCAACAAACTTCTTTTTCAGATCTGTTAAGCTTTTATTTCATATAATACAAATCTAAATTTTTTCTTACAACTTCGTGAATATTCTGTGACCACTCTTGAGAGTTTTTTTCAAACATTATAAAATAGAAGACGGGTATAAATAGGAGGGATTAACAATGAGTTTAAATAACAAGAAAAAAACACCAACTGCTTCTGATGTTTTTGACGATGATTTCGAAGTGATCTACGAAGGTGATCTTCCGGACATCTCCATCGATGATGACGATGATGATGATTACCGTGATGTATTATCCGGATTATCCGACATTGATCATACCGATTATATCAGAAAAAATGATTATGACAGATTAACAAAAAAATTAAAGGATAAAAACAGGAAAAATTCCAGAAAAAGCAGGAATCAAAAAGGAAAAGATAATTTCTTTGATACCAGCTATTATGATGAGGATTTCCTTGATGAGTTAGATGATGAGCTTTATGATGATGACAATGCCATGGATGATGATTATGATGATTCCCGCAATGGTCGTAAAAAAGAGAAAAACCGCCGGAAAAAACGTGGGGTTAAAATTCCAAATGTCGCAAAACCGGTTGCAAAAACCGCAAAAACGGGAGGAAAAATCTTATTCAAATTTATCAATTTTCTGTTAAGAATGGGAACGCTGTTATTGATCGCATGGATCATTTATCTTTTGGGACTGCATTTCCTGACAAATGTAGGTCCTTTTGGTAACATTATTTCCCGTCTGACAGCTACAGATCAGGAACTGATCGCCTATCTTGCGGTTGCCGGAGTATTATTGCTTTATGAGATTATTATCTTTTTCTGTGTTCTCGGCGGAAGCAGGAAGCAGGGCCGTGATGGAAATACCATCGATAACGGCCGGGGGCTTACATCCTTTATCATTATCGCAGCCGGCTCTTATCTGTCTGCTGTGTTTGCAAGTCTCATTCCGCAGATTCCTGCCGCACTACAGGGAATCCAGAGTGCATTGACTGTTTACGGAAGTTTAAAGAATACATTACTTCCAATCTGTGCCGCAGGAGTTGTAAGCTGTATAATCCGGAAATTTATTATAAAATCAGGACAATAAGTCCCGCACAGATTCCCACGATCATTCCGGCAAATTTATTCGGATGTTTTAACAGATCTGCAATATTCCTGCTGTCTTCCACTACTTTCCGCCCGTGTGTCGTACTATAGTAATCAGAAACATTTGCTATTCCGTCTCCGTCTGTGTCTTCAAACGACTGCATATATCTTGCAATTGCCACCCATGCCTTTAATTCTGTCTTGCCGTCTGTAATTGCCTCATCTTCCAGATTCTTTAGCAGCTTACCATTCTTATCCTTCGGTTCAATCTTTAATAATCCATATGATACATCCGTGACAGAGCCCAACATCTGTCCTGTATACAGATCTGTCACAACCTTGTATAATTTATCATCCTGTATCTCTTCTCTCTTCCCGTCTTTGGTCAGATAGCAGTCTGTTACTTTATTCAGAATCATGCGGTGCGGATTATAAGTAAAGTTCATTCCACTGCAATATAATCTTGCAGTCGTCATATAATCAGAAACAGACGCATCTACTTCTGCTACCAGCTTTAATTCTTTTCCGGTTAAATATGCAGTGATCAGTGGATAACCGGCAAGACCGTCTTTACCGATCCCCAGTGAGAAAGAATTATAAACCTTTTCTACCGTAATATCACCTTTTGTGTATGTGTCACGCACCGTTCCACTTGGCACAACCGCCACATCTACCGGCCTGCTATCATATCCTTCGGAATTTTCCACCGCATACACATAGGCGTCAGATATAATGTCTCCCAGATTCAGTTCTTCATGCTTTGTTTCCATTTCCTCAAGGCTGTTGAACTTAATATCATTTTCTGCAAGTACCTGATCTTTTGTATAACCGAAATTTACCAGATAATTGGTATCAACAGTATCCATAAATTTATCAATCTGCTTTTGGGCTGCCTGATCAGATTTTACATTCTTTGTTACCGGAATCAATTTATAAGTATTCATTTTCCAGCGCTTATCTTTCTTCTGGGTCATGGAAATGCTTCCAAGATTTCTACCGTATTCCCCACAGGATACGATATAAGTATTCCCATGTCTGATTGGCTGGTCTAATTGCGTATGTGTATGTCCGCTGATGATCAGATCAATGTCCGGTACTTCTTTCGCGAGAGTCTCATCTTCGGATACCTTCTCATCTTCCCATGTCCCACTGTGGGAAACACATGCGATCATATCAACATCTTCTTTTTTCTTAATCTCTTCTACTGTATTTTTTGCCGATTCCACAGGATCCTTAAACTCAAGTTCACAGGTAGGCGCACATTCTAATGCATCTTTCCCGAATACCCCGAGAACTGCTATCTTTACACCGCCTTTTTGAATAACCACATAATCCTTCACTCCATACGTCTCAAATGCAGATTCTATTTGTTTCTGCCCTTTGCTTAATCCTTCTTTTTCCATGGCATCCCAGTCTACATTACACACTACAAGTTCTGGAATTGTCTCCCCTGAATTCTTTGCAGTCTTCAGCATATCTGCAAGTCCATCGGAACGGTAATCAAATTCATGATTGCCAAAGGTCGTAACATCACAGCCCAGATATCCAAGCATCCTAAGTTCTGCTGCTTCTGTTGTGTACACTGTCTGGATCAGGGTTCCCATGGAAAAATCTCCTCCGTCCAGGATAAGTGTATCCGGATTTTCTTCCTTCTTTTCATCAATCAATGTTTTCAGCCTTGCAAAGCCTCCGACCTCTTTTTGTTTCCCGTTTACAATCGTAGAATAGCTGTTCAGATGCGAATGTGTGTCATGCGTAAATAATACATCCAGATGTTTTTTCCCATCTGTGGCCTCGGTCTGCACTCCCGTCAGCAGCGGCATACATAACAGCACAGCCAATAACAGCACAATAACTCTTTTTACTCTTCTCATACGTTTCTCCTTTCTTTTCTATATAAACAGGTGCGAGAAACTGCCGGCGGCAGATTCTCCTGTATACCTTCGTATGCAAAAAATCCCGAAGAACCGCATCATACCATACTGTTCTCGGGATCGTCTTTTCATGCGGATGACAGGACTTGAACCTGCACGTCATGGACACTAGATCCTAAGTCTAGCGCGTCTGCCAATTCCGCCACATCCGCTTAACAAAAACGCAAATCCTTCTTACTGAAAGATCTGCGTTTTTAATACTGAGCGTGCGGGGATTCGAACCCCGGACAACTTGATTAAAAGTCAAGTGCTCTACCACCTGAGCTACACGCCCATAATAAACTGGGCTAGTTGGATTCGAACCAACGAATGCAGGAGTCAAAGTCCTGTGCCTTACCGCTTGGCGATAGCCCAATAATAAAGAAAAAGGGTGGGTAATGGGACTCGAACCCATGATATCCAGAACCACAATCTGGCGCGCTAACCAACTGCACCATACCCACCATATTACTTATCGAACTGTCTTTTGTCCAACTAAGTATCACCGTATTAAATTTTGTGGTTCAAACGAGCCTGGGGGGATTCGAACCCTCGACCTACGGCTTAGAAGGCCGTTGCTCTATCCAGCTGAGCTACAGACTCATATCTCTGACCACACCCCAAAACAAATTGTTTCAGGAAAGCGGGTGATGGGAATCGAACCCACGTATCCAGCTTGGAAGGCTGGTGTTCT
>ERZ1034920.535-NODE-535-length-29608-cov-6.457145_pt1 | contig 29608 bp, 38 predicted proteins | sample MGYA00520688_ERZ1034920 | MGnify/ENA primary metagenome ERZ1034920 (study PRJEB33766, sample SAMN09781785) | gut metagenome | biome: gut microbiome | host: Homo sapiens | place: Madagascar | study: EMG produced TPA metagenomics assembly of the PRJNA485056 data set...
TGGATTTTCGCCCAAGGTACACGGTAACGCCACAATACGCCATAGTCTCCGGCGGAAACCCACCTTGGAAAGATATGTGGGTAATCATGAAAGAGAGTAAGTAATGCACAAACTGTATGACATAACTTACACCATCATCAGCAGCGACATCGCCCCGGATATATTCGCTGACAGTAGTATATTCACAGAAGAAGAACCGTCTACACAGGTTGACACTTTTAACACGTTCCAAGATTTCTTCGACGCTGTTTCGTCACACAAGTATTCATGGAGCATTCCTGGCAGTAACTATACTTACGGTATATCTATGTTTGGCAAGCCGTTCGTGACAGTTTACGGTCTCCGTTTTGATTACAACATCACAGAGAGAAATTTCAAAGCCCCGGTCCTTATCCAGACCACCTGCAAAGAGTGTTCTACAAAAGACAATAGCTTCGACTTCTTCAAAAGGAACCTGTCTATGGATAATTTCAAAATTTTTCTGCAGGAACAGTTTAGTGCAAAAACATCGTCCCCTTCCACAACTCTCAATACTTTAACGGAGAAATTACTCAATGACTGAAAACGACACAATAACCAGCAACTATACAATGATTATCCACGACGTCAGTAAATGCTGGTATCTCAAAGATGTTCTCGACGTCAATACATATAAGCAACGCACGGATGGTAGCTACCTCAAACGTATCGGCTCCACCTTCTGGCAAATTATCATTCCAGACATCGGTAAAAGTGCTGCTCTATTCTATCTGTGTGATAACAAAGGCAACCGCAAAAACGGCTACCTGCAGACCAGCATGGTACAGGGTGTTGAGATCACAGAAGAATCTGACAACTGTGACACAGAGCTTCGTATCATAACGCTGAACAGCATCTTTATTCTGACACCAACAGAACCAAAGCAAGGGTCTGATTTCGATGATTGAATTTTCCGATTATCAATATAGACTAATCGCATTTTGGCGTAACCATCCAGATAAGTTTCTGCAAGATATATACGGCATAAAGCTTAAATGGCATCAGCGGATACTTTTACATTATATGAATCGTTAATTTAATCATAATGGTAGCGCATCAGCGCGGGTGGGTATGGGGTATTTATTTATATGATTTCAAACAAAGAAGTCCACAACGCAAGGCTAACACGCGAGGCCAGAGAAGCGGCCATAAAGCTAAAGGAATATTGCAATCTGAAATTAGGGTGCAGCTCCTGCTGCTTTTCTATGATTGACGGTGGATGTCTTATAAGTGATAACATCCCCAGCAGCTGGTGCTTAGAGGCAGAGGCCCCGTCTGATATGGAACGCCGCTTTGCCAAGTATAAGCTGAACGAAGGATTTGACTATGTAAATCTTGATTTCGATATGGATGGCCGCCATGTAACAGTATGCGATAGTAATAAACCTGACATTGGCCTCATCCTGTCATCGGACAGCTTTGGCTGCCTGCTTGACGCCGGTGATTATTCGCTGCAATCCATCGTAGACGGAAAAGTCAAAAGGAGAACAACTAAACCATGACAGTACGCGAACTTATCCATGAACTATTTGACAAGGGCGAACTTGACACTCGTGTCGTTATCGAAACCGCCAATGGCGACTATAACATTGCCGCAGTGGATTCTCAATATATCGGCGACAACACCATTTACCTTTGCATCGACGAATAAAAAAGCCGCACAAGTCACCCTGCACGGCCAATAAGTTACTTCAATTTTTCAAGGATCTCGTCAACGCTCATGCCCTCAGCCAGAAGCTTGCCCACCATTTCCTGGGCTTCGGCTTTCTTAGCCTCGGCCTCGGCGGCTGCATCTGCTTTAGCTTTCTTGGCCTCCAGCTTTGCAATAGCCTTATCAATGATTTTGATATTTGCCTTTTTTGCTTTTACTGCCTCTTTCAAATCAGCCAACTGTGCCATCAAATCATCTACGGCAGTTTCGGCATTGGCCAATTCAGCAATCGCCGCGTCCTTAGCGGCCTGTTCTTCGGCAATTTGTGCTGCATAATCAACAGCGATAGTTTTAGGTTTGTTCTTGCTTCCCTTGGTTCTCGGCATGGTGTGTTCCTCCTTCAATCATTTTGATTTAACTATATCACACCGTTAAATAAACTGCAATATGAAATTAAAATGAGGTGATCTATCCTGTACTTCTATGATACCTGCGCCTTGCTCAATATGGGCGAGGCTGCTTTCGATGAACCGTTTTATATCTCAGCCTGGACGCTGAATGAGCTTGAAAATATCAAGACCAATCACAATAAGGACGACTCCGTCCGCTATAAAGCTCGTCAGATGGCAAAATTGCTGGATCAGCACCGCACCGACGGCAGCTATACACTTGAATGGAAATATTCCGACCCCTTCCAACAGATCAAGATTGATACAAACTTCGTTAATGTTTCCAAGCCCACCGTCCCGAACACTGTGGATTCTGAAATCTGCGAAATCGCAAAGCAGGTCTATGACAGATATAAGGACGGCTTTACATTCTGCACCGATGATATCTGCTGCAAGCTTATCGCATCCGGCTATTTTAACCTCCCCGTCTGCTCCACCTCAGACATCCTCCGCAACGATGACTACACCGGTTATAAAGAAGTTACGGTTCTCGACGATGCAGAGCATGCCGCCCTGTACGAGAATCCAACAGCCAATATCTATGATCTGCTCCCCAACCAGTATATCATCCTCTATGACAAAGACAGCAATGTTACCGATATGTTCCGCTGGACGGGTGAAACTCATGTCAAAGTCGATTACAAGAGCTTCAAGACCATAATGTTTGATACCGTCAAGGCTAAAAACGGTGATGTCTACCAGAAGCTTGCCTTCGACAGTCTCGCCAATAATAAAATCACGATGCTACACGGCCCTGCCGGGACAGGCAAGAGCTATATCGCCATGGCCTATATGTTCAAGCTGCTGGAGTCTCATAAGATCGATAAGATCATCGTGTTCACTAACCCATGCGCCACCACAGGCGCTGCCAAACTTGGCTTCTACCCCGGCACCCGCGACGAGAAACTACTCGACAGCCAGATCGGCAATATGCTCGGCGCAAAGCTAGGCGACAAGATGATGCTGGAGCGTATGCTCAACGAAAATAAGATCCAGCTCCTCCCCTTCTCCGATATCCGTGGCTTTGATACTACCGGCATGAACTGCGCTGTCTATATCACAGAGGCCCAGAACCTCGACATTGAGATGATGCGCCTGGCCCTCCAGCGTATCGGAGAGGACTGTATCGCCATCATTGACGGTGACTATGAGGCTCAGGTCGATATGGCGGCATACTCCGGCTCCAATAACGGTATGCGCCGCCTCAGCGAGGTATTCCGCGGCAGCGATTTCTACGGCGAGGTCAAGCTGCAAAATATCTACCGTTCCCGTATCGCCGCACTTGCACAGGAGATGTAATCATGAAAGATATAATCAAAGGTTCCCTACTTGGCATTGCCATCTATGCTGTATCGTATTTTGCTATTTTCTGGGTGAATTTTTTCCTTGCCAGGTTTATTTTTGTGCCAATTTTCGGGGCCTACATCTGTAATACCCTGAACAGACTTTTTAACACCGCGTCGTTCACTACACAGATGCTCCCCCTCGCTTACGCCTGGACTTGTCTGATTGGCAGCGTTTTCTTCTGGCACAGCTGGAACAATGACTAAGGAGGAATCCAAGTGAATTATTACATTGCAGACCTGCACTTTTCCCATCAGAACATTATCCAGTTTGATAAGCGTCCTTATCAGACTATTGAACAGATGAACAATGACCTCATTAAGCGTTGGAATGACGTCATAACTGACCGCGATGATGTTTATGTCCTCGGCGATATGTTTTGGAATGCGGACGATGCTCCTATGATCCTTCAGATGCTTAAAGGACGCATCCACCTTATTAAGGGCAACCACGATAAGATCACGTCAGATATGATGCACTACTTTTCGAGTATCAGCGGTTATGCTGAAATCAATGACAATGGATATAATCTCATTCTGTGCCACTACCCTATCATGTTTTACAACCATAGCTACTCTCCGCATTGCTGGATGCTCTGCGGCCACGTACATAACACACGCGAAAACACCTGGCTCAATGAGTGGAAGAGTGAACTCCGCGACAACATCTACAGCATCGCCAACAATCGCGGCAATATTATCAATGTCGGCTGCATGCTGCACGATTATACCCCCAAGACCATCGACCAGCTGATCGAGTGGGATAAAAGCGAGGTCTGGAGGGTCAGCACAACATGAAAATTATCCAAGGCGGTAGAGGTTCCGGCAAAACATATACATTGGTTCAACTTAGCCATCTAAGCGGCTATCCAATCATGACCAGAAACAGATGCAGTAAAAAATATATCCAGACAATGGCTGACGAGCTTGGCCTTACTATCCCGGAACCCATCGTTTTTCGCAGTAAACAGGATACAAGGGGTAAGCTCCTCCCGACAGACAAAGTCCTCGTTGATGATCTTGATGGATGGCTTTCTGATATTGTAAGTGACTATTTTGGTTCTGCTGTTACTACCGCCACCATGAACATAGATGATAACCAGAATGTGATCAATCTTATGAATAAGGAGACAAAACATAAATGATTGAAATTATGACCAGTGGTGATTTTGAGAAAGTCATCGAAGCACTTGGCCTGAAAAACGCCAAATGCACCTACCTGTACACTCCAACCGAGGATTCTTCTTGGGCTGACAGTTTTGCTGTATGGGAATTCACTGAATCGGAATTCAACATTCTTAACGATGACATCGTGGACGAAGCATGGGACGACAAATTCTTCGGCCTCTGGTGGCGCTATGCTGAGGGAACGAATATCACGGACGACCCCGACTATGAAGTACATGATTTTACTTTCCACGGTAAACCTGTCAAGGCATGGGCTGATACAAGTGCTGATCATGTAAAAATCTATGAAGATGAGGATGGACAGCAGATAGCAGACGAATATGGTTATGACTACCTAAATCCTCTGGAGTATTGCATCAACGAAATCGGTGCCTCCACTCCTAAAAATGTTAATGCTGTCTGTACCGGCCTTGCTAAGCTCAACGGCATGACGCTTGCTCAGTTCTTCAAAAAGTATATGAAGGCAGATGATGAAGAAATTTCCGAATGACTTCTATTACTTTGGCCATGGCGCACATCTGACCGATAAAGAAATTGACCAGCATGTCAAGGCTGTCAAAAAGATGCTAAAAAAGCAGGAACGTGATGATCCAAAAGATTTCAGCCCAGTATTCATCGCTATCGGCGACACACTGGTTATAGGCTATCGCTACCATGATAGTAAACGGATCAATGTCTGCCGCAACTACTATGAGCTGGAATATGCCCAGAAGGAGTGACCGCCTATGAAAGAAGTCCCAATTTGGGAAAAACAAAACCTGACACTTGAAGAGGCAGCTGCCTACTCCGGCATCGGCATCAATAGACTCTATGAAATGACAAAGGACAGTAGCTGTCCATTCGTTCTCTGGGTCGGCAGTAAACGCCTTATCAAGCGTAAACGGTTTGATCAGTATATTGAACAGAGTTTTAGTATCTGATAAACCAGCGTTTACAAAAACATAAGACAATCGGAGCCTTGGTGTGATATAATAAACATGTCATATCAAGGCTCTCTTTTAACTCATTAAAGGAGGGCAATATTCCTATGTCCGCAACCCATAGAAAAGATAACAAAGGCCGCGTATTGAAAGACGGTGAAAGCCAGCGTACCAATGGCACCTACATGTACCGTTATACCGACAAAGACGGTAAACGCCGCTCAATTTACGCCAACGATTTAAAAACTCTGCGCGATAAGGAGGAAAAAATAGAGAAAGAGACAGTAAACAACTTTTCTTTAGAAGCAACAAACCTTACAGTCCTTGACCTTATGCAGAATTATACCACAGTAAAACAGGACAGAGCTGAGGGAACAAAAAGGGTATACAAAAATGTGATTGTCACATTGACGAAATCAGGCTTTGCGAATATGCCAATTATGACAGTGACAAAATTGGCAGCACAACAGTATATTCTCTGGCTATTCAATGAAGGTAAGGCTTATGGCACCATCAAAGGCTATTACGGAATTATAAAATCATGCTTTGGCGTTGCATGCGAGAACGATATAATCAGCAAAAATCCATTCAACTTTTCGCTATCCACAATTCTTCGGAATACCACAATAAAGAAAGAAGCCCTAACACCTGAACAAACAAAAACGCTTCTATCTTTTGCGCATAGCAACAAAGTGTACCGCAAATACGAGAATGATATTCGCATCCTTCTTGGAACAGGGTTGAGAATTGGCGAATTGTATGGCCTCACAATGAAAGACCTTGATTTTAATGCTAGAACTATTTCTGTAACCCATCAGATACGCTATGACGCATGGAAAAGCGGAGATGAAAAATGGTCGGTTACAATGCCAAAGTCCAAGAGTGGTATAAGAACAATTCCTATGACGGACGATGTGTTCTATTGTTTACAAAACGTAATCGAAAACAGACCACAATTACAGAACCCTCCATCTATAGATGGTTATTCCGACTTCATATTCATTTATGATGGCGGTGTGCGAACTTGTGTTCACCTAGAACAAGGTTTGCGAAATCTTGTAAATGCCTACAATCGTCAGACGAATGCTGAACCGTTGCCGCACATTACTCCACATACACTTCGTCACACCTTTTGCAGTAACATCATCAACGCCGGAATCAATGTCAAATCGGCACAATATTTAATGGGACATTCCAACGTAAAGCTGACACTTGACGTCTATAGTCACGCAAATAAAACTACTGTTTTTAGCGACTTTTATAAAGCAACGCAAAGTTGTATTTGAATGCCAGCATTTTTTTGACACCATGATGCAGAAAATCGCCACATTGCCTTACACCAAATCGTACACCAATTTACACCAAAATACACCAATTTTGATGAAAATATGGGAAAATATAAGGCTTTACGTGAACTTCTAGCCCAAAATCCCTGATCCCCAAAGCTGATATTATGACGTTATAACGATATATATAAACTTATAAAAACTTATTTCCCAAAGCCTATTGAATTAGTATGCAATTTAGAGTAAAATCAATAGCGAATGAGTTTTTTGGCTCATTCGCTATCTTTGTAAATGAGGGAGAATCACCCATGATCGAACTGCAACACCTGACCAAGCGCTTTGCCACGCAGGGCGGCACGGTCGTCGCGCTGAATGATATCAACCTGACGATACAGGACGGCGATGTCTACGGCATTATTGGTATGTCCGGCGCGGGAAAATCCACGCTGGTACGCTGTATCAATATGCTGGAGCGCCCGGATGAGGGCAGCGTGACGGTGAACGGCAAGCAGATGCAGAGCTTGAACGCAGCCGAGCTGCGCGCCGCCCGCCGCGAGATTACGATGATTTTTCAGCAGTTTAATCTGCTGATGCAGCGCACCTGCCTGCGCAACATTATGTTCCCGATGGAGCTGGCCAAGGTTCCCAAGGACAAGGCCGAAGCCCGTGCCCGCGAACTGCTGGAGTTGGTCGGTCTGCCCGACAAGGCGGATGCCTACCCCGCGCAGCTGTCTGGTGGCCAGAAGCAGCGCATTGCGATTGCCCGCGCACTGGCAACCGACCCGAAGGTGCTGCTTTGCGATGAGGCCACCAGTGCGCTGGACCCCAACACCACCCACGCGATTTTGCAGCTGATTCAGAAAATCAACCGCGAGCTGGGCATCACGGTGGTTATCATCACCCACCAGATGAGCGTTGTGGAGGAAGTCTGCAACCGCGTGGCCATTCTGGACAACGGTACCGTGGTCGAGGAGGGAGAGGTGCAGGCCATCTTCAGCCATCCTACCTCCAAGGCGGCGCGGCGGCTCGTCTACCCTGCCGGTGCCCCGCAGGCGGAAAGCCTGCCCGGCCACAAGCTGGTGCGCGTGGCCTTTGGCGGCACCCAAACCACCGACAAACCGCTGGTGGCCAGCCTGGCCATCGAGTGCGGTGCGCTGGTCTCGATTATGGCGGCTGATACCCGCATTGTGAACGGCCAGACGCTGGGCAGTATGCTGCTGGCCCTGCCCGATGATGACAAGGCCGCTGCGGCGCTGGAATACATCAAGAATTATCCCGGCATTACCTATGAGGAGGTGAACGGCTGATGGCAGAGTTTTTTGCAGGCAAGGACTGGCAGACGTTCTTGCAGATTTTGCCCACCATTCCGTTTGAAACGTGGGAAACCATCTGGTCTACGGCGGTGGCCACGCTGCTGGCGCTGGTCATCGGCCTGCCGCTGGGTGTCTGTCTGGTCACCGGTGAGCAGGGCGGCGTGCGTCCCCTGCCCCGCTGGGTTATGGCGCTGCTGAACGGTCTGGTAAACCTACTGCGCAGCGTGCCCTTTCTGATTTTAATGATTATCGTTATCCCGCTGTCCCGCGCCATTGTGGGCACATCCATCGGCACGGTGGCTTCGATTGTGCCGCTGGTCATTGCCTCCTTCCCGTTTGTCTCCCGCCTTGTGGAGACGAGTATACGCGAGGTGGACGCCGGTGTGATTGAAGCCGCGCAGAGCATGGGCGCAACGCCGTTGCAGATTATCACCAAGGTTATGGTGCCCGAGAGTATGCCCAGTCTGGTGGCCAACGTGACGATTGCCGCCACAACCATTATGGGTTACGGCGCTATGGCTGGTATCATCGGCGGCGGCGGTCTGGGCAAGATTGCCATCAACTACGGCTACTACCGCTTTAACGTGGTACTGGAATTCTTTGCCACAGCGCTGCTGGTGGTGCTGGTGCAGATTCTGCAGACGGTCGGTACCAAGCTGGCAATCCGATGCGACAAGCGTGTGCAGAAATGATTGTATAACACGGCTGCCGCTTTAACCGGCAACAAAAAATCCCGCATCCTTGCGATGCGGGATTTTTTGCTGCGGGGGTGCTGAAAAAAGACGCTTACAGGGCTTTTACATCGGCGAGAAGCTGCTCTACAGCCGCGTCCTGCGTGGCCCAGCTGGTGCAGATGCGCACGGCGGTGTGGTGCTTGTCCGGCTTGCCCATGTGGGTCATAGCGTAGCGCTCGGCCAGCTTTTCATACCACTCGTCCGGCAGAACAAAGAACTGCTGATTCGTCGGGGAATCGTGCAGCAGCTTGCAGCCCTTGGCCTCAAAGGCGGCGCGGATGCGCAGGGCCTGCTCGTCGGCGCGGCGGGCCATCGTGAAGTAGAGACTGTTCCCGCTGCCGTCCTCGCCGTCCAGCAGGGCCAGGAACTGCCCGCCCAGCAGGCGGCCCTTGGCCAACATACCGCCGTGCTGCTTCAGGCAATAGCGGAAATCGGGCTTGAGGTCATCATTTGTGATGACAACGGCCTCGCCGAAGAGCGCGCCGCACTTGGTGCCGCCGAGATAGAACACGTCGCAGAGTGCGGCGTAATCCTGCAGGCTCAGGTCATTGGCGGGGCTCGTCAGGCCGTAGGCCATGCGGGCACCGTCCACAAACAGATAGAGGCCCAGCTCATAGCAGGCAGCGGAGATGTCGGTCAGCTCTTCCTTATTATAAAGGGTGCCGACCTCGGTGGGGTTGGAGATGTACACCATACCGGGCTGCACCTCGTGCTCGTGGCTGGCGTTGGCGCGGTGCTCCTCCACGGCCTTGCGAATCTGGCGGGCGGTGATTTTGCCGTTCTTGCTGGGCAGAGCCAGGCACTTGTGACCGGTGGCCTCGATGGAGCCGGTCTCATGCACGTGGATGTGGCCGGAGTCCGCGCAGAGCACACCCTGCCACGGTTTGAGTGCCGCCGCGATAACTGTCAGGTTTGCCTGCGTTGCACCGACAAAAAAATGCACATCGGCGTCTGGCGCGTCGCACAGCTGTTTGATCTGTGCAGCGGCCTTGGCACAGTATTCGTCCTCACCATAGCCGGGGGTCTGGTCAAAATTGGTTTTCTGCATCCAATCCAGCACAGCGGGGGCGGCACCCTCGCCGTAGTCACATTCAAAACGAAGCATAAAAATCATATCTCCCTTTACACAATGGCCGCAGGGCGGGGCCCTGCCGATTTTATTTTATTATAGCATTGCACCGGGTCTATTGCAAGTATGCTGAATTTACGCTATAGTAATATTAATTATGTAAGAAAAGAGGAATACTATGGAACCCCAAAAACAACGTGAGAGCTTTGGTTCCCGCCTTGGCTTCATTCTGGTCAGCGCGGGCTGTGCCATCGGCATTGGCAACGTGTGGCGCTTCCCTACCGTCACAGGGCAGAACGGCGGCGGCATTTTTGTGCTGTTCTACCTGATTTTTCTGGTGCTTATGGGTCTGCCGGTGCTCACGATGGAGCTGGCGGTCGGCCGTGCGGGCCACGGCGCGGCGCGTAGCGCGTACAAGGCGCTGGAGCCAGCGGGCAGCAAGTGGCACATCCACGGCTGGTTCTGCATGGCGGGCTGTGCGCTGCTGATGATGTACTACACCACCGTTTCCGGCTGGATGCTGGACTACTTCTTCCGCTTTTTGACCGGCCGCTTTGACGGCCTGACCGCTGAGCAGACTGGTAGCGTCTTTGGGGAGATGCTGGCGAGCCCGGTGGAGCAGGTGTTCTGGATGGCGGTCATCACGCTGGCGGGCTTCCTGGTCTGCGGGCGCGGCCTACAGGGCGGTCTGGAAAAGGTTGGCAAGTGGATGATGAGCGCCCTTCTGGTGCTGATTCTGGTGCTGGTTGTCCACAGTTTCACCCTCAGCAGTGCGGCGGATGGGCTGGCCTTCTATCTGCTGCCCGACTGGGGCCGCGCAAAGGAACAGGGCCTTGGCAACGTTATCACGGCGGCGATGAACCAGTCCTTCTTCACGCTGAGCCTCGGCATTGGCGCGATTGAAATTTTCGGCAGCTATATGGACCGCCGCTTTACCCTGCCGGGCGAGGCCGCCCGCATCTGCGTGCTGGACACCTTTGTGGCGGTCTGCGCGGGACTTATCATCTTCCCGGCCTGTTTCTCGTTCGGCATTTCGCCCGACGCGGGCCCCAGCCTGATTTTCATTACGCTGCCCAACGTTTTCACCAGTATGGCGGGCGGCCGACTGTGGGGCACGCTGTTCTTCCTGTTTATGACCTTCGCCAGCTTCTCCACGGTCATTGCGGTGTTTGAGAACCTCATCGCCTGCGCGTGCGAGAACTTTGGCTGGGACCGCCGCAAGGCCTGCCTGATTGGCGCGGCAGCGCTGGTGGTGCTGGGTCTGCCCTGCGCGCTGGGCTACAATGTGTGGAGCTTTATTCAGCCGATGGGCGCGGGCAGCACAGTGCTTGATTTTGAGGATTTCCTCGTCAGTAACCTGCTGCTGCCGGGCGGCAGTCTGGTGTATCTGCTGTTCTGCGTCAGCAAATGGGGCTGGGGCTATGATAAGTACGCCGCCGAGTGCAACACCGGCAGCGGCCCGCATATGCCCGTCTGGGTCAAGCCGTATTTCAAATTTGTATTGCCGGTGCTGATTGCCGTAATTCTGGTACAGGGTCTGGTGTAACCGCATACGTATAGAAAAGCTGCCGATGGCTGTGACAGGCCATTGGCAGTTTTTTGTGGGTGTGCGATAGAGGCGGCTTGTGGCAAGGTTTACCCTCATCAGTCAGCGGTCGGGGCCGCTGACAGCTTCCCGCAAGCAGCCGTTGCGGGGTAACGTGCAGGCCGGGCACGCCCGGCCCCTACGGTGCAATGGATGATTGACAATATATAATTGTAGGGGCGAGCATTGCTCGCCCGCAGCAAGCGGGGCGTTAATGCGAGCCGTGCGGCCCCGCGGCCCCATGCTCCCCCAGCCAACGGTGCATTTCGGCGGTGACGGCGGTAAAGGCGGCGGCAGTGGCGGGGTTATCGGTCTTGAAATCCAGCAGCCGCCACAGCCAGCCCTGCTCGTCCACAATGCGCAGGCTTTCGGGATAGCACAGCTCAAACACGAGCGAGGCGTGGCCGACCACGTTGTCGGCGGGGTACTTTTTCAGGCTGTGCAGCACACAGTGGTGCTCATAAAAGGCGTCCAGCACGGCGGGCGTCACCGGGCTCTGGCGCAATGCCACGGTGCTGACGTTGTAGATTTCCTCCAGCGGCGTCTCAACGTTGACGCGCAGAATGTCAATCTTGTCGGCATCGCGCAGAAGCTGGCTGAATGTCCGCGTGCGGGCATCGAGCTTTTCCGGCAGGCGAAAGGCGCTGTGCCATTCCACGGCGGTGCACAGCAGGGCGTCCTCGGCCGGGTCGTCCACATAGTCGCGGATGCGGCCCTCGTCAAACAGCACCTGCACGCTGAGGGCGGCGTGGCTGACCGACTGCGAATCAATAAAGGTGTTGTACCGGCGCAGCTGCTCAAAGCGGCCCACATCGTGCAGCAGGCCGCACAGCCATGCCAAATCGACATCCTCCGGCGGCAGGCTCAGGCTGCGGGCAATGCGGGCGCAGAGCGCGGCCACGCGGTAGGTGTGGTCAATTTTCAGCTTTACTTTCGGGTCGGCGGCATTGTAGTGTGCGGTGTAGGCGGCAAAGGCCCGCTGCGCACGGACGCGGTCGATTTTCATAGCTATCACTTCCCTGCCCTTATTGTAGCATATTTACTGGCCACAATTTTGATAAAAATATATCCACGAAGAACGACATTTTCGTACAAAAGGTTTAAAAATCCTTGACAATGGCGGCAAAAACAGCTATTCTTAATGTAGAAAATCGCGAGGAAGGCGGTGCATACAATGAACGCCAAAGGGGACGCCAACCGCAGTGTACGCTTGACCAAGCAGCGGCTCTACCAGGCGCTTATCACGCTGTTGCAGCAGAAAAGCCTGCGGGAAATCACAGTCCGGGAGCTGACCGAGCTGGCCGGAATATCCCGCGGCACATTCTATTTCCACTACGCGGACATTTATGCCTTGATGGACCAGATGGAGGCCACCCAGCTTGCGAGGCTGAATGATTTGATGGACACGCTAATTCCCAGCATCTCGCAGGAGGATGCTCCCCCTGCGCTGGTGGCGCTGTTCACCTATATGACCGAGAACCCCGAGCTCTGCGCCGCCCTTTACGGCAAAAGTTGGGAGTCGGAGTTTACTCACAATGCCAAAAAGCTGGTGGCGGAGCGCTGCTTGGGCGGCTTTACCACGGACGGCGGCACGGAGGAGCAGAAATATCTGCTGGCCTTTGCGGTCAACGGCTGCTTCGGCACGATTGTGGCCTGGCAGGAGGCCGGGTTCCAGCCGCCGCCGGCCGAGATCGCACGCATCACGTGGCGGGCCATCCGTGCCGTAAAAGAGCACATTTGAGCGAACGATTCTGCGCGGATCACCTTGCCTTTTGTGCGCAGACGGAGTATAATAAAAATATCACAAACTATTCCCCACACGGGAATTTTGAAGGAGAGAACTGCAATGGGATTTTTTGATTTTCTGAAGAAAGCGGCTGAGCCCGCCGCCCCCGCGGCACCGGCCTTCCCCCAGATGCTGACGGCGGACGCCAAGGGCACCGTGGTTGCGATGGAGAACATCCCCGATGAAGTGTTTGCACAGGGGATTCTTGGCAAGTGCTGCGGCATCGACCCCACGGAGGGCAAGGTTTTTGCCCCGGCCTCCGGTGAGATTACGCAGGCTCCGGACAGCGGCCATGCGCTGGGCATTATGGCGGACAGCGGCGTGGAGATCCTGATTCATGTCGGCGTGGATACCGTGGAGATGAAGGGTGACGGCTTCAGCCCGAAGGTCAAGGTCGGCGACAAGGTCAAGCAGGGTGATTTGCTGCTGGAGATGGATCTGGGCAAGATTGCCGCCGCAGGCCACCCCGCCGTGGTCATCACGGTTGTGACGAACACCGATGACTTCAAGGACGTGGAGGTTGTGGCCTCCGGCGCCGTGGAGTCGGGCGCGGACCTTATCAAGGTGAGCAAATAATATGCTTCTGGGGCGCTTCTCCGTTGGGAGGAGCGCCTTTTGCTTGACAAATCCCGCGGGGCATGTATAATAAAACTGGACATAAAAACAGGGGCGCTGAGGGGCATCCTCGGCTGAGACCGAAACAAACCGCAGTTTCGGGTCACCTTGAACCTGATCCGGGTAATGCCGGCGTAGGAAGTTTGACCCCAACAGTCATAACGCTTTTGCGCCTGCACGTTTGTTGCAGGCGCTTTCTTGTTTTTATGTTACATTTTTTGAGGAGTGGAAACTATGTCCAAAACCTATTCCAAAACCCGCACACTGGTAGAGTGCGCCCTGATGATTGCCCTTGGCACCGTGCTGGCAAACATCAAAATTTTCGAGATGCCCAACGGCGGCTCCATCACCCTATTGAGTATGCTGCCCTTCATTATGATTTCCTTCCGCCACGGCGTGAAGTGGGGGCTATTTACCGGCTTGGTCAACAGCCTGCTGCAGATGCTGCTGGGCTTCTACGCACCCCCGGCCCCCGGCCTGCTGCCGCTGGTGGGGATGATTCTGCTGGACTATGTGCTGGCCTTTACCCTGCTGGGACTGGCTGGCGGAATTGCGGGACTGTTCAAGAACCGCACGGGCGGTGTGGCTGTCGGCACGGCGGCGGTGTGTGGCATCCGCTTTTTGTGCAGCTTTTTGTCCGGCGTGCTGATCTGGGGCAACCTGAGTGACGGCCTGCCCGCATGGATCTACAGCCTGACCTACAACGGCAGCTACATGCTGCCGGAGACCATCCTGACCACGGTAGCCGCTGTGCTGCTGTTCAAGGCCGCGCCCCAGCTGTTTGCGGAGCAGTAAAGCGTTAAAACGGAAATGGGTGGTTGCCCGGTAAATGGTGATTGCGGAAGGCTTGTCCTCATCAGTCACCTACGGTGATAGCTTCCCCCAGAGGGGGGAAGTTCCCCGCCAGATACCGTTTGCCGTATGCCACCGTGCCAATGCACTGCGTAAAAAAATTCCCTTGTGCATATCAGAATGCACAAGGGAATTTTTTTGTCGCTATAGGGGCTATCAGTAATTCATAATATCCTTGACCGTGCCGGACATCGAGAACAGCTTGGCGGAGAGATGGTCGAGGTAGACGATACCGAGCTTGTTGCCGGTTTCCTCGTTGTAGAGGTCGGCCAGCTGGGGCATCACCTGGAAGGCGGCAGCCTGCGCCTCGGGCGTGTTGTCAAAGTTGGCAGTGCCCTGCACGCGCAACCACTCGCCGCGGTCATTGGCGGCGCAGATTTCCAGGTTTGTGTTGTCCAGCAGCTGCTTGTAGGCGGCCTTGTGCTTGCCCAGCGCAATGCACAGGTGGCCTTTGTACCACATGGCAAAGCCGATGGGGCGCACACGCGGCAGATAGCCTTCAACAGTGGCAAGGTAGAAGGTGGGATTCTCTTTCAGGAATTCCATGATTTCTTCATTCGGTTTCATGGTATGGTTCCTCCTTCGTTACAGCGCCGCCAGCGCAGCCTTGATGCGTGCGGCGGCCTCCTTGGTGCGCTCGGCGTCACCGAACGCAGTCAACCGGAAATATCCCTTCCCGCAGGGGCCGAAGCCCTCGCCGGGGGTGCCGACAACGTGGGCGTTCTCCAGCAGCCAGTCAAAGAACTCCCAGCTGCCCATCTCGTTGGGGCAGCGCAGCCAGATGTAGGGGCTGTTCTTGCCGCCACAGTACCAGATGCCCGCCTCGTCCAGCGCGGCGGCAATCACGGCGGCGTTGGCGCGGTAGTAGTCCAGATTGTGCTGGATTTCCTTCATGCCCTCTTCGGTAAAGACGGCCTCGGCACCGCGCTGCACCACGTAGGCAACGCCGTTGAACTTGGTGGTCTGGCGGCGCAGCCACATCTTGTTCAGCTTACCGCCTGCCAGCGCCTGCGGCACCACGGTGTAGCCGCAGCGGGTACCGGTGAAGCCTGCAATCTTGGAGAAGCTGCACACCTCAATGGCAACCTCCTTGGCACCCTCCACCTCAAAGATGCTGCGGGCAAGGCCCGGCTCGGTGACAAAGCACTCATAGGCGGCGTCAAACAGGATGACGGCATCATTGGCTTTGGCCCAGTCCACCCACGCCTTCAGCTGCTCCACAGAGTAGGTTGCGCCGGTGGGGTTGTTGGGGCTGCAGATGTAGACGATGTCCGCGTGGGGGGCCTCCTCCGGCATGGGCAGGAAGCCATTCTCTGCGGTGGCGGGCAGATACAGGATTTTGCGGCCTGCCATCACGTTATCATCCACGTAAACCGGGTAGACCGGGTCGGGAACGAGAATCGTGTTATCCTGGCTGAACAGATCCAGCAGGTTGCCCAAATCGCTCTTGGCACCGTCGGAAATGAAAATTTCCGACATATCCAGCTCGACGCCGTGGCCTGCGTAATACTTGCGGATGGCCTCGCGCAGGAACTCATAGCCCTGCTCGCTGGGAATGTAGCCGTGGAAGGTGCCCTTGTGGCCCTGCTCCTCCACCGCCTTATGCATAGCCTCGGTCACAGAGGCTGCCAGCGGCAGGGTGACATCGCCGATGCCCAGACGGATGATGTCGGCTTCGGGATGGGCATTCTGGTAGTCGGCCACCTTGTGGGCGATGGTGCTGAACAGATAGCTCTCGTTCAGCTCTGCGTAATGCGGATTCAGCTGCATGGATAGTCCCCCTCTTTTTTTACCTTTATATAGAATAACTTTACCACAAACTGACGGCGTGTGCAATAGCAGATTTTATGCGCGGGCGGCGTCTGCGTCATACAGCGCCGCGCATTTCTCGTCAACCTCGCGTGCGGGCAGAGCCACGGCCATGGCCACAGCGGCGTTGTAGAGCTCCTCCTGGGTGAAGGCCGCTTCCTTTAGGGGAAAATGCTGCAGAATGTCGGCAACGCGCTCCGCATAGAACCGCGCATAGAGTACACCCCGGTCGGTGATATAAATTTTGCCGTACCGCTGCCGCACAATGACCCCCTGCTTCATCAGGCTGGTCAGGATGCTGGTCACGCTGGGCTTGGTCACGCCCATGACCTGCGCCAGTGCCAGCGGGGAAACTTCAGTATTCTGCTGCGCCAGGCGGTGAATTGCCAGCAAATAGCGCAGATGGGAATCGGTCATATTCAATGGCACATCTCTCCTTTATACCATAAGGCAACGCCGCACAATTCGCGCCTTACGGCTTAAGCACCGCTGCATCGGCACTTAGAATTATGCGGTGTTGCCATACAAAAAGGGTGCGGGCCGCAAAAGCCCGCACCCTTTCAGGCACTGTGGTTGTTAATGATGACAGCCGCTGCAGGTCTTACAGTTGCCTGTGCAGCCGCCATGACTGCCGCAGCTATCGCAGCCGCCCCCGCAGGAGCCATCGCAGCAGCCGAGGCCGCCGGTCTTGTGCTCGTGGTACATCAGCCAGCCGGTGCCGCCGAACACGATACTTGCAACAATGATTGTAGGCAGATTGAAATTTGCTGCCAGAAAAGCCATCATAAAAACTCGCTCCTTTCTGTAGAGTGCGGCTTGCGATAAAGCAGATTATTTTGCGGAAACAGCCTTCTTGGCGTCGAACTGAACCTCGTTGACGTTCTCGTACTTGTTGGGGCGGAACAGGAGGTAAATCGTGAAGGCGATGATGGCAACAGCCACGATGGTGAAGAAGTTGAAGCCAACCTCACCGGAAATCAGGCCGCCAATCTGGTAAACCACCAGAGAAGCGCAGTAGGCCAGCAGGCACATATAGCCGATGGCGATGGCCGTCCACTTGCCGTTATTCATCTCGCGCTTGATGGCGCCCATAGCAGCGAAGCAGGGAGCGCACAGTAGGTTGAAAATCATAAAGCTGTAAGCGGAGATGTAGGTGAAGTCGTTGGCAACCTCGCCCCAGATTTCGTCGCCGTTCTCGGAAAGCTCGCCGCCGAAGTGGTACAGGACGCCGAAGGTGCCGACAACGTTCTCCTTGGCAATCAGGCCGGAGATGGAAGCAACGGTTGCGCGCCAGTTGCCAAAGCCCTGCGGGATGAAGATCCATGCGATGCAGGAAGCGATAGCAGCCAGCAGAGAGTTGTCCTGATCCTCGACCATGCCGAACGCACCGTTCTCAAAGCCGAAGCCCTGCAGGAACCACAGGATGATAGTAGAAGCCAGAATGACCGTGCCGGCGCGCTTGATGAAGGACCAGCCGCGCTCCCAAGTGGCGCGCAGGACGTTGCCCCAAGCGGGCACGTGGTAAGCGGGCAGCTCCATAACGAAGGGAGCCGGGTCACCGGCGAACAGCTTCGTTTTCTTCAGGATGATGCCGGAGATGATGATGGCGGCAAAGCCGATGAAGTAAGCGGAGGTTGCCACCCAGCTGCTGCCGCCGAACAGAGCGCCGGCGAACAGGCCGATGATGGGCATCTTGGCACCGCAGGGAATGAAGCAGGTGGTCATAATGGTCATACGGCGGTCGCGCTCATTCTCGATGGTACGGGAAGCCATAACACCGGGAACGCCGCAGCCGGTACCAACCAGCATGGGGATGAAGCTCTTACCGGAAAGGCCGAACTTGCGGAAGATACGGTCCATAATGAAGGCAACGCGGGCCATATAGCCGACATCCTCCAGAATGGAGAGCAGGAAGAACAGAACGAGCATCTGGGGAACGAAGCCCAGAACCGCGCCGACACCGGCGACAATGCCGTCCATAATCAGGCCGTACAGCCAGTCAGCAATGCCAAGGCCCTCCAGGAAGCCGCCCAGCGCGTTAGGGACAATCTCACCAAAGAGAACGTCATTCGTCCAGCCGGTGGCAAAGGTGCCAATGCCAATGCCGCCGTCCGCGACGGAAGTACCCATGGCGATGGCGTACATCAGCCACATAATGGCTGCGAAAATCGGCAGGGCCAGAATACGGTTGGTGACAATCTGGTCAATCTTATCGGAGACGGTCAGATTCTCGGTGCGGGGCTTCTTCTTGACAGCTTTGGTGACAACGCCGTTGATGTAGGCATAGCGCTGGTTGGTGATGATGCTCTCAGCGTCATCATCCATTTCCTTCTCGCAGTCGGCGATGTGGGCGTCGATGTGGTCGAGGATTTCCTTGGAGAGGTTCAACTCGGCCTGCACCTTGTCATCACGCTCAAACAGCTTGACGGCGTACCAGCGCAGGAAGCGGTCATCGACCTTGCCCTGGATGGATTCCTCGATGTGGGCGATGGCGTGCTCAACGCTGCCGGTAAAGACGTGGGGCAGCTCGCCTGCCTTGGCCTTCTTGGCGGCGGCCACGGCCAGCTCAGCGGCCTTTTCGCTGCCCTCATTCTTCAAGGCGGAGATTTCCACGGCCTCGCAGCCCAGCTCGGCGGAGAGCTTCTTCAGGTCGATCTTGTCGCCGTTCTTGCGGACAAGGTCAATCATGTTGACGGCCATAACCACGGGGATGCCCAGCTCAATCAGCTGGGTGGTCAGGTAGAGGTTACGCTCGATGTTGGTGCCGTCGATGATGTTCAAGATAGCGTCCGGCTTCTCGTTGACGAGGTAGCCGCGGGCGACAACCTCCTCCAGCGTGTAGGGGGACAGAGAGTAGATACCGGGCAGGTCCTGAATCACAACATCGTCATGACCCTTGAGTTTGCCTTCCTTCTTCTCAACGGTGACGCCGGGCCAGTTGCCGACATACTGGTTAGAGCCGGTCAGGCTGTTGAACAGGGTAGTTTTACCGCAGTTCGGGTTGCCTGCCAGTGCAATTTTGATTGCCATTGGTTATACCCCTTTCTTAAAACTCACTCAACCTCAATCATCTCGGCGTCAGCCTTGCGGACGCTGAGCTCATAGTTGCGAACGGTCAGCTCCATCGGGTCGCCCAAGGGGGCCACCTTGCGGACGTAGACGCTGGTGCCCTTGGTCAGGCCCATGTCCATGATGCGGCGCTTGACAGGGCCCTCGCCGTGCAGCTTGGCAACGGTGACGGTCTCGCCGACCTGTGCATCTTTCAGAGTTTTCATACGTTGTTCCTCCTCTTAGGTACAATCAATCGAACAGCACAACGGCTGTGGATTCAAAAAAATTACGCAACGATAACGCGCATGGCCAGGGTCTTATCCAGCGCAATGCGCGCCTCCTTGACCTGAATGATGAGGTTGCCGCTGATTTCGTTGACAACGGTAATCGTCTCGCCGACAACAAAGCCCAGCTCCGCCAGATGCTGGCGTACCTCATCCTTGCCGGTAATCTTCTGGATGGTAACGGTATCGCCCGCTTTGGACATCGTCAAAGGCATTCCTTACACTCCCCTTTTTGCAGTGCCTGTCGGCTATTAGCATAAGCTAACGCAGAGGGCAGAAGTATGCGGTTAGAACGCTCTAACCGCTTGCGGCTTTAGTTTACCACCACTAACCGTCAATGTCAATAGCTGAGTTAGCCGTTTATAACTTTTCGTGAAAACTGCCTAGTTATGATTAACTAACTTTGTCATTTTTGAATAATTTGTAAACAAAAGCGGGCAGCTGTTAATGTTCTGCCCGTAGGGCGGGGTGACCCCACCCCGCCGTGTTTCCCTCAAAATGACGTTCCCGGTTCAGCCGTAGGGGGCGGCGTGCCCGGCCCCTACAGGGTGGCATATCGGAAACATCCCCCTCCCCTATCACAAAAACAACCCCGGGGGTGTACGCCTCCGGGGATTCTATCACTGGGATTTCTTCTGCTTGCGGGTTTCAACCAGATGCCGCACCGCCAGCACCGGGTGGTGGAACAGCATCCGCGGGCCGCTCCAGCGCATAACCTCGCGGATGCGCTGCCGCATTTCCGGCTTGTAGCAGTGGGTCTTGCAGACGCTGCAGAAGGTCTTTTCGGCCATATGTGGGCAGTGGTCCACCCGCGCATCGGCGTACTCCTGCAGGGCCGCGCAGTCTGGGCAAAGCGTGTCCTTGGGCGTACCGTGGTTGCCGTGGCAGTACAGCGCAATCATCAGGCCCACGGTCTGCTTCTCCTGCGCGCGCTTTTGTTCGGGAGTAATCGTTTTTGCGGCCATCAGCTCATCCTTCCGTTTTCGACAGAGTAGGTGGTGTCGGCAATGCGCATCGTGGAAGCACGGTGGCTCACCAGCACCACCGTCTTGCTAGTGCGCTCCTCGGCCAGACTGCGCAGGATGACAGCTTCATTCAGACTGTCGAGGTTGCTGGTCGGTTCATCCAACAAAATGAACGGTGCATCGTGCAGGAAGGCACGCGCCACGCCGATGCGCTGGCGTTCGCCGCCCGAAAGAGTGTCCCCCAGCTCGCCTACCGGGGTATCATAGCTCTGCGGCAGCGTCATGATAAAGTCATGGATGGACGCCTTTTTGCAGGCCTCGACCACCTGTTCATGAGTGGCGTCCAGCCGGGCAATTCTGATGTTTTCCTCGATGCTGTCATGGAACAACACGGTGTCCTGCTCGACAAAGCTCTCCGCTGCGCGCAGGGAGGCCGTGTTGATGCCCTTGATGTTCTCGCCGGAGAGCTCTACCCTGCCCAGATCAGTGTCCCAGAACCGCATGAGCAGCTTGAGCAGCGTGGATTTGCCGCTGCCGCTGCGGCCGGTGATGCCCACAATCTGGTTCTGCGGGATATGCAGGCTGACCTCCTTCAAAATCACGTTGTCGCCGTAGCCGAAGGTCACGCGGCGGGCGTCCGCCCCGGTGAAGGTGATGTCCTTGCCGGCGGTGACCTCCTCAACAGCGGGCTTCTCGTCCAGAATGTCCAGCACGCGGTTGCCGGCGGCGAAGGTGTTCTGCAGCCCGGTGCCGAGGTTGGCCAGTGCAATGACCGGGCCGAAGCTGCTCATCAGCGCCACAACGCTGACGAGTGCGCCGTCAAAGCCGATGACGCCGGTGCTGCACAGCTGCCCGGCCAGCGCCAGCATACCCGCGTCCAGCAGCAGAATGATGGCCCCGGTCATGGCCTGCGCCGTGCCGCCCGCTTCCTTTAGGCGGCGCTCCTGCCCGGAGAGTGCGTCGGTGCGTTGGTTAATCTGCGCCAGCCGGTGGGGGCCGTCGTTATATTGCAGGCTCTCCCGGATGCCGCGCAGGCTGTCCAGCACAAAGCTGTTCAGCGCGCCGAACTCGGCGCGGAAGCTCTCGCCCGATTGGCGCGCCCCTTTGGCGGCGGCCACCGGCACGCCGATGCCGATAACGGCATAGCTGAGGGCTGCGTAGAGCCCCAGCACCGGCGCATAGCCGCCGATAAAGCACGCCATAACGACGCTTACGATAACGGCAATGCAGATGGGAGAAATCGTGTGCGCGTAAAAGACCTCCAGCAGCTCAATGTCGGCGGTCAATACAGCAATCAGGTCGCCCTTGTCGCGGCCCTCCAGCTTGGCGGGGGCCAGACGGCGCAGCACGCCAAAGACCTTGTCCCGGATGAGTGCCAGCAGCTTGAAGGCGATAAAGTGGTTGCAGCCCTGCTCCGCGTAGTGGAGCACGCCGCGGGCCACGGCCAGAACCGGCAGCAGCATACAGATTGTGCCCAGCGCAACCGGCGCGGCGGGCAGCAGGGTGTCCAACAGCGCATAGACGCCCAGAACCGGGATGAAGATGGCGCAGAGGAAGCCCGCCACACCCAGCAGCACGGCGCAGACCATAACCGGCGCCAGCGGCTTTACCAGACCAACAAGACGGCACATGACATTAAAATTGCCGCGTGTACGTTTGTTTTCCATCACTGCGTCTCCTTTCCGTAGTTTTCCAGCGCCTGTTGGCGGTTCCACAGGTCGGCGTACAGACCGCCCTGCGCCAACAGTGCCTCGTGGGTGCCCTGCCCGGCCAGATTACCGTGGTCCAGCACGTAGATATTGTCCGCTTTTGTGACATTGGCCAGACGGTGCGAAATCAGGATAACCGTCTTGCGCCCGGCCAACCGGTGGATGCCCGCCATAATGTCATTCTCACTCTCGACATCAATATTGGACGTGGCTTCGTCAAAGATATAGACGGCGCTATCATGCAGCAGGGCGCGGGCCAGCGCCAGACGCTGCCGCTGGCCGCCGGACAGGTTGCTGCCGCCCTCGGCCAGCTGGGTGTTCAGGCCGTCCTCGCTGCGCAGGAAATCTGCGAGGTTGACCTGTTCCAACGCGCCCCACAGTGCGCCGTCGTCGGCGTCGGGTGCGGCCATCCGCAGGTTGTCTGCCACCGTACCCTTGAACAGGTGGCTGCCCAGGCTGACGAGGGTCACGTTTTTCAAAAGGTTTGCTTCGTTGACGGCGGAAAGCTCCTGCCCGCCGATGGTTACGCTGCCGGTGTAGCCAGCTGCGCGGCCGGTCAGTACAGCAGCAATCGTCGATTTGCCGCAGCCGCTCTCGCCCACCAGCGCCGTAAAGCTGCCCTGGGGAAAGTCGAGATTCAAGCCGTGCAGCGTCTCTTTTTCGGCGGTGTAGCCAAAGTGCAGGTCACGGCAGGCAATGGCGCAGTCGGTGCCGATTTCGGCGGTTCTGGCGCTGGCCTCGGGCAAATCCAGCAGCTTGAAAATCTTGTCGCTGGCGGCCATACCGTTCATGGCAACGTGGAAGAATGACCCGAGCGCCCGCATAGGCAGGAAGAAATCCGCCGACAGCAGCAAAATGCAAAGTGCCCCCTGCAGGTCAACCCGGCCCGCGGCAAACTCCTTAGCTGCCACGGCAATGCCCAGCGCCGCACCGCCGTAGGCAATCACGTCCATGACGATGATCGAGTTGAGCTGCATCGTCAGCACCTTCATCGTCACCTTGCGGAAATGCTCGGCCTCGCGGTTCATGGCGGCGTGGCGCGCCTCATCGGCCTGATAGATTTTCAGCGTGGTCAGCCCCTGCAGATTTTCAAGGAAGCTGTCCCCCAGCGCGGCATACTGGCCCCAGTACTTGCCCAGCAGGCGTTTGGCAAATTTCTGCACAGCCACGATGGAAACAGGAATCAGCGGCACGCAAACCATCAGGATGACCGCCGCCCGCAGACTGACCGGGGCCAGCGCAATAAACAGCGTGACCGGGGCCAGCATAGCGTAGAAAAACTGGGGCAGATAGGCGCCGAAGTAGGTTTCCAGCTGCTCGACACCCTCACCTGCCAGCTGCAGAACCTCAGCCGTCGGCACGGCCTGCGTGTAGCTGCCGCCAAGGCGCAGGAGTTTTTCATAAATGGCGGCGCGGAGCGTCTTTTTGACGGTGCGGCTGGCGTTGTAGCTGGCCGAGGCCGCGCCCTGCGTGCAGAAAAACCGCACGATCAGCGCGGCCAGCAGCACCAGCAGTGCGGCGGGCAGATTCCCCTGCCATGCGCAGAGCCCTGCCAAAAAGGCGGAGACTGCAAAAATCATGGCAATGTTCGCCAGCAATGCTACCCACTGCAGCACTACATTTTTGGCGATATAGCGTTTTGAATTTCCCATCATACCAATCAGGCGTTTGTTAATCATCATAAGCGTTGCGTCCTTTGTGCATAAAATAGCCGTCGCTCATACCGGGCGGCGGCAAAAATCAGATTACACCTTTTCTGTGGTGCGCAGGGGCAGATAGCCCGCGTCGCGGATGGCCTTGCGCAGAGCATCCTCGTCGGCATCGGCCTTGGTCCAGATGGTGACATTCTGGGCGCTCAGGTTGACCTCGGCCAGTGTGCCCGGCAGGGTGTTCAGGGCGTTTTCCACATGGCGCTGGCAGTTCTGGCAGGTCATGCCGTCCACGCCCATAATCAGGCGGTGGGGGTAGTGGCTTTTGTTGGCGTCAGCAGCCTTGATTTTTTTGGCCGGGGCCTCATGCTCGCCGCAACAGCCGCCGCCGTGGCGCAGATGATGTACAAAGCTGTAAATGCCGTAGCAGACCACGGCCAGAAGCAGTAAAACAATAATGACGTTTGCCATATACAAAACCTCCGGGTTAGTATTTTCTAATTCGACTTAGAATATACTAACTTTCCGGCCGTTTGTCAAGTGGTACCTTTTTGGTGAGTGGGGCGGATGAGGGGAAGCTGCGGAGGGGTCAAGACCTCTCCCTACAGATTGGCCATAAACGGCATAGGGCGGCAAGGCTGCTACGGAGTGTCGGAAACAAAACAGTTTGGCAAGCAAAAAAACGTATAAACGCAAAAAAGGAGGGGCACTGCCGCCCCTCCCGGTATGGATGGATATGGAGAAATCTGGAAAAATCAGGTGTTGGCAAGCGCGGTGCCCATGGCGGCGCAGGCGGTCTCGGCATCGCCGTCGGGGGCACCGTTGGCCATTATGGGCTCAACCACCATGCGGGCCCCGGCAGCTTCGGCATCCTCGGCCCAGGTGCGGAGCCATTCGCCATCGCCCCAGCCATAGGAGCCGAACAGTCCGACCGGCTTGCCACTCAGCGCGCCGCGCAGGCTCTGGTACATCGGCTCAAACTCGCTTTCCTCAAGCTGCTCGGCGCCCATGGCGGGGCAGCCCAGTGCAAAGCCGGTGTAGTCCCCGGCCGTGGCAACGTTGAATTCTGCGGCGGTGAGCTTATCCACCGCAGCACCGGCGGTGGAGGCTGCGTTGGCAACCAGATCAGCCATAGCCTCGGTGTTGCCGGTGCCGCTCCAATAGATAACTGCAATCTTGCTCATACGTAACTACTCCTTTGATTGTATTTATGGTGCATCATCAGGCGGCTACGGTCAGCCGTCTGATTGGGGTGCCGTTGTAATAGCAGCGCGCATAGATGCGCTCGCACTTTTTGTAACGGTCAAACTCAGCCTGCGCCGCGGCGGGGTCGGTGTAGACCTTCCAATAGCCGCAGGCCGTAAAGTTTTTGCCACGGTTGCGGATAAAACCAATGACATCCGCCAGCGGATAGCCGAGAAAAACGCCAATCTCATGCGGGAAATCCGCATCACAGCAAAGCCGCGCCGACAGCTGGCCCAGCAGGGTATCGGCATCGCCGGGGGTGTAGCCCTCCCCTGCCAGAAACGCCAGCGCGCCGGAGTTTGCCAATAGCGTGGCGACCCGCGCCGGGCGATATACATAGACGAGCACAGCGCCGGTGCGGGGGCACTGCTTGAGGATGCGCACCGCCACCCCGCGGGGCGAGAGTGCGGCGTCCCATGCGGCGGCCATTGCGGCGGCATCCTGCCCCGGTGCGGGCTGGTAACGGAAAAGGCTTGCGGGCTTGAGCCCCGCCAGCGTAGGGGCACACAGTGTGGCCAAATCACAGGCAAAGCTGCGTGGGCTGCGGTTGATGTGCGTTTGTTCCTGCATGAACTGACTCCTTGCTTTTACAATGGTTAGAATATGCTAACCTACGGTCCCATAAAACCGCACAGCGCGGGGAGAGAACCACACTGTGCGGGCTATGGGACAAAAACGGAGATTTGCTGCGGTTAGCCATAACTAACGATAATACTATATCATACCGGACGGCGCTTGTCAAGGGGATGCCAGAATAAATTCACACGCGGCAGGGCACCATATCCTTTGCCAGCCGGTTCGCGGTCAGGGTGTCAGGCCGCAAAACAGGCTGTTCAGCGCGGTAAAGGCGGGGCTGCTCTGTTTACACGGCTGGCCATAGGGCTCCTTACTGCGCATTTTTGGCGCGGCACTTGGGGCAGAGGTAACGGATGGTCAGCGTGTAGCCGAGCACCTCGGTGCCGATGGCCGATTCAATGTCGCGCACCAGCCCCACCACCGGTAAATCGGCTAAATCGCCGCAGCCCTCACACAGCAGATGGCCGTGGGGCGTGGGGTTGGCATCGTAGCGGTCGGGGCCGTCGGGCATTTCCAGATGGCCGATTTCGCCGTCCAGCTCCATCAGTTTCAGGTTGCGGTAGACGGTGCCGCGGGCAATGTGCGGCATGGCCTGCCGGGCATGGCTGAAGATTTCGTCCGCGGTCATATGCTCCGGGCATTTCTCGCGCATAATGTCAAGTATAAGGGCACGCTGGCGGGTCATAGGCAGACCTCCTTACTAAATTTAAGAACATATCTTATTTTTATTATAGCATCAAAGCGCGGCTTGTCAACCTCGTAGGCAAAATATACAAGAATCCTTCCCCAAATTGTACTTGACAACCGTGGCAGGGGTGCTATAATGGAGAAAAAGCAAGACACATTCCTAATTTTTAAACGGAGGTATTCGATATGGAGCTCAGAGGCAGCAAGACCGAAAAGAATCTGTGGGAGGCTTTCGCAGGCGAGAGTCAGGCCCGCAACAAGTACACCTACTTTGCGTCCAAGGCCAAGAAGGAAGGCTACGAGCAGATCAGTGCCATCTTCACCGAGACCGCCAACAACGAGAAGGAGCACGCCAAAATCTGGTTCAAGCTTCTCATGGAGAACGGCGAGATTCCCGACACCCTGACCTGCTTGAAGATGGCTGCCGCGGGTGAGAACGAGGAGCACACCTCGATGTACCCGCGTATGGCCGCCGAGGCCAAGGAAGAGGGCTTCAACCAGATTGCCGCGCTGTTCACGATGGTGGCCGCCATTGAGAAGGACCATGAGGAACGCTACAAGGCACTGGCCGCCAACATTGAGGCCGGCAAGGTCTACGCCCGCGAGAGCGAGCAGGTCTGGCAGTGCCGCAACTGCGGGTTTGTCTATATCGGCCAGCACGCCCCCGCCAAGTGCCCCGTCTGCGCGCATCCCCAGAGCTATTTTGAGCTCAAGAGCAATAACTACTGATATTTTCCCTGCAAGGGGCCCTTCGGGGCCCTTTTTTTGATACATTTCCGCGGCCTGCGGCGTTATAAGGGTGAAAGGAGGTCAAGCCGATGCAGACGGAACAGGATTTAGAAAAGCTGGTACATACCCATACAGCGGCATTGCTGCGCTATTGCACCGGCCTGCTGGGCAGTGAGGAGGACGCACAGGACGCGGTACAGCAGACCTTTATCAAGGCGTGGCAGAACCGCCACACCCTGCACCGCGACGGAACGGACAACGAGCGTGCGTGGCTGTACCGCATTGCCTACCGCACCGCGCTGGATATGCTGCGGGCGGCGCGGCGGGCGGCGGCCTACCCCACCCCGGAGCCGTTGGAGCAGGACCCCGGCATCAGTGAGGAGCTGCGCAGCGCGCTGGACACATTGAAGCCGCTTGACAGGGCGCTGGTGCTGGAGCGTGTGCTGGATGGGCTGGACTACAAAACGCTGGCACAGATACACGCAAGACCCGCAGGCTATCTGCGCACACGCTATAACCGCGCCAAAAAGCAGCTGGCCGAACGCTTGAAGGAGGGTGAATCAGATGACGTATGACCGCGATGAAGTATTTTTGCAGGAAAAGCTGACTGCCGGGCTGCACCCGGCTGAGGTTGATTTGTGGCCCGCTGTGGCGCAAGGGCTGCCCACAGGCCGTGCCGCGCAGCGGGCGCGGTGGCTGCGCCCGGCACTCTGCTTTGTTGCACCGCTGCTGATTGCCGCCGGTGTGCTGGTGGGAACCGCAGAATTTACGAATCTGCGCGAAAACCCGCGCCCGGCCTTTGCACCGCAGGCCAACACCGGTTATGCAATCACCTACGAACGGCAGTATTTTACGCTGGACAGTGATTTGCTGGCGGGTATGGCTGCCAACCATAAGGGAGAAATGGCGGCAGACGGAACCCTGCCGGGCAGCGTGGTGATAAATGGGCGGCTGCATCTGGACAACGAGGACAGCCGTGCCGTCTATGCAAAAGCGGCACGCGGCTATGACAGCTGGGCAGAGCTGACCGCGGCCACCGGCCTGCCGCTGGTACAGAACCCGCTGCTGGATGCGGGCAAATACGATGAGGATGTGTCTGTACGGCGGTACAACACGGTGCAGTCGGAATCCGCCGCCGGGGAGAAAACGGAGGTGGTCGCATCCGATGCCGACTATGCGGCGGCGGTCATCCCCATCGGGCGCGGAGAACTGCCGGACAAGGTGTATCTGCATTTTGGCAAGCGGCTGGACGGATACCGGGTTGAGATGATGGCCGTGGCCTATCTGGGCGATGCACCGAGCGAAACAGCCGCCGCTGTCTTTGAAAGTGAGAGGGCCGGGCTTACGTGGACGTGTGAAAGCTACCCCATGGCAAACGGAAACACGGCCCTGATCCCCCACTGCACCAGCAACCCGACCTCCCTGCCGTGGGTGCAGTCCGCGGCCTATTTCGAACAGGACGGCATTTTGTACAAGGTACAGTGCCTGCCCAGCGGGGATGTGTGGGCCAGAACGCAGGAGGAAATATTGGTCGAACTGCGGACGGTTCTGGACGGATTTACCTAAGGCAATACCGCACAATTCCCGCCTGACGGCTTAAGCACCACTCCGACGGCTGCGAAGCACAATCTGCGTTGCAAAAATGCTCGATAATACATCCAGTATTATCTGCGCTTTTTGCTTAGTAGCTTGTACTTCTCGCTCGCCGTATCGGCGCTTAGAATTATGCGGTGTTGCCCTAAAAATGGGTATGCACCGGTTTGGTGCATACCCATTTTTCAGCGCTCTTCCAAAGGCACATATTCTCTTGTCTGCATAATGCTCTGGTAGGCGGGGCGGATGATCTTGTCCACGTTGACAAGCTCCTCCATGCGGTGGGCGGACCAGCCGACAATACGTGCTACGGCGAAAATCGGCGTGTAGAGCTCGACCGGGATGCCCAGCATATCATACACAAAGCCGGAGTAGAAGTCCACGTTGGTGGAAACGCCCTTGTAGATGTGGCGCTTCTCGGCAATGACCTTGGGGGCCAGGCGCTCAATCGTGTTGTAATACTCAAAGTCGCGGCTGCGGCCCTTGGCATCGGCCAGCTGGT
>ERZ1034920.536-NODE-536-length-29591-cov-12.519231_pt1 | contig 29591 bp, 21 predicted proteins | sample MGYA00520688_ERZ1034920 | MGnify/ENA primary metagenome ERZ1034920 (study PRJEB33766, sample SAMN09781785) | gut metagenome | biome: gut microbiome | host: Homo sapiens | place: Madagascar | study: EMG produced TPA metagenomics assembly of the PRJNA485056 data...
CGCATGCTTACGTACCATTTCATCTCGCCGTCAAATCCAGTCAACCCCGAGATTTTTCTGATATTGGGTGCAAAGATAAGGCGAAAATTTGAAATTACCAAATATTTTTAGGGAAAAAACTGCCAGCATACTCATTTTCATTATTTTTAGGTATTGCATACCTTCTTAGAAATATGTACCTTTGCAGCCTGATTTAAGATAGTAATAATGATTATGAATATGCTAAATAAAAAAATAACTTGGAGAAAACAACATAAATGGTTAGGCATCGGTATGAGCTTTTTCATGCTGATGTTCTGCTTGTCGGGTATTTTGCTCAACCACCGTTCGCTTATCAAAGATGTGGACGTGAACAGGAAATATCTGCCAAGTCGCTATGAATTCAAGAATTGGAATGGCGGGTTGCTGAGGGGAACGCTTGCTTTGGATGATGCCATATTGCTGTATGGAAACGGGGGAATCTGGCAAACGGATTCTACAGCATCCACATTCAAGGACTTTAATAAGGGGATGCCAGCAGGAGCAGACTGCCGACAGATAAGAAATGTTATCAGAACGGATGATGGTTCTGTCTGGTCGGTATCTCCATTTTCACTCTACCGGTTGGGGAGTCACAAAATATGGAAAAGCGTAACTCTTCCAACAGAGCCGGAAGAGAAGTTGAGCGACATTTCTGCTCATGGAGATACGCTTTTGGTTCTCAGCCGCTCCTATGCTTATGTTTCCTTGCCACCTTATCAGAACTTCCACCGGATAGAATTGCCTATGCCAAAGGAGTATGATGGGAAAGTTACAGTCTTTCGTACGATATGGCTGCTTCACAGTGGAGAGTTGTTTGGCAGTATTGGCAAACTCATCGTAGATGGCATTGCCATCATCCTGGTGTTGCTCTGCATCACAGGTCTTATCTTCTGGTTAAAGCCTAAACAGAAGAGGTTGCTTCGCTTTTCGCTACAATGGCATGACAAAATAGGCCGATACACCATCATGCTTACTTTGTTGATAGCCCTGACAGGTTGGTGCCTTCGTCCACCTGTGATGATTGCCTTGGTGTTGAACAAGATGCCGTCTATTCCTGGGACGACGCTTCATAGCAAGAACCCTTGGAATGACAAACTCCGTGTGGTGCGTTATGATGAAAAGTTCGGTGACTGGCTCTTGTCAACTTCGGATGGTTTCTTTTCCGTGAATTTCCAGACAGGAAAGTTGGAGTCCATCTCCAATACTCCACCAGTCAGTGTTATGGGATTGAATGTCCTTCAGCAAAACAAAGATGGTAAATGGTATTGCGGTTCGTTTAGTGGTCTCTTTGTTTGGGATAGAGTAAAGGGGATAACCGTTGATTATTCTACCGGGAAAGCTGCTTTAAAGGACGCTGGCGCACCATTCGGAAAAAAGGCGATAGCAGGTATGAGCCAGGATTTCTCTGATACGCCTGTCATTGCTGAGTATAATGAAGGAACCGACTTTGCGCCACAACCCGCTTATATGAACCAACTGCCCATGTCATTATGGAATGTGGCTCTGGAGGCTCATAGCGGTAGAATCTTCATAGGTAGTATTGCTACATATATATTTATCTTCGTGATGGGAATACTTGCCGTATGGTGCCTTTGGTCTGGGTATGTCATTAGACTGGTGAAGAAAAAATAAAAAAAGTTTGAATGCGTTGTTTTAATTGCCATATTGCCATATTGTATGTGCAAATGGTTGATACTCAGCGTAAAAGTACGTATGGCAATTCTCGGAAAAGCGCCGAGAATTGCCATATATTGCCATTGTGAGAATTTAATTCTATTTTCGTCTAATAATCAGATACTCAGTACCTTTCATCGTTCTTTTTCTTTTCAGCCCATCGATGTTCTTCAGGCATAGACCGAATGAAAGAAGGCTTTTTGCTTCCAATGATGCCCCATATTTCGCCTTTAACTCGCTAAAAATGGCGGCGGCAGTCATGAAAGTACCCTCATTTTCGTCTTCTGTTGGCGTAAAACTCTCGCTGAAGCATTGCATGACTGGATCTATTTGTTGGTATCGCCTGTTGTTCTCCATGATGAGAGCCGTCTGTTCTGCATCAAAATAGGTCTTTTCTCCATTCCAGATTGCCTTTTCTGCTTGGGCAAAGAGTTGCTGATAGTTGGGGCGCACGCTTACATCAATAGGGCCCGTCAGTTCGATACCGATGAATCGGCGGTTGCCGGAAGGATCGGTCAGGATGTCGTCCATATTGCTTGTGGCGATGAAGGAGGCGGTGCGGGGGAACTCCTGTACATGACTGCCATAGGGTGGCTTGTATTTCACGTTTGGCAACTGGATGAGATTTTTCAGGAATCCCTGTTGTACCTTGGCTGAAATCTGGTTGAATTCATCCAGATTGATAAGTAGGCACTGGCTCATAGCCTGCAACACCTGTCTCTTCTCCGAGAGAATCAGATTATCGGTGTAGCCCCATTGCAGCTGGGGTGGAATCAGACGGCGGCAAAAAGTACTCTTGTTGTAGCCCTGTTTGGATATGAGTAGGGGAGCCACGCTGTTGCCATACTGTCTGCCGGTGCGGTTGTGCCATTGCTCCACCATGGCTAGAAACCAGGTGTAGAACCAGTCTTCCCAGTGCGGGTTGTTGGTAGGCACGGTACGTGCCAAGGCACGTATATGGTCCTTGCCGTCCCAGTTGTCATAACAGGTGAACAGAAATTCCTCTACGGGATTATAGTTCTTGATGAAATTGGATTCCAGGAAATTTCTAACGTCCTTGATGCTGACGTTGATACCTGCCAGTTGCACTTCTAGTGTCAGACTCTTCTGTACTCTCGGTTCTACGGCTTGAAATCCAATCCATTCCTTGTCCTTCGGTACATATTCGGTATATTTCATCACCATGTTGTATCTCAGGTCATACTTCTCGTTCAGATATTTCATCATCTTCTCGATGTTCTCTTTCGAGCCTTTCATGCCTTTTTCTTTCTTGTCAGTCGGGTCGCTTTTAGCCTCAGGTATGGATGGAGTTGTTTCCTGATGCATCAGTTTCTCGTCTACTTTCAAGGCGACAGCCTGAGGATTATAATAAGGCAGGGTATCGAGCGTAAGGAGGAAATTGCTTCTTATCGAAGGCTTTTGGCTGGCTATCTCGGCATGGATGACAGACTGGTAGATGGGCAGGATATGTCGGTAGGCACTTTGGTAGAGTCGGTCGGCATGTTCTTCATCTGTAGGCAGTTCACCCTTTTCATCGGAGAATTTTACCAGTATTTCCACGCTTCTGCCATCGGCTCCGGTCACGGCGATAAGGGTGGAGGGGAGGAAGGCAGCTTGTTTCTTCACGAGCTGAACGTCTTCAGGTTTCAGTATATTTCTGAACGATAGGAGCAAGAGGCCGTTGAATGCCTTCATCCTGAGATTCCCGTTCTCATCTTTCTGAAACTCGGCGGCAGGGTACACCCGGTGCCAGGTGGGCATGTCTTTATACCCATCATAACCGAAATTCATGGAAGGTACCATATCTCTGAATTTCTGGATGGTAAACTTGGAATCATCTTTGAGCATACGCTCCAAAAGGTGTCCGATACTTCTGTTGGTAACGCAAAGCTGGTGTTGCCGGTTGGTTCTGATGACTGTTATTCTCATCTGTCCTGTTATTAAAGTTATTTCTTTTTCGAATGAGGCTTACGTAATGTTTGAGTAGGGCTCACTTGGAGTTCGAAAGAGGCTCACTTGAATTTCAAAAGAGACTCATTTGGGGGGCAAAAGAGGCTCACTTGGATTTCGGAAAGCATTACTTGCTAAGCCAGGATGTATCTGAAACTGCGTCGCGACGTATCTGTTGCTGCGTCGTGACGCAGTTATTGTTACGTCGCGATGTATCAGATGCTACATCGGGACGTAATTTCTTCCGCATCGATGGCGAAGTTACGAAAAAAGATTGAAATCCCCAAGCATTGAACCGAAAAAATGCTTTTTTGCTCAATACTTTCTGTGTTTTTCTCAAAAAATGCCTCAAAAACGCCCGAATATGGCTGATTTCATGGCAATATATGGCAGATAACCCCTAAAAATAAAGAATTGCCATACCCATAACAGCTTTGTAATCAGAGAGATTACTGGCTGATATGGCAATATGGCAATTCTTGAAAGAAAAATATTTAAAATGAAGCAGATTGTGGAACCCTAATTTTTTCTAATATCCCATCTGTAGCAGACAGCAAATATATTGTTTCGTTAGATTTATCTATCCTCATTTGAGAGGCAATAAAGTTTAACTTGTAATTTTTCAATGCTTTTCCTGTTAAATCGTATACTTCGACAGAAGAATATCCTTTCTCTTTAGCTAGGTCTACATGACGTTGTGAAAGAAGGTATATTTTATTTCCGACAATAGTTGCATCTGAAAAATACATAATTTCATTTTCATTAACTAGTTCATTTCCTTGAACTGAGCATATTAAATCTAACTTGTTGTTGGATAAGATTTTGTAAACCTCAAATTTGTCTTTATATTGGTACGCCAAGACTGCATTGTCATTATTTAAATCATACGCAAAGTTGTTCAGGAAAGCTTTGCCTTCTTTTTGCGGATCCTCGATGACAACAGAATCTATTGGCATATTATCCTTAAAGGAATTCAAACGGAAGACGATTTTGTTAGGATGTTCGTCCGAAAAGCAAAAGTAATTTGCAAATACTTTTGGGTTATTAGCTATTCCATTTATATTAAACCTAGAATGCTCTTTTATTTGGAAATTGTAAAGCTTGTAGATATTTCTTGTTCCATTATCTAAAACATAACAGATATTCTTTTCGTTAGAAAGTAAAAGGTGGGGAGCTATCCATTCATTACCAGCATTGCCTTTTACTCCAAACTTTGCTTTAATAGAATAATTATTAGAATTCAGTACATAAAAAAAGAAACCGGAATTACTGCTCTTGCAAATTAGATTTCCATCCTTAACACCTACAAGTTCATCTATTCCTAATAAAGAGTCAAGCTCAATTCTCTCAGTTGTTAAGGATTCGCATGTCAAATCCGACACATTATTTTTTGAGACTTTTTTACCGTTGCATCCAATAAATAGAGCAAGAGCTGCAGCACACGATGCTGGAGATAAAAATATAGACTTTTTCATATAGATAATGAATTTAAACGTTTTATAAGATTCAGTCTTAAATTTACTGCAAAAGTATAGAAAATTTGGATAGCATCCAAATCCTTTAATATTTTTTAATATTCTGCTAAAGATACTATCTTTTTCCAACCACAATTCCTACAATATACATTTCAGGAACAAAGCCCCAGTAACGAGAGTCTTTAGAATCAAGAACATTATCACCTGCCATAAAATAATAATTATTTTGGAATCTGTAGCTTTGTATTTTACGATGAGTGATGTATACTTGTCGATGTTGCCAATCGACATAAAGATTCCCCTTCTGTTCCCATTCCAGGATCTTCCGATATATTACGGCGTTTTCAGGAGTAATGGAGATTTTGTCTCCTTTGCGTGGAATATAGAGTGGTCCAAAATTCTTGATTGTCCAGTTCTTCAGATGCTTATCGTATGGCAGGGTACGAAATGTTTCTGGCGAAATAGATGAGTCTGGTGTTTGATTCAGCAAACGTTGGTTATCAAGGTGTCCAAGTACACCCCTGTAGTTATTATTACTGTAGTAACCATTGATGATACTCACTGAATCTCCAGGTAGCCCTATGCAGCGTTTGCAATAGACATAATTGATGACAAACTTAACTCTTTCTCCATCATCAGGTACGTTGAAAACCACAATGTCATTATGGCGTAAATCTCTCAAACCATTGGTTCGATATGCCTTTAGTTCCACTCCGTTTTTGTCGAAATGAAAATCACGGTAAATTCTAGCTCCCATCAAGAGTTTATTAACATAAATTCTATTACCCGGTACCAGAGTGGGGGCCATTGATTCTGTGGGAATAATAAACGAGTCAACACAAAAGGCTCGAAAAGTCAACCATAGTCCCACTAATACTATTCCCATAGAAGCTGATAATACTATAAAGCCCATTGAATTGCAAATAATCTTATACCATTTAGCTATTTTATTGTTTGTCATATCTTTTGTTGTTTAGAAAACTTTTTTCCTAAAATTGATGAATATTGGCATTATAAATATGAGGGCAGGTATGGAGAAGACCAATCCGCCAGTGACCCCTGTAGCAAAAGAAAACCAAAATGGCTCCTCTTTACCATCAATGAAAAATGGTATCAGCCCCATAATCGTAGATGCTACAGTCAGAAGTATTGGAATAATCTTATGATTGTATGCACAGATATAATCAAGCATGCTCCTCCGGTGTCTAGTTTTTTTCCTGATATTACGATATTGGCTTAATATATATATACCCGAATTTACAACGATACCCGTCAAGAGAACTAGTGATGCAAAACCACCACTTCCAAAATCTACCCCAGTAAGGCAGAAGGTGAGGAAAGTTCCCATCAATGCCACTGGCACGACAGAAATAATTACAAAAGCCAGCCTAATAGACTCAAATAGAATGGTACAAATGAAGAATACGATAATAACAACCAAAGAGAGCAACCAATAATTACTACTCTCATTGATAGGTTGAGTATAGTAAGTATTCTTACAACGATAACCCACTGGCAGTGTCTTATTAAAGTGCTTGATAACATTTTCTATATAGTTTGCCGTATACGTGTATGAGCCTAGGACATTAAAGGCAACATTGAGTACATACTCCTGATTCTCCTTAGGTATTACGTTTTTTGCCTCGCGACGTTTTATGCTCATTATCTCGGGAATAAGGACCGAACCGCTGTCAAGGGCAATCTGTTCTTTCTCCAAATGCCACAAATCAAAAGTCGCACTGGTCTTAGGAGTGAGGTATACATCGGAATTAAGATGTTGGTCTCTATAATATCCGACATAAGTCGGCATCCACATTTCACGCAAACGTGAATGTATCTCCGCAGTATTAGCATGATATACGTTCATGTTTTCCTTGTCATACTTCATATACAATTCGTCTTCTTGGTTCTCATGATTAGGGGTTTCTATCGTTAAGTCCTGCACGCGTTTGTTTTTAGACATATAGTCACTCATGTCCTCAGCCAAACGATACAGCTGTTCGTAATTGTAACCAGTAATAGTAATTCTCTCTGATCTATGTTGCAGATTGAGTGCATTGCTAAATCCACGTTCACTCACACCAAATGTAGCCCAATCAGCCCCGCCGATGGTGATGACTTTGCCTATCACATCATTCTCTAGCTGGTAAGGGAAATTGGTCTTTGCTGCATTCTTCTTAAAGTTGACCACTATTTCTCCATTCCTACCATCTATGCGTGTGGTAAAGTCTTTGATGCCATTATAACTTTTCAACATTTCTTCCACAGCAATTATCTTGGAATTTAGCTGTACTGCGGTACCTCCGACAGGCATTTTAGCCAAGATGTGCAAAACCTTTTCTTCTGCCTCTCCTCTACGGTAAGCGCTATCATGCAGATAGTCGGCAAACAGGTGTATGCAGCCACCTAGGTATTGAGATAAGAAAGGTTTGCAGTCTGCTTGAAACCAGGCACTTCCTAATGTAGAGTTATATAGGTGCTCGTACCAAGTAAGTTGTTGGGAAACTTTGTCTTTACTGAAATAAACTTCATAATCATCAGGTCCCATTTTGTCTGGCAAGGCATGGAAAGGAATACCAAAGGCGAGAACCAAAATGGCATAGTATATCCATTTTCGGCGAGACGTAAACCGAATATATCGTAAGTAGCCATGGTTCCATTTTACTATCCACCTAGCACCACGGAGTTGTTTGCGTTGGCTAGAATAATGACAGCGGTCTATGATGGCAGGAACAAAGAATAAAGCCACCAAGAGCGAAATTGCCAAATTGATGATGACAATCCATGCAAAATCATAAAGGTCTTGCTGTATTTCCTTGGGCAAAAAGAATATAATAATCATAGAGCCAATCGTAGTAAGCATGGCTGCCAATATAGACAAGAAAGCCTTACGATTATGGTAATAGCCATAGTGGTCTGCCATGACAATGGTAGAATCTATGATAAGTCCCAAAGATACGGTTATTCCAGCCAAGGAATAGATATGCAACTTGATATGAAATACCCAAAACGCAATAATGGCTATCAAAAGATTGGCAGCCAATGTTGATGTGATAATGAACAAATATTTCAAATTGCGATTAGTAATCCATACGAACACCAAGAGGATAGTTAGCGACATGAGAGTACGCCATATTAACTTAGACATCTCTTCTCGCTGCTGCTTTGCACTATCATAAGATAGCTGGATATACATCTTTTGATGAATACCTGATTTGATGTTGTCCATTTCTTTCTGAACACGATCTGATATTTTTACAACCTTGCCATCTGCTGGGATATATACATTGGCATAAATCGTATTCAGTCCATTTACACGATAATAATTATTCGGGTCTTTATCCCTTAACCGAATGGCAGCCAGATCATTTAGGTATATCATCTTGCCAGACACATTTTTCAAGGGCATTTGCTCCAAATCCTTACCAAAGGCTGCAGTGGTAAGATGAAGGGTAATTTTCTCTTCATTTCCTCTCTCGGAGTGATGCATAACCGTTCCGATAATCTCGTCTTGTCCGATATAATTTTTAATACCTTCCGCCATATCATGGGCAGATATGCCATAAGCCGATAGCAGTATAGGGTCATAAGTGATATCCAGGTAGCTATCTGTGGTTCCTGTTATCTCTATCTTGCAAACACCGTCAACTCCTTCAAGTTGACGTTGTACGTGTTGTTCTACAAAACTCTTTATCATGTCGGGTTGCATTTCTGCATTGACCTGATAAGTAAGCAAGAGTTTCTGGTCATGGTGTGAAGAGTTGTCGTCAACTACCTCTCCCCCTGAAATAGTAGGAAAAGAGATACCTTTAGGCAATCTCCCGTAAGACTGTCTAAGTAATGAGGAAATTTCAAATCTCACAGATGAAACATCCGTCTTTTCCTTGAGCTTAACCACGATTTCATTACTGCCAAAATAGGAAGTGGAAGAAACACTCGCCACGCCTTTTAAGGCTGCGACCATACCCTCAATAGGGGAGGTCAGATTCTGTTCTATCACCTTCGCCGACACATTAGGCCATTCATAGCGTATAGTCAAAGTTTTGCCTTGGCGTGGGGCAGGCTCCGTACCCACGTCTATGAGTGGAGCCACTGCCACGCCAATAATCATCAAGATGACAAAAGTCAATGTAACTGTAAACGAAGATGGTTTCATTTCTTTCTGTTATATATAGCGTAATAAATGATTGGAATATAAAAAATACTGACCAACGTACCCACTATCATGCCGACTAATATGGCTAATGACAACGGAAACTGCATATCTGCTCCGATAGAACCTCTAGACATGAATGGCAAGAGAGAAAATATGGTTGTCAGGGAGGTCATTATGATTGGCATCAAGCGCTCATGTCCTGCCATGGAAATCGCTGGCATAAGCGATATTCCTTGGCGACGATGCACGTTGATGGTGTCTATCTTTAAGATAGAATCATTGATTACGATACCTGCCATCACAATAATACCTGTCATAGACATAATATCTATTGATATGCCCAGAATCCAAAGAATAAGGAGTACAAAGAACACATCCACAGCTATCTCGGACAGAATAATCAGTGGCTGTATCATACTCTCAAATTGTGCTGCTAAGATGAAGAACAACAATAGCAATGCCACCACCAATACCCATATCAATCCAACTATCATTTGACGACTATTAAAGTAATCGCCGCTAGCTACAATTCTTATATTGTCATGGCTTTCGTTATATTGGTTGATAAAGCTAAGCATTTCTCTCACTTGCGTACTTGACACATTCAGATTAATAGGATAGTATTCGCCACCATCTGAGCCGTAAAGATGCTTATAGTCGTTAACAAGATGTTCACGGAGCAGAAGACTTAGTGGCACATCCACACCATTACTATTGGTAATCGAACTAGCCAAGATGGATTGTCTGTCTGACTGACTGTTTCCTACAATCACAGGTACTGTACCAGCACCATGGTTGATACGTAACACCTCGTTGTTGCCTGATAGCTGGCGAAGTTTATCACAAAGTTGAGAATAAGTGATGCCATAGATGGTCATTTGTTCCACATCTGCAACCAACTGTAAGTTTTCTTCTGTAACAACAGACGGAATCATGATGTTAGGAAAGTGCTTGCGAAGCGTATCCGTAAACGCAATTGCCTGTGCCACTGGGATGCGATGCCCAGCATTGTCTTGTAACTTTAGGCATAGTTCTGGCTCACCAGAAGAAAATATGAGGTCGAAAAGATTTCCCGATGGGGTATACGAAACTGTAGCCTCTGGGTATTTTTCTAAGAGTTCCTTCTTTATCTCTTCTTGCATGTTTTCAAGTTTTTCGGTAGAGGCACACTTTAGATATACCAATGCCTCGGAAGATGTAATGTCCTTGGTGTGGAAAAGTAAGAAGTCTTGGGTACCTGCCATAGATGTAGAAGTGAGCAAGTCTTTATGGTACTCCCTCAACACATTTGAAATTCTTCTGTCATTTTCTGAGACAGAAATTCCTGAGTTCCAATCTACATACATCAGGGCATCGGTATAATCAACCTTTGGCATTTGTCGTTTCTCTGATACTCCATACACAATGACTAATCCTGGTATGGAAACAAGGAATACAACGATACATAAGCGCATGTGTCTAAACATCCATCCTTGCGCCTTTTCATACCAACGGAAAAGTTTTGTATTTTGTTGCAATGCCAGGTGCTGTATATGATTCTCTCCCGCATGAACTTTGGCATACAAAGCACGGAAATATACAGGCAAGACCAACATGGATATGGCTAATGAAGCAAAAAGGGCGATGGTAATACCCATGCTTTGGTCAAAGAAAAGAGCTCCTGCCATTCCACCGACAAATATTAATGGAATAAACACGCTGCAAGTAGTAAGAACTGAACTTAGCATAGGGGTAAACACCTCTGCTGTACCCTGGCACACAGACTTACTTAAAACTAGTCCACTCTTTGTTTTCTGCAATACATTATCTATCACAATGATAGAATTGTCCACAATCATACCCACACCCAAAATCAATCCCGATAGAGAAATGATATTAAGAGAAATGCCGATAAGACGAAAACATAACAAAGTGATGATTAATGACAGAGGTATTGAGCAAGCCACCAATAATGCCAATCGCCATTTGCGCATAAAGAAAAGCAATACCAATGATGTGAAGAATGCCGCCGCCAACAGATTCCATTCTAGGTTGTTGATGGAATAAGCCAATAATTCCGTTTGGTCTCTGGTGATGGAAAAATCCATGTTGGGATAATTTTCCCGTAAATCGTCTATCACCCCATCTACAGCCTCTTTTAAGTCTGCCATCTGGGCATCGTTCTGTTTGATAATGGCTAATGTAACACAGTTCTTTCCATTATGCCTAATGATGTTTTTGCGAAGGGCAGGACGTTCTTCTATACGGCAGATATCTTTTAGTTGTAATAATCTGCCAGCATGTTTAATATAGATATTCTTTACATCGTCGACGTTAAGTATTTGGTTATCAAAATGAATGTTGTAACGATAAATACCATCAGCCACAGTTAATGCCGCCAATTGTATGTCATTGTCGGTAAGTGCGTTTTGCAGCTGTTCCATGGTCATTCCCAATGCTGTCATCTGATTCTCATCAGGTGTACATAATATTTCAGAGGATGTAAGTCCACTTATATCAACCATGGCAGTAGGAGGTAACTGCTCAAGACGGCGGCATACCACATTTCGTGCAAAGTCGCTTAACTGAGCAAAATGCGAAGTGGCGTCCTGCCCAGCCACCTCGTCTTTAGAATAGATGTCTAGATAAAATGCTGGAATATCAGTAGCGCTAGCCTTGATTACTTTAGGACGATTGATGTTTTTTGGCAAGGTACCCATTGCCATATCTATCTTTTCGTTTACCTCAATGAAAAGCATATCGACATCGGCCCCTGCCTCAAACTTTAGTTGAATATTGCCAACATCCATTCGTGAATCAGAGCTGACGCTCTTGACACCTGGCACGCGAGCCAGCTGGCTACGTAAAGGTGCTATTATCTGCTTTTCCATCTCTTGAACAGAATAGCCAGGAATGTCTGCCTGTACAGTCATCTGAGGAATGTCTATGTCAGGCATCAGTGATATTGGGATATTGCGTATGCCGATGATTCCCACAACCACAATGGCTATGAGTATCATCGTTACTGCAATAGGGCGCTGAATCAGATACTTTATCATATTTTTTATTTATTGCGTTTCTTGACGTTTACCTTAGTTCCATCTGCAAGGTTCAAGTTTCCTGAAGTAATAATGACATCACCATCATGTAGTTCGGTATCTTTTCGTTTACATCCAGTGATGGCATACGAATCTATATTGCTATAAGCTACGTCTACGTAAGTCCAGATAGCTTCGCCATCCTTATATTCGAACACGACCTGATAGCCATCTCGGTCTAACACCGCATCCTTAGGCACAACAAAAGAACGAGGTACGTCATTTTCAACAATGACCTTTACGTTCATGCCATCCAAAAGTTTGCCCGTGGTATTTGTGATGCGAGCTGTCATCTTGATGAGTCCTTTCTCGTTTACCGTTGGATTGATATTGATGATTTTTCCTTTATATTGTGACCCCTCATCCACAAAAGGACTCACCAGGACAGTCTGACCTATCTTTAGGTTTTTGATTTCGGCCTCTAGTACGCTAAATTCAACATCAAGTTGTGAATCGTTGATAAGCGTGCAGAGTTTTTCTATCCTCTGATTACGCTTATTGTCCAAGTCTGCGATGCGCCCTCCAAAAGGAGCTACCAAGATGCACTTTGCAGAAGCATGGCGTGCAGACTGCAACTGATACTGAGCCAAGTAAAATCCACAAGCTATTTTTGCACGATGCATTACGTCTGCTGGCACATTACTGGTGATTCCATCATATCCTAGACCGATTAGTTTGTCGGCAAGGTCAACCTTGGCTTTCTCCAATTCCTTTAGGGCTTTCTCAATGTTTATCTGGGCTTCACTTCCGTCAGTACGAGCTATCAACTGTCCCTTTTGTACTCTGCTGCCATTATGCACGTATATACTGCTAACGATTCCACCATCAGGAAATGATATCTCGCTCTTGGCTATGGCCTTGAGTTTGCCATTGCAAATGAGTTGGCGATGGAATGTCCTTGGATGGAGACATAGTGTATCGACATATATCTCGGTGGACATCTTTTCTGCATTCTCTATATTTTGGTCTTCTGCTTGCTCTTTTTTCTGTTGACACGAAGGCAAAGCCCCGCCTGCAAGAATCAGCATAGCTAAGATAATGTTATAGTTTTTATTCATATCAGTACATTTTATTTGTTATGTATGAGAGCGTCAAAATCAGCATTCAGTGCTCGTTTTTGCACCCAGTCATATAAGGTATATCTACGCAAGGAATAATAGTAAGTCCAATAAGTTTTCAACTGTGTGATATATTGAGACTTCGCTGTTTCTAACTCTTGCAAGGCTGTGTTAAGTTCTGTCACGGAAATATTGCCCATCTCAAACCTTTTTTTGGTTATATAATAGCGTTCGTGTGATATTTCCTGTGCTTTTTGCGAGGTGCGACATTGCTCAGACTGAAAACTAAACTGTAATACCTCACGTTTTATCTTTTGTATATAGTCATTGTCTGCTTGTTCTTTTTTGGTTTTTGCCAATTCCAAATTCGACTTGGCTACCATAACCTTACCTTTTTGTACTCCCCAGTCGAAGATCGGTAACGTGATACTTACTCCGATAATCTCGTTGTCTTGTAGGTTTCGGTATGCGGCAGCGAAACCATCTGCTGTTCGATTAAATCCCACCTCAGCATTCAACTGCATCTGTATACCTTTAGCCGATTTCGCCTTGGCTAGATTTTGCTGGGCATTCAGTACAGACAAGTCTTGCTCCAAAACATGTGAAGAGTTTGTCAAGGCTTTTAGTGTAACCTCATCTGCATTCAGCACCATATCCATCACGTTGGATGGAGGCGTTAACTCTACATCTTGGTAGTTTGTTACCCTAAGATACGAAAAGAGATTGAACAATCCGTCATCTAGTTTTATTTTGGAATTGTTTACTTCCACTTTCGTGTTGAGCATAGACAACTCTAGTTGCAATAAGTCGCTCTTGGTGATTGTACCTAATGAAAGGCGTTTCTTGGAAATCTCGTATAAAGCCTCTAGGTCTTTGTATTTGCTTACATTCTGCAGATAATCAGATTGGGCAGAAATGGCATCAAAGTAGAGGGAAGCAACCTGTATAGCAACATCCTCTATATTCTCAAGATATACTTTCTTTGCTCTCTCGTACTCCTTGGGTTCAGACTTTTTTCTCCATTTCAGTTCATTATAAGACCGTAGAGGTTGTGCATAAGATAACTTCAGTGGAAGAGTATTATAAGTTGTCATTTTATAATCAAACTGGTCCAGTCGATACAGGTAAGACTGTAAGGAGAGCGTGCCGCCAAGCGAACTAATCTGTTGGTCTACAGAAAAAGTGAGTGAATTGGTCAGCGAGTTGTTGTCTACATAATTAATCTTACCATCCTCAGAGTTTCGTGCCTCCACCCGGGAATGGTTAAAGTTCATGATGCCACCTGTAATACTCATCGATGGTAATAATTCCGCACGAAACGATTTATAGGCCCAATAACTAGACATAAAGCTAAATCTTGCTAATTGGGCGTCAAAAGAGTTCTGCTGAGCAATGAGGATAGCATCGTTCAGGGACATGGTCTGTCGTTGTGCACTGGCCGTTATACTCAAGGCTGTGCCAACTAATATATATAGTAATTTTCTTTTCAACATCATTCTGGTTTTTGACACTGCAAATATAATATATTTTTTGCTATATTTAGCATACCAACTGTTAAAATGCAGCTTCTTGTGCATTTTTTTTCATTTCTTCTATGGCAGGTGAAGATATTTTGGGGTGAAACTCCATTATTTGTTGAGCAACACTCCTCATTCTGTTTGTATCGCCCATCTCCTTCAATGTTATCATTTTCTGATAAAGAGGGTATAACCGATTGGGAAGTCTTTGGAAAGCGATGTCATAACATTTTATAGCATCATCGTATAGGGCCATTTGTCGATAGTTGTTTCCCATCAATACCCAGAACATAGGGTCATTGCTTACTTTTATACCTTGGCGTAATATGGCATTACTATCCAAGTATCTTTTATTTGCTTGGAGTAATTTTGCAAAGCTGAAGAGAAATTGTTTATCATCATTGCAGTATGGTAACAAGTGATATTCATCTGGTATAAATGACGAATGGAAAACTCCTGACCACATCTTACTTTCTTTGTGGGCTTTTATATATGGAGTACCAAGCTTCCAGCATCCAAAAATCAATACCATAGAAATCCCCCCAATAACACCGACCAACCAAGGATATGCAGAAAACAGTTTCTTGCCAGAAGCACCTTTAGCGACGAAAAGTATACCTAATATCCTATATGGGAGCATTTGAAAAGGATAGGAGAAAAGGCAGAATATGAGTAAGGCAACAAAGCCATATAATAACGTAGAGGGTTTCTCATATAATTCTTTTATCACTAATACTATAATGGCATAACATAAAGTAGCCCCAAGAATACCTTGCTCTGCACCAATTTGTAAGCCATCACAGAAAGCAAATTCTGTGACATCTGCATAATTGGAGAAAAGTGCTATATGACTGGCATCGCTAAAAAAATGATACAACTGATTACCATATTCTCCAGCAAAGCCCCCTATGCCCACTCCTAGTAAAGGGTGCTCTAACCACATAGCCAATGTTAGCCACCAGATAATGATTCTGCCTATGGCAGATCCCCACTTGAGGCATAACAGAATGGCAGCTAAAATTACAGCAGAGAATGCCAACACCCATCGATACTTCCATAAGTATTTCCGATAGGTACATAAGAACATTATGGCTACAACCACGAATGCACTACGACTAAATGTAATGGCAAGCATCAAACAGCCGAAAATAATCATTCCCCAGCATATAGCCTTTTCTATTTTTTCTGTAAGAGCATTACTCTTATCTTGTATCTGTTTAAGATAGGCTAGAGCCATTGCAACTCCCATGGCTATGCCAGCAGAATAGGGGCCAGGATTGTTGAAAGTTCCTGTTACAGGGTAAAGATAGTGATGGCTAGTACCGCTGTATAATTGGTAATAGCCAAGAACTAGCTGATAACTCACATAACCTAATATTCCCCATACGTATATTTTGCAAGGTACAGAGAAGTATCCATCAACCAATCTCACGACAATATATAATGTAAAAAGAAGAGAATATGTTAAGACATCCCCATAGCAAGGTGTATCTGACAGGAAATAGGTTCTCAACAGAACATATCCCCACCAGATGGTCATTAGAATATCGACGATGCTTATTTTACCACCAAATTTGTTTGCCATTTTTATATTCAAATACACGTTCTTGATTACCTCTTGTTAAGTCTTTCAGATAAAGTAACCTGCCCTTGGGAGCACTAAAGACGATGCTGTCAGCTGTTGCTTCTTTCGCTCCCAAATAGCACCATTTATGATTGTCCCAGGAATATAACTCGTATATATCTCCTTTTCTGATGAAATTATCTCGATTGCGAGGTACCAGTACGACCTTTTTAATCGTTTCAGGTTTCGGGAATTTCAAGCCAACCCAACTGCCAGAAGAATACCTGCTACTATACGAGGTGTAAAAATCTCCATCTAATGCTTTGGTTTGCTCGCCTTGCTCTTCGCCATCGCTCCCAATGATTTTACCTTTCAACTTTAGTGTGTCAGACACTGAAGAATAAAAGGATAGTTCTGCTATATCACAATTCGTGCCGTCTGCACCACGATAGCGAATGTATCGATATGGCTTAGTAGCGTTTGGATAAAACGATGAGCACAATCTTGAAGGTGCTTGTTTGGCTTTAATTATCGTTTCTGCATCAGAGAAGTCTGCACAGTTAGCACCTTCTACTACGCCACCTATCATATTCTTTAAAAAAGGTTCGTCGATAGGGGGAAACTTAGTGTAAAGAACGATTTCTTCCATCTGCTTTTGGGGCTCTAATGCAATCAACTTAGCTTTTCCCTTCTCCAAGAAAGTACGCATAGGCAAGGTTGTAGGTATTACCTCCCCATGATGATATTGAGCGACGCAAGTCACGGTACCAGCTTTAAAGTTTTTGTATACTAGCTGTCCATTCTTTAAAATGCAATGATCCACAGGAATCCATCTTTGCTTCTGTGGAATACATAGATAATAGGGTTTTGACTTATCAGTCTTTCCTATTAAATCACGCTCCTTTATGACTAATTCTGTCATCAACTTTCCATCAGCGTAGACATCCGTAATATCCTTGAACTTGGGAAATCTAAAAATTGGAGGTATTTCATTTTTGTCTTCTCCCAACTCGTCAGTTCTATTAGTTTGCAAACTAAATGTTTCTCGGAAAGCCTTGGCTTTCACATCCTTGTACGCAGAAGCAGGAAGAAATGTGCCAGAGGCGAGGTCTATCCATGTACTTTCCCCAGATAGACTATTCCAGCTATGAGGGGTGTTATAGTCGCCACTGAGCAAAAAGTCTTTGCTGCATGGTATGCAGAGCGCACGAAATGTATAGAGAACAATGTCGCACATATCCCTGCAACTCCCAACATTATAGTCAATAATGCGAGGTCCAATGCTTGGCAAGGATGGCATCTGACTGGAAAACACAGGATGTCGTTGGCATAATCGAGCAAACACGACCTTTGCTACGTCCATAGGATTAGCCACTTGCTCTTTGGTCAAGCTATCTGTTACGGCTTTCCAATTTTTGAGAATGTTTTTACGCCATTCTGTAGGAATCTCTGTACCAACACGATAGGGTAATACGTACTCACAGAAATCATCAAAGGAAACGTTTTTGCCCCAAGGAAAATGTTGCCATACCCAGAATGCTTGGTCTATGTGCTGTATCAATAGCGATGCATTTATGCTAGTTACATCGTTTCGTACTTTTAGATTACTTGTATTTATAGCCCCATTTCGCCCGATAAAAGAATCTGCTACCAAGGGGATCTCAGCTTTTAGGTGGTGACTGCAACATTGATAAAGCTCTTGCATTTTATTGATTTCTGCCCCCTCATAATATGTATGATAAGGCATGTTGGAAATCAAGAACACCGCTGATTGATACTTTAATGTATCATCCGCATAATGTTGCAACACTTTTTCAAGCTCTAGTCTGTTGGTACCAGCCATTTCCAAAGCTACCTCTAGGCTCTCACTCTCATGATTGTGGGAGCAAGAGCCAAAGAGCATGATTAACAGATATAAAAAGCAATGTTGTATTTTCATTTGAGTGTAACTAAGAATTTTCTTGCGTATCAATAAATTGTGTTTGACCACAAATATTTCCATTCTTTATAACAAGTGCACATCCATTTAGGTCATTTCTACTAATGAAACCACCTTCAACAAAAATCATGTCATATGAAAAGTCATGAAAAATCTCATCAAGGTATTGTTCTACCAAGGAATGAAATTGGTGTTCTACCACGATTTTCATTTTGCTCTTACACTTGTATTTATTCTTTAAGTCTATAACTTTTAGAAGTTTTGAAATACAATCAGAGCAGCTTCCGTCAACAAAGTAATACATTGATGGTGCTTTCTCTGTTTTTATTGGCATTTTGCTTCGTATGCTATCAATTTGAGGTGCTTGTACATTCATGCAAATGCTATTATCTTGTAACACGTGAATAAACTGCTCGGCTTCAATCGAAGCCGAGTTTGTTTTGGCAGTCTTGTTTATACAAGAACATAATGTTATGCCAATTAATACTAATATGAAAAGTTTCTTACTCATGAGCCTTACATAAATATAATTCTTTGTCTTTTCCCCGAATGCAACAGTAGTAGGTGTTTGGATATTTTACGCTATTAGATATAGTTAAGGCATGTGCACCAATAGCATAGTTCTTTTTGAGATTTCCCTCCCAATCAAACACTAACAGATAGGCATTGTGATTTTCAAACTCATCATCAGAAACGTCAACTAAGGCGCCATAATATAGAAGACCAACTTCTTTCTCTGTGCAATAATAATTAATATATGCATAAGGAATCGTTCTGTTAAAGATGACTTCGTTGTTTTCATCAATGTAATAATCTTGCTTTAGTTGCTTGGGACCACAGATTTTTTTTTCGAGTTCAAGTTTATTGTTGTACATCTCAATGAAAGAGTAATTTCCAGATGCGTACATAACATTTTGTTTATTTGGACTTGATATTATGAGACCACTTCCAGCAACATTCTGTGTGTTGAACTTATAGTTCTTTCTATTTTCAATTTCTACATCTTTAGAGAATAGTAGCCTCTTGCCATTTTGATGTATTTTCAATTTGTCGTTGTCAAAAACGTATAAATTTTCTACTATGGTGTGATTCCCCAAATATGCAACTCTTGATATACCCCCATCTGGGATGAAAACGTGTGGTGGTATATAGTTTTTATTTGCGATTGCTGAGTCAATATCTACCTTGAATAGTTTTTGCAACTGAAAATCGTATATAATAATTTTGTTGTCAGAAACAAAAGTATTACATTGCAGAACTTCATTACGTCCACGTCCAATTTTTAATAACCTGTTTAATAAAACTTTTGATTTGAGCTCGTATAGTTCTATTAAACTGTTACCGTCTCGTGAGTAGTTGTTCACAATAAGTATGCTATCTTGATAAACGTAAAATTGCTGAGATCTAGATAGGTCGATTCCATTTAGCTCAACAGTATCCAATTGAAGAGCCTTAGCATCTTTTAATATCTTTTCGTTTAATGTCTCATTTTCTGTGTGGTCGCTACTGCAACCACACAGAATTAACATTGCACTACAGATAAATGTATATAATATATATTTTATTGTAGTCATAACATAACATTTTATTTCACTGCAACTTTTTTCCCACTACATTTTAACGTGGCTCCAAATCCAGAAATAGAGCACTCTCCTGTGTTGTCGGTACACTTAAATTTGACTTTGTCCCCTTTTGTGATTTCACAAGAAGATAAAGCCTCCACATCCCCTAGCATCATTGCATTTCTAGAAGAATCGTTTACAAAATACTGGCTAGAATAAGCCACTGCACCTACACAAGCTATCGCAAGGCAAAGTGCTCCAAATAACTTTTTGTTCATAATTGTTGTTGTTATAAAATTAGTACTATCGGTCTAAGACCGCTTTTAATTCTTGTGGAATTTTATATTTTAGAAATTCCTCTGTTTGGTCATCTAATGTGTATAGGTAGCCATTCTTAAAATCTATGTCGAAAGATGTAATATGGCGTTTCATCTTTATGCTTGCAAGAGGTTTGCCTTCTAGCGAGAACAGTAGAATGGAAGGTAGCTTTTCTCTTTTGGTCTGATAACTCTTTTCTTCTTCATTGATTTGCACTATCCCAAAGCTTTTGTCAAAGACTCGAATATTAGAGAATGTATATAGACGATTCCATCTATCTGTATTCATAATCTCATCAATATCGTCCAACTTATCTCCTACACAAACCGTTTTGGCAAATGAACCATCTAACTTATAGATGTTTATATAGTTAAGTCCTATTGGCATTTCTATGATTCTATCATCCTTGCTAACCTTAGTAATAGTTGACAGTATATTGAAATCTTCGCCTGGAGCTACAGATGCAGTGTTTAGTTGAGCGAGTATCTTTGGAGTAAAGTTCTTGCCTGTTTTCAAGTCACGAATCATTCTTGTCTGTTGAGTGTCTCCATTTAACAATTCTTTTACGAAATATCTACCATCTGTTAATCTGACTACATTAAAATCATTGTTGGCTAATCCTTTTGATATAGATTTCAAAACTAGCTTACCAGTTTTTAAAGACTGATTTACATCCATCGTCAGAATGCGACCTTTTTGTTGGTCAAAAACATCTGCCAATAATGTGTCACCCAATTGATAGAACACAAAACCTGTCGCCAAATCTGGGGGGAAAACAAGTTCCTCTTCACTATTCCCAACGTTTAAAAAACGCCCTAATACTTTAGGATTCTTCATCGTAGAAAATGCAAGAAAGCCATCTCCCTTTACTTTCAGAGCCATCAGCGTATCTAATACTTGAAAGCCTGTAACATTCAAAGCCTCCATCTCTATACGTTGAGGTTGTGACAACTCTATGTTTACAGGAAACTCTTTTACATATTCTACATTTCCTGTAGTCATATAACGCTCGCTCTCCTGTCTATCGTACTTTTTTGAACAAGAAAACAGAAGCAAAGTTATACTTAAAAGAATAAATATTTTCCTCATGTCTATATATTTTTTATAAATATAAGGGGAATAGCTTGCAAAGAGTACAAGCTATTCCTGCTAATGATTTAACAAGTATGAGATGGGGCGTACCAAGTGTCCGTTCCCGAAACAAAACTGCATGTTGGGCAATATCGAACCTGACAACCAGCTTTTGATGTAATGGTACTATAACATGTTCTTCCGCTACCTCCAGACTCTGAGCTGGAAAGAGCCTCAACATTCTCTAAGAACAGTGAATCGTTCGAAGGAGAAGATACAAGGTAACCGTTAGAAAATAACGCTGCACCTGCACAAGCTATCGAAAGACAAAGTGCTCCAAAAAGTTTCTTGTTCATAATTTTGTTTAATTTAAGTTATTGTTTTAGACCTATGGTTTTACCATAGATTGCTTTAATTTTTTCATTATCAATAGGACTGCCTACAAAACAAATCTTACCGTTCTTATCAAGAAGGAAAGAATGATATTTGCGGTCGCTCGGAATAGAAGGGTTCTCCTTCCTAAATATATATGCAGTATCCAAATAAATGGAACTCTTCAAATCGGTAATGCTTAACTCCAAGTTGATGTCATCCATTTCTGATGGCTTAGGTGCTACAATAAACACGTAATCAATGCCTTTCTTTGCTGTTCTAGCCTTTTTTATCAAAGGATTCCAAAAGCGTAGCTTGCTGAGAGAACATGGAGTGCATTCTGTAGAGTCTATGTAGACCACCATTTTGTAGTGGCTCCCATTGTCTTTAATGGGAGCACGACGGCATTGCATCTTTTCAAGTCCGAGTGAAACAGGTTGAGACATCATCTGTTCCAAATTCTTCTCAACCTGTTTCTTTTCGTTCTTGCATCCTATAAAAATAAGGAAAAGAATGCAACTTAAAGTCAACACCTTAAATGATATTTTTCTCATAGGTTTGTTAACAATAAATTACTTCACGCTCCACTCAAACAAACCGCAAGAGTGGGTTTCTGGCTGCTTCAGCTCGAGTTTCACAGCCTTGGTCTTCACTGGGTCGAAATTCACGATGCAGGCTACACCTCGCTTGCATGGATAAGCATCGGCTCCTGGAACTTCCTTCCAGTTGCCTGCCTCGTCCTGATAGTAGAGCTTCCAGCTGTCTGGTACCTTGCAACCGCCCCATGGCTGGTCGTCGTACCAATATACGGTGCTGGTCTTGATCTCCTTGCTCTCTGGGAAGGTGTAGGTAATCCACTCTGTGGTGTTCTTCTTAGGCCACCAGTGGATGTATGGGATAGAACGGTCGTTCTCATCGGCTGGAACCAGTCCGTCGGTGATACTGCTCTTGGCTGGCACTGGAGAAGAGAATTCTACCTTAGCCTGAGCTGCGAGAGTTGCAGGAGCAGATGGCTTTGCAGCCTTGACATCCTGTGGCAACCATACCTTCATGTTGCCGTTGCCACGATGAGCCCAGGCGAAGTATGGGATGAGGGTCAGGGTCTGGTCTTTGGTGCTCAGCTTGCCGCTCTTGTCGTAGGCGAGAGTCTGTACGTTCTCGGTCAAGGTCTCCATGTTCTGCCCCTTGTAGAGTGTCAATACATTCTTATATTTAGGGTCGATGAAACCATCGTACGAGAGCTTGCCCTCAGCGAACTGAGGTTCGCGGTTCTCCAGGATGCTCATGATGTCGAAGCCCTGGTTGTCTGGCCACTCTGCACAATATACGATAGGACCACGCTCGATGCTGATGCAGCCACGGTCTGCCTCTACCTTGTTGTTGGCACGTACGGTGCGTGCCTCCATATCGAAGTGAACGCGAACCACATCGCCCTTCTTCCACTTGCGGTTGATGGTATAATAACCATCCTCTGTCACCTTAGCCTCTACCTTCTTGCCGTTTACGGTAATGGTATAGCCCAGACGCTTGCCGTCGCTGTAGTAGTAGAGATCGGATGGTACAGGCTGACCCTTCACCCATCCAGGGATGCGAATCTTCATGCCAAACTGACCAGCCTTGTTGTCATCCACCTTGATGGCGATATCTCCGTTCCAAGGGTACTGTGTATCCTGGCTCAGGGAAACCTTCTTGCCGGCTACTTTCAGAGAAGAAGAGTTGCTGAGGAAGAGGTTGACATATACATTCTTATCCTTTACTGCATATACATAGCCCGGGAGGGATGGCAGGAAGCGGCAGATGTTGCTAGGGCAGCAGGCACAGCCGAACCAAGCCTGGCGCTGATGCTGACCCATGCTCTCCAATGGGTTAGGGTAGAAGAAGCCGCCGCCGTCCATGCTCACACCACTGATGAGACCATTGTAGAGGGTACGCTCCAATACATCGTAATACTTACTCTCGCCATGGAGGAGGAAGAGACGGTAGTTGACATAAACATTGCCGATAGCTGCGCAGGTTTCGCAGTAGGCACTCATGTTAGGCAGCTCGTAGTTTTTGCCGAAAGCCTCGCCGTTGTTAGTAGCTCCGATTCCTCCGGTGATGTAGAGCTTCTTGCTTACGATGTTGTCCCAGATACGGTCGATGGCGTGGATATAGGCAGTATCACCGGTGAGGGCTGCTACATCTGCCATACCTGCATACATATAGGTGGCACGTACGGCATGGCCTACAGCCTCATCCTGCTCCAATACAGGTTTGTGGCTCTGTGAATATTCTGTTTGAATTTTTGTCTTACCGCGATAGTCGAGGAAGAACTTTGCCTCGTCGAGATATTTCTTGTTGCCGGTAGCGAGATAGAGCTTACAGAGTGCCATTTCGGCAATCTGATGTCCCGGTACTACGCAAGCCTGTCCTGGATTAGGACCTACCTCGCGAACCACGCAGTCGGCATAGCGGATGGCGATATCGAGGAACTTGCGGCTGCCAGTAGCCTGCCAGTGAGCTACGGCACCTTCTACCATGTGTCCAAGGTTGTAAAGTTCGTGGCTCAGATCCTCCTCCATGCTCCAGCGCTTGTCGCCAGCCCAGAAATGAGGATGCTTCGGATTCTGTGTACGGGCGGTATAGAGATATCCGTCAGCTTCCTGAGCCGGAGCAATGATATCGAGCACGCTATCGATATACGCCTTGAGTTTCTTGTCTGGATAAGTTTGCAGCACGTAGCTGGCACCTTCAATCGTTTTGTATGGGTCGGTGTCGTCGAAGCTGTAGGGCATCAGTTTGCCCACATCATAGGTGTCGCTTGGATGAGCAGCGCGCTCAAAGTTCTTGTATCTTCCCTCCGACTCGCATTTGCTGAAAGCCAAAGGTATAGTCACCTTGCGAGAGGTCTCGATACGCTGTCCCCAGAACGTATTGTTCCAAACCTTTACTGATGTGAAAGGCACCGGAGTGATAGGATAACCACCCGAGCTCTTGTTCACCTTTTGTGCCGAAGCAGGCATCAATGCCAATGCTGCCAAGGCTGATGTCATCAAAATCTTTTTCATGTATTGCTAGTTTATTTTGTTTGTCTTTTTGTAAGGAATGTATTCATCCCAGAGTTTCAATGAGTGCAGATAGCCTGAGAAAGGCCATGCCTCTTCGGCATTCTTGCCCAGAAGCATAAACTGCGATGGCTTGACGAGGAGCTGGATATCCTTCTGACTGATGAGCTTGTCGTTGATGTAGATGCTTTCGATTCTGCCATCGAAGCAGACATATACGTGCTGCCACTTGCCTTCCAGGGTCTTCATCTCCTTGTAGCCGGCATCCTCGTACCATCCATAGTGATTCATTACACCACAGCGTGGTTCGGTGCCGTTTACCAGCATCAGCTTCTCCAGTTCATCGTGCGAAGAGGTGAAATCGGCTACGCATTCATTCTCGGCAATCTCCGGATTCAGAATCCATGCCTCGATGGTATATGGAGCGTTGTCGCGGATAGTGGCTGGGAGCATGAAGTTGCTTCTGTAACTCTCCTTGCCGGTAAAGGCGAATGCCTTCTTGCCCTCTATGGTCTTGATGATGGCTGCTGTATCGTGTTGCGTCTCAAACTCGCCCTTGAGATGAACATCCAGCGGACTGCCGTTCTTGATGTAAGGCACGGTATCGCCCTCGTTGTAGTAGTCAGCGCTGATATCTACCACCAGTCCCTGACTGTTCTTATCGGCTATAGCCTCACGCACGATGTTGCTCTTGGCATCGAAAGCCTTTTCTGCCGCCTCCTGTTCCCAGTTATAATAACGGAGATTGGTGAGGGTAAATTGCTTTTCGCCTGCACGGATTTCCAGTTTTCCTTCAGAAAGATTCAGACGAGGATCGTTTTCATCTATCTGATGCCAGCTTCCGTTGTCGAAAGCCTGGACGGTGAGGGTATGCTTGCGTGTCTTGCCGAGCTGCGGATGAGTCATCACCAGCTGGGTGCCCGGTTGCAGGGTGATGGCATCTTTGCCAGCCATGCGCTCTCTGAGGGCGGTGCCCTGAAGGAGCGAGAACTTGCCGGCAAGCATTCCCTCGTTGTTATGCCAGGTTGTACCATCGAAATCGGCTGCTGTCAGACCGAGCCACTGCTGTGGGGCAGAATCTTCTACGGAACCGTAAACCTTGATGTTCCAGATGGCGCCACCGAAACCATTCTTCTGTCCGCCGGTATAGGTGAGGCGGATGTACTGTGCCTTGGCATTTCCGAAATCTACCATTGGTGAACCAGCCAGACGGTTCTGTCGCTTGTCTGAGAAGGTCTGCCAGTGCTTGCCGTCATTCGATGTCTCGATGAGATACTGATAGAACTGTGTTCCGTATTCAAACTGAGTCCAGATGCTCTTGATGCCCTGCTTCTTGCCCAGATCAATCTGAATCCAAGCCGGTCCGGTGGTGCGAGGGCGCCAGAGTGTGCCGTTGTTGTCATCAACCGCATATTCCGGACGGAAGTCGTTGTCGTAGTAGGAAGAGGCGGTAACCTTGGCACCGAAGGCGAGGTTCTTTGCTACCTTCATCTCCGGTTTCAGATCGAGACCTTCGTGGGTTGGGATGACTTCCTTGATGGTACCGTCGGCATTGAATTCGAGCTTATCGATAGCCACCTGACGATGGAATCCACGGTTGGAGTGCGGATTGTCGTGGCGATGATATACGATGTAGTAGTTGTCACCTTCCTGCAGCACGCTGTTGTGTCCCGGTCCGTGAACGGTACCGTCGGCATTGGTCTTGAGGATGGTGCCGTGGTAGGTATAAGGACCGAGCGGACTCTTGGCTGTTGCGTAATCCACACGGTAGCTGGCATCCTCGCAATGCTCGCAGGAGTAGAGGAAGTAGTAGATGCCGTTGCGCTTGAAGACGAAAGGAGCTTCGAAGAAGTGAGTAACCTCGGTATTCGGGATGAGCTTGGTTTCGCTGAACGACTTCATGTCAGGATTCAGTTTACCAGCTCCGCAACCGAAGCCCTTGTAGATGCCCCAGGTGCCCCAATACATATAGACCGAACCGTCATCATCTCGGAAGGTCTGACCGTCCAGGGTGATGGCATTCTTTACGAATCTATCCGGTACGAGCACGGCTTCGCTCTCGCCCAGCACATTCTTCCAAGGACCGCGAGGTGTATCGCCCACACCCAGATGGAGCTTGCAAGGCTGGCAGTAGAGATAGTAATACTTGCCGTCGGCTTCGTTCTTCATCACGTCCGGTGCCCAGATCCAGTGGCTGTCCGGCCAGTTCATCGGCATCAGGGTCCAGTTCTTGAAATCCTTGCTGCACCAGAGCTGTGCCGGTCCGAAACCGGCTCCGCTACCGTCAGTAGTAGCATATATATAATAGGTATCACCAAACTTCTTGATGGTTGGGTCGGCAAAGTAACCAGGTAGGATAGGGTTGCCGGCTCCCGGAGTGTTGTAGGCAGCTTTCTGGGCAGCACCTGTCTCAGGTGCTGCCGCAGCTGTAGTTACTAACAATGTTACAATTATATTTTTACTAACCATATGAACATCTTTTCTAAATATTTATTTCTTAATAAGTTTAATGACGAATCCACCGCCTGAAGCAAGATGAATCTTCATTTCCGATTTCTGATTGATGACAGATTTCTCTATCTTGTAATCCTCGGCATCGTGGTTGGCATTGATGCCATCCTTCAATACGATTGCTTCGTAATCTCCATCCGCGAGGAAATCAAACTTCAGGGTGAGCGTGCGCTCATCCCAGTTGCTCTGACCGCCTACATACCAGTCGTTGCCCTTCTTTCGGGCGGTAACGATATACTTTCCGATTTCGCCCTGTGGCACGATGGTCTTGTCGAAGACTACTGGCAATGAAGCGATGTATCGGGTGTATGGCTCATCCGCCTCGTAGTTGGTAGGAGTGTCGGCGAGCATCGTAAACGGACTGTCCTGTACGATGTAGCAGGCAGCCTGGTGGCATCGGGTACCCATCGAAATCGGTTTGGTGTAGATTGCCTTCCAGTTGTCGCGGGTTCCGTTTCTCATCGCTCCCGGTGTGAAATCCACCTGTCCTGCCATCATTCGGATGTATGGGAAGGTGACATCGTAGAGCGGCATGTCATTCTTAGCTTCCGTCCAGCGGCACTCTTCCATACCGAAGACACTCTCGTAGTTGAGGATGTTAGGATAGGTGCGGTTCAGGCCGTGTGGCTTGTAGATGCCATGCAGGTCGAGGATAAGATGATGCTTGGCTGTGCAGGCAGCCAGGCGTTCCACCATTTCGATGGCGGTCTGGTCGTCGCGGTCCATAAAATCCACCTTGAATCCCTTGATGCCCATATCGGCATAGGTCTTGCAGATGGTTTCCAGGTTCTCGTCCATCACGTTGAAGACTGCCCAGAGCACGATATCCACGCCCTTGCTCTTACCATATTCTATGAGCTTAGGCAACTGGATATCGTCTATTGGTTTCAGAATACTTCCCTCTTTCGAGTTGTACCATCCTTCATCAAGGACGATGTATTCCAAACCGTGATTATGAGCAAAATCTATGTAATATTTGTAAGTATCGAAATTGATGCCTGCCTTGAAATCCACACCTTTCAGATTCCAGTCGTTCCACCAGTCCCAAGCCACCTTGCCCGGTTTGATCCAGGAAGTATCTCCAATTTTGTTGGGTGCAGCCAGGGCATATACCAGGTTGTTGGTTGGCATCTGGGTATCGTGCTCGGTGATGGCAAAGATGCGCCAAGGATAATTGCGCTTGCCGGTGCTGGTAGCGATATAATCGCAGGTACTCTTTACGTGGCTCATGTGTCGCCAAGGGTAGTAAGCCATCTCCTTAGGGTAGGGAGCAAAGGCGGCTCTCAGAATTCCCTTCTCTTTATCCTGTTCGCTGCTGTTAGCCTTCAGCCACATGCCCGGATACTTCTCCAGGTCGCTCTCTAGGATGGTAACCTTTGCCTTTCCGCAATCTATGGTAGCTGGCAGGAAAGCCAAATCCTGCTTAGCGGTATCGAGCCGTGTTTCGTGATAGATATTCTGGAAAGCCATGGCAAAAGGCTTTTCTGGTGTCGTCGTGTATGGCAACCATGCCTTCTTGTCCTTGCCAAACTGGTAGGCGGCGGTTTCATTCAGTATGATGGTCTTGCCTTTTCGCTGGCTATAGAATCGGTAAGCCACTCCCTCATCGTAAGCTCTCAGGATGATGCCGAAACCATTCTTCAGTTTCAGATTCAGTTCCTGATATGCTGTTTCAAAGTTTTGCTGACGATAGAATGGAGCATGGATGGTTTCCTTATGGTTGCTAAGCTTGTGGCTTGCTACCTTAGGATTCTTACCCATGTCCGTTCCATCGTTCAGCGTTACACCTATTGAAGACTCCTGTAAAAGAATGGAGCCATTGTATTTAAATTGAAGAGAGAGAGACTTGTTGGTGTTGAGTTCTGCTACGATTTTACCATCTGGTGATTTCACCAGATAGTTCTCTGCCGATACAGTTGCCCCTATATATAATAAGGTGGCGATGAAAAAGAGTTTCTTAACCATAACTTTCTAGGTTTAATGTTGTTTTGTCCGTTTTGTTGTTCGCTTGGTGGCAATGCCTGTATTACCGGATTACCACAAGTTTTTATTTCTGCTGCAAATTTACGAATAGAATTGTTTATGTAATGCAAAGAAAGTCCAAAATGATGAAAATATCGTATCACAAGTATCCTGTTAGACGATAATTGTATCTTTATGTACGATAATTTTAGGACTTCGTTGATTTTTTCTGTTATTTTGCAGCCAGAAAAATAAATGAAACAATAATAAACCTAGAAGATATGGATTTAAAGCAGTTTACATTATTGATAGGTGTAGCC
>ERZ1034920.538-NODE-538-length-29554-cov-5.219635_pt1 | contig 29554 bp, 26 predicted proteins | sample MGYA00520688_ERZ1034920 | MGnify/ENA primary metagenome ERZ1034920 (study PRJEB33766, sample SAMN09781785) | gut metagenome | biome: gut microbiome | host: Homo sapiens | place: Madagascar | study: EMG produced TPA metagenomics assembly of the PRJNA485056 data set...
TCGCGGCGGCGCCGATCCGCCGCCGCGAGCCGATCGAAATCCAACGCGGAGTCCGGCTGCTCGAAAGTGCGCGCGCCGCACCGGATGGGCGGCGCGCGCGGAAGTGTCAGGAGGAGACATGAGGTTCCAGACGAAACGCGCCAAAGCCGTATCCCGCAGGAAGTTCGCCGCCGCAGGCCTTGCCGCGGCGTGCGCCATGGTGTTGGCGCTCGCCGGCTGCTCGTCGGGCGGATCCTCTTCGCAGGGTGGGGAGCAGGCTGCCGAGCCCGCCGCGGAAGAGCAGGCGAGCCTTGAGGGCAAGGAGCTCAACATCTACTGCGGCGCCGGCATGACCGATCCGTTCCAGGAGATCGCCGACGCGTTCGAGGCCGAGACGGGTTGCACGATGAACGTGACGTTCGCCAACGCCGCCCAGATCCAGACGCAGATCACCACCACCGAGGAGGGCGACTTCTTCATCGCCGGCTCCGCCGACGAGCTCAAGCCCGTCGCCGACTATGTCGAGCAGCAGACCGACCTGGTCAAGCACATCCCGGTGCTCGCCGTGCCGGCGGACAACCCGAAGAACATCACCGGCTTGGCCGACCTGGCCAACTGCGAGCGCGTGCTGGTGGGCGACCCCGAGTCCACGCCGATCGGCAAGATCGCCCAGAACGCGCTGACCAAGCTGGGGCTGTGGGATGCCATGATGGCCAACAACGTGCTGACGACGACCACCACCGCGCCGCAGATCTCGACCGCGCTCGCGAATAACGAGGGCGACGCCGGCATCGTGTGGAAGGAGAACGTCACCGACGACGGCGCCGTCATCGTGGAGACGACCGATCTCGACGCGTTCGTCAAGACCATCCCCGCCGCCCAGCTGACCTGCGCCGCCGACGCCGATGCCGTCGCCGCGTTCAGCGAGTTCCTGCAGACCGACACCGCGTGGGACATCTGGGCCGAGTACGGCTACGAGCGGGTGTAACCCATGGAGGCGCCCGCGCGGCGCCGCTCCAAAGCCACGGGGGGACGTGAAAGGAAGCATCGCGGACGCAAGCGCGATGTGTTCTCCGCCGTATCCATCGTGGTGGCGACGTTGGTGCTGCTGTTCGTCGGCAGCGCCATCGTCGCCATCGTCGCAGGGGGAGTGGCGCATTTCGGTGACGCGATCCGCTCCGAGGAGGTGCTGTTCTCGCTGCGCATGAGCGTGGTCACCTCCACCATCTCGACCGCGCTGTGCCTGGTGCTGGCGCTGCCGTCGGCGTACGCGCTCTCGCGCACCAACATGCCGTTCAAGCGCGTTGCCGAGGTGCTGATGGAGCTGACGCTGTCGCTGCCCTACATCCTCTTGGGCTTCGCGCTGCTGCTCATCTTCTCGTCGCCGTTCGGCAAGGCGCTGCGCGAGATCGGCTTCGCCGTCGTGTTCGAGCCGACGGGCATCGTGTTCGCCCAGCTCATCGTCAACCTTCCGTTCGCCATCCGCATGGTGCGCACGGCGTTCGCCGACGTCAACCCGCGCATGGAGTTCGTCGCCAAGACGCTCGGCGCCACGCCGGGCGACGTGTTCCGCACGATCATCCTGCCCGTGTGCCGCAATTCCATCATCAGCACGCTCGTGCTCACCTGGGCGCGCGGCATGGGCGAGTTCGGCGCGACGTTGATGCTGGTGGGCGTGACGCGCATGAAGACCGAGACGTTGCCGGGCAGCATCTACCTGAGCATCTCGACCGGCAACAACGAGACGGCGATGGCGACGGCGATGATCATGCTGCTGCTGTCGGCGGCGACGCTGGTGGTGGCGAACCTGCTCAACCGCCCGGTGGGGGAGGTGCGCGTGGGGCCGTCGCGCAAACGCGCGCGCAAAGCCTTGCGCGACGATGTCGAGGCGAGGTGAGGACGTTATGGCGGGCAGCATATCGATACGCGACCTGACGGTGACGCGCGGCTCGTTCGCGCTGCGGGTCGACGAGCTCGAGATCGTGCCGCGCGAGGTGTTCGCCATTCTCGGGCGGACGGGCTCGGGCAAGACCGTGCTCATGGAGTCGATCGCCGGCGCGTTCCCGCTCGACGGGGGCGCGATCCTGCTCGACGGCAAAGACGTCGAATCGCTTCCCATCCAGCAGCGCCATCTGGGCGTCGTCTACCAGGATCACGCGCTGTTCCCCCATATGACGGTGCGCGACAACATCGCCTACGGGCTCAAGATGAACGGCTATCCTCGGGACGAGATCGAGCGCCGCGTGAGCGCCCAGATGGAGCTGTTCGGCATCGACGGCATCGCCGACAAGCACCCCGGCATCATCAGCGGCGGCGAGGCGCAACGCACCGCCTTGGCGCGCGCGTTGGTGCTGCAACCCGAGATCCTGCTGCTCGACGAGCCGTTCTCCGCGCTCGATCCGTCCACCAAGGAGCGCATGTACGACACGGTCCGCGACATCCACGAGCGGTTCGACTGCACCATCGTGTTCGTGACGCACGATTTCAACGAGGCGGCGATGCTGGCGGATCGCGTGGGAATCGTGCTCGAGGGGCGCTTGCGGGCGATCCTGCCGGCGGGGGAGCTCTTCGAGGCGGAATGCGAGCCGGATGTCGCCGCGTTCCTGGGGCGGGTGTGAGGCTGGCGTGCGACCGTATCGATCCGGCTCTGTCATGCGATCGCGACGCGGGTCTCGGAACGGCTTGCGACGCGGGCAGGCGCGCTGTCTTGATGCGGATCGCGGCGCATTTCTCCCTTGCGTGCGAATAATATTGTGCAAGAATAGAAACCTGCGAGTATCCAGCCCCTTCGCGGCATGCGGAAGGGTTCGACAAGGCAAGGAGAGCGGACGATGGTTGTGTTTCCCGAGGCGCGCATCGATTATTTCATCGGCGAGGATGTGCCCTATCTTGATTTGACGAGCGAGGTCCTCGGCGTTGCGGACCAGGCGGGCGAGATGGAGTACTACACGCGCGAGGAGTGCGTGCTCGCGGGCACCGATGTGGTGCGGCGCATCGCGCGCAACCTGGGATGCGAGGTCGTTGCCGTGCGATCCGACGGCGACCGCATCGCCGCGGGCGAATCGTTCATGACGCTGCGCGGCCCGGCATCGACGCTGCATCAGGTGTGGAAGGTGGGCCTTAACACCTTCGACCATCTGTCGGCCGTCGCCACCAAGACCCGTCAGATGGTGGACGCCGCCCGTAAGGCGAATCCGCGTTGCGAGATTTTGACGACGCGCAAGAGCATGCCCGGCGCGAAAGACCTGCTCACGGCCGCCGTGCGTGCGGGCGGGGCGTGGCCGCACCGCCTGGGCCTCTCCGAGACGATCCTGGTGTTCGACCACCACATCGCGTTTCTAGGCGGATTCGACGCGTTCGTCGAGCGCCTGCCGGAGATCAAGCGCCGCTGCGTCGAGAAGAAGCTCTTCGTCGAAGCGGGCGAGGAGCAGGCGCGCATCCTCGCGCGTACGGGCGTCGACGGCATCCAGTTCGACAAGGTGCCGGTCGAGCGGCTGGCGTCCCTGGTCGAGGAGCTCCGCGCGATCGACCCGCATCTGACGCTCATCGCCGCGGGCGGGATCAATCCGGGCAACGCCGCCGCCTACGCCGCCACGGGCGTCGACGGCCTGGCGACGACGGCGCCGTTCTCCGCCAAGCCGCTCGACATGAGCGTGCGCATGCGGCCGATGGGGTAGCGGCCGTCGTTCGAACGATCGAGAACCGGCTTCGTTGAACCGCCTCCCGCTTCTCGGGTGCGAGAAACGGGAGGCGTTTTATTTTCGAAGATCTGGGGTTGAGGCGCGGCGGCGACATGCGCCGAACGGCGGCGGAGGTGTTAGCCGAGGGATGCGGCTGTGGGCGACGGCGGATTCGGATGCTTCCTCGCCACCGCGCCGCCGATCCGTCGCACCCAGCCTGTCACGCTTGCCGGAAGGCGAACGTCACGCTGCAGAAGTACGCCGGCCCCTTCAGCGCCTCGTTGAGGAGGCCCTGGGCATCGCCTCCCCTGATGTCGCCGACGTCCCAGGCGAGCGCCGCCGCGGCGCCCGGCTCGATCACCAGCCGCTCTCCGGCGAGATCGCTTCCCCCGCTGAACGAGTGGACGACGGATCCCGCTTCGTCCAGAAGGCGGTAGGAGCCGAAACTCGGCATGTCCGCCGTCGTCGCCGAGTCGAGCGCGACCGCCACCGGCGAGAGGTTGCGGATCGCATATCCGGTGGGCTCCACCACCGACCCGTCCACCATGACCGCGCAGGCGAGCGAGGTGGGGATCTCCACCGCGATGAGCGCCTCCCATTGCGCGGTGATGTCGAGATCCTCCATGACCTGCGAGAAGTCCCTGTCCCAGCCGGTGAACCCCCAGCCGTCCCTCGTCGGATCCTCGGGCGGATCGGCCGCTTCCCCCTGCACGACCTTCTGGGTTTCGAGGACGCCGCCGAAGCCGTCCAGGAACCGCACCGTGAATTCGGGGAGCTTCTCGAACACCGCCTGTATGGTGTGGCCTTCCGTGACCCTCTCGAACGTGTAGCTGCCAAGGGGTCCTTGGCTGACGCCGTCGACGATCACGTCTACGAGGACGTGCCCCGCATCGGAGGCGAACGTGTACGTCTTGTCGTTCTTCCAGCGGATCGGGGTCTCGCCCTCGTCGGAGATCGTCCCTCCCGGCGTCGCGGTCGCGGAGATGATCTGGTCGTCCGCTTTGAACGGCATCAGGAAGTACGTGCCGCACGAGTCGCCCTGCCATTCGAGCTGGAATTCCTCCGTGTTCGCGGTGGTGACGAACCCGCTGTTGTAGGTGTCCTGGTCGATACGGGCGGCGGTGAAGCGCGTCGCGTCTTCCGAGATGTCCAGGAAGTTGCCCTCGGGCACCCATACCGTCTCGCCGAAGCCCTGCAGCAGCGTGATCTGCTCCGGATAGAGCGGCGGATGCTTCACCACGTCGATGTCGACGAACGATACGAGCATGTTGCCCGCCGCCGGCTGCCCGTCCGCGTGCTTGAGCGTCTCGACCTTAACGCTCATGCGCACGCCCGCATCGCCGCCGTCCACCCTGATCGCGTCGAGGCAGAGATACGGACCTCCGTCGTCGATGAGGGCGAGGCTGTCGGCCTCGCAGTTGGGGAGGATGTCGAAGACCGTGATGCTCAGGTCGATCCCCTCGCCGTCGTCGTCGATCCCCGCGTTTTCCCAGAGCAGCGAGAAGGACCCCTCGATGGGCTCGTTCTTGACGGTCGGCTGCGTGTAGGCGATGCAGGTTGCGGGAAGGCCCCAGACGGTCGCCTCGATGCGGGCGAACGCATCCTCGTCGGTGGTGCTGAACGTCGCGTCTTCGAGTTTGAGCGGGTGCTCGATGCTCACCGTGTCGGGAGGGACGTCCTCGAATCCGCCGCGGTGGAGGGTCGTCGCGTGCGCGAGGATCGGCTGGGCGAGCGAGAGCGTGAGGGCGATGCCGAACAGGACGACGGGCAGCGTCGCGCTGAGGGATCCTTCGGCACGCGACTCCTTGCGCGTTCTCATGGCTACGTCCCTCCTCTCGACTTGCTCATGGCGACGATCGCCGCTCCCAGCGAGGCGAGCGCGACGGCGGCGACCGTCGCCGCCGCGGTTCCGTCCCCGGTGTCGGCGAGCGGTTCTTTGCGCTCCTCCATCACCACGGGCTCGCTGTCGCCTTGCTTCACGACGGTGACCTGCGTGCCGGATCGTGGGTCGCCGGATTCTGCGAGCGGTTCGGCATCCGCATCGGATCCCGCTTCCGCATCGTCCGGATCCGCCTCGCCTGCTTCGGTTCCGCCTTGAGCTGCCGATTGGCTGTCGGGATTCTGCTCGGAATCGGTGCTGGGAGGCGTTTGCGACCCGGCGGCAGGATCCTCTTCGTCTTGCGTTGCCTCTTCGGAGGCGTTTTGGGGCGCCTGGCTCGGCAGGTCGGCCTCGGACGGCTCGTCGGACCATGCGGTGTTGGGGAGAAGCGCGGCGAGGGCGATTGCGGCAGCGGCGAGCAGGGCAGGAATCGACGCCGGTTTGATGGCTGCCATCAGGATGCCCTTAGGAGGTCACCGTCTCGGAGGGGGTGCCGGACGGCTCCTGCTCGTCGGCATCATCGGCGGTCCGGGCGTCTCCCGCGGATGGCTGGCTGTCGTCGAGGGGCTGCTCCTCCTGCGTCGCCTGGGGCGCGTCGTTCGTCTCCTCGGGCTCCTCGGCGGCGACTCCGGACGCCGAGCCCGCCGCGACGGTCCAGCTGATCGTGGCGACGGGGACTGGTTTGGTGATGTCGTGCGTCAGGCGGGCGACGTCGCCGCCGGAATTGATGCTGACGGTCTCCTTGCCGCTGCCGGCGTATCCCATATTGAAACTCGCGTCGGAGGAAACGTCGACTTGGTTAATTGCTGAAAGGGCATCAATTTGTTTGATAGGTCCAAACTGGAAGTCTATCGAATTGATCCCGCTTCCAACTTCTGCGCTAGAGACTATGTTCCATCCATCTGCAGGTGTCACGCTTACGTTTGTCACATGAATCCCGAAAACGCTTTTGTTCACGATCTGGCATGCCGAGGGGGTCGGCCCCGTCAGCGTGCCGTCCGCCGCCACGTAGAACGGCAATTCGGTGGGGACGTCGTACTCGATCACCGATGAGGGATCCGCCTCCACGGTGACCTGCGTCGTTCCGGCGTTCGCCCATGCGGATGTCGGCAGGCACATCAGGCTGAGGGCTCCCGCGCATGCGACCGCCCCGATCCTCCATCGAAGGTGGGGCATGCGTTCGATCGGTCTTCTCGTCGTTTTCATTTGTCTTCCTTTCCCGTCGGGGGTGTGTCGATCGTTTCCGGATGCTTCCCGTTCGGAAGCGGCAGGTCATCTCATAGGCAGCCTCCTTTCCGGGGTCGAGCAGGATGGTCTAAGACGTGCCGCTCGCGTATGGCCATCTGCCTCATCGGGGGACCCTAGGCGTTAGATGTGACGCCGTTCGAGGTGATCTGGACCTCGACCGACGAGGGGCTTCCCGACGGCTCGCCGGTTTCGGGATCGAGCCCCTGCACCGTGATGAGCGCCGCGCCGGCAGCGGCTCCTTCCGCCGCGCAGGAGGTGACCTCCTGGCCGGGATCGATGCGGCCGGATTCATGGATCGTCTCGCCGTCCTGCGAGATCGTGAACGACTGGGCAAGGCGGTTGTCCTCGTCGTTGATCACGCGCAGGTTCAGCGTCCCGTCCTCCTGCAAGGTGCAGATGGGGGAGACGGCGACCGTCATCATCGACTCCTTCACTTGGCGGTCGAGCTCAGCTTGGATGCTCATGATGTCCGAGCCTTGGTACGTCGATACGGTCGCGCCCGGATCCCCGGCGCGGGGCAGCAGGCTCCAGATCGCCAGCGCGGCGGCAGCCGCTGCGAGCACCGCGGCGCCTATGAGCGCGACGCGGGCCGTCCTCGTCTTGGCGCCGTTCCCGTTGCTCCGCGTGCGTTTGCGTGCCGATGCCCTCATGGGGTCCTCCTTGCTGCGTCTCTGCCGGAGGAGGGGCGATCGTGCCGGGGCATCGAGTCTCGTCCCTTCACACGGCAAGGCGGACGCACCCCGCGTCCGCCTGTGTGGATAGTGGCGCCGTAGGACGCTGCCGCTCGCCATGCGCTGGGCACCGCGCCGACTGCGTCCCCGGCCGGGTCAATCCTAGGAGGGCGGGCGCGCGGCGGAGCCGCGGGGGAGACGGCTGCAGCGCATGCCGATCTCATGCGGATCCGCTGCGGATGGCGCGCGGATCATGAAGCGATTCGATGAGAGATTGATATTGCGGATTCGGGGCATTGGGCGGGGGAGCGCCTTCCTGTCGCATCGGTTGCACCGCTGCTGGGCAGCTCGAATGTTCTCGAAGGGTATGGCGGCAACCGATCGGCGCCGTGCGCGGAGCCGCTGAACGACCTCGGAATCAGCGGCGGCGATCCGGCAGCAGCGACGATACGGAAGCAGCGGCGACCCGGAAGCGTCGGCGACCCAGTAGCGGCGACCTGGCCGGGGACGTGCGGCGGCCTCCCGTTTACGGCGAGGTAACCGTTCTGCGACCGCCCCGTCCCGCTTGGATATACTTGCCTTCAAGCCGGATTAAGGCGGTCGAACGACGATTGGAGGAACCGATGAAGTGCCCCCTTTGCAATGTCGATCTGGTCATGAGCGAACGCCAGGGAGTCGAGATCGATTACTGCCCGCAGTGCCGCGGGGTGTGGCTCGACCGCGGCGAGCTCGACAAGATCATCGAGCGCTCGGCGGCCGCCGCGCCCGCGTACGAGGAGCGCCGCGACTACGATCGCGAGCGCAAACGCGATTACGACCATGATCGGGATCATGACAAGCGCTACGACGACTACAAGAAGAAGAAAAAGAAGCGTCCCGGAAGCTTCCTCGAAGACCTTTTCGAGTTCGGAGACTGATGATGAGAAGAGCGCCGGCCCTCGGGACCGGCGCTCTTCGTTGGAGAGGTGTTATACAAGCTAAGCGTTGCGTTGCGGAGAGAGGAGAAGCAACGCGATGCTAATGAAGGAGAACAGCACCGTGAACGCGGGAAGCGGGAGTCCGTCTCCGGCGGAAGCCAGGTGGGCGTCTTTATCACTGTGTGACTCGCTGCTGGATTTTTGGCTTTCCTTGTCGTCTGGGTCATCGGGATCTTCCGGATTCACCGGGTTCTCAGGATCATCGGGGTTATCGGGGTCGGCGGGGCCGACCGGCTCGTCGGGATCGACGGGGTCCGGGGCCGCGCCGCCGGCGATGGGCTCGGTCACGTAATAGAGCATGCTGCTCTCGTATGCGGTTTGGGCGTCGTTCGACGCCGACGCCTCGGCCGCCATGCCGTCTTCCGCTTCGACATCATCGGCATTGCCGTCGACCGCCGTCGTCCCGACCGCCGTCGCGGGCGATCCCGCCATGTACGGGTACTCGTCGATGTGCCAGCCGACGGACAGCCAGCCTCCGTCTTCGAGCCACGCGCCGGCGCCGGGGGAGTTGGCGAGCAGATGCGACTTGAGGGCGAGCCCCTCGTCGTCAGCGGCGAGCAGCAGCGTCTCGTTGGCGCAGAAGCCCGAGGTCGTGGGCTCCTCCCTCAACGTCACGGCGACCGCCCCTCCATCGGCGATGCTCACGCGTGCGCTGCCGTTGCTGGAGAGGATCGAGCGGGGCAGGCGGGAATCGAGCTCGTATTCGCCGGTCGGCGTGCCGTCGGGGGCGTAGGTGAGGAGCCAAAGGCCCTGCTCGTAAACGCCTTCGATCGTACGCGCGTTCATGAGCAACGCGATGCCGTCGTCGTTTTCGTCGGCGGCGAAGATGCCCCGGTACTCTCCGCTCTGCACGGTCACGGCGCTGTCGGGAAGCGGGACCGCGGGCGCCGATCCGTCGGAGGCGTCCGCCGGGCCGTTCTCCCCGCTCTCCTCGAGCGCCTCGGCGAGTGCCGCCGTCGATACGATCGCGATCGTGGGAGTTCCCTGCTCGTCGTAGCGGATGAGCGCGACGGCGTCGTCTCCGACGCATGCGTTGTCGCTCACGTCCACCGTGCCCCGCAGCGAGGAGAGCCCGCCTTGCCCGTCGGGGCGCAGGGAGATGACGGTGCAGTCGTTTACGCCGGGATTGTAATGGAGCGCCACGAGCCCCTCGTCGGAGGCGGAGAAGATCGGAAGCCAGGCGGTCTCGAGCGCGCCCTCCGCCGTCACGGCTCCGGTTTTGGCGTCCACGAAGAGGATCCTCGCGGAGGAAACGGACCGGACGAGGACGTACGCGATGCCGCCGTCGGCCAGAGGGATGGCGCGGACGCTCGAATCTGAGCCGGAGGGCATCTCGATATCAGCGTCGACCATCATCGTGCGCAGCGCCGTGCCGTCCTCGGAGACCGTGCCGAGCGCCACGCGCCCGTCCTTGGCGTAGAAGAACGCCCGCGTTCCGTCGGCGAGCTCGACGATGTCCGTCATGCGATGGGGGTCGGTGACCGACGTCGCGTCGGCGTAGGAGCCCGTGCGGGAGATCGCGGCGACGTCGCCCGCGTCGAGCGCGATGCGGATCTCTGGGGAGAGCTCGGCTTCGGTTCCGGTCTGGGCGATGATGAACTGCCCGGCGGGGAAGACGATCTCGCAGGACGATCCCGCCTTGATCTCGTCCGGATCGAAGTAGCAGCTCACCGTGATGGACATGCCGTCGACCTCGACCATGGCCGGATGGGTCTTGCCGTCGACGATGAGCCGCGTGGAGCCGTCCGGCGTCGAGGCGGCGAGATGGGGGGCGACGGTCGCTTCGAACCGAAGCTGCGTCATGTTGAGCACCTGCTGCTCGCCGACGGGCATGATCGCGAAATCGGGCAGGTCGGGCGCGTCCTCGCCGGAATGGGAGATGGTGAGCGTCCCGCCGTCCTCGCCGCAGGCGTCGGCGCGCACGCTGATGCCCGTGTAGCCGAGCGCCTTGCTCTCGTAGAAGTTCGTCGAGGGGTAGGTGTCGGGCGTGATCTCGACCCCCTCGGTGAGCATGCAGCCGAAATGCCCCGACGTCGCGGAGGGGGACTGGAACGGCGTGGAGCTGTGCGGCTCCGCCATGTCGGCGTCGACGAGCTCGATCAGCTGGTCGTTGACGTTGCCGAAGGTGTTGGTCTGGATGAAATCGGCGCCGCCCTGGGTGAGCGATGCCTGGATGCGGTACATCCTGAACCCGGAGGGGATCGGGAGGGTGTCGAGCCCGGAGGTGTAGCTCACGCTCTGGTTGCCGATGTGCCGGTCGTATTGCAGCAGGTAGTACGAGGAGAACGGCCCCTCGTCGGCGTTCGAGACCACGACGATGCCGCCGGTGTCGCCGTCATCGCCGATGAAGGCCCCCAGGTTGATCTGCGTCGAGGAGGAGCCGTCGGCTGCAGGATCGGCCTGCTGGACCGTCTGCCCGCCGCGCGTGACGGTGATCCCGCTGCTGTTGGCCACGACGCGGGTGACGTCGTCGTCCTTGATCCAGCCGAGGAGCCACTTGGAGAACCCGTTGTGGTCGCCGGTGTTGTTGTCCATCATGTCGAAGGTGAGCGAGCCCGTGCGTCCCGAAGAGGGGCCGGCCATCGCGGTGTAGGAGTAGTAGTCGGGCAGGCCTAGCACATGCCCTGTCTCGTGGATGATCGTGCTCGCCGCCTCGGGATTGTCGGAGGGGTTGTGCAGCGTGACGAATTTGCAGGGGCTCACGCCGTCGTAGGAGACGGTCGAGTACATCTTGTCGGCGTTGCTCCACCAGGTGGTGCCCCATTCCGCGTCTCCGCCGGCGAAGTGCAGGTAGATCGCGTCGATGAGGCCGTCGTCGTTGCCGTCGAACCGGGAGAAGTCGACGGTCGGGTCCAGCGCGGCGAGCGCTTCGTGGTACAGCTCCTGGATGTTGTTGGTGTAGTAGGAGCGCGCGTGCTTGGCGCGGTAATCGAACGCCTCGCCCTCGATGGAGAGCTTGCCGTACGAGGAGCGCTGGTAGTAGCCGTTCAGACTCTCGTAGGGGTAGACGCCCGCGGTGCCGTTGCCGTCGACGATCGCCTGCAGGGCCTCGAGCGTGTCGCCCTCAAAGAATTCGCGGGCGGGCTCGTCCCCCTCGGCGGGGAAGGACACGCGCAGCAGCACCACGCGGGCGGTCCCCTCCGTGGGCATGCCGCCCTGCCAGTTGGTGGGCACGGCGTTGGTCGCCACGCTGTCGAGCGCGTTCTGGCGGGCGATCGCCTGCTGGATCAGCGATTCGTCGGGCTGGTCGTGTCCGAGCGCGTCCTGGAACGCCTGGCGCTGCTCGAGGGTTCCGTCGGCTTCGTAGCGGGCGAGGTCCTCGGCGCTGGGCTGGCAGGGGGAGTCCGCCTCGTCGGCGAGCGCCGCGACGGGGCTTGCGGCGGCGAGGAGGGCGAGCGCTGCGAGCAGGGCGGCCAGAAGCAGCGCGGCGCTTCGTGCGGCGATGCTGCGGGGGGAGGGCGTTCGCGAGGTGGGGGCCGTCATCGTCGTGGTCCTTTCGGCGGGGTCGGTTCGCCTTGATGATGACATGATAGCGCCACGGGGCCGACGGGGCTTCGAGAGGATGCGCCCGCGCGCACGGTTCGACCGAAAAACCGAACGACGGGTGGCGTGCCACGCTGGTGGCGTGCCGCACCGCCGCTGTGTCGTGCCGTGTCCGCTGCCGCGCTGCGCCGTCGGAGCGTGTCGCCGCGGGGGGCGCGGGACGCGGCGGGATGGCGGGACGCTCCGCGGCAGCTACAGCTCCAGGAACGCGAGGACCGCCTCGTTGAAGGCGGCGGGATCCTCCTCGGCGACGAAGTGGCTGCCGGGCAGCACGACCATCCTGCCCTGGGGGAGCGCTTCGGCGATGAGGCGGCTGTGCGCATGCTCGATCATGTCGCGGTCGCCGACGACGACGAGCGCGGGCATGCCGAGCGCCGCGAGCTGCGACGGGTCGATGTCGGGCTCGTCGATCATGAGGCGCTGCAGGTCGGCGAGGTGCTTGGCGGCGGGGTCTCGGTCCTCGGATGCGCGGGCGCGCTCGTAGGTGGCGAGGATGTCGCGGCGGACCTCGGGCGTGAGGCCGTCGAAGAACAGGTTGGCGCCGTTGAGGACGAGCCTGCCCGCGCGGTCGGGATGGCGCAGCGCGAACACGAGCGCGATGTTGCCGCCGTCCGAGAAGCCGAGCAGATGCGCACGCGCGATCTCCCGCTCGTCCATGAAGTCGGCGAGGTCGTCGGCGAACTGGCTGATGGTGAACGGCTTTTTCCCGCGCGGGCTCGCGCCGTGGCCGCGCGTGTCGAGCGCGATGGTGCGGAAGCGGAGCGCGAAGGCGTCCAACTGGCCGGAGAAGTAGGAGCAGTCGCCTCCGTTGCCGTGCAGCAGGATGAGGGGCTCGCCCGCGCCCCGCTCCTCGTAGTGCAGCTCGATGTCCATCGTCGGTCCTCCTTCGCGGACGGGTCAGCGCTTCTTCTTGACGAGGGCGACGAAGAAGCCCTCGAACAGGTCCGTCGGGCAGACGACCGCCGCCTCGGGCAGGCGGCAGGGCAGAAGCGGCACGCCTTCGAGCAGGCCTTCCGGCAGCGGTTCGAGCTCGGCTCCCGAGTTGGGGAGCACGCGTTCGAGCACGCCCTCGTTCTCGTCCGCCAGGATCGAGCACGTGGCATAGACGAGGACGCCGCCCGGCGCAAGCACGTCGAGCGCGCGGCGCAGGAGCGCCTGCTGCGTCTTGACGCTGCGGGCGAGCAGCTCGTCTGAGAAGCCGCATTTGCGCGCGCCCGGGCCGGACTGCACCGTGCCCGAGCCGCTGCACGGCGCGTCGAGCAAGATCTTGTCGAAGCGGAAGAACTCGTCGAGCTTGCGGGCGTCGCATTCCATCACGGTGACACGCGCGGCGCCCTGGCGGGCGAGGTTGTAGCGCAGGCGCTCGGCCCGCACATGGTTCTTCTCGCACGCGGTGATGAACGCGCCGCCGCCCGAAAGCGCCGCCATCTGGCAGGTCTTGCCGCCCGGCGCGGCCGCCATGTCAAGGATGTTCTCGCCGGGACACGGGTCGAGCGCGAGCGCGGGCAGCATCGCCGAGAGGCTCTGCAGGTAGAGCTCGCCGGCGCTGTAGGCGGGAAGCTCCCTCACGGCGTCCTCGCGCGCGCCGCGGAGGACGAACGCGTCTGAGAGCGCCGGCGCGGGGGCGGGGTCCCATGCGATGCCGGCGTCGTCGAGCTGGCGCGCGATGGCGGCGCGATCCGCCTTGAGCGCGTTGGCGCGCAGCGTCGTCGGGCGCCGCGTCTCGAATCCGGTGAGGATGCGCGCGGAGACCTCGGCGCCGTACTGGGCTTCGAGCCTGCGGACGAGGGTTTCCGGGATTGCCGTCGGGGTGTCGTTTAGGGTGTCTGCCATAGGGTGTCCTCGGGTGATGCGGGCGAGCGGTTCGCGCGGTCGGGGGCCGGGCTACGCCAGGACCTTGACCACGATCTTGCGGACGCGCTGCGGGCGGCCGCCCTCGGCGGAGGGGATGCAGCGGGGCTTGTGCGCATCCTCGGGCGCCACCACCGCGAGGTCGCCCGGTCTGAGGACGATCTCGCTTTCCGGCGCGCCGGGGGCGGCGGAGAACAGCCCGCCGTCTCCCTCCTCGTCGAATTCCCCCTCTGGCTCGAGCTCCTCGAGTGGCGCGTACCACATCGACTCGACGCCTGCGACCATGAACTGCACGTCGTAATAGCGCCGATGCGCCTCGTAGAGACGTTCTCCGGCGGGCGCCGTCTCGTATTCCTGGACATTGGCGAACACCTCGTCGCCGTCGATGTCGACGCGTCCGACGGGGAGCGCGCGAAGGTCGTCGCGGTTCAGGAAGGCATAGGCTTTGCGGAAGCGCTCGGAGAGGTAATCATGGCGCAGCGCGTTGTCGAGTTGGGCTACCAGCACGGCGGGCCTTTCTTCTTGGGGGCGTTTGGCACGTTTCTGTATTGTAGCGCCGGTGGAGCGGCTATACTGCGGTGCATGGATACTTCGAAATCATCACAGAGCCGAGCGACGGGAGCGCCGGGTGCCGCGGCCGGCATGGGTGCCGCGGGCCTTCCGAAAGCCGCGTCCGACCTCGCCGTCAACATCCCCGATGTCGCCCTCATCATCGAGGGCGGCGGCATGCGCGCCAGCTACACGGCCGGCGCGATGGTCACGCTGCTTCAGCGCGGCTTGAACTTCCCCAAGGCCTACGGCATCTCCGCCGGCTCGAGCCATTCGGTCAACTACCTCTCGCGCGACATCCCGCGCACCAAGGCCTCGTTCGTCGACCTCGTCGACGACCCCGACTTCGGCGGGGTGGGAAGCCTGCTCTCCGGGCGTGGTTACTTCAACGCGGCGCATCTGTACGAGGGGATCGCCGAGGAGCTTCTGGGCACCGACGAGGTGATGGCGCTCGATTGGGAGACGTTTCGGGCCAACCCCGCCGACCTCCACATCGAGGCGATCGACTGGGACACCGGCGAGACGGTGGCCTGGACCAAGGCGGACATGCCGACGCCGCGCGCCATGGGTCTGCGCGTGCGCGCATCGTCGACCATGCCGCTGTTCATGCCGCCGACCGAGATCGATGGGCGCGCCTACATGGACGGCGGGATGGGCACGAGCTGGGGCATCTGTCTGGAGGCGGCGCGCCGCGACGGGTTCGAGCGCTTCTTCATCGTGCGCACGCGTCCGCGCGGCTACCGCAAAAAGCCCCTGGGCGCCGCGGCGGCCGCCGCGGTGAAGCTCGCTTTCCGCAAGCACCCCGTGATTGCCGGGCGCACGATCGCGCGCTGGCAGCCCTACAACGAGCTGTGCGACGAGGTCGAGCGGCTCGAGCGGGCGGGCGCCGCGTACGTGTTCTATCCCGATGCGATGGAGGTCTCCAACAAGGAGACCGACCGCGCCAAGCTCGAGGCGAGCTTCCTGCGCGGGCTGGCGCAGGCGCAGCGCGAGGCGGACGCGTGGGAGGAGTTCCTCCGATGACGGCGGAGCGGCGCGATGCCTCGTTTGCCGGCGACGGCTTCCGCGCGCAGGATGCGACGGCGAGGTCCGCGAGCACGCGGCCCGAGGTCATGGAGCCGTGCGACGCCGCGGCGGCAGGCGTCGGCAACGCCGCCGAGAAGCTCGAGCTGGTCATGGGGGCGGAGGGCCTCTCGCGCCTGGCGTCAGCGCACGTCGCCGTGCTGGGTCTCGGAGGCGTCGGCTCGAACTGCGTCGAGGCGCTCGCGCGCGGCGGCGTGGGCAATCTGTTCCTGGTCGACCGCGACATCGTGCAGGCGAGCAACATCAACCGTCAGGCGATCGCCTTCCGCAGCACGCTCGGGCGGCGCAAGGTCGATGTGATGCGCGCGATGGTCGCCGACATCAATCCGCATGCGGCAGTCGAGACGCGCCACATGCTCGTGCTGCGCGAGAACCTGGGGGAGCTGCTGGACGAGATGCGCGCCTGGGCGGAGGCCGACGGCGGCGCGCTCGACTACGTGGTCGACGCCATCGATACCGTGTCGGCGAAGCTCGCGCTGGCCGAGATCGCCCAGGAGCGCGGCATCACGCTGATCAGCAGCATGGGCGCCGCCAACAAGCTGCATCCCGAGGCGCTGCGCATCGCTGATCTCTACGACACGGTGAACTGCCCGCTGTGCCGCATCATGCGCAAGGAGGGCCGCAAGCGCGGCATCCGCCGCCTGCGCGTGCTGTATTCCGCCGAGGAGCCGGTGCGCGTGCCGACGCGCGAGGGCGCCGCGCGCAGCGAGCGGTCGAACCTGGGCACGGCGTCGTTCATGCCGCCCATCATGGGCCAGATGATCGCCGGCGCCGTCCTCCGCGAGCTCGCCGGCCTGGAGGCGTGACAGGGCGTGACAGGGGACGTTCCTTCTGTCACATTTGGATAATGAATGGCGACAGGGAGGTCGTCGTTCTGCTGCGGCAATCGACTCGCGATGCGGTGCGGACTTGTCCCCCTGGCGTGGCTCGGCGGTTCTTCGGGCGGGGGGGGGTCGAATCGTCGTGGCGCTGTTTCGCGAGCCGCTTGTTTTCATCGAATGCGAGCGGTTTTCCGCAAGATCGCGTTGGCTGTCGATTCGTGGGAGACCACGGCGCGTACGAAGGAGGTCGAAAGCGGATGCGTTTGTTCGACATGCACTGCCATCTGGGGTTTGCCGATAACGCGCGCGAGCTGGCGGCGGCGCTCGCCGAGCGGGGCGGCGGTGCGCTGTCTGCGACGGTGGAGCCGGCCGAGTACGTGCGGATGCGCGAGGCGCTGGCTGGCGAGTCCGCGGTGCGGGTGGGGCTCGGTCTGCATCCGTGGTGGCTCGACGAGGGGCGCTGCGGCGAGGAGGATGCGGCGCGGTGCATCGAGCTTGCCCGTGAGGCGCGCTTCATCGCGGAGGTTGGGCTCGACTTCGGAAAGCGGCGCGAGGCATCGCGCGATATCCAGCTCGATGCGTTTCGACGCGTCTGCGCGGTTGCGGGCGCGGCGGGCGGCAAGGTGCTCTCCCTCCATGCGATGGGCGCGGCGACTGAGGTGCTCGACGTCCTCGAGGAGACCGGCTGCCTGGCGCCTGGCGGGGAGGGGTCGTGCGCTTGCATCCTGCATTGGTATTCGGGTCCGTTCGATCAGCTCCAGCGCGCCGTGCGCCTGGGCTGCTTCTTCTCGATCAACCCCCGCATGCTGCAGACCAGGCGCGGCCGCGAGTGCGCCCGCATCCTGCCCGCGGAGCGCCTGCTGCTCGAAACCGATCTGCCGCCGTCTGCTGGCGGCACGTTCGATCCGGATGAGCTTCTCGGCACGTTGTCCGGCACGCTCGAGGCCCTCGAGACGCTGCGCGGAGAGGCGCTCGGCGACCGCATCGCCGAGAGCAGCGCAAGGCTGCTGGGGGCGTGACAGGGGACGGTCCTTCTGTCACGTTTGAATAATTGACTCTCGGATCCCATCGTCGCGGTTTACGGATGCGGCGGTTTCTCCTGACAACTTGAAAACAGTTTCTTAAGGATGATCAAAGGAAAGCCTCAAAACGCTAGAATTGCCCTTCGCGGAAGCGGTGGTCTTTAAGGCTTCGGTTCGAGGAGGTGTGGCGCGATGCGCGTTGCAAGAAGGGCATGCGAGACGGATGTGTATCACGTGTTCGCCCGCGGAGTCGGACGGCAGCTTATATTCGAAGACGACGAGGATCGGTTTCTGTTTCTTGACTTGATGAGTCGGTTTTCGACGCAGGATGGCGTTTCCTTCATTGCATGGGCGCTCATGGATAACCACTTCCACCTTCTGCTGCGGGCGCCTTTGCCGGCAATTTCGAAATTCATGGCGAGGCTGGAGTCCGCATATGCCACCGCATTCAATGCGCGCCATGACAGAGTGGGCCATCTATTTCAGGGGCGCTTCGGATCGCAGGGAATCGATTCCGACAAGCGCCTCCTTGCGGCAGTGCGCTACATCCACCAGAACCCCTTGAAAGCGGGAATGTCGTCGGGATGTCTCTGTCGGTGGAGCAGCTATGGGGAGTATGTCGGTGCGCCGTATCTATGCGACACGGACATGGTCTGGGGTTTCTTTTCGGATATGGAGGATTTCGAGGCGTTCCACGCAATAGCGGAAACCGATCGGTTCGCAGACGTTGATGACGAGGTCGCGCGCGCAACCCGCCTTAGCGATCGGCGGGCGGAGGAGCGGGCGGCGGAGCTGTTCGGCGTCGAGTGGAGGCTCGATCTTTCCCATATGGGCAAAGAGGATCGCGATGCCCGTTTGCGGGAGCTGAAGAAACTGGGATTGTCGGTGCGTCAGCTCGAACGGCTCACGGGAATCGGGCGCGGCGTCATCCAAAGATGCTAGAAAGCTTCTTTGGTGACAAGCCGCGTGTTTCGAATTATCCAAATGTGACAGAAGGACCGTCCCCTGTCACCCCCTGTCACCAGGTAGCTACCCGATGACGCCGATGAACTCCATGGTCAGACCGCAGAACGGGCACCTGCGTCCGCTCGCCTCGACGTGCGCGCGGTTCTCCTCGCTGATGAACACCGTTCCGCAGTCGCGGCACTCGTAGCGGTAGGTGGAGAAATCCTCCTGGCTGATGCCGCCTGCGACCTCGTCGAGCTGCCCGTCATCCAGGGGGATGGGGTTCGTCTTGTCGGCCATGGCTGCGCCTTTCTCTCATTTTGCGCTTTGCCACCACGATACCCGATCGGCGGAGCCGGCGCTTGCGAGGCGGGAGTGGGACGTCGGCCGTGAAGAACGAAGGTGCCGATCGATCGCGTGCGCGGCACCGGCGCGATCCGTCTAGCATGCCGCTTCTGCTGTTCTGCTGAAAGGTCAGTTTTCGTTCTCGATCACGGTCCGCCTCAGCGCGCTTTCGCTCCTGTCGCCGGGAGGGCCATTCGCGCCTGCGCGCCGCGTTGCCGGTAATGGTACGATTTTCCCGAAAAGGTTTGCCGGCGCCCGGGCGGCGCTTCGGCGGGGGAGGAGCGAATCATGAAGCGGGAAGCGGACGCGGACGTCGTCATCGTGGGGGCGGGGCCCTCGGGCATCTTCACGGCGCTGGGGCTGCTGAAGGAGCGCCCGGATGCGCGCATCGTGCTCGTCGACGCGGGATTGCCGGTCGAGCAGCGGAAATGCCCGAAGGAGCATGCGGGCGAGTGCGTGGGCTGCGATCCGTGCCGCATCACCACGGGGTTCTCCGGCGCGGGCGCGTTCTCCGATGGCAAGCTCTCGCTTTCCGCCGAGGTGGGCGGCGATCTGCCCGAGCTCATCGGCTTTGACGCCGCGCAGGCCGCCATCGGCGATGTGGACGGCATCTATCTCTCCTTCGGCGCCGACGAGCACGTGGAGGGCGCGGGCGTCGACGAGGAGGTCAAGGAGATCCGCCGCCGTGCCATCCAGGCGGGCCTCAAGCTGGTCGACTGCCCGATCCGCCATCTGGGCACCGAATGCGCCCAGCAGATCTACGCGCGCATCGAGGGCCATCTGCGCGACGCAGGCGTCGACCTGCGCTTCCGCACCATCTGCCGCGACATCCTGGTCGAGGGCGGGCGGTGCGCGGGCGTCAGCCTCGAGGCTCCTGACGGCGCCACCGAGACGGTGCGCGCGGGTCGCGTGGTCATCGCGACCGGACGCCGCGGCGCCGACTGGCTTGAGCAGCTGTGCGAGCGCCACGGCATCGCGCACGAGCCGGGCGTGGTGGACATCGGCGTGCGCGTGGAGCTGCGCAACGAGGTGATGGAGCGCGTGAACAACGTGCTCTACGAGAGCAAGCTCATCGGCTACCCCAATCCGTTCCGCGACAAAGTGCGCACGTTCTGCCAGAACCCCGGCGGGTTCGTCAGCCAGGAGAATTACGCCGAAGGGCTCGCGGTGGTCAACGGCCACTCCTACAAGGACCGCAAATCCGACAACACCAACCTCGCCATCCTGTGCTCGCACCGCTTCACCGAGCCGTTCGACCAGCCCATCGCCTATGCGCGCAAGATCGGCGAGCTGGCGAACATGCTGGGCTCGGGGCATCTGCTGGTGCAGCGCTTCGGCGACATCCAGGACGGCAAGCGCACCTGGGCCCACGAGCTCGACCGCTCCAACGTGCGCCCGACGCTGCCCGACGCGGTGGCGGGCGACATCACCAACGCGCTGCCGTACCGCACGATGACCTCGATCATCAACTTCATGCTGGCGGTCGACGAGGCCATCCCCGGGTTCGCGGCGGGCGAGACGCTGCTGTACGCGCCCGAACTCAAGTTCTACAGCAACCGCGTGAAGCTGGGCGAGGGCTTCGAGACGAGCCTTCCCGGCCTGCACTGCCTGGGCGACTCGAGCGGCTGGACGCGCGGCCTCATGATGGCGTCGGTGATGGGCCATCTGATGGGGAGGTGGCTGGCGGAGAACTGATCCGGCGGCGGCGTTGCCACTTGTGCGCCGATGCGAGTGCCCGTATGATGGCGTCATGAGAAGCCGGAGGATTCGTTTTCCGGAAGCGCGCCGGCGCGACGCCGGCGGGAGCAGCCGCGCCGGGCGACCGCGCGGCGGAAAGGTGCGGCCATGATCGACAAGAAAGCCTTCCACAGCCTGAGCTACGGGCTCTACATCATCACGACGGAAGCCGACGGGTTCGCCGCCGGATGCGTGTGCAACACGTTCCAGCAGGTCACGTCCGATCCCATGCAGGTGAGCGTCGCGCTCAACAAGCAGAACGCCACCACCGAGGCGATCCGCTCGGCTGGGCGTTTCGCCGTGTCGGTGCTCGCGCAGGATGCCACGATGGAGCTCATCGGCGCGTTCGGCTTCCACTCCAGCAAGGACACCGACAAGTTCGCGGGCTGCGCGGTCGAGCGCGACGCCGCGGGCATCCCGTACGTCGCCGAGCAGTCCGTGGCGCGCTTCTCCGCCCACGTGGTGAACGAACTCGACCTGGGCACGCACATCCTGTTCATCGCCGAGGTCGACGAGGCGGCCGCGCTCGATGCGGGCGATCCGATGACGTACGCCTACTATCACCTGGTGAAGGGTGGCAAGACCCCGCCGAAGGCGTCGAGCTACCTGGGTGCCGACGATGCCGCTCCCGCGCCCGCCGCCGCTGAGGGTTCCGGCGCCACCCGCACCGCCTGGCGCTGCACCATCTGCGGCCACATCGAGTACGTCGATGAGCTGCCGGACGATTTCGAGTGCCCCATCTGCGGCATGGGCAAGGAGGTCTTCGAGAAGATCGAGGTCCCTGCGTAGGCCGCGACGGCAAAACTTCGCGAATAGAGTGCAGTAGAGCGGCAAATTCGTGGCGCCCTCTTTGTGCGAAGGGCATTACCCCAGGTCAGAGAAGTGCTAATTTGACACGGCGGCGGCGGCGGAGTGTTTTCGCGCGCTATTCGTTCAAGTTTGCCGCGGCATGGGGTCAAAACGCGTCAAAACTTCGCGAATAGCGCGCCGCGGCTACTTTCCCCAGGCGATGAAGGCCCAGCTGATGATGCGGGGGCGCGTGGTTTTCAGCTTCCCTTGCGGAACGCCCTTGCGGTCGGGTTTGCCGGCGTCGGGGTTGGGGATGAGGTTGTCGTCCAGCCATGCGCGCAGGCGCTCGTGCGCCGCGGCGCGCTCGGCCTCCTCCGCCGCGCCCGCCGTCCCGTCGGGCGCGAAGCGCAGCGCGCCGTCGACCATGCGCGTGAAGCTCTCCCAGGCGTCGTCCCACGTCTCGAACGTGTCGTCGCGCGCGCTTTGGATGTAGGAGACCTCGGGGGAGAGCCCCTCGTTCGCCAGGATGTTGAACGCGTAGAGGTAATCGCGGCCCGCACGCCCCACGAGTCCGAGATCGGCCAGCAGCGCGTCGTCGGAGCGCGGGGACGATCCGGTCGACAGCGTGACGCACACGCGCCGGCGCGCGACGTCGGTCAGGCGCAGCAGTGAGTCGCGCATGTCGGCGGTGGCGATCGACCGCGAGGCGAGCGCCACGTCGACGCAGTCGCTTCCGATGCCGTGGGCCGCCCAATCGTCTTCCCAGCTCATCTGCACGAGTCGGACGTATCCGGCGCCTTCCGCCGCGACGTCGCGCGGCGCCTCCCCGGTTCCCTGCGCGATGCCCGCATCGTCCAGCAGCCCGCGCGTCACGCCCAGCATCCCGCCGGAAAAATCGGCGGCGATCACGCGATGCCCCGCGCGCGCGAGCGGCACGGTGAGCGCGCCGGTGCCGCAGCCCATGTCGAACACGGTCTCGCCGGGGCGGATGCCCGCAAGCTCCAGGAAACGGTCGACGTAGGGGTTCGGCGCGTCTTTGGTGCCGAACGTCGCGGAGCGCTTGTCCCAATAGGAGGCGTCGTCCGCCGCCTTGCGCGAGCGTTGCAGCGCTTTCCACTCCTCGTTCCAGTCGTACGTGGTCAGGAGGGGGGAGAACTCTCCGCCCGCTTTCGGGAAGGCGATCGCGTCGGAGCCGTGCAGCGTCGCCTGGACGGCACGGGCTGCGGCGGTCGATGTTAAGTTTTCGCTCATGGTTGAACTCCCTGCGCGCGTTTCCTACGATTGCGTATCATACTAGCGTACCGGAAACCGACGCGAGGTATCATCCTTGCGTGCGAATCATATTTTCAGATGAGGAGCAATCTGCCATGCAAGTCGAGCTGCTGTACCACACCCCCGATCCCGAGCGCGCCATCGCCACGGCCGCGCGCCTGTGCTACGCGCCGGTGGGCGCCTCCGAGCTGATGGAGACCATGCCCGAGGAGCGCGTCAAGAGCGTCCTTGCCACCATCATGGCGTCGGGGCATTTCTCCACGCTCGAGCACGCAAGCTACACGTTCGCCGTCGACGGCGTGTCGCGTGCGCTCACCCACCAGCTGGTGCGCCACCGCCTGGCGAGCTACAACCAGCAAAGCCAGCGCTACGTGAAGTTCAAGAACGGCATCTCGGTGGTCAAGCCCGAGACCGTCGCCGCGAGCCCCGAGACCGAGGCGGTGTTCGACGAGGCCATCGCCGCCTGCGAGGCCGCCTACCAGAAGCTGCTCGACGCGGGCATCCCCGCCGAGGACGCGCGCTACCTGCTGCCCAACGCGTGCGAGAGCAAGATCGTCATCACCATGAACGTCCGCGAGCTGCTGCACTTCTTCAGCCTGCGCTGCTGCAACCGCGCCCAGTGGGAGATCCGCGACCTCGCGCACCGCATGCTCGAGCTCGCCCGTCCCACGGCGCCGTTCATCTTCGCCGACGCCGGCGCGGGATGCGTGCGCGGCGCCTGCCCCGAGGGCAAGATGTGCTGCGGCAACCCGTATCCGCGCGTGACGAGGGACTAGCGTGGCGCAGGAAACCGCCGCCGAACCGACGGCGCGCAAGAGAAGCGAGACCGCCCGCGCGTTCGCCGAGGACGGTCCGCGCAAGACGCATGTCGGCGGCCAGGCGCTCATCGAGGGCGTGATGATGCGCGGCAAGTTCAACTGGGCCGTCGCGGTCCGCGAACCCGACGGCGGCATGTACGTCGAGGATCACGACCTTGCCAGCGGCTGCGCCAAGAACGGCTGGATGCACTGGCCCGTCGTCCGCGGGTGCCGTGCGTTCGTGGAGTCGTTGATGCTGGGGTACAAGGCCCTGGAGATCGCGGCCATGCATGCGTTTGCGGACGAGGGGGATGAGTCGGAAGAGAAGAAGTTCTCCTGGAAGGATGACTTTGGGAATCCGGATGAGATGATCGATGCGCTGGGGGCGCAGCGGACGTTGGAGGTTGTCTGCGAGCCCGAGCCGGAGACGGCGACGGCGAGCGTTCGGGACGTGCCTGCGGAGCCCGTCGGGGAAGAGGGGTCTTCCGACGAGGGGTTCGGGAAGAAGGAGATGGCCGTCTCGATGGTGCTGGGGCTTGTGCTCGGCGTGGTGCTGTTCATCGTGGCGCCGGCGTTCATCACCAACCTGGTGGTGGGCGAATACGACTCCAACCCGGTGCTGTGGAACATCTTCGACGGCATCCTGCGCGTGCTCGTGTTCATCTTCTACATCTGGCTGATCGGCCGGATGGAGGAGATCAAGCGCATGTTCAGCTATCACGGCGCCGAGCATAAGACGATCCACTGCTACGAGCACGGCATGCCGCTCACGCCCGACAACGCTCGCAGCTTCCCGCGCCTGCATGTGCGTTGCGGCACGGCGTTCCTCATCATGGTGATGATCATCGCGATCTTCGTGTACACCGCCATCCCGCTCGACGCGCTCATCGGCGCCTGGGGCGTGCCCGACGGCGCTCCCAAGCTGGCGCTCGTCATCTTCGTGCGCATCCTGTTTTTGCCGGTGATCGCGGGCATCTCCTACGAGATCACGGTCAAATGGGCGGGCAGCCATCCGGAAAACCCGCTGGTCAAGGTGGTTTTGTGGCCGGGTATGCAGATGCAGCGCCTCACCACCAAAGAGCCCGACGACGGCATGCTGGAGTGCGCCATCGCCGCCATGCAGCGCGTGCTCGACCGCGAGGAGGCTGAGGCGGCGCGCTCCGTGACCGCGTAGCGGAGCCGAGGCACATCCGCAGTATCCAGCGTGACAGGGGACGTTCCTTCTGTCACATTTGGATAATGTGACAGAAGGAACGTCCCCTGTCACGCTGCGGAATTCCGTCCGTCCGTGCGGGGCGTGCGGCGGGCTACTGCAGGCGGCTCAGATAGCCGAGATACCCCAGGTACGGCTGGGCGCTTTCGGGAACCGAGAGCGTGAGGTCCTGGCCATAGGCGTTGACGGAGACGTACGACGGGTCGGCGTAGGTGGTGAGCGTGCCGTCGATGCCCGCGGCGGATCCGTCGAAGGTGGTGGCGGCCTGGGCGTCGTCGGGCAGATCGGTCACCTGCCATTTCTGGACGGCCAGGTTGTCGATGCCCTGTTGCACCTCGGCCGTGGAGAGCCCGGTTGCGGCGGAGATCTCGTCGACGCGGGATTCGAGCGCGTCCTGGACGCGGTTCTTCGCGCCGCTGGCGTCGAGCGCGACGTTGACGGCGGCGTTTCTGGCGTCGCTTGCGATATCCCCGATGACGCCGTCGGTGTTCGAGAGCGCGGTGACGCCGATGATGCCTGCGATCATGAGGACGATGAGCCCCACGAACAGCTTGATGATCTTTCCCATGGCACGTCCCTTCGTCAGACGGCGGTCCGCCGTTGCTGCGTTGATGCGGCATGTCTGGTGCGTTTCAGGTGCATGCGTGAAGCGTTCGTCGGATCGGTTCCCGACGGCCCGCCTTGCCTTTAGCCTAACCGAAGCCGCGGCGCTTCACGAAACGTCCGCGAGGCGCACAGATAGTGCGGACGGAAAACCCACGGGAACTCCGTTTCATAAATGCTATTATACAGATGGCAATTACGGGGCGCCTTCGCCGGGCGCTCCTTTCACGGATCGGCGGCGCCTTGCGCGTGCGGAAGGGGAGGAGGCGGCCCGTGCTCGACAAGAACCTGTTCGCGCTGCCCGGCGCCCGCCGCATGCTCGGCGCGCTCTGCCTGCTGACGCTTCTGAAGGCGGCGGTGATCGTGGGCCAGGCGTGGGCGCTCGCCACCGCCGTCGACCTGCTGCGCGCGGGCAGCTCCGTCGCCGACGCCGCGTTCGCGCTCGCCGGCTTCTTCGCCTGCTTCATGTCGCGCCAGGCTGTCGCGTTTTTCCAAGACGGGATGCTCGAGCGCTACGCGGGCGATCGCGTGGCGGAGCTGCGCTCCGGCATGCTGGGGCGCGTGTTCGCCGAAGGCCCGTTGTTCGTCGGTGCGCTGGGCACGGGCAACGCCGTCACGCTGGCCCTGGAGGGTGCCGAGCAGGTCGAGAACTACCTGCGGCTCGTGCTTCCCAAGATCGCCGGCGTCGTGATCGTGCCGCTCGTCCTGCTCGCGTTCGCGTTCCCCTTCGACTGGGTGTCGGGGCTGATCATGCTGATCGTGTTCCCGTTCATCATCTTCTACATGGTGCTGCTGGGCAAGACCGCCAAGGCGGAGGCCGACAAGCAGCACGACGAGTTCAACCGGCTGGCGAACCACTTCGTCGACACGCTTCGCGGCATCGACACGCTCAAGCTGTTCGGGCGCGGCGCGGCTCAGGGCGAAAGCGTGTTCGCGGCGAGCGAGCGGCTGCGCACCGCGACGATGAAGACGCTGCGCACGGCGATCCTTTCCGGGGCGGTGCTTGATCTGTTCGCGACGTTCTCGGTGGCGGCGGTGGCGATCATGCTCGGATTCCGCCTTGTTGACGGATCGATCGCGTTCTTCCCGGCGCTGCTGATGCTCGTCCTCGTGCCCGAGTACTTTAAGCCGATCCGCGAGTACGCGTCGGACTACCACGCGTCGCTGGACGGGAAGACGGCGCTTGCGGCTCTGCTGAGGGTTGCGGATGCGCCGGCCTTGCGGTCGGCGGGGCAGAGCGGCGAGCCGTCCGAGGGCTCCGCGACGCGACGCTCCGCTGCTCAGCCTCCGGCTTCGTGCGCTTCGCTGCTGCAATCAGATGAATATATAGATGGTGTGCAGACGGTCTCTGCGCCCTCGGACGGCTCGCCGCTCGGCACAAACATGAACCCGGAAAAGAGGCAGTCGGTCGCTCCGCTCGTTCCGCCGGCTTGCCAGCCGGCGGAACCTGCCGACGCTGCGGTCTTCTCCGGCACCGCGCCTCGCGGCGATGACGAAGGCTCACGTACCGAAGTACGCTTCGCCTCCGCCATCCCCGCGATTCGCGGCACCGGAGAAGCCCTCGCTGACGTTACGAACGACATGGACGTCGATAGCCTTCCTGTCTGGTCTCGCGCTTCCGTGCTCGAGGCGCGCGATGTGGCGTTCGACTATGCTGACCATCGGGCGCTTTCCGGGGTTTCGTTCTCGGTGCGGGGGTTCTCCAAGGTCGCGATCGTCGGGATGAGCGGGTCGGGGAAGAGCACGTTGGCGAACCTGCTTGGCGGGTTCGCGGAGCCTTCGGAAGGCGGATTCCTCTCTTCTTGGGAGGGGGAGGAGCCCCGCACGTTCGAACTCGCGTCGGATGCGTGGCGGCGGCAGGTCGTCTACATTCCGCAGGATCCGTACATCTTCCATGCGACGCTGCGCGAGAACATCGCGTTCTACCGGCCGGACGCCGATGACGCGGCGATCGAGGGCGCGGTGGAGGCGATGGGGCTCGGGGATCTGGTGCGGCAGCTGCCGCAGGGGCTCGACACGCCGATCGGCGAAGGCGCCCGGGCGCTGTCCGGCGGGCAGGCGCAGCGTATCGCCTTGGCGCGCGCGTTCCTCGATCCGCGGCGCCGCATCCTGATCTTCGACGAGCCGACGGCGCATCTCGACATCGAGACGGAGCTCGAGCTCAAAGAGCGGATGCTGCCGCTCATGGAGGGGCGGCTCGTGTTCTTCGCGACCCATCGCCTCCATTGGATTCACGACATGGACGCCGTCATGGTGGTGGACGGGGGGCGTCTGGCGGAGTTCGGCGCGCCGGAGGAGCTCCTCTCACGCGGAGGCGCGCTGGCGCGTCTCGCCGAGCATATGCTGGGAGGTGCGCGATGAGCTTACGACCTGGCGGATCCCCTTCGGTCGCGACCGCCTCGCGCGGACGCGCGCGCGGGACGTCCTCGCGCCGTGAGCCGTTGCTGCGCCGCGACACGTGGATCAAGCCGTTCTTCAGGCAGTACCGCCGCGCGCTCCTGCTCGCTTTGGCGCTCGGCGTCGCGACGTTCGTCTTCGCGGCGGCGCTCATGTTCACCTCCGGGTATCTGATCAGCGGCGCGCCGCTCGTGGTCTCGGTCCTCGTTCTCAACGTGCCGTTGGGGCTGGTGCGCCTGTTCGGCGTCGGCAAGCCGATCCTCAACTACTTCGAACGGCTGGCGAGCCATGATTGGGTTCTGCGCATGACGAGCTCGCTGCGCTTGCGCCTGTACCGCTCCGCCGAGCGCGAGGCGATGGCGTTCCGCTCGAAGCGCTCCACCGGCGACGTCCTCGGGCTGCTCGCCCAGGATGTGGGGCATATCCAGAACCTGTATCTGAGGACGCTGTTCCCGCTGGCAGTGGGCGGCATCCTCTACCTGGCGCTCGTGGCGTGCACCGGCGTGCTGTCGCTTTGGCTGGGGGTCGCGATGCTGATCCTGACGGGCCTCGCCGCGATCGCCGCGCCCCTGATCTCCGTGCTGGCGAACGCGGCGCGCGAGGCGCGGCGCACACAGCAGCGGGCGCGGCTGTACGACCAGCTCTCCGACAACGTGCTGGGCGTGGCGGATTGGGTGTTCGCCGGGCGCGGCGAGGACTACCTCGCGGCGCATGAGGAATCCGAGCGCCTGCTGCGCGCCGAGCAGCATCGCATCGAGCGGTTCAACCGCGTGCGCGATCTGGCGCTGCAGCTTGTGTTCGGCGCGATCGTCGTCGTGCTGCTGGCTTGGGCGGGAACCCGCTTCGGCGGCCTTCCCGACGGCGGCGCCAACTGGGTCGCGGCCTTCGCCTTGGGCTTCTTCCCGCTCATCGAGGTGTTCGCGCCCCTGTCGCCGGCGGCGCAGGAGGCGGGCGCCTACCGCGATTCGATCGAGCGCCTCAACGACCTGCCCGATCCCGATGAGGGTCCTGCCGCCCCGCGCCGGGAGCCGGTCGCTCCGCTCGATGTCCGCGTGGAGGGGGCGCGCTTCCGCTACAACGGAGCTTCCGCCGACACGTTGCGCGGGCTCGACCTGGCCATCCCGTTCGGCCAGAAGGTCGCCGTCCTCGGGCGCAGCGGCGCGGGCAAATCCACCCTTGCGGGGCTCATCCGCGGCGATCTGGTGCCGCAGGAGGGTGTGGCGACGCTCGGCGGCGTCCCGTGCTCCGAGCTCGGCGACGGCATGGCGCGCTACCTCGGGGTCATCCAGCAGCGCACCTATCTGTTCAACACGACGCTTCTCGAGAACCTGCGCATCGGCAGGCCCGATGCGACCGAGGACGAGGTTCGCGAGGCGCTCGTCCGCGTGGGCCTGGGCGATCTGCTCGATCGCCTGCCGCAGGGGCTGGGCACCTTGGTCGACGAGGCGGGGATGCGCTTCTCGGGAGGCGAGCGCCATCGCATCGCGCTCGCGCGCGTGCTCTTGCAGGGCGCGCCGATCGTGCTGCTGGACGAACCGTTCGCCGCGCTCGATCCGATCACCGAGCGCGGGCTGCTCGACACGTTGCTCGACGTGTTCGCCGACCGCACGCTCATCCTCGTCACGCACCATCTCCAAGGCGTCTCGCGCATGGACCGCGTGGTGTTCGTCTCCGACGGCGCCGTGTCGCTTGACGGAGCGCCCGCCGACCTCGAGCGCGACAGCGAGCACTACCGCCGCCTGCTCGCGCTCGACCGCGGCACGCCGCGCACCACGTGAGCGCAACGCGCATGGCGTGAGCGCAGCGAGCACCGTGTGAGCGCAACGTTCATGGCGTGAATGCACCGCGCACCGCGTGAGCGCAGCGCGCACCGCGTGAGCGCAGCGCGCACCGCGTGGCGCGCGTCTCTCAACCAGGCTTTCGGGACTCGATGCCGATTATTTGGCAGAATGCGACAGACTCACCGCAAAGCGTTGGAATGCTGCAACAAGCGAATAGCAAACAAGCAGGTAAAAACGATTCTCGATTTAGATAATATCTACTTGGCAGCAGGATACCTCGCTGAATCCGCATCCGATGTCGCATTCTCCTCAAAACATGGCATTCGCCGCGAAAAGCCCGGCAGCGCGATTTCGAGAGAGGGAGAAGGAGAC
>ERZ1034920.540-NODE-540-length-29374-cov-7.184113_pt1 | contig 29374 bp, 23 predicted proteins | sample MGYA00520688_ERZ1034920 | MGnify/ENA primary metagenome ERZ1034920 (study PRJEB33766, sample SAMN09781785) | gut metagenome | biome: gut microbiome | host: Homo sapiens | place: Madagascar | study: EMG produced TPA metagenomics assembly of the PRJNA485056 data set...
TTGATGATCGCCATGGGAAAAGCATAGCATTTGTATTTTCTAGATTCCGCCACACGACCTTCAAGGTGCTTCGGCACATCAATTTTCAGCTCGGGCATTATTTCACGAAGAAGAGGCTCAAACATATCTGCAAATTCATAGATTTTCCTTATCCGCAGCTTGTCCAGCTCGGCATATTTCTGCCTTGAAATTACAGGGATATCAAGCTTAGGCGTATCATTTTTCATGCGTAGTACCCGACATTCAACAAGGTGTGGAATACGACTTAAATACATAGGGTCAATGCCTGTATAGTTGAACGGTATGCCCTTGTAAATGACATACAGCATTTTCATAAATATTTCATCGTCCAGCATTTTTTCACCGTGCTGATATTTGTTAAGGTCAGGCTGTGCGTCATAGATATGCAGGTCAACGGACTTAGAGCTGAAAAAGTTTTCTTCGTATGAACATCTTTCTCCGCCATAACAATATTTTGAAAATCTGTAATTTTCAAAATCAAAGTCAAGTGGATATTGGTTTCCGAATGCTATCCATTTTCCACCGTCCGGACGAAGAGGAAATACCTCCTTTGACGGTACTATACGCTGTACCGCCTGATAGGTTCCGGTTGAGAACAGATGCAGAACGAAAAAGTATTCCAGCTTGCGCTGCTCGCTTTCCGCAAGATATAAATTCTTCGTCATCTCCTTGATCTCCGCAATAAATCTACTTATCAGGTTCCATATTACATTATAATGTCTTTTTGAAAATTCAATCTGAACATCAAGACCTTTTAAAGCCTGTTCGGGAGTGATTATCATAAAATCCGTAAAGACCTTATCTCCCTTTCTTTGCATAAGCTCGGAGCTTACAAGGCCATTGACAGCATTTTCTATATACGCCGTAGGGATACCGAGAGCAAGGGCGATCTCAACGCAAGTAACAGGCTTTTGATAGGCAGCGATAAGGATATTTTGCTTTAATATATCATCCCCAACTAATGAGCATGGCTCACCATTAAGCCCCATACAGCCGTTGCAGGTGATCTCAAGCCGTTCGGGCTGATAGCTTTGCTTTTCGTAGCGTTCCATAGAATCAAGTCCTTTCCTCATCTGCTCTCTGCCTGTGGACAGCCTTGACAGCACTGTGCCTTTGGGAATGCCAAGCTTATTCGCAATGCTCTGTACCTTTTCGCCGTTAAGGTAGTGTCGGACGATCACCTCACGGTACTTTTCCGACAGAAATGCAACTTCACGGCGAATTTCCTCGGCACTCGGCACATCTTCATGCTCCTCTTCAGGCTCGGGAATGTCTTCGGAAACAAGGTTTATACTTATTGTCGGCAGCTTGTATTTTCTCCGCAGCATATCATAATACTTATGGTTCAGCACCGACGATAACCACTTTTTCATATCATTTATTTCATGTGGAAATTTCAGTGCCGCAAGCAGCACTTCACTTGTCAGGTCCTCTGCGTCCTCAAAGTTTCCACATTTTTTCAGTGCGGCAGAAAACAGATAATTCATAATGTTTTCAATGTCGTTTATGTGCATAGTACACCTCTTTTGAAAGCTTTCACTTATAAGTCGCAGAATTTGAATTTGATTCGGTAATTCTATGATAATATTTTTTGGGGGAGTATGTCAATAAAAGTCCTTAAAGGGCTTTTGCAAACCACCCGTTCAACAGGAGGTTTTGATTGTATATTAAAACTCGGGGGGCTATACAATAAAAAGCCGTTTGCAATATGCAAACGGCTTTACTCTTTGGAGCTTGTGACGGGACTCGAACCTGCGACCTGCTCATTACGAATGAGCTGCACTACCAACTGTGCTACACAAGCATATCCAAAAGATATAACACATTATACCGCATTTTGAAAGCGATGTCAAGAGAAAATCCGATAATTTATGAAAAAGCGGACAGTATGGCAGCTGTCCGCTTCGGAGTTCCTTTTATACAATGTAATACTAAGAACCAATTAAAAACTATACAAAAAATCGAGCATAATCTTGCGTATATGGATTATGCGATGATTTTTTGTCTATAGTTTTATTGGTGATTAGTATAATATCAGTTTCTTCTTTCCCTGAGCTTCAGAGTGCCTGCCTTTACTGCACGGCAGTAGTCCATAACATCGTTGAACTTTTCGGGAGACTCAACTCCGCCGCCGAACCATCTGGTCGTGGTGCTGTGAGCGTCCGAGCCTGCGGTCACGGGGAGATCGTACCACTTGGCATACTCCGCCGCACGATGATTGAAGTCGCTGTCCTTGGGGTGGGAGGCGTTGATTATCTCCACCGCATCGGTGAAATGGGGACAGTGGGTGGTGCAGTGAATGTAATCGCAGTCCCTGAACGGGTGAGCCTGAACCACGAAAGCTCCGCAGGAGCGGGCGAATTCAAGGAAGCGCCACAGCTCCATATCCAGTATGCCCTCGTTCTTTTTCAGCCACTGCTTGTCAAGACCGTATATAAGATAGTCGGAGCCGCCGTCGCCGAACTCTATGCCGAAAAATACGTCCAGACCTATTTCCTCGCCCCTTGCCTTGGCGTGCTCGTAGCCCTTGCAGTAAAGCTCCACACGTTCTTCCCACGGCAGGTCACGGGGAACGGAGCTGTTTCCGTTGAAAAAATGGTCGGTGATAATTATTCCCGTATAGCCCTCCGCCTTATACTTGTCAGCCATCTGAACGGCGGAGCATTCGGCGCAGCCGCTTGCTTCGGAGGTGTGCATATGTGTTTCGTAGATATACATTATAACCGTTCCTTTCAGTTTTCCTCAGGGTGCAGTTTTTTGTGTTCCTTTTCAAGCTCGTCCATAAGCTCGGTAAGGGTCATCTTCTGGTTGCATGCGGTGACAGCTGCTTTCAGCGGGATATTTCCCAGCCCCGATGCACGCATGGAATCAAGCACTTTGTTGAGCTGCTTGCCGTCTATGCAGGAGAATATGACGCATCTGCCCTCACGCTCCAGCTTTTCGCCGCATGATGAAAAGCCCGAAAAGCCTGCAAGATAGCCCACCTTTTCGCAGGCGCAGTCATGGGGAAGTTCGTTTATTCCTATTTTCAGCGGCTGTGCGCAGGAGCGGAACTTGTCTGCATCCTCCGAGCCGAAGCCGTAAAGAAGTATCTGAGCCTTGGGTGCGTTCATTATCCTTGATCTCATAAGCCTTTCCTTTCATGCTCAACAGATTTTGTAACCGAAATGTAATATTCTGTATCTCCTTTGTTACTGTATTATAGCACATTTTTTATTGACTTTACAGCGGATAAATGTTAAAATTTAAATACAAAGCGGAATGAACCTCAATGTCCGTAATACGGCGTGATTCAGGGAATCACAGTGTGTGGCGGAGGCAGGATCGTCCGCTAAAAAAACATATTTAAGGAGGAATATCTATGTCATCTGCTAAGAAGCTCAGATCAGCTGTCGCTCTTCTTCTGACACTGGTACTGACACTTACAATGTTCACCTTCCCCGCAAGCGTGTCCGCTCTGGGACTGAGCAAGACAAGCATAACGCTTACCAAGGGCTATGCGACCACCCTTACAGTTACTGGTGCAAACGGCGCATCTGTTTCATGGTCGTCCTCCGATAAGACTGTTGCAAGCGTATCAAGCGCAGGCAAGGTAATCGGAAAGAGCGCAGGCACCGCAACCATTTACGCTAATGTAAACGGAACAAAGCTTTCATGCAGCGTAAAGGTAGTAGGCGGAAAGCTTGCTGTAAGCTCCAAGAACGTCACCCTGGACGAAGGCGAGTCCAAGTACATCACAGTAAGAGCCAAGGGTTCTCACGGCCTTAAGGTAGTTGCAGGCGATAAGAGCATCGTCGGCACAAGCTGGGTAAAGCCCTGGAAGAAAGACGATATCCGTCTCAAGCTCACAGGCAAGGCTTCCGGTTCCACAACCGTAAAGATCTATCTTACAAAGTATCCCGAGGTTTACACCACCATCAACGTTACAGTAGGCGACGGCAATGCTGTTCTTCTCACAAGCCAGTCTTCCGTTTCCACCAAGATCGATACCACAGCTTCTCTCGTTATCTACAGCGACAAGGACAATTCCGTTAACTACACTCTGTCCGACAACACCGTTGCAAGCGTGACCGAGGGCAAGTGGAAGGATCACTACTGCACACTTACCATCAAGGGCCTCAAGTCAGGCACAACCACCCTTACACTTACCCGCAAGGATAAGACTTCCGTAAAGAAGACTGTTACTATCACAGTTTCAGGCTCAGGCTACTACACCATTTCCACCACACAGCCTGCAAAGCTTGCTTCCACCGATACTATCTACAAGTGGACAGACCCCAACACCAAGGTAACAAAGTATATGCTCCTTCCCTACGGCTATGACGCAGCTAAGGTAAATACACTTGTTGCTCAGGACAGCGGCGTTTACTCCTACTATGTAGTATATGACGCATCTCCCAAGCAGAAGGCATACGGCGATACCGTCAAGTCCTTCAACACAACAGTTAACAGCGCTACTGCCGTAAGATACGTTCTCGTTCCCCAGAACTACGACGTTCCCTCTTACAACACCGCAGTTGCAAACTACACCAAGAAGTTTGAGTACTGGACAATCTACAACACCAGCCCCGAGAACTACAAGCTCCTTTACACCGATATCGTAAAGAGCTGGACAAGAAATCTCAACGGCGTTCAGACTACCAGATACGTACTTCTCCCCATGAACTACAGCGAAGTAAGACTTAACGAGCTTATCGCTTCCGACTCCGGTTCTTCCGCTGACGGTTACTACACTGTAAGCACAACTCAGCCTGCATTCAAGGTTTCCACTGACCAGGTCATCACATTCCAGGCAATGGTAAACAACAACTACGTAACACTCTTTATCCTCGTTCCCCAGAACTACGATGAAGCAAGAGTAAACGACGCTATCGCAACCTATACAGGCAAGTTTGAGTACTGGAAGGTTTACACCATCGCTCCCACAAAGCAGCTTGCATATGATGTTATCCAGACATGGACAAAGGTAGTTGATTCTCAGACCACCACCAGATATATGCTCCTGCCCACAGGCTATGATGAGGCTCTCTTCCAGCAGTACAAGAGCCAGGATCTTTCCACCTCTTCTTCCGCATACTACACCGTTTCCACTGCATACCCCACACTTCTCGCTTCCACCGACCAGGTATGGATGTGGTACAACAAGAAGCAGAACGTTACCAAGTATATGCTTCTCCCCGCAAACTTCGATGTTCTCAAGAGAAATGAGATCATCTACAAGGATACAGGCGTATTTGATTACTACACCATTTACTCCACCGTACCCACCAAGCAGCTCGATACCGATCAGGTCCTCGTTGCAAGCTACAATGGCGGAACAGTTTATATGCTGGTTCCCCAGAACTACGATCAGGACAAGGTAAACAAGGGTCTTGCAGGTCTTTACGTTTCATAATGTATCGTTCATTATGAACTGACCAAATAATAACAGGCGCACAGTCTGAGGGCTTAGTTCCACGGACTGTGCGCTTTTTTTGCTGCTGGGCTGTTTTTCGCCCACAAAATGTGGTATAATATAATTATATGAAAGGGGGTAAGAGCTACGGACAGGACTTATATCGCAATAGACCTAAAATCATTCTATGCCAGCGTGGAATGTATCGAGCGCAGTCTCAACGCTCTTACCACAAACCTTGTTGTTGCCGATGAGAGCCGCACCGAAAAGACTATCTGCCTTGCAGTATCGCCCACTATGAAAGCCTACGGTCTCCCCGGGCGTGCAAGGCTTTTTGAGGTAATACAGAAGATAAACGAGGTCAACCGCAAAAGGCAGCACAGCGCACCACAGTATAAATTCACAGGCAGCTCATACGACAGCACCGAGCTTGCGGCGCACCCTGAGCTGTCGGTGGATTATATCATCGCTCCGCCCAGAATGGCGCATTATATGAAGTACAGCACAAGGATATATAAGATATATCTGAAATACATCGCCCCCGAGGACATACACGTTTACTCCATTGACGAGGTTTTCATGGACGTGACCGATTATCTGGCGACTTACCATATGACCCCCAGAGAGCTTGCCATGAAGATGATACAGGATGTTCTTGACGAAACGGGCATCACAGCCACCGCTGGCATAGGCACAAACCTGTATCTTTGCAAGATAGCCATGGATATTGTGGCAAAGCATATCCCTGCCGATGAAAACGGCGTCAGAATTGCGGAGCTTGACGAGGAAAGCTACCGCCGTATGCTGTGGGATCACCGCCCACTGACGGATTTCTGGAGGGTGGGGCCTGGGTATGCCAAAAAGCTTGAAGCAAACTACATCATGACCATGGGGGATATTGCCCGATGTTCTATCAAAAACGAGGACTTCCTCTACAGGCTTTTCGGAGTGAATGCGGAGCTGCTCATCGACCACGCATGGGGATATGAACCTTGCACTATTGACGAGATAAAGGCGTATCGCCCTGCCGTCAACAGCATTTGCTCGGGGCAGGTGCTCCAGTGCGCCACGGATTTCAGGACCACACGCATTATCATCAGGGAAATGGCGGATATGCTTGCCCTTGACCTGCTGGAAAAGGGGCTTGTTACCGATCAGCTGGTGCTTACCGTGGGCTATGACAAGGAAAATCTCTCCGACCCCGAGCGCCGAAAGCATTACAAGGGCGAAGTGACTGTTGACCGATACGGCAGGAAAACGCCCAAGCACGCCCACGGCACTATAAATCTGAACAGGCACACATCTTCCGCAAAGCTTCTGATAAATGCCGCAACGGAGCTTTTTGAGCGGATATCCGATGAAGCTCTGCTGTCAAGGCGGCTGAACATTACCGCAAATCATGTTATCCATGAGGGCGATGTTTCCGAGGAAAATGAGCCTGTTCAGCTGGACTTTTTCTCTGATTTTTCCGCCGATGAGGCAAAGCGTGAAGCGGAGGAAAGATCCCTTGAACGTGAAAAAAGCAGGCAGAAAGCCATACTTTCCATAAAAAGCAGATACGGCAAGAACGCCATTGTCAAGGGCATGAACCTGCAGGAGGGTGCTACCGCCATGGAGCGCAACAGGCAGATAGGCGGACATAAGGCATAAAATTTCCTTCTCCGAATATACTTATATGATCATACTCGGAGAAAGGAAGATATTATGGGACTGACCTTTTCAAGCACAGGCAAAAGCCTTGCTTCGGATAATGATAACAGCTGCGGCGGGCTGAATATTGCTCTGGCAGGAAACCCCAATGTGGGCAAATCAACGGTTTTCAACGCCCTTACGGGAATGAACCAGCACACGGGAAACTGGACGGGCAAGACCGTTTCCACAGCCCGTGGAAAGTGCCTGCGTGGGGGAGTTGATATGACCCTCACCGACCTGCCGGGAACATATTCCCTTATGGCCCACTCGGCGGAGGAGCAGGTGGCAAGGGATTATATCTGCTTCGGCGGCACTGACGGCGTTATTGTGGTCTGCGACGCATCATGCCTTGAACGTAACCTTAATCTTGTGCTTCAGGTCATTGAGATAACGCCCCATGTTATCGTGTGCGTGAACCTGCTGGACGAGGCGGCTAAAAAGAAGATAACCGTTGATACGAAAAAGCTTGAAGAGCTGCTGGGCGTGCCTGTCTGCGGCGTTATTGCCCGAAACGACAGCGGACTTGATGAAATGCTCATGCGCACGGAGGATATGCTGTCGGCGGAGGAAAAAAGTCCCCTTGTTTATTACGGCGAGGCGGCTGAAAGGGCGATAGAAATTATGAGCAGCGCCCTTGCGGAGCTGCTTGGCGGAAAAATATCCCTGCGATTTGCGGCTCTGCGTATCCTTGAGCGGTGCGACGACCTTATAACCGCCATTGACAGTATGTGCTGCGGCGAGCTGAAAAGATCTCTCGGCGACAGCGATACCGACATCGGAAAGGCTTATGCGGAAGCTGTCAGGATACTGGAAGATGACGGCATAGACACCGCTGCCCTCCGTGATATGTCCGTCACGAGGATAGTCCTTACCGCCGAACAGATAGCAGAGCAGGCGGTCACAAGGGAAATCCCCGATTACTACGAGCGTGACAGGCGGATAGACGCAGTGCTCACCCACAGGATATGGGGTCTGCCCGTAATGCTGCTTATGCTCATGGTCATATTCTACATAACCATTGCAGGGGCAAATTATCCCTCGCAATGGCTGTCGGAGGCTTTCGGCTCGCTGGGAGAGGTGCTCAGAAACGGACTGATATCATTGTCAGCGCCAAAATGGCTTGAAAGCGTGCTTATTGACGGCATATACTGCGTGCTTACATGGGTAACTTCCGTAATGCTGCCGCCGATGGCGATATTTTTCCCCATGTTCACTCTGCTGGAAGACGTGGGCTATCTGCCCCGTGCGGCGTTTAATCTGGATAAGTATTTCAGCCGCTCCAAGGCGTGCGGAAAGCAGGCGCTTACAATGGCAATGGGACTTGGCTGCAACGCCGCAGGCATCACAGGGTGCAGGATAATTGACTCGCCCAGAGAACGGCTCATAGCAGTGCTCACCAACAACTTTATGCCCTGCAACGGCAGATTTCCCGCACTTATCACGCTGATAGCGGTGTTTTTCGCCGCAGGCGCATCGGGAGCAGTCAGCGCCGCAATGCTTACTGGAATGATAGTCCTGGGCGCAGCGCTCACATTTTTGTGGTCACATATCCTGTCGGGAACGGTGCTTAAAGGAATGCCAGCCTCCTTTGCGCTGGAGCTTCCGCCATACCGCCGCCCGCAGATAGGAAAGGTGCTGGTGCGCTCGCTGCTTGACCGCACAGTTTTTGTGCTGGGCAGAGCCGTAACAGTCGCCGCTCCTGCGGGGCTGGTCATATGGCTTATGGCAAACGTCCACGCAGGGGACAGCACTCTCCTTGCCATATGCGCCGATTTCCTTGACCCTGTGGGGCGGTTCTTAGGAATGGACGGCGCAATAATACTGGCGTTTATCCTGGGCTTCCCCGCAAATGAGATAGTCATACCCATCATGCTCATGATATACATGGGTCAGAGCACGCTTGCCGAGGCAGGGGATACGGCAATGCTGGCGGGTATTCTGGGTCGGAACGGCTGGACATGGGTAACAGCGCTGTGCGTAATGGTGTTCATGCTCTGCCATTTCCCTTGCTCCACCTCCTGCCTTACCATAAAAAAGGAAACAGGCTCATGGAAATGGACACTGGCAGCAATGGCGATACCCACGGTAACGGGACTGGCGATATGTGCGGTCATTTCGTGGTCTGCAAGGATATTTGGGATAATATAATGTAAAACGGCTTGCAATCCATCGACTGCAAGCCGTTCTTTTATCCTATATATCCAAGGAATTTCATAAGGAATATCCAGAATGTAAGTGTTACCGATGACAACAGCGTGGTAGCGGCAATAACACTTGACGTAAGCACGCCGTCGTTCTTCATGTTCTTCGCCATAATGTAGCAGGAGGGGGTGGTGGGAGAACCCAGCATTACAACCAGTGCCAGCATCGCTTCTCCGCTGAATCCTGCCTTTACTGCGGCAAATATGAACACCGCAGGGATTACGATAAGCTTTATCAGGCAGCAGACTATTGTGGGCTTTATCTTTGCGATAGCCTTTTTGCCCTCAAAGGAAGCGCCTATAACAATAAGCGAAAGGGGCGTTGCCATTACCGAAAGATTGCTGAGCGTTTTTGAGAACATAACGGGCATATAGTCGTATATCCTTATCAGCGAGCCTATGCAGCCTGCGATTATTCCCAGGATTATCGGGTTTGTGATAATGCCTATTGCTGCTTTTTTCAGTTTGGATTTTTTATCGGTGTCAAGCTGAGCGTCCTCTGCCTCGAATGTGAGGACTGTAACGGCGTAGATGTTGTACAGCGGCACGCAGCCTATGATTATCATCGGCATAAGTCCTGTGCTGTTGTAGATGTTTTTCATAAATGCAAAGCCCATTACCGCAACGGAGCTTCTGTAGGCCGCCTGAACGAATGCGCCGATAATGCTCTTGTCCTTGATGAAAAGCCTTGCGCCTATCCATATTGCGGCGAACATCACCGTTGTAATGACTGCGCTGAAAAGCACCAGCTTGCCGTCAAAGGAATCGGCAATATTTGTCTGGGAAAGGTCAGCAAATATCATTACGGGCAGGCAGACCTTAAAAATGAACTTGTTTGCGGCGGATATGAACCCCTCGTTGAACATTCCCGTTCTGTTGAGCACATAGCCTATGACTATGACCAGAAATACGGGAACTGTTGCGTTAAGACTGTATATCAAGCTTTCCGTAAATATCACCTCAATCCATAGTAAAACCGTTGTACAGACGGCTGTAGATGCCGCCCTGTGCCATAAGCTCATCGTGAGTGCCCTGCTCGGCGATGCCGTTTTCGGTGAGCACGAATATCACGTCCGCATTTTTTACGGTGGTGAGCCTGTGGGCGACGGTTATGGTCGTTCTGCCCTTTGCCAGGCGTTCCAGCGACTTCTGCACGATAAACTCGCTTTCGTTATCCAGTGCGGAGGTGGCTTCGTCAAGGATAAGCACGGGAGGATTTTTCAGAAACACTCGTGCAATGGATATCCTTTGTTTCTGACCGCCCGAAAGCTTAACTCCACGCTCGCCCACATAGGTGTCGTATCCGTCTGGGAGAGAGCTGATGAACTCGTCGGCGCCTGCAAGCTTTGCGGCTTCTATGATATTGTCCCTTGAAGCGTTCTCAGCACCGTAGGCAATGTTTTCAGCCACTGTTCCGCTGAACAGGTAAACGTCCTGCTGAACAACGCCTATGTTCTTTCGCAGGGATTTTATTGTAACATCTCTTACATCATGACCGTCAACCGTGACCTTTCCCTCGGTAACGTCATAAAAGCGGGGGATAAGGTTGCACAGCGTTGTTTTTCCGCCGCCCGACTGACCTACCAGAGCCGCATGGGAGCCTGCTTTTATTTTCAGGTCAAGCCCCGAAATAACGGCGGTGTCGCTGTCGGAATAATGAAATCCCGCATTCTCGAATGCAATATCGCCCTTTACGTTTGCAAGCTCAATGGCATTTTCCTTGTCTTTGATGTCAGGCTCAACGTCCATGATCTCGAAAAATCTGTCGATGCCCGTCATACCTCTCTGGAACTGCTCGGTGAACTCCACTATCCTGCGGATAGAGGCAAGAAGTGTGGAAGCGTACAGCAGATATGCCGTAAGGTCGGCGGGGGATATCTCACGCTTCATCATAAAATAGCTGCCCAGCGCCACGACTATGATGTACATTATTCCGTCAAAGGCACGGGTGGAGCAGTTGAAAGCGCCCATATATTTGTAGCTCTGCTTTTTGATGTCAAGGAATTTGCCGTTGTCCTTTTCAAACTTTTCGACCTCGGTGTCCTCACGTCCGAAGGACTTTACCACACGTATTCCCAGCAGACAGTCCTCGGTGCGTGCGTTTATCTCGCCCAGCTGCGCCCTCTGCGAGCGGAACACCTTTCTCATGCTGCCGTTGAACTTGATGGAAATGACTATCATCACGGGCATTGCCGCAAACATTATCAGCGTCAGGGGAACGTTCATGGTGCAGAGTATGGCAAAGGAGGAAACTATCTTCAAGCCTGCAATAAAAAATTCCTCGGGGCAGTGGTGTGAAAATTCCGTTACATCAAACAGGTCGGAGGATATCCTCGCCATTATCTGACCTATCTTTGTGTTGCTGTAGTAGGCAAAGGAAAGCTTCTGGAGATGTGCGAACAGGTCGGAGCGCATATCTGTTTCGATCTTTGCGCCTGTGATGTGACCCACGCTGCTCATAAAATAATAGGCGGCGCAGTCGGCGGCACGCAGTACCACATACAGCAGGGTTATTTTCAGGATAATTGTAAGCGTAAGCCCCTCAATGTCGTTTATGCCCATATTGGTAAGGTAGCGGACCATAAGCGGCAGGACTATCTCGCAGATGCTTGTTATGCCTGCGCAGAAAAGGTCAAGCACGATAAGCGGCAGATATTTTTTATAATATGGCAGGAAACGCCGCAGGTTTCCTTTTTTGGCAGTTTGTGTCATATGATACTCCTTTTAAAAATCAATCTAATACTAATCTTCAATCAACCTACAGACAAATCCTCGGCTGAAATAAGCCCATTCTTCGTCAAGCTCCCTTGCCGGGCGGCAAGCCCGCCTGCGGTCGCTTTCCTTGACTGGTCTTATTTCATCTGTCGGCTTTGCCTATAGAGCGATTGAAGATTAGTATAAAAAATCAATCGACCGCCCCATAGGGAACGGCCGATGAATAGCTTTGGTAAAATGACTGAATTACAGGAAAAGTGCGGTAACTGTCAGGTCGTGGGTAACGTTGCTGAAATCGGTGTCCCAGCCGATAAAGGTCTGACCCCTGCTGTTGATCGTGGGGGATACAGGGGCAACTGCGCTGCTTCCTGCGGAAACTGTAACGGGATATGAAACTCCGTCAACCACGAATGTAACGGTGTAGGTGGTGGCGCTTGTGTCGGTGGTGCTTCCGTCGGGAACGAGAATTGCGGTGATGGTGCAGTTCTCGGTAATGTTATCGGGTGAGCGGTCCCAGCCCATGAATACATATCCGGGGATATTTACCGCAGGGAGAACTGCGGAGCCGCCGTATGCTACCTGCTGAGTTGTTGCGTTGCCGTTTACCACAACGGTAACGGTGAACATTCTTGAATCGGAGGTTGTGGTTTCAGTGGTATCAAAGGTAACAGAGGTAGATGCGGTGGTAACGGAAGCATCGTCCTCGAATATTGCGGAAATGGTGGTCTCCTCAGTGATGTTGGTGAAGGAGCTGTCCCAGCCGACAAATCTCTTGCCCTCAATCACAGGGTCGGCAGGCTGAGTTGCATTGCCGCCGTAAGGAACTTCCTGCATTGTTATCTCGTCGTCGATGATGACATAAACGGTTATCATCTTGCCGTTTGCGGTGGAAGTGGTCTGTGCGGTGGTCTGGGGTGCCTGAGTTGTGGCTGCGGTTGTAGTGGTATAGGCTGTGGTTGTCTGAGCGGGTGTGGTGGTTGTAACGGTCGTTTCCTCGGAGGGGATAGTGGTCTCTTCGGTCTCGGAGGTCTCGGGAACGGTGGTTACTGTTGTTTCCTCGGTAACGCTTTCTTCGGGAACCTCAGGCTCGTCAGCGGGAGCTTCTGTGGGAGCAGCGTCATAAGCAGCCTTTATCTCGGCAGCTGTGAACGAGAGCATTCCGTCGTGGAATGCGGATATGGTCAGCAGCTCCTTTAAAGTGTCTGCATTGTAGGCAGAAAGGTCAGTCTTGATGTTAAGATACTCAAAAGAGGGAACATCGCCGCTGCTTACTACCTTTGCGCTGAGACCCTCGCCCAGTACCTCAGGGGACTGGAGCTTCATGCCGTCTCTGTCAACAGCGTTGCCCAGTGCGTCGTACAGCTGGATCTCGGAAGCTCCGCCGAAGGAAGCCGCCAGAGTGGTTGTTGTGCCCTCGCCCAGCTCATATGCTATCCTCATGGCAGCGTCCTTTGTGGTAACGGAAGCGCTGGCGGTGCGGATAATGATATTCTTCTTGGACTTGTTGAGTGCGCTTACCATGACCGAACCTCTGTTAAGGTAAAGCTCGTCATCGGACTTGCCTGTGTATTTGCCTGTGGCAAGCACCTGAGTTGCAGGTTCAAGAACTATGTAGTTCTGGTCGTAATTGTCACGGGTGCGGTAGATAAGTGTGCATGAGCCGCCTGCGTTTACCGTAAGAGCATCGCCTGTGGCAAGAAATGTTTCGGCGGCAGCCTGAGTGGTGCCCTCGGCGTTGCTGATAACAACATCGCCCGAAACGGAGGATATGTACAGTCCGTAGCCGCTGCTGCCCGATGTAAGAACGATCACCGTGGCTATCACAGCGACAAGAGCAAGTGCTCCTGCGATTATTGCGGTTTTAAAGCTTTTCATATATCAGTGTCCTTTCAGTCAGCGGCTGTCACGTTCAGCCGAATTTATGATCTCCCACCATGGTATTGTGGGTGTGGTTGTCTGTGTGGTTTCCGCAGTCGGTGCTGTGGTTTCGGGGACTGTCTCAGCAGAAGTTTGGGTTTCCGAAGCGGTGGTCTGCGATGCTGTTGTTTCCGAAAATGTTATTTTCGAAACCTGCGTTTCAAAAGTCGTTGTTTCGGAAGTATTTGCTTCAGATACCGATGTTTCGGATATTTCCGTCACTGTCTCCGATGTCGTTTCGGAAGTTTCCTCGCTTGGAGAAGTTTCGGTTTCTGATACAGTCGTTTCGGATACGGTAGTTTCCGCAATGCTTTCGGAAACAGATTCCGATATCTCCGCAGCCGCTGTATTATCATCAAGCGCCAGATATGCACCGCCAAGGCTGTTGAGAGAGAATGTCATGCTGCGCTGTGAAGCGATACGCATAAGGCTTTTCAGAGCGCTTTCGGGGAGAGCGGAAACCTCCGCCTCTTCCCGGGTGAGAGCTATTTCTCTGCCTGACGATGTGAGCCGTGCAAGACTGCCTGCCGCAAGCCTTTGCGATGTGCCGCCGCCTGAGATATCAGCCTCGCCGTCAGCACAAATGACTTCTGCCGCATCATCGGTACAGCTTACCCTGAAAACAGAGCCGCTTGCCGTAACGAGTACATTCGGCGCAGATACCTTTATATCGGCAGCTTTGTCAAGCCTTACCGCCGCAGCGCCCGACAGCACCTCAGCCTCAAAGGACTTGTCTTCCTTGCTGCGGGTAACAGTCACAGCCGAATCAGGCTCAGTATATATGTACCTGTCCCTGCCAAGCGTTATCCGTGCGGATCCGCCTGACATCGTCTTTATGCAGTCGCCGCTTTCCAGCCGCATACCTTGCTTGGCGCTTATCTGCCCGCCGCTTCGCTCCACGATTACATTGCCATAGATCTCGTCAAGGGCTATCCTGTTCCTGCCCGAGATAATTATCCATGCGGCTATAATGCCGATGATAAGCACAGCCATCAGCACGGCGTAAAGGATAACAGCCGCCGAATGCTTCGATCGTGACCGAGCATTTATATTCATTTGTTTATATTCACACTCCGATGCTAAGAGAATTGTGAGCATTATTCTACACATTATATCATACTCTGCGTGATTTGTCAAACGGCGGCAGAAATTTCATTTTGATGATTTGTACTGTTTTAAATCCTCTCACAAATTATTGCAATTTGCAGAAATATGTGTTATAATAATAAACAGTAAATTTTTCGCTTTGGGCGGTCAAGGGAGCAAGGCAGAAGATGACAATAAATATACCCGATAACATAAGTATCGTACTTGATAAACTCCATAACGCAGGCTATGAAGCCTATCTGGCGGGCGGCTGCGTCCGTGACGGACTTATGGGCAGAGAACCGAGTGATTATGATATCACCACAAACGCCCTTCCTGAGCAGACTGCTGCCTGTTTCGAGGACTTTACCGTTATTGAAACCGGGATAAAGCACGGCACCGTAACAGTCGTCAGCGGCGGAGAAAATGTGGAGATCACCACCTACCGCATTGACGGTACATATGCCGATCATCGCAGACCCGATACCGTCTGTTTCACGCCCCGACTGGAGGACGATCTTTCAAGACGTGATTTCACCATGAACGCCATGGCATATTCCCCCGAAAGAGGGCTGGTGGATAAGTTCGGCGGTCAGGACGATATCATTGAGCGTGTTGTCCGCTGCGTCGGCGACCCATACGAAAGATTTGAGGAGGACGCACTGCGTATCCTCCGTGCTCTAAGATTTGCTTCCGAGCTGGGCTTTGTCATTGACGCCGAAACGGCCCGTGCGATCCACGAGAAGAAACATCTGCTCAAAGAGATATCGGCCGAGCGCATAAACAGCGAGCTTACCCGATTTGTAACAGGCAATACCCCATGCACTCTTATGATGGAATTCAGTGATGTTTTCAGCACAATTATCCCCGAGATAACTCCCTGCATCGGCTTTGACCAGAAGAGCAGGTATCATGTATATGACGTGTGGGGGCACATCGCCCACGCTGTTGAAAAATCCAAGCCCGATAAGTATGTCCGCCTGGCACTGCTGTTTCATGACATTGCAAAGCCTGCCTGCTGCCGCACAGATGATGAGGGTCACAGGCATTTCTTCGGCCATGAAAAGCAAAGCGCCGAAATGGCTGAAAAGATTATGGAAAGGCTGCATTTCAACGGCGAGACCGTGCGAAATGTGACGGAGCTTATAAAATATCACTACGTTACTCCCATTGAGAGCAAGCGTGTGGTAAAGCGCCTGGTTTCGGTAATGGGCTTGGAGCAGTTCATAAGGCTCATTGAGGTCATGAAGGGCGATAACCGTGCAAAGCAGAGCTTCTGCCTTGAACGTATCCCTGTGCTTGACGGCATGAAGATAATCGCCTATGAGATAGTCCGCAGCGAGGAATGCTTCTCACTCAGGCAGCTGGCTGTCAACGGCAATGATATTGCGGCGCTGGGCTTAAGCGGCAGGCAGATAGGGGAGACCCTTGACAAGCTGCTTTCCAAGGTCATTGACGAGGAGCTGCCCAATGAAAAGGAAGCTCTTCTTGCGGCGGTGCAAAGCTTGCAGCAATAAAAAAACGGGGGATATACCCCCGTGTATCAATATAAATTTGTGGGAATAATATATAATGCGGTTTACTTATCCTTGCGAAGGTCGCTGATAAGATCAAGGAAGCAGTCAACATCGCTGAAATCCTTGTTTACCGAGGCGAAACGGACATATGCCACCTCGTCCAGCTTTTTGAGCTGTTCGAGCACCATATCGCTTATCTCACTTGTGGATATCTGGCTGAGCATATTGTTGGCGCAGTAGTTTTCGATGCTGTCAGCAATGGCGATGATGGCAGAGCCTGGGACGGGGCGCTTCTTGACGGCAAATGAAAGCCCTCTGATAAGCTTGTTCCTGTCAAAAGGCTCATAAGTGTTGTCCTTTTTATTAACAAGCAGCTCGGGCAGCTCAACGCATTCGTAGGTGGTAAAACGCCTTCCGCAGTTGGTACAGCGGCGGCGGCGGCGCTTTTTTCCGTCGATAAAACGTGAATCTATAACTTTGGTATCTTCAAATCCGCAGAACGGGCATTTCATTTTTATGGCCTCCTTGCCTGTGAGTACATAGTTTGCATACACATACTACAATTATATTATACAATTTCTGCGGTCAGATGTCAATATTTTGATAACAAAAGGATGATAATAATTGAGGAAAAGAAGAAAATATAACGGCGTAAGGATATTTGCGGTATCAACTGTAATTTTATTTGCGGCGGTGTTTTTAATGGCGCATTTTTCCAAAGGCAAAACCGATGATATCACATCTGAAAACAAGCTTCCCGCTGAGACTTCGGGCGCTTCCGACACACAGCAGGCAGGCTCCGAGACTCTTCCGTCTGACGGAAATGCTCCGACTGACGAGACCGGCACTGATGGAGCAGAAACTGCGGTGTCCGATGGCGGTGTTACCGATGTTTCCGAGACCGAGGCTGCGGCTGAGCCTATGCCCGACCCTGCCGATGCGGACAACGTTTGGGCTATGTTCCTGGTAAACGGCAAAAATCCCGTTTCTGCCGAATACTGCGATGGCATTGAGACTGCCAAGGTCTATGAGAGCTGGAGAGAATATTACATGGACGCAAGAATGTCCGAATATATGACCCAGATGCTCAAGGCTGCCTCCGAGGACGGACATCAGCTCATAGTTATGTCTGCCTACCGCTCTGTGGAGTATCAGCAGAAGAACTTCGACAAGAGCGTGCAGGATCGTATGGACAACAGAGGAATGACCTATGATGAGGCTTATGCCGACACTCTGAAAGAGGTTCAGCTCCCCGGCTACAGCGAGCATAACGCAGGTCTTGCGGCGGATATCATGTCCGATGAATATGTTGATATGAACGATGACGGCTTCAAGAATACCGAGGCTTACAAGTGGCTCCGGGAGCACGCAGCGGATTATGGCTTTATCCTCCGCTATCCCGAGGGCAAGGAGGACGTTACGGGCATAATCTACGAGCCTTGGCATTACCGCTTTGTGGGCGTATATTATGCAAAGCTCCTTACCGACAAGCAGGTCACTCTTGAAGAATATTTTGAGGAAATGAACTGGGTGGATAAGGACGGCGTTGCTGTCAGCCATATACCGACACTGGAGTGAGAATATGCTTGAAAATAAGCTTGGCATCACAAACTCTGCGGAGCTTGCCCGTGAAGAGGAACGGATAAGCAAAACAAAGGCTTCCGTGATGTTTGAAAGCGGCTTCCTTGACACACTTGAAGCAGGAACAGTGTCCGCTTTGTGTGAGATACACCGTTTCCTTTTCTGCGACATCTATGATTTTGCGGGAAAGCTGCGGACGGTCAATATCTCAAAGGGAAAATTCCGATTTGCTTCGGTCATGTATCTTGAAGAGGCACTGGCGGCAGTGGAAAAGATGCCCCAGGGCAGCTTTGATGAGATAATCGAAAAATATGTTGAAATGAACATTGCTCACCCGTTCAGGGAGGGCAACGGGCGCAGTATGCGCATATGGCTCGACCTTATGCTGAAAGCTTCCCTTGGCAAAGTTACCGACTGGAACAGCGTTGACAAGGAAAGCTATCTTGCCGCCATGGAGCACAGCCCCGTAAGCGACAGGGACATCAATGCGGTCATTGCTTCGGCTCTCACCGACAGGATAAGCGACCGTGATACCTTTATGAAAGGCATCGACAACAGCTATTATTACGAGGGCTACACTGCCTACAGCACAGCCAGTCTGTCGGAATTACACAATAAAGTAAACAGGGAAAGCCCCTGAAAAAAGGAGATATAAATATGAATAAGATGATGAATATGCCCGAAATACGTCTCGGAATAGTTGCGGTGAGCCGTGACTGCTTCCCCGCAAGCCTTTCCGCAGGCAGAAGAACAGCCGTATGCAAGGCCTGTTCCGCAAAGGGAATAGATGTTTATGAATGTCCCACCACAGTTGAGAGCGAAAAGGATATGCTCAAAGCGGTGGAAGAACTGAAAGAAGCTGGAGTAAATGCACTGGTGGTATATCTGGGCAACTTCGGTCCCGAGACCGCCGAAACTCTCCTTGCCAAGAGATTTGGCCTGCCTGTAATGTTTGCGGCTGCTGCCGAGGAAACAGGCGATAACCTTGTGGGCGGCAGAGGAGACGCATACTGCGGTATGCTCAACGCAAGCTACAACCTGGGTCTGAGAGGCGTTAAGGCTTATATCCCCGAATATCCCGTAGGCACTGCCGATGAAGTTGCTGATATGATAGGCGGATTTATCCCCGTGGCAAGAGCCGTCCTCGGCCTTTCAAAGCTCAAGGTAATCTCTTTTGGCCCACGTCCCCAGGACTTCCTTGCATGCAACGCACCTATCGCACGGATCTACGATCTGGGCGCTGAGATAGAGGAAAACTCTGAGCTTGACCTGTTCGCTGCATTCAATGCTCATGCAGGCGATGCAAGAATTGAAAAGGTCGCTGCCGAAATGGCTGAGGAGCTGGGACAGGGCAACAAGATGCCCGGCATTCTTCCCAAGCTTGCTCAGTATGAGATAACCCTCCTTGACTGGGCTGAGGAACACAAGGGCGAAAGAGAATTTATTATCTTTGCCAACAAGTGCTGGCCCTCTTTCCAGACACAGTTCGGCTTCGTTCCCTGCTATGTTAACAGCCGCCTTACAGGAAGAGGCATTCCCGTTTCCTGCGAGGTAGATATCTGGGGAGCTGTAAGCGAGTACATAGGACAGTGCGTTTCCGATGATGCGGTAACCCTGCTTGATATCAACAACACTGTTCCTGCGGACATTTACGAGAATGACATCAAGGGCAAGTTCCCTTATGCTCATACCGACACATTCATGGGCTTCCACTGCGGAAACACCACTGCAAAGAAGCTCACCTCCTGCGAGATGAAGTATCAGCTCATCATGCACAGAGGTCTGGAGCCTGATAAGGAGCCTGATATCACAAGAGGTACTCTCGAGGGCGATATCATTCCCTCTCAGATAACCTTCTTCCGTCTCCAGTCCACAGCTGACGCTCAGCTTGCGGCATATGTTGCAGAGGGCGAGATACTCCCTGTTGCCACACGTTCCTTCGGCGGCATCGGAATTTTTGCCATCAACGAAATGGGAAGATTTTACCGCCATGTGCTTATCGAGGGCAGATTCCCTCATCACGGCGCTGTGACCTTTGCTCACAACGGCAAGGCTCTGTTCAATGTGTTCAGATATCTTGGCGTGGCAAGCATCGGCTTCAATCAGCCCAAGGGAATGCTCTACAAGTCCGAAAATCCTTTTGCGTGATTTTCTCTTTGATTTTGAAAGGAAATGTTCAATGAAAAAATTTATCTTTGTTCTTTTTGATGTTCTGGGCTTTGCTCTGAAGCTCATTCTCCTGTTCAGCCTTGCTATCGTTGGCATGGATCTTATCAACAAGCATAACGACGAAAAGAACGCCGCAAATGCAGAAAAGTAATATGAGATTTACTGTTGATGAGATAATTGCAGGCTGGCTCAACGTGACCTTTGATATGGGCAGCGACGTTTTCTGCATTCTGGCAACAGATGTGTGGAAAACGGACAGCGCCCGTCAGCTCATAAAGGCGTGTTCCGACGCATTATCGGGGGGCGGCAGCTTTTATGCCGTCCTTGATAATGAGCCAGGGGCGTGGGCTGTTGAGATAAACGGCTCGGGACTTTTTAAGATATATCTCAGCAAGGAGGACCTTAAAGGCGCCTTTGATAAGGACAAGTGTGAGGAAGCTTTTGCGGCCCGGACTGACCTTAAACAGCTTGCGGCAGAGATATACGGTGCTTTCAAGCCCTATTCCGAGGGCGAGAGCCGCCGTGAATATGAAAATGAATGGATGCCCTTCCCCGATGATGAATTTACCGAGCTGGGCAGAAAACTGGGGGGGATATAATGTCGGTTCTGCTGGCTTCCGCTTCACCCAGACGGCAGGAGCTTCTTAAATTTGCCGTTCCCGATTTTGAAATATGCCCTGCGGATATTGACGAGACAATTCCGCCTGAAATAGCTTCCGAAAAGGCATCGGAATATCTTGCGGTGCAGAAAGCAAGAGCTGTGGCAAAGGTTCACCCCGAGGATATTGTTATCGGCTGCGATACTGTAGTTCTCCTTGACGGTGAGATAATGGGAAAGCCTAAAAATGAGAAAAACGCCTTTGAAATGCTGAGCAGGCTTTCGGGGCATACCCACAAGGTCATAACAGGCGTGTGCATATGCTCAAAGAACGGCGAGAAAAGCTTTTCCCAGTGCACCGAGGTTGACTTTTATCCCCTGACCGATGAGGAGATACGTGCCTACATCGCCACGGGCGACCCTATGGACAAGGCAGGCGCTTACGGCATCCAGTCCGAGGGCTGCATACTGGTAAAGGGCATCAGAGGCGACTTTTTCAACGTTGTGGGTCTGCCTGTGGCAAGGCTCAGGCGTGAGCTTAAACATATTATATGATTTGAGCAATTTTAACAAAATATGCAGTGCCAAGCGGCTTTTATTTGACAATTATAAATTTGTAATAATACAAATGCTAAATAGTGCTTGACCCTGTGTATTAAATATGGTAAAATATAAACAGTAATATTTACTGTTTATATTTTTTATGCAGTGATTATGTTTCGTGGGGCGTTATACTTATCTTTAATCGTTCTGTAGCCAAAGGCGGCAGATAAAGCACAGCCAATCCGGGAAAGCGACCGCAGCAAGGCTTGCTGCCTTGCAAGGGAGTTTGACGACGAGTGGCTGAGTTTTAGCTGGCGAATTTGACTATAGGTTGATTAAAGATCAGTATTAATTTGTCTTTTGACAAAATTCTCAGAAGGGTGGTAATATTTGTGGAAATAGAATATCTTTCAGCGCTTAAAAAGCCCGAAGATACCATCGATCTTTACAAATCACTGGAATGGTACCGGCTTCCCGGATATACAGATGAGGATATTGCCAAAGCAAACGCCAGCTTCTACTCCATATATGCCTATGACGGCGACAAGCTCATAGGTCTGGGCAGAGTTGCTTCCGACGGACTTATTGCCGCTGTTATGAGCGGTATCTGCGTAAGAAACGATTACCGCAGGCACGGCATCGGCGCCGAGATCGTAAGGCGGCTGGTGGAATACTGCCAGACAGGTATTTACAAGCTCAATGTTCAGCTTTTCTGTGAGGACAGCCTTATAAAATGGTATGAGGGCATGGGCTTTGAAAAGCTGGCTGTTGGTATGAAGAAATCCATGCCCATGAACGAGGAGCACTGCGCTCTGCGAAAGAATTTCGGCGAGATATACGGTATCGAGCAGATAACCGACCTTTCCGAGGATTTCTACTGGTACAATTTTGACGCTTTCGGCGACTTCAGCTATTACAGCGGCATCGGCAGCGAGGGCGTAAAGGTGCCTTTCATAAGAATGACCTTTTACAGCAATGAGCCTGTAAAATTTAATGCGGAGATAATTTTTGAAAACGTCAGCGAGCTGGAGATAGGCTGCATCGGCGTGAGAACTCCGCTTTTCGGCTTTGATATAATCTGCACCGAGAAATACGGCTATGCAGACAGGAAAAGATATAAGATACGCTCTCTGGAGGACGATGATATCTCGTTCTTCTGCGAGACATTCAGGGTAATGAACGTATCCGCATCGAAAAATCATGCGGTCATTGCCTGTCATAAGAAGCCTAAGACCGAAGAAGAGCCTGAGGAGCAGGAAGCTCAGAATGAAGCTCCCGAGGCAGCTCCTGAGGACGACGGTATCCCCGTAATAACCATGGACGACCTTATCCCCGATGAGGAAAAGGCGGCAAGGACTGAAAAGACAGAGAAAAAGCGTGACCTTACCGAAGAGCTGAGGTCGCTTATGAACGCTGCCGCAGATGCTGACAGTCTGCTTAAATCCATGCGTGACGAGGACTGAAATTAAAAAATGAGAGGAGGACGCATATTCCGTCAAAGGGGGTATGCGTCATAACTATGGAGCCGTTCAAGAAAGTCTTTTACACAAATTCCCCTGAGGAGACCATAGAGCTTGGCAGGCAGATAGGCTCCCGTCTTAAAGGCGGCGAGATAATTGCCTACAAGGGCGGACTGGGCGCAGGAAAGACCACCATCACCCGTGGAATTGCTCTGGGAATTGGGCTTCCCGACAACGTTTCATCGCCTACATTTTCCATTGTCAATGAGTATCACGGCAGCGGGCTTTCGCTGTATCATTTCGATATGTACCGCATAAGCGGCGGCGAGGATCTGGAAACCACGGGATATTTTGACTATATGTCCGACGATGCTGTCATTGCGGCTGAATGGTCGGAGAATATCGAGGACGAGCTGGACAGCTCTGTCATAACTATTGAACTTGAATCAACAGGCGGGGACGGCAGAAAAATAACCGTTACCGACCCTAATGGAGCTGATAGATTTGCTGGTAATTGGAATTGACACATCGGGAAAGACCGCTTCTTGTGCGCTCTGCACCGAAGATGCTGTTCTTGCTCAGAATACGTTTGTTACAAAGCTTACCCATTCCCAGGTAATTCTTCCCATGGTGAAGAAAATGCTGGAGGATTCGGGCAAAAAGCTTGAGGAGATCGATGGCTTTGCGGCTGTGAGCGGCCCCGGTTCATACACGGGTCTGAGGATCGGCATATCCGCAGTGAAGGGGATCTGCTTTGCACTGGATAAGCCCTGTGCGGGAGTGTCTGCGCTGGAATCGCTGGCGTATAATTTCAGCGGAACGGACACTGTTATATGCTCCGTTATGCACGCAAGGCAGAACCTGGTTTACTCTGCTTTTTTTGAGTCGGACTATTCAGGAAATGTGGAAAGACTTTCCGATGACGAGATAATCACAGTTGAGGAGCTTGCAAGCCGCCTTAATGAATGTGCCCGAAAGGGTGCGGTGGTCTGCACCGGCGATTACAGCGCCGAGGCTGTCAAGGCTGCGGACAATGAGATGGTATTCAGGGCAGCGCCTCTTCTTAACTCTCCGCTGGCGTCCAGCCTTTGCTTTGCGGCAATGAAAAAGGGCTTTTCTTCCCCCGATTGTCTTAATGCGGAATATATGCAGATAACCAAGGCGGAAAAGGACCTGATAGACAAGAACAAAGCCTGAGTATTAACATCTGAACATATAAAACGGCAGCGGTCGGCAAAAAAGCTCCGCTGCCGTTTTTGTTTGCTTTCGGGTTTTATTGTTGCAAAAAAGCAGGCATATATTTGTGCAAAAAGTATAAAAATGGGGCGGCAGTTTAAAAAATAGTTGACTTTATTGGCACAATATGCTATGATGTAGAAAACACGGACAGTAGATCCAAACAGTATTATGCAAAATGTGCAAACGATTTCAAAATAAAGCTTTTATAAACCGAGTTTAAGGAGGATATTGAAAAATGAATTATAAGAAGCTTACAGCCGGAATACTGGCACTTTCCCTTACCGCTTCCCTTACTGCCTGCGGAGGCAGCTCTGACAGCGGCAGCGCAACAACAGGGGACACCACCACTGCCGATGTTACCACTACTGCCGCTACCGAGTGGACAGGCGACGATATCGAGGTAGATGCTCTTGATGAGACCCTTGATGTTGATATCAGCGGCAAGACCCTGAAGTGGCTTGGTATTTACGACCTTAACCCCACAAACGACTCTCCCGAGAGAAGCCCCGAGCTTGCACTTTTTGAAGATACCTACGGCGCTAAGATAGAATATATGCCCACAACAAGCGACAAGCGCTTTGATGACCTGGCAACCTCTATCCTGGGCGGTACATCTCCCGATATCTTTGCTTATGAGTGGAGAACCTTCCCCTATGATATTTCCAAGGGTCAGTATCAGGCTATCGACTCCCTTGTAAACTGGGACGACCCCAAGTGGGCTGCCGTAAAGGACACCGCTGACAGCTTTATCTGGAAGGGCGAGCACTACATCGCACCTCTGGGCTACAGCTTCAACGATACCCAGGTGCTTATGTACAACAAGACCACCATGGCTGACAATGGCTTTGAAGATCCCTATGAGCTTTACCTCAACGGTGAGTGGGACTGGAACACCTTTGTTGATATGATGAAGACCTACGTTGAGAACAACGACTCCGGCTCCGAAAGATACGGTATCGGCGGCTGGTGGGCAAACGCTTTCGTTTACACCGCAGGCGAGACCATGGTAACATATGACGGAACCAAGTTCGGCAACAACCTCAGAAGCCAGAAGATCGAAAAGGCTCAGGGCGTTCTGGAGGATATCTTCAAGAACAACCTTATCAAGAGAGGCTGGATCGGCGGCGAGTCTGCTTTCGTTGATGACAGCATTCTCTTCTACTCCATGGGTACATGGGCATACAATGCAGCTGCAAAGTCCTGCCCCGATGATGTTATCCAGATAGTTCCTTTCCCCAAGGAGCCTGATTCCGACAAGTACTATGTTTCCAACAAGGTATTTGCATATATGTGGGTAAAGGGTTCTGAGAACGCTGACTGCGTAAAGGCATGGTTCGACTGCAACAGAACCGTTAACTACGATGAAAAGTATGTTGAAGCCACCAAGGAGAAGTTCCTCAAGAACAACGACGGCTGGACTTCCGAGATGTATGATATCGCTATGAACTTCTACGATCCCGACCAGTTCGTTCAGGCTTATGATTACGGCTATGGTCTCAGCACCTATATGTCCGATACTCTTATGACCGTTCTCTACGAGGGAATTGCAAACGAGCAGTTCGAGGACTGGGTACAGGCTCGTGAAGAATACTACTCTATCGTTGATGAAGAGATCAAGGTTTATAACGACGCTGAATAAGCTTTTTACTCAAATACTTCCTGTCGGTCAAACGACATGATATGCTGCACGCAGCCGTCCGAAAATGGGCGGCTGCGTTTTTACTTTGTTACAATTTTAACCAAATTGTGATTTTTTTTGATACCAAAATTATTGCATTCGTTGAAAAAATGGTGTATAATTATGCTAAAGGCAGTATGCGATGAAGCTGCCTGTTGATAAGTACAATATCCATTGGAAAGGATGGTCATAATGAAGAAACGTGTAACAAAAGTCATTGCGGCTGCGTCCATGGCGGCACTGACAGCTCTCCAGTGTACAGTAACCGTTTTTGCGGATGTCCCTGTGGGCACTGACGAAAACGTTCCTGCTGTTACTGAGGTAACTGTGCCCGACGTGACCGAACCCGACATCACCGAACCTGACGTAACAGAGCCTGACGTAACAGAGCCGGATGTAACAGAACCCGATGTGACAGAACCCGACGTAACCGAGCCTGACGTAACTGAACCCGATGTGACAGAACCCGACGTAACCGAGCCTGATGTCACTGAACCCGATGAGACTGCCGAGACAACAGATGATACTGCTCAGACAGGAAAGTCCGCTGAGGATATCTTGGCAGAGGATTCCAACATGGTTCTCCCCGATGTTGGCGTTGAGGGTATCTACACCGACGATGACGATATGGCAGCTATCAGAGAGATGATCGACAAGGACAAGGCACTTAATGCCACCGATGCCTACAGCGAAACTCTCGACGCTACATACCGCTACAACACCAGCTATTTCTACAATCAGCTGAACTCAGCCGAGCGTACTCTGTACAACAATCTGGCAAATGCCTGCAACGCAGTGCTTTCTTCCAGCCAGACATATACATCTCAGTACATCGACTACGTTTCCTTTGATTCCAACAGTATTTCCAGCTCACGTCTTGAGCAGATACTGTATATGTTCTACTACTCAAATCCCCAGTATTTCTTCCTTACAAACGGCTACAGATTCGGTCAGAACTTTGTTTACCCCATGATGTATTCCGATTACCAGAACGGTACCGTAAGAAGAAATGCTTACAACAGCATCAACAGCATCACCAACACATGGATGGCTGATATCAACAAGTGCACCAATGACCTTACCAAGGAGCAGGCTATTTATCAGAAGATAGCTAACGCTGTTTCCTATTCCACAGGCGCACATCATCAGTCCATCGCAGGCGCTCTCCTTGACAGACAGTGCTACGGCAGCGGATATGCCATGACAATGACATATTTCTGCAATGCGGCAGGTCTTGACTGTATCACAGTCATCACCGAAAACCACGCATGGAACAGAGTAAAGATATTCAACGACTGGTATGAGATAGATGTAAGCCTTATGGATCAGGGAAGCTACATTGACAGCAGATACTGCAATAAGAGCACCACATACTTCCAGAGCCTTGATTCACGCCACAACATCAACTACACCGTGATGAACAAGTATTACACCAACATCACTCTTCCCAGCTGCGTGAAGAACGACCCTGCTTCTCCCAATGCTCTTAACCTAAAGGTAACCTCCGCAATAAACGGAACCGCTTCCCTCCAGTGGAGCAAGATACCAGGCGCATCACAGTATAACGTTTATACCTATATGAACGGCTATCTTACATATATAGGTGCTACCACAGGCAATACCTACACCGTAACAGGACTTACAAATAATGTCCGCTACGGATTTTTGGTACGTTACTATATCAACGGCAACCTCAGCTCCTATACCGCAAACGACGTGGTATATGCAACTCCCACTTATTCTCCCAAGCCCGTTATCACCAAGGTAACTCCCGGCAGCGGTCAGGCTTATCTTACATGGACAGCTGTAAGCGGCGCTACCAATTATGCGGTTTATACCAAGAATAACAATCAGTGGGTGCTCAGAGGCTACACCACAGCTACAAGCATGACCGTTACAGGTCTTACAGGCGGCTTGAAGTACGGCTTCGCAGTAAAGGCACTGGTAAACGGTGCATGGTCTTCCGTTTCAAGCTCCGATATCGTTTATGCAACTCCCACAGCTGCAAACAAGCCCAAGATCACAAAGGTAACTCCCGATAACGGTCAGGTTACACTTTCATGGTCGGGCGTAAGCGGCGCTACCAATTATGCAGTATATTCCGTTATCAACGGTCAGTGGCAGAACCACGGATACACCAGAAACGGATACATGACAGTAACAGGTCTTGCAAACGGCATCAGATACGGCTTTGCGGTTAAGGCTTATGTAAACGGCGCATGGACTTCCGTTACATCTTCCGATATCGTTTATGCAACTCCCGCTGCAAGCACAAAGCCCAAGATCACAAAGGCAACTCCCGATAACGGTCAGGTAACACTTACATGGACATCTGTAAACGGAGCTACCAGATATGCGGTTTACTCCGTTATCAACGGTCAGTGGACCAACAGAGGCAGCACCACAGCAACATCTATGACAGTAAAGAACCTCGCAAACGGCATCAAGTACGGCTTTGCAGTCAAGGCTTATGTAAACGGCGCATGGAGCACCGTTACATCTTCCGATATCGTTTATGCAACTCCCGCAGTAAGCACAAAGCCCAAGATCACAAAGGCAGCAGCCGATAACGGTCAGGTAACACTTACATGGTCGGGCATAAGCGGAGCTTCCAAGTATGCGGTTTACTCTTATCTGAACGGTCAGTGGACTAACAGAGGAACCACCACAGCGACATCTATGACAGTAAAGAACCTCGCAAACGGCATCAAGTACGGCTTTGCAGTCAAGGCTTACGTAAACGGCGCATGGTCCGCTGTTACATCTTCCGATATCGTTTATGCAACTCCCACAGCTCCCTCTTCACCTAAGATAACCAGTGCAACCGCAGGCGTTGAGAGCGTATCCCTCAAGTGGACAGCTGTAACAGGCGCTTCCAGATATGCTATCTACACCTACATCAACGGCTCCATGAATCAGGTAGCCACCGTAAAAGGCACAAGCTACAATGTTCAGGGTCTTGTAGGCGGCATCAGATACGGCTTCCTGGTAAGAGCATATGTGGGCAGCACATGGACAAGCTACACAGGTTCTGACATAGTTTACTGCACACCTCTTACTTACTCCTCAACTCCTAAGATCACCAGTGCGGCAGCAGGCAACGGATATGTTTCCCTCCAGTGGACAGCAGTAAACGGCGCCGACAGATACATGGTATATACCTACATTAACGGCGATTATAACAGTGTTGCAACAGTTTACTCCACTTCCTACACAGTTTCGGGACTGGTAAACGGCATTAACTACGGCTTTGCAGTACGTGCCTGCGTAAACGGCAACTGGACAAACCTCAGCAGCTCCGATGTTGTATATGCAACTCCCAGAGCATAATGACAATATGAACACATAAAAATAGCGGTATCGTCCGAAAGGGCGGTACCGCTTTTGTGTTATTTGATTGAGGTTATAAAATACAATGGCATTTTATCCTGCAATAAGTCCGTATATAAAAGGGATTATTATAGCAGGCAGCATATTGCCCACCTTGAATTTCTTGCCGAAGGAAAGGTTAATACTAATCTTCAATCAACCTACAGACAAATCCTCGGCTGAAATAAGCCCA
>ERZ1034920.541-NODE-541-length-29372-cov-4.873930_pt1 | contig 29372 bp, 27 predicted proteins | sample MGYA00520688_ERZ1034920 | MGnify/ENA primary metagenome ERZ1034920 (study PRJEB33766, sample SAMN09781785) | gut metagenome | biome: gut microbiome | host: Homo sapiens | place: Madagascar | study: EMG produced TPA metagenomics assembly of the PRJNA485056 data set...
GGCACCATGATGGTCAAGATGGGCGACGCCGACGGCCTGGTCTCCGGCGCCTGCCACTCCACCGCCAACACTCTGCGTCCCGCCCTGCAGATCCTGAAGACCGCCCCGGGCACCAAGCTCGTCTCCGCGTTCTTCATCATGTGTACCAAGTCCCCGGAGTTCGGCGCCGACGGCACCCTGCTCTTTGCCGACTGCGGCCTGAACATCAACCCCAACGCCGACGAGCTCTCCGAGATCGCCCTGGCCTCCGCCGAGAGCTGGAAGGCCTTCATGCCCGGCGAGGAGCCCAAGGTTGCCATGCTGTCCTTCTCCACGATGGGCTCCGCCAAGGGCGACGTTCCCACCAAGGTCCAGGAGGCCGTAAAGCTGGCCAACGAGAAGAACCCCGAGCTCGCCCTCGACGGCGACCTGCAGCTTGACGCCGCCCTGGTCCAGTCCGTCGCCGACCTCAAGGCCCCCAACTCCTCCGTCGCCGGCAACGCCAACATCCTGGTCTTCCCCGACCTCGAGGCCGGCAACATCGGCTACAAGCTGGTCCAGCGCTTCGGCGGCGCCGAAGCTTACGGCCCCGTCCTGCAGGGCATCGCCAAGCCCGTCAACGACCTGTCCCGCGGCTGCTCCGCCGACGACATCGTGGGCGTCGTTGCCATCACCGCCGTCCAGGCCCAGATGGCCGAGTAGCGAAGTAGCGCTTGGCGAGAAGAGCCTACGCGCCCAGACATTCGGCCCGGCAGCCTCGCGGCTGTCGGGCCTTTCTCGTGGCCGTCGTCCCCAAGACGTCGCTTCGCGCCTCCTGAGCCCCACCTACCCCAGTGCGTCGGCGAGCAGCCGCGCGCAGTTCTCCAGATACAGCTCCTTGGCGGCTTCGTCCGTGGCGGCAAGGTCGTACTGGCACGCCTCGGCAAAGGGGATGCGCTGCCACTCGCCATCCGCCGGGAGCTCAAAGACCCCCACGCGCTCGGGATGCTCGGCGAGGTCGAGGGAGATGCGCGCGTAGGGGTGCTCGATCAGGCAGTAGGTCTGCTCGTACGTCGCGGGGTCCTTCTCGCTCGGATAGCGCTTGGGCTCAAGGAAGAACAGGTACTCCTGCCCCGCGCGCAGCGGCATGAGGCCGAACCGGCTCGGGCCCACGCTGCCTCCCCACACCTCGCGCACGTCGCTGAACTGACCCGTCCCCAGGCCGTTTCGAGGCTCCGTGATCTTGTACGCATCGTAGACGACGAGGCCATCGCCTTCGGAGACGCCCTCGCCCCTCAAGACCGACGTCACCTCGATCTGGCACTGGAATGCCTGGTAGACGTAGGTCCTCTCACCCGTAAAGGTGCCCGTGAGCACGACGGGGGCCTCGTCGAGCACCTCCTCGGACGCCATCCCAAGGGTATACGCCGCATCAACTTCGGCGGGAAGCGCGGCCTCGTCCGCCGCCGCGATCTCCTCCCGCGTGTGCAAGCTAAGCGCGTCCGTCGATGCACGCGAGTTCACCACGAAGGGAAGCTGCTCCACGGCAGCCCCGTCGTGCGCATAGTCCGTGAGGCTTGCCCGCATGGCAAGGCCCACTCCCACGCAGACGACCACGAGCGCGCCACACACGAGCAGGAGGGTCCTGACGGTCAGCACGGGCAGCCGGAGCTTCCTTCGCCTCATGAGCGATCGACCTCCTTGGCCACGTGCCCGTCGACCATGCGCCAGCTGCGCTCGAACAGCGCCTCGAGCGCGGGCTCGTTGTGACAGGCGACGAGCACGGTGCAGCCGCGTTCACGCTCCTCACGCACGATCTTTGCAACCGTCTCGATGCCGTCCACGTCGAGAGCGTTGGTGGGCTCGTCCAGAATGAGCAGCTCGGGCGCCTCCATGATTGCCTGCGCGATGGTGAGGCGCTGCCTCATGCCCATGCTGTACGCGGAGAACGGGCGATCGTCGTCGGGGGCAAGGCCCACACGCGCAAGCGCCGCCCTCGCCTCTGCCTCGCCCGCCACACCCCTGATGGACGCGAGCATCGTGAGGTTTCTCAGGCCCGTGCTCTCGTCCCAGAAGCCTGCCGACTCAAGGACCAGGCCGAGACTGCGCGGAAAGTCGACGTCCACGCCAATCCTTTGCCCAAAGACGTCAACCTGGCCCGAGGTGAGGTGAATGAGTCCCGAGATGGCCCTGAAGAGCATCGTCTTGCCCGAGCCGTTAATGCCGCTGAATCCGTAGATTCCGCCACGCGGCAGCGTGAGCGTCACATCGTCGAGCACGACGCGTCCGTGAATCACCTTGATCGCATGGGTTACCACAATCGCACCAGACATGAAAGCCTCCCGTCAGAAGATGTCGCGGGCGCGCACGAGGCGAAGCGCCACCACCGCCGCAAGCGCGACGCACGCGCCGAGGTACGCAAGAGACGCGACGACCGAAAAGCCCGGGACGCCCAGCGAGAAGGCCGAGGTCCATCCCGAGCAGTCGTGCCAGGCAAGAACCCCCTGCGCAAAAGGCAGCCACGGAGCCACGGCCATGGCCGCCTCGCGCGGGAGGTAGGCGAGCCCGACCAGGCCCGCAACGTAGACCCCCTCAACGACCGCAAAGGCCACGACGGGTTCCAGCTTGATCGCAAGGCAGTTGACCGCAAGCACAAGGCACAGCGTGAGCGGAAAGCCCAATGCAGCGCAGCGCGCGACGACGCCTATCAGCTCCGGCATGTTCGCCCCACAACCCCAGACGAGCTGGACCGCGCCGTTCGCAAGCTGGCCGAGCAGCGAGAACGCAGCCGAGAGAAGCACAAGGTGGACCAGCTTGCTCGCCAGCCATACCCTCCGCGACCCCACGCGCGGGAGCACGGTCGCGGCATCCGACCCAAGACCGCCTGCCAGAACGTCCGAGAAGAGGAAGCAGAAGGCTGCCTGGGGAGCAAACCACGCAATGAGGACCATGATGTTCGGCCTGCTCCCAGAGAGGCTTGGAACGAGGAGTCCCCCGCCCACAAACTCATAAAGGGCCGTCTGCGCCCCATAGCCCCCCATGCACAGCGCCGCGACCAGACTCGCCAGCACGCAGAGCGCCACCCGCACGAACTGAGCACGTCGCATTGGCAGGAGGGTCACGGAATTGTTCCGATTTCTACAGCTCACGAGGCTCGCCCTCCTCCGGCAGATAGTCCTTCTTGCGCACGAGCCAAACGGCGAGCAGGCCAAGGAACGCGCAGAGCGCAGCAAGGCGAAGCGCACCCGCCACCTCCGTCACAAGGCCATCCTCGGGCGTCGCCGTCGCAAGGAGCCATCCCGTCCAAAGCGCAGAATTATTGAGTACCGGGGTCATGCACAACAGGTAGTCGAGCGCGCCGTATCCCAAGGCTGCCAGCATCGCATAGGCACCCGAGCCGGTGAGCAGACGAACCGCCAGGACAATAAGGCACACCACCAGGAAGAAGAGGGTCTGGAGCGCGGTTGCCAGAAGGCCAAACGCCACATAGGCCCCCGCCGCATGCCCCGTCGGCGAGAAGAGTCGGACGCTCACGAGACCGCACAGTGTGAGAAGGGCCGAGAGCGCCAGGGCGCGCACCACCAGCCGTCCTATGGCGGCAAGCAGGGTCCTTTCACGGCTTGAGCGAATCACCCACACGGCCGAGGCCACGGGGCGCATCGCGCCGGTCGTGCTGAAGGCGCAGATGGGAACGTAGACAAAGGTCGCAAGGCTATAGTTGACGACCTGCCCGTAGGCACCCGAGAGCGTGTCGTCGCCCATCGCGGCGACGTTGTGCCCCCACAGCAGGGCAACCACCACGCAGACCCCCGCAAGGACGGCAAGACCGGCGACGAGCCTTCGGTCGAAGAGGCGCGCGAGGCGCGTTGCGGCGCTCATAGCAGCACGTCCTTCCTCCGGACAAGGGGAAGCCACAGCGCCCCCACGAGCACCAGGAGCACCACGAGGGGTGCAGCGAGAAACACTGTTGGGCTTCGAGGAATCACGAGGGAGAAGATCAGGCACTGGGCTATGTTCAGGTCCGGGGGAAGCAGGTACGAGGACACGATCAGGGCGAGGGCGGGAAGCCCCACCACAAGCAGGCGACTCGTGCGCACGTAGAGCGAGAGGGCAAACGCCGCCAAGGCCAGAAGGCCTCCCCAAAGGGCGTCGTAGACGATGAAGATCAGGTTGAGAAGGTAGCGGGCGTTGAGGAAAAGACCCAGGAAAAGCGTCTTGTCGTACCAACCGGTCGAGTCGACCTCGGCGGCCGAGGTGTTCAGGAGGAGCTGATAGGCATCCTGCCCGGACGTTGCGGGAAAGGCAACGAACGCGAGCAGCTGGGACGCCAGCAGCGGAACGAACACCACGAGAAAGCCGCCCACAAAGGCCGCGAGCGCCCCCGAGAAGAGATAGGAACGCAAGGAAGCGCGCACGGCAACGCAACCCGCATACCTTCGCCTCACGTCCAGAAAGAGGCTGTCCCCAAAGACGGCCGCAGCCAAAAACGGCATCAGGAAGTAGAGGTAGAAGCAGAAGAGCGGCGTCTGCATGGACTCATAGTCGCCCACCCAGGCCACATCTGCCGCAGGCACCTCGCCCACATCATGGCCCCAAAACACCAGGCACGTCTGGACGAAGCAGACCGACATGGCAACAAGCCCCACCACAACGGCATAGCGCCACGTCTTTGATGCAAGCATGCGTCGAAACTGGAACTGAAGAACGCCCGCTCTTCCTGCCATGTCACTTACCACCCGTCAGCAATTGAGGGAGGCGGGAGCGCGAAGGCGCCCCGTCCCACACGGTCAGAAGCACGCGGTCAGTTGAAGTTCACATACCCAGAGACGCGGTCGCAGGAGTTTGGGCCCCAGCCAACCTGATGCCCCATCAAAGTCACGGAGCCACTGAAGGAGCTGTAGTAAGACGGATAGGCCGTTCGCCGTACCAAGAAAGGGGCGACGGCATCCCAGCGTCAGCCTGACGAGAATAGGACATGATTGGCTCAACGCTGCCATCAATGAGCTCGCTCGCCAGCGCAGGACGAGGAGCAAGGCAAAGTCCCAGAGCAATGGCAGCCGCTCCAGCAAGCACCAGCAGCTTCGACTTGAGCGCCCTCTGATAATAGGTTGCATCCACGATTGAGCCCCCAGCAATTTAAATGCACCGACGTTGGGTGAGAGCATGCGCTACGTGGTGACTTCTGTCTGTCACTTTTGGGGATGCAATCGCTCCAAGCTTGTAAACCCTACCTCTTCGACGAGGAGTTTTCGCAGGTCGTCAATGCAATGAACCTTGCAGTCATCATAGGTGCGCTGACGATACGACCTTACCGTCGCCGGCGTGGTATGCCATCGCCGGCACACCTCCGGCACGCTGTAGCCACACGCAAGGTCTATCACGACCTCGGCCCTCAAACCGTCTATGCCGCGCCCCTTGAAGTAATGCAGCGCCCGGTCACGCTCCTTTTCCGTTGGCTCTGAAACGAGAACCGCCGCAATCCGCGTCAGATAGATGAACGCCACAACGCCCAAGGAGATGAGCGTCGGAAAGAGGACGTAGATCCAGTCGGTCACGAACCCCACAAAATACAGTTCCCAGTAATACGTCACCGCAATCCCAGCAGAGCCCAGAAGGGGCAGCAGCGGAGAGGAGAAGAGAATGCCAAAGCCGCTGAGCATGGTACGCCAGAACGAGGCATCTGCCTCCCTTGGCAGCGATGCCCTACCCACCACAAGAGACCCAACCGCCAAGAGGGAGGGTCCCCAGATCTTGTAGAGCCACATTCCGCTCCACCCGCAAAACGAACCCGCAGAGATCAGGCACACAACGACGAGAGAAAGGGCCGTCCTGGCCGCAAGCTCCAGGGATCCCTGTCCACCGCGCGGGTTCGCCGTTGTCTGACGAAAAGACAACATCCTCGCAAAAGAGACCACGGCAAGCACACATGACACAGCCCACGTGAGGTAGAACGTACCCCTGTGGTACCAGTGCTCGCCAATATGCACATCACCTGGAACGTCAAGGAGCAGCACCAGCACGATAAGCGCACATGCAATGGCTTGCGGCATCAAGGAGCCGAAGTTTTGAGCTGCACCCGACTCGCAAGAAGAGGGCTTGGTCTCCTTGGTCACAGACGGCTCCTCGCTCATATCAAGCGCCGCGGCATATTCCCTGAGCTCCCTCGCACCGCCCACACCCAGCTTCTCGTACCCACGATGCCGATAGGTTGCGACGGTTGCCTGGGCAACTCCCAATTCGGTCGCGATGGAAACCACGGTGGCACCCATAGCCGTCCGAGCGAGCACGGCAGCCTCACGTTCGGTCAAGGGGATCTTTGCCGTTTTGGCAAGACGCTGCTCCATGCGCCGCTCAGCGGAATCGCCAGGGATATCCCGTTCCTCTTCCGCATACTCCCCGTGCGCCAGAGGACCAGTCTCCCCCTCCCGCCGTTCTCCAGCCCCCCGCACCCGCACCAGCTGGACAAGCGTGAGCACGATCACAAGCACCAGAAAGAAGCCATAGAAGGCGGTGTTCGGAAGGCCGGCGTCCAAGAGGTCCGAGCGATACTCGCCCACGAAGCTCCGGAATGCCAGAAACGCCATATGACCCGCGAGCAACGCGGGGACATCCCAAGCCGAGCGACCCCTCGCCTGCCACCGCCGAGCACCAAGCAAGGCGAGCGCAAACACCGCAGCACACAGAGTGCATGCGGCAAAAGTCGAATCAAAGCCCGGTGCAATCGCAACAAGGACGCATGCCGTCGGCCAGACTCCCCCAACGCCGAACAAGCCAATCAGCCGAGCGCGTGAGGGACTTTCCCGCACGAAGCCCAGTCCCGCGGACGAAAGCGCCCAACAGGACACCGCCGCAATCACACACACGAACTCAACAAGCGACATGACGTCGTTAAAAGCAATCTGCTCAACCGTGTCGAGTCCGGCATTGCCCCGCACGAGTGCATAGACCTCGGCCGCAGCCAAACCAGCCGTGGCAACCCAGCCCACGCGCACCACGATGACGCGAGCCCGAGCAACAATCCCTTGCCACCCCTGTCCCAGGCAGGACGCGAGCAGAGCAATCACCACAAAGAGCATGACGGCAAGCCCGAAGGCCGCTATGCTCACTTGCCCGGGAATCAGCGGCCCAAAGCTATACACCCCATACGGCATCGCTGCCAGAACCGCCGTCCAGACGCACCAGACCATATGTCCCCCAAATGACTGCCTTTCCCCTAAAACATAGCGCGCGGCCCACGCTCCCCCGCCGCACGAATCGGCGGGCGGGCCCACGCACAAAGAGGGCCCCGGACGATCCGGGGCCCCACAACTCAGGCTTCTTGGAGGCTCGGGCCCTACGCCACCCCGAGCGGGCGCGGGCCGGCGGCGCGGACCTCGGGGCTCATGGTGGTCAGGCGCTTCTCGGCGTTGTCGACGAACATCTGAGCCAGGCTCTCGGCCACGCGGTCGTACTCCTCGGGATTGGCCCAGGTGCTGCGGGCGTCAAGAAGCTCGGAGGGCACGTCCGGGCAGCTTGTGGGGACGTCGAGGTTGAAGCGCTCGTCGTGGACGAAGTCGCAGTCGTCGATGACGCCGGACTGGGCGGCCTCGACCATTTTGCGGGTGTACCTAAGCTTGATGCGGCTTCCCACGCCGTAGGAGCCACCAGTCCAGCCGGTGTTGATGAGGTAGACGCGGGTGCCGCCGCTCTCGATCTTCTCGCCGAGCATCTCTCCGTAGACCATGGGGTCAAGCGGCATGAAGGGCTCGCCAAAGAGGGACGAGAAGGTGGGCTGGGGCTCCTTGATGCCGCGCTCCGTGCCAGCGACCTTTGAGGTGAAGCCGGTCATGAAGTGGTACATGGCGGCGTCCTTGTCCAGCTTGGAGATGGGAGGCAGCACGCCAAAGGCATCGGCGGTAAGGAAGATGACGACATCTGGGATGCGCTTGGCCTTGCCCTTGAGCACGGCGTTGTCGATGAACTCCACCGGGTAGGCCACGCGGCCGTTCTCGGTGAGGGAGGTGTCAAAGTAGTCCGCCACGCGGGTTTTGGGGTCAAAGACCACGTTCTCGCAGATGGAGCCAAATCGGATGGCGTTCCAGATCTGGGGCTCGGTCTCCGCGGTGATGTTGATGGTCTTGGCGTAGCAGCCGCCCTCGATGTTGAAGACGGCGTCGTCTGCCCAGCCATGCTCGTCGTCACCGATGAGCTTGCGGTTCTCCGCGGCGGAGAGCGTGGTCTTGCCGGTGCCGGAGAGGCCGAAGAAGACCGTGGTGCCGTGCGACACGGGGTTCATGTTGCAAGAGCAGTGCATGGGAAGCACGTTGTCCTCGACGGGCAGCAGGTAGTTCATGACCGAGAAGATGGCCTTCTTGATCTCGCCGGAGTACTGGGTGCCCACGACCAGGACCACGCGCTCCTTGAAGTTGATGACCACGGCGGCCTCGGAGTTGGTGTGGTGCACGGCCGGGTCAAGCTTCAGGCGCGGCGCCGCCATGACCACGAAGTCGGCCAGGCCGTAGCTGGCAAGCTCCTCCGCGGTGGGGCGGACGAGCATCTGGTGGGCAAAGAGCGCCTGGCTGGCGAGCTCGGTGATGACGCAGAACTTGCGGGAGTAGCGGCGGTCGGCGCCGGCGATGCCGTGGACCACGAAGAGTCGGCGCTCCGAGAAGTGCGCGATGACCTCGGCCTTGATGCGGGCGTAGTCGTCCTCGGGCATGGGGACGTTGACCTCGCCCCAGGCGATCTTGTCGTGGACGTCATCGGTGTCCACGACGAAGCGGTCGTGCGGGGAGCGGCCGGTGTACTGGCCCGTGGTGACCGCGAGCGCGCCCGTGCTGGTGAGGGTGCCCTCACCCCTGTCCACGGCCTTCTCGATGAGAACTGCGGGCGAGCAGTCGATCCAGGTCATGTCGTCGGTGTGCGCGATGCCGTAGTGTGAGAGCTCCTCGATGATCATGCGAACCTCCTTTGGCCGGCGGGTGCCGGGCGGGTCTACCACATACTGAAGCGTTTGATACCACGTGCGGTCACAAGGGTGATTGTCCCCCGCTGCCCGCGCGACGAGCGGTAAAGTTTACAAACGGTCGCCAAGCACGCCCAAAAGGTACCGCTCACCCGCAAGCGGACGCCGCTTGCCGGAAGCCTAGCCCGCCAGCCACGGAAAGGAAGCGCCATGCCAGAGCTGACCCGCATCGCAAAGGGAGACATCACCGCAACCATCGACTCCATGGGCGCACAGCTCATGAGCCTCACCTGCGCGGGGGGCGAGTACCTCTGGCAGGGAGACTCAAGCTTCTGGCCGCGCCGCGCCCCCGTGCTCTTCCCCATCGTCGGCTGCCTCAAGAACGACGAGGCTATGAGCGCGCAGGGGCCCGTGCGCCTCAAGCGGCACGGCATCGCGCGCACGCGCGAGCACTCCATCGTGGAGAGGAGCGAGTCCTCCGTGACTTTCCAGCTTGACTCCGACGAGGCCACACGCGAGCTCTACCCCTTCGACTTCCGCCTCAACATGACCTACTCCACCGACGGCACATCGCTCGAGCAGCGCTTTGCCGTGACCAACACCGGCGACGTCGACCTGCCCTTCACGCTGGGCGGCCACCCCGCCTTCAACGTGCCCATGCCCGGCGCCGAAGCCGAGTCCTTCGACGACTACGCGCTGGTCTTTGCCAAGGCCTGGAGCCCGTCCGTCCCAGCCATAGACGAGAAGGGCATCCACGACTTCGGCCGCATGACCCAGCTTATGGAGGACTCCCGCGAGCTCGCGCTCTCCCACGAGCTCATCGACCGCCACGCCACCCTCGTCTTCCACGACGTGCCCCAGAGCCGCGTGGCGCTCGTCGGCAAGAGGAGCAACCACGGCGTGGAGCTGGAATTCCCCGGCTTTGACTACCTGGGCGTATGGACGGCCAGCACTGAGGCGCCGTTTGTGGCCGTGGAGCCCTGGCACGGGTGTGCGAGCGCCTACGACGAGGGCGAGAGGTTCGAGGAGAAGCGCTCAACGATGGTGCTCGCGCCCGGACAGAGCCGAGAGCTGGCGTTCACGATCACGCCGTTCTAGGCGTCGCGACCAGAACCCGCCAAGGCAGGACCCTCCACCAGAGCTCGACGCTCGCGTTGCTCGCTCGCTGCGCGACTCGCTCTGGGGGAGGGTCCTGTCATGGCGGGAGTCATCGCGTCGGCAAGAGCCTCGCCACCCGGCAGAACGCCAGCGGTCCGCCGGGTGGCGAGGCTGATGCCTGGAAGAGCTAGCGGGGGACGTGGAGGAGGCGCTCGGACCTCTCGGAGAGGGGATGCCCGAGGAAGTCGCGGTAACAGGCCTGGACGTCGGGGTTCTCGTGGCTGAAGCGGACGGGGGCCGAGGCGTCGATGGCGCGCAGGACCACCTCGCGGCGTCCGGCGAGGTCGGAGCCATCGTGGATGGGCTGCCCGCCCCCGCCCACGCAGCCGCCGGGGCACGCCATGACCTCGACGAAGTCGTAGTAGGTGAGCCCCCGGTCGAGCGCGTCGAGAAGCGCGCCCGCGTTGGCGAGGCCGTGGGCCACGGCCACCCGCAGCTCACGGCCGGCGAGGTCGAAGGTGGCCTCGCGCCAGCCCTCGGTGCCACGGACCTCGCGGAAGGCGTCGGGCTCGGGGTTCCTGCCGGTGGCGAGGAAGTGGGCCGAGCGGAGCGCCGCCTCCATGACGCCGCCCGTCGCGCCGAAGATGGCACCAGCCCCCGTGCCGCCAAAGCCCAGGGGCGCGTCGAGCTCGCGCTCGGAGAAGTTGGCCGGGTCCATGTGCGAGGCGCGGACGAGTCGGCAGAGCTCGCGGACGGTGAGCACGGCGTCCACGTCGGGAATGCCGCGCCCGTCTCGCATCTCGGGCTGCTCGGCCTCGGCCTTCTTGGCCACGCAGGGCATGACCGAGACGCAGTAGACGTCCTCGGGCTCCACGCCCAGCACCTCGGCGTAGTGGGCCTTGGCGATGGCGCCGAACATCTGCTGCGGCGACTTGGAGCTGGAGACCTGCGGCAGGAACTGCGGGTAGCGCGCCTTAACGTAGCGCACCCACCCCGGGCAGCACGAGGTCATGAGCGGAAGCCTCGGGGCCTCCGGGCCGCCCTTGTCTGCCTCGGCAATGCGGGCCAGGAGCTCGGAGCCCTCCTCCATGATCGTGAGGTCGGCCGAGAAGTTGGTGTCGAAGACGTAGTCCGCGCCGATGGCGTGCAGGACGGCCGCAAGCCGCTCGATGGTGGACGCCTCGGGAGCAAGGCCGAACTCCTCGCCCCAGGAGGTGCGCACGGCCGGGGCCACCTGCACCATGACCGTCTTCTTGGGGTCGGCGATGGCCGCGAGCACCCGCTCGGTGTCGTCGCGCTCGCGCAGCGCGCCCGTCGGGCAGTGGGTGATGCACTGGCCGCATGCCGCGCAGTCAACCGTGGAGATGGGCTTCCTGCCGCGGACGCCCACGGAGGCGTGCGTGGAGCGGCTCGTGAGGTCCCAGACGCCCAGGCCCTGGACCTTCTCGCAGACCTGGACGCACCGCAGGCACTTCACGCACTTCTCGTTGTCTCGCCAGAGCGGGAAGGCGGGGTCCCACTCCTCGCGGGCGAGGTGCTCGCGATAGGGCTGGCGATAGATGCCCAGGTCGTTCGAGAGGCTCTGAAGGGTGCAGTTGCCCGAGCGCACGCAGCTCGTGCACGAGGAGTCGTGCTGCGAGAGGAGCAGCTGGACGTTCACCCTTCTGGCGAGGCGCACCTTTGGGCTGTTGGTGCTCACGACCATGCCGTCGAGGGCCACGTTGTTGCACGCGGCGACGAGCTGGTCAGCGCCTTCGACCTCCACGACGCACACGCGGCAGCCGCCGACCTCGTTCAGGTCCTTGAGGTAGCACAGGGTGGGGATCTTGATGCCCGCCCGCGCCGCCGCCTCAAGGATGGTGGTGCCCTCGGGCACCTCGACGCCAATGCCGTCGATGGCAAGCTTTACCATTGCTCGATCCTTCCCCCGCGAAACGCGCCATAGCCGAAGTGGTCGCAGCGCAGGCAGCGACCGGCCTCCTGGTGGGCCTCCTCGCACGTCAGGCCCTGCTCGACGAGCTCCCAGTCATTGGTCCTCTCCCCCGCCTCGCGCTCCTTGAGCTCGCACCGGCCGCACTGGTGCAGGCCTCTGAGCTTGAGCCTCGGAAGCTCGCAGTCGATGCCGACCTTGTGATCGAAGCCGAGGTAGTGGTCGATGTTTGCAGCCGCCACCTTGCCGGCGTTGATGGCGCGGATGACCGTGGCCGGCCCCGTCTGGCAGTCTCCTCCGCAGAACAGCCCCTCGAAGCCGGGGACCGAGCCGTCCGGGTCCGTGAGGATTCGTCCCCACCTGCACTGGATGCCCGCGCGCTCGAAGTCGGCCGAGTCGATCTCCTGGCCGATGGCGACGTAGACCCTGTCGCAGGGCACCACGCGCTCGGGCTCCTCGGAGGCGCGGGGCGCGGGTCGGCCGCGGCGGGGCTCCCCGATGATCTGCGGCTGCACGACGACGCCACGGACGCGGCCGTCGTCTCCGGTGGCGATGGAGAGGGGCGCGGTGAGCTCGAGGACCTCGCAGCCCTCGGCCTGGGCGCCGGCGATCTCGGCGTCCTGGGCCGTCATGTCGCAGATGCGACGGCGGTAGACGACGGAGACCTTCTCCGCGCCGAGGCGCACGCTCGAGCGGGCAACGTCCATGGCGACGTTGCCGCCGCCGATGACCACGACGCGCTGGCCCGTGAGGTCTGGCATCTCGTCGTCGCCGATGGCGCGCAGCATCCTCACGGCGGACTCCACTCCCGGCGCGTCCTCGCCCTCAAGGCCGAGCTTCTTGTCGCTGTGGGCTCCGATGGCGAGGTAGACGGCATCGTACTCCTCGCGCAGGCGCGCGAGGGAGTCCCCGTCGACGGGGTGCCCGAGCTCGACGTCGATGCCGCAGTCCAAGATCCAGTCGATCTCGGACTGCAGGCGCTCGCGCGGCAGGCGGTAGCTCGGGATGCCGTAGCGGAGCATGCCGCCCAGATGGCGGCGCTGCTCGAAGATGGTTACCTTGTGCCCCATGATGGCCAAGTAGTAGGCGCACGAGAGTCCGGCGGGGCCGCCGCCGACGACCGCGACGCGCTTGTGGGTCTCTGGGGCGAACCACGGGCGGTAGTCACACTCCATGTGTTCGGTGGCAAAGCGCTTGAGCGCGAGGATGTTCAACGGGTCGTCCACCATGCCGCGGCGGCAGTGCATCTCGCAGGGGTGCTCGCACACGAGGCCACATACCAGGGGCAGCGGGTTGTCCTTGCGGATGAGCTTCACCGCGTCGGTGTAGCGCCCCTCCTCGACGAGGCTCACGTAGCCGGGGATGTCCACGTGGGCGGGGCAGCCGGAGACACACGGCGCCTGCTCGGCCCGCTGCTCGAAGCCGCAGGAGCGCTCGTGAACGTGGTGCTCGAAGTCGTCGCGGAAGCCCTGGATGGCCGTGAGGGCCATCTCACCAGCCTCGAAGCCGATGGCGCAGTCGCTCGAAAGGTAGATCGTGCGGGCGGTCTGCTCTATGAGCTCGAGCGTGCCGTCGTCGGCGCGACCCTCCAGGACGTCCTGGAGAAGGTCGTCCAGGGCCCTCAGGCCGACGCGGCAGGGAGTGCACTTGCCGCAGCTCTGCGTGGCGCACAGGCGCACGAGGGCAGCGGTGAACTCGACCGGGCACGGCGCGAGCGAACTCACGGCCAGGCGCCTTCCCAGGGCGTCGTGCAGGTCGTCCATGACGGCCTGGGCGTGGCTGCGCTCCATCACGTGAAGACGTGCCATATGTTCCTCCCCTTCGTTGGATTATGACAACCTGTTTTTGTCACAAACAGTTTGTCAGTCTTCAAGCTAGGAGAACGTTCCCACAGACGTAACCCCCAAGGAGGGCGAGCGGCCGCAAAGGAGCCGCGGGCGGAGGGGCTAGGACTCGGCTATCTCAGCCAGGGCCTGGGTGGCGGCGGCGACGTCGGCGGGGGTGTTGAACCAGCCGAAGGAGAAACGGACCATGCCCTGCCACTCGGTGCCGAGGGCGCGGTGCATGAGCGGGGCGCAGTGGGCGCCGGGGCGGGTCTGGATGCCAAAGTCCTGGGAAAGGATGGCAGAGACCTCCGAGGAGTCAAGGTCCGCGACGTTGAGGGAGACGATGCCCACGCGACCAGGCTGCTCGAGGTCGCCGTAGAGGGTGACGCCGGGGAAGTCTCGCACGGCGCCGGCAAAGGAGGCGGCAAGTGAGCGCTCCTTCTCCCCCACCGCAGAGGGGCCGCCAATGCTTCGCAGGTAGTCGAGGGCGGCGGAGAGGCCGGCCAGGCCATGGGCGTTGAGGGTTCCGGCCTCAAGGCGCGTGGGCCACTCCTCGGGCTGGTGCGGCGAGAAGGACCGGACGCCGGAGCCGCCCTCGGCCCAGGGGCGGACATCGACGCCCTCCCTGACGGCAAGGCCGCCCGTGCCCTGCGGGCCCATGAGGCCCTTGTGGCCGGTGAAGCAGACCACGTCCAGGCCCATGGAGGCCATGTCGATGGGAACGCAGCCGGCGGACTGGGAGGCATCCACCACCAGCAGGGCCCCGGCCTCGTGGGCTATCGAGGCAATGCGCCGCAGGTCAACCACGTTGCCCGTGACGTTTGACGCATGCGAGCAGATGATGACGTCCGTACCGCCCGCGCAAAGGCGCTGCAGGTCGTCGTAGTCGAGAACGCCCCGCGCGTCGACCCCGGCGTGACGGACGATGACGCCGGTGTCCTGTGCCATGCGGTTGAGCGGACGCAGGACAGAGTTGTGCTCGATGACCGTGGTGACCACGCGCGCGCCCGGCCTCACCAGCCCATGGATGGCGGCGTTCAGCGCGGCCGTGGCGTTGGCGGCAAAGCAGACGTGGTCCGCGCGCGGGCAGCCCAGGAGCGCCGCGACCTTCTCGCGGCACTCCCAGACCACGCGACCTGCGTCAAGGGACTCGCTCGTGGCCCCGCGGCCGGGGTTTCCCAGACTCGTGAGCGCCCGGCAGACGGCGTCCACCACGCACTGCGGGCGCATGACGCTCGTAGCGGCGTTGTCCAGATAAATCACGACTGCCCCCTCACGAGCTCCCAGAGCCCCACGACGTCCATGCCGCTCCAGGGGATGCCCGCCCCGGCGAGCGCGGCCTCTATGTCCCCGCGCTCCTCGGGAAGCACCCTCCAGGCAAGCCCGCAGCCAGCCGAAATCTGGCTGGGGACGGGAATCATGCGCCCCGGGAGCCCCCGTCCGTGGCAGAGCTCCTCGCAGGCCATGGCTGCCGCCGTGGTGGGAAAGCTCACCACGAGAAAGTCCCTCTTCACCCTCATGGAACGCGCCTTGCTACGGACGGACCACGTTGGTGGCCTGCTCGAGCCTCTGGCAGATGACGTACATGTTGGTGACCTCGCCGACGGCGAGCTGCTCGGTGAGCCCGTAGTGGTTGAGGCAGGTGCCGCAGGTGAGGATCTCTACGCCCTGGTCGGCGAGGGCGCGCAGGTCGTCGAGGCAGGGAGAGCCCTCGCAGGTGAGGCGCGCGCCACCGTTGTAGAAGAGCATGGTGCGCGGCAGCTCGTCCTGCTGCGTCACGGCGTAGACGAAGGCCTTCATCAGGTTGCGGCCAAGCTCGTCGGAGCCCGCGCCCATGGTGTCTGAGCTCACCTGGATGACAAGGTTCTTGGCGGCGGGCACCAGGCAGCTGGCCTCGTCGGCCTCGCCGTCGACCACGCTCACGCCCTCGGGGGCAATGAGCGTCACGCGGAAGCGTCTCTCGCCGAGCTGCTCGGAGGAGACCTCACAGCCCTTCTCGTGCGCCATGCGGGTCAGGTTCTGGACGGCCACCTCGTTGTCGACGAGGGTCTCCACGGTGCCGGCGCCGCCGAGGGAGGCAAGGGCCTTCAAGGTCTTGACCACGGGGATGGGACACGCGTCGCCAATGGCGTCTACCTGCACGTTGTTTGCCATGAGAGCTTCCTTTCCACAAAGGGCCCCTCGCTTCTGCAAGGGGCCCAGAGCCAGTTGGTCTCAGTATAGGTCGCAAGAGGCCTGCGCTACTTGGAGGAGACGAGCTCCTTGCCGGTGGTGACCTCGTCCCACTTGGCAAGGGTGGCCTCGCGCTTGGAGCCGAACTTGGAGAGGTCCTCGTCCATGAGCTGGGAGGTGTCGAAGTCCAGCGTCAGGCCGGAGACGGTCGGCAGGGCCAGCAGCAGGGTGGTCTTCTTGTCGATATCGGCAAGGTCGTGGAGGTTGTCGTCAGACGAGAAGAGCCACTCGATGAAGAGCTTGGCGTCCTCGACGTCGTCGGCATTGGCAAAGGCGGCCACCCCGTCGGGGATGTAGGGCATGCCCTCCTTGGGATAGACGAGCTCAAGCGTCCCGTCCGCGAGGATGTCATCGAGCGTCTTGTCGATGTAGGTGATGCCAACGGCAGCCTCGCCGACGGCGACGCGGTCGAGCCGGGCCGCAAAGGCCGACTCGAACTGCCCCACCATCTGGGGTGTGAGGTCACGGTAGCGCGTGGCGGCATAGGGCATCTCGTCCGACATGCCGCACACGTGAAAGGGCAGCTCGGACGTGTTGAAGCGCACCGGGAAGACGAGCGCCTGGGCTGGTAGCGCGTCAGTGGCTTCGCCATCGTCTATGCCGCAGACGACGGCCGTAAGGTGGCCGGCCGCAACCTGGGCCGCGACGGTCTGGGCGAGGAAGGTTCCGCTGCCGGTGCCGTCGGGCTTCTGGGCGCTGATGTTCAGGATCCTCAAGCGTCTCTCCCCTTCCGCCGAACCCGTGCTCCCGACCACCGATATAGCGGACGAGAAAGACTCATCATGACTTACAGTAGAATAGACTAACAAATTGTAAGCCGTTATACTAGTCAAAGCATAACCAGCGTACATTGCGGGGAAGGCCATGGCCGAGCACACCTACCTGGACAACGCAAGCACCACATTTCCAAAGCCGCCCTGCGTGGCAGAGGCCGTGTTCAGATACATGACCGAGGCTGGCACCAACGTTGGCCGCGGGGAGTACGCCGCGGCCTTTGACGTGGAGGACATGGTCTTTGACCTGCGAAGCTCGCTCTGCGAGCTGTTTGGAGGGGTAGACCCGTCGGACGTCGTCCTCACCAGGAACGTGACCGAGGCAATTAACCTCGTCCTCAAGGGATGGCTTACGCCGGGCGACCACGTGGTCGTGACGAGCATGGAGCACAACGCCGTCATGAGGCCGCTCACGCAGCTCACCGCCCGGGGGGTGACGTTCAGCCGCGTGCAGTGCGCCCAGGACGGCACCCTCGAGGCCGCCGAGGTGGAGCGCCTCATCACCCCGCGGACGCGGCTCGTGGTGATGACGCACGCAAGCAACGTCTGCGGCACGGTCCTGCCCGTCAAAGCCGTCGGAGAGGCCTGCCGCACCCATGGCGTGCCGCTCGTGGTGGACGCGGCCCAGACGGCCGGCGTCATCCCGCTCGACATGCGGGAGTGCGGAGCCTCCGCCGTCTGCTTCACCGGCCACAAGGGGCTTCTGGGCCCGCAGGGAACGGGCGGATGCGTGCTTGACCCGGCGTTTGCCGAAAGGCTTGAGGCGCTTGTCGCCGGAGGCACGGGGAGCAGCTCAGACAGCGAGGAGATGCCCTCCTTCATGCCCGACCGCCTTGAGGCGGGAACCCCCAACCTCCCGGGCCTGGCCGGACTCGCCGCCGCGCTTGGGTGGCTCGAGAAGACGGGAATGGACACGGTCCGCGCCCACGAGCAGGCGCTCACCCAGCGGCTCATCGACGGCCTGGCCCCGCTTGCGGACGCCGGCCACGTGCGCCTTGTGGGACTTCCCACCGCAGAGGGCCGCACCGGCGTGGTCTCCATCCAGACCCCCGGCCACGACCTCGCCCAGGTGGCCCACGACCTCGACGCCCGCTACGGCATCCAGACCCGCGTGGGCCTCCATTGCGCGCCTTCCGCCCACAGAACCCTCGGCACCTACCCCACAGGCACCATCAGGCTCAGCCTTGGTTGGTCTAACACCGAGGCAGACGTCGACCTGGCCCTCACGGCCTTGAGGGAGCTTCTCGCCTAGGCCCAAGCCTGGCCGGCAGTGTACAAAATAACGATTGAACGCACACCCAAACCGCGTTTCCGCAGATACCCAAACCCGCCAACCATCTAAATGTACACAGGCCCCCGCAACCAGAAACAAGGCACCCACCTTCGCTCACCACGCCGTAGGCGGCGAGAAGGGCCACCGTTAACGCAGCACGCCCCGTACTTCTCATCGGCGACTTCCGCAGTCGCGCGCCCTTTGCGCGGCGAGGACTGAGCCGAAGAGAAGTGCGGGGCGTGCGGACAGGCAGATGCCCTTCTCGCCTACTCCGCCGCTGCGGCCACGAAACTCCTCCACAGGTCCATGTCAGCCACGGTGGAGTACCACGTGTACTCCGGGTGCCACTGCACGCCGAGCACAAAGCGCCTGTCCGGGCGCTCGATGCACTCGGGCACGCCATCGTCGGAGTGGGCCGTGAGGACCAGGCCCTCGCCCAGCTCGTCCACGCAGCAGTGGTGCGCGGAGTTGACCTGGTAGCCGGTGCGGCCGCCGTTGGCGCGCCACAGGAGGCTCCCCTCGTCGACCTCGACGGGGTGCGAGGTCTGGTGCAGGCTGTTTACGTGGTCGTGCACCTCGGCGCCCGGCGTACGCGGGTAGTTGGGGACGTCCATGCAAAGGGTGCCGCCCAGGGCCACGTTGAGCGCCTGGGTGCCGCGGCAGATGGTGAAGAGGGGCTTGTCCACCTCGACGGCGTAACGAAGAAGCGGCAGCTCGAAGGTGTCTCGCGTTGGGCAGAAGGTGCAGCCCTCGTAGTCCTTCTCGTCACCCCAGCACGTCGGGTGCACGTCGGGACCGCCCGGAAGGCAGATGCCGTCAGCCAGCTCCACGTACTCGTGCATGAGCTCCTCGGCCTCCATGAGGTCGTTGGGGAGGTTCATCATGAGGGGAAGGCCGCCCGCCGCAAAGATGGCATCCACGTAGCACTTGGTGGTGGCCTCGTTGGGGCTCAGCTGCTCGTCACGGTAGATGCGGCCGGGCTCGAAGCGCGGGGCGACCAGGATAAGCGGGCGAGAAGTGCGGCGGGACATGAAGCGACCTTTCCTTTGATGAAGTTAGTTATCAGATGGAGCCTAGCGAACCTGGGACGAGCGGACCCTAGTGCCCCTTGATGGAGTTGAGGAAGTCACGGGCGCGCTCGGTCTTGGGGTTGTCGAAGAACTCGTCGGGCGTGCCCGCCTCGACAATCTGGCCGTCGGCCATGAAGATGACGCGGTCGGCCACGCGGCGGGCGAAGTTCATCTCGTGCGTGACCACGATCATGGTCATCCCCTCGCGGGCAAGCTTAACCATGACGTCCAGGACCTCGTTGATCATCTCGGGGTCAAGGGCACTCGTGGGCTCGTCGAAGAGCATGGCCTTGGGGTGCATGGCAAGCGACCGGGCGATGGCCACGCGCTGCTGCTGGCCACCGGAGAGCTGGGCCGGCACCTTGTGCGCCTGCTCTGCCACGCCAACGCGGGTCAGAAGGTCCATGGCCACCTTCTCGGCCTCCTCCTTCTTCATGCCCAGGACCTGGATGGGGCCGAGGGTCACGTTCTCGAGGATAGTCATGTGCGCAAAGAGGTTGAAGCTCTGGAAGACCATGCCAAGCTCGGCGCGCATCTGCGTGAGCTCACGGCCCTCCTGCGGCAGAGGCTTGCCCTCGATGAGAATCTCGCCGGAGTCGATGGTCTCCAGGCGGTTGATGGTGCGGCACATGGTGGACTTGCCGGAGCCGGACGGACCGATGACCACGAGCACCTCGCCACGGTCGACCTCGAGGTTGATGTCCTTCAGGACGTGAAGGTCGCCAAAGTGCTTCTCCACGTGGCGGAGCTCGATGATGGGCTCTTTGCCCTGGTTGTTCTGGGTCATGTCTCTCCTATCCAAGTGGGTGGGCTAGCGGATGATCTTGACGCCCATGCGGTGCGAGACGTACACGGAAGCCTTGTTGATGAGGTAGTTGATGAGGATGTAGATGACGGCCACCACGAGGTACGTGGAGACGAGCGCGTCGTAGTTGGTGCGCAGGACCTGGGCGTTCTGCATGAGGTCGGGGAAGGTGACCACATAGGCGAGCGCCGTGTCCTTCACCACTACCACGAGCTGGCTGATCAGCGACGGGATGACGAAGCGGATGGCCTGCGGCAGGACGATCTTGGTCTTGACCTTCCAGCGCGAGAGTCCGATGGACAGGCCCGCCTCGGTCTGGCCACGCGGCACGGCGTTGACGCCGGCGCGGAAGACCTCGGCGAGGACGCCGGAGGCGGCGAGCGAGATGGGGATGGTGAGCATCCAGAAGGAGTCCATCTTGAGTCCCAGGCTCGGCACCACGAAGAAGAAGCCGTAGATGAACAGCAGGCTCGGAACGCCGCGGAAGAAGTTGGTGAGGATGGCGCAGAGGACCGAGAGGGGCCTCACGTGGCTGATGCGCCCCAGCATGAGGAGCATGCCCAGCACGAGCGAGATGACGCCCGCGGTGAGGGCCACCTGGAAGGTGCCCACCAGGCCGCGGCCGAGGTAGATCCACGTGGTCCTCCAGCTGAAGAGCTCCCAGTACCTGGAGGAGAGCTGCCCCGTCACCCAGAAGCGGTACACCACGAAGGCGAGAAGCGCGACCACGGCGGCAAGCGAGACCACGGTGCCCACGACCATCTTGCGGCGGGTCTTGGGGCCAGGCTCCTCGTAGAGGGCGTCGCGCATGGTCATATCGGACTGCGTCTTGGCCATTAGCGCATCACCCTGACCTTCTGGTCGATCTTGTTGCCCACGAAGCCGGCGACAAGGGCGGTGCCGATGTAGCCGCACGCGGAGAGCGCGAAGGTGACCACGCCGGCGGACTCGCGCGTGTTGATGTAGGAGACCAGGCCGGTGAGCTCCTGCGGGGTCATGGGCACCTGGGAGCCCAGGGCCGTGGTGAGCATGACAGCGATGAACAGGTTGGTCATGGGCAGCACGGTAGAGCGCAGCGCCTGCGGGATGACCACGTGGCGCAGAATCTGCGTGAAGGAGAGGCCTATGGAGCGCGCGGCCTCGATCTGCCCCACGCCGATGGTGTTGATGCCCGTCATGAAGTTCTCGGACCCGAAGGACGCACCCAGGAGCACCGTGCAGAGCACGACGCTGGGCTCGTAGTCAAGCACGAGCTTGAGGTGCGGCAGCGCGTACACCACGATGAGGATGAGGACCGCGCCGGGGATGTTGCGGAAAACCTGCACGTAGAAGTCGCCGAAGACGCGCAGCGGCTTGAACGGGCAGACGCGCAGCACCGTGATCAGGATGGAGAGCGCCATGACGAGCACAAACGAGACAGCCGTGATCCGCCAGGTGGTGAGAAGGGCCGTGAGGTAGTTGGGCCCGTAGGTTGAGAGAAGCTCTGAGAGCCCCATCGTTCCTCCTTACATGCGAGGGGCCTCCCGTCTTCGCTGGGACGGAAGGCCCCGGATGGCAGCCGGGGGCCGCCGGTCATCTTTGGTTATATGCCCAAAGAATCAAAGGCTAGGCGCCGATCGCGGGAGGCTCGGGAACGGTGGAGACGCCCGTGCGGTCCGCGATGCAGATCTTGTAGAAGTCGGCCCACTTGCCGTCCTTCTCGAACTTCTCGAGGAAGGCGTTGACGAAGTCCACGCCGTCGGAGCCGAGCTTGAGGCCGATGCCGTACTTGTCCTCGGGGCCGAAGGCGTCGCCGGCGATGCGGTACTTGCCGGGGTTCTTGACGACGTTGCCCATGTGGAGGGTCATGTCGACGACGTAAGCGTCGACGCGGCCCTGCTCCAGGGCGGCGCGGCACTCGTCGTCCTTGGAGAACTCCTGGAGCTCGGCCTCGGGGGCAAACTCCTCGACGACCTGCGGGCCCGTGGAGCCGGACTGGACGGCGACCTTCTTGCCCTTGAGGTCGTCGAGGCCGTTGATGTCCTGGTTGTCGGCGGCAACGAGGATGCCCTGCTGGGTGGTGAAGTACGGGCCGGCGAAGGAGATGACCTCCTTGCGCTTCTCGTTGATGGAGTAGGTGGCAAAGACGGCGTCCACGTTGTCGTTCTGAAGGACCGACTCGCGGGTGTCGGAGGTCATCTGGGTGTAGTCGTACTTGGTCTCGTCGCCCAGGATGTAGCGGATGAGGCTCAGGTAGATGGCGGCGTCAAAGCCGTAGACCTTGCCCGTGGTCTCGTCAAGCTGGGAGAAGAGCACGGAGGTGCGGGTGGCGCCCAGGCGGAAGGTGCCGGCCTCCTTGATGGCCTTGGCCCAGGCGTTGGCCTCGATGGTCGCGTCATCGGCGGGCTCGACGGTGGCGACGAGCTTGTCGAAGGCGTCCTTGTCGATGTCGGTGCTGGAGGCCTGGGCGGCGTCGGAGCCGCCGTTGGAGGCGGGCTCGGAGGGGCCGTCGGAGCAGCCGGCCAGGGTGGCCAACGCGGCGGCGCCAAACATGCCGGCGCCGAGGCCCAGGGCCTGGCGGCGGTCAAGCATGAGGTTCTTCTTGTTCATGTGTGTTCCTCCCTGATCTTGTCCCCTGATACAGAGCTGGTCGGGACGTTAGACGTTACTTTACCCAACCGCAGTGGTGTCTAATTCCTACCTGGCGGCTACATTAATAGAGCGTTCACGGTGCGCACGCCGGGAATGGAAAAAGGCCCCCGCGCCGAGAAGGACGTGGGGACCTTGAGGCGCTTCGTTGAAGAGGAGCCTACTTGCCCAGGAGCTCCTTGACGTCAAGGGCGATCATGTACTCCTCGTTGGTCGGGATGACCCAGACGCGGATCTTGGAGTCGGGCGTGGAGATCTCGCGCGGGTCGTCGGAGCGGACGGCGTTCTTCTCGTCGTCAATCTTGACGCCCATCCAGGCGAGGCGGTTCACGACCTCCTTGCGCATGCGGGCGGAGTTCTCGCCCACGCCTGCGGTGAAGACCATGGTGTCGACGCCGTTCATGGCCTGGACCATGGTGGCAAACTGGGAGGCCACGCGGTAGCTCCACATGTCGATGGCCATCTGGCAGCGCTCGTCGCCGTCGTTGGCGCCGGCCTCGATGTCACGGCAGTCGCTGGAGACGCCGGAGATGGCGGCCAGGCCGGACTGCTTGTTCATCATGGTGTCAATCTCGTCGATGGAGTAGTGGCCCTCGCGAGAGAGGTAGAAGACGGTGGCGGGGTCCACGGTGCCGCAGCGGGTGCCCATGATCAGGCCGTCGAGCGGGGTGAGGCCCATCGTGGTGTCCATGCACTTGCCGTCCTCGATGGCGCACAGGGAAGCGCCGGAGCCGAGGTGGCAGCTCACGACCTTGTGGGCGGTGTGGCCGGAGGCCTCATCGACGGAGCGCCAGATGAAGCGGTGGCTCGTGCCGTGGGCGCCGTACTTGCGGATGTGCAGGCTGTCGACGACCTCCTTGGGCAGGGCGTAGTTGTGGGCCTCGGCCGGCATGTTGTAGTGGAACGCGGTGTCCGGGACAATGACGTTGCCCAGCTCGGGGAACATGTCGCGGCAGATCTCGATGACGTCGGCCTCAGCGTAGTTGTGGAGGGGAGCCAGCGGGGCGACCTCGCGGACCCAGCCCAGGGTCTCGTCGGTGACGACGGCGGACTCGGGGAAGTACCAGCCGCCCTGGACCACGCGGTGACCGATGCCGTCGATGGGGGCGTCCACGGCCTTCAGGATCTCAAAGACGTGCTTGATGGCGGTCTTGTGGTCGGGAAGGGCGACCTCGAGCTTCTGCTTGCCGGAGCCGTTCTCCTCGTGGCCGATGAAGGAGCCGTCGATGCCGATGCGCTCGCAGTTGCCCTTGGCGTAGACCTCGCGGGTGTCCACGTTGAGCAGCTGGTACTTAAGGGACGAGCTGCCGGCATTGATGACTAGGACGTTCATTGCTCTCCTCTCGTGTGAGGAATCGATTCCTCATGAACATACACACGTAAATCTAGGATAGCCCCTCGCGGGGCTATCACAGGACTTTCACTTGGCGAGAATTGCCCGCGGCGCGTGCCAAGGGGGACGGGGCGCGTCGGCTACTCGGCGTCGGCGAAGACGACGTCCTCGAGGATGCGGGCGGCGTTCTCTATGCACTGGGGGCAGGAGCACAGCACCTGGCCCGTCTCGACGCCCTTGAGGTCGGCGCAGCGCGTGGCGCCCGAGACCTCCGCAAAGCGGCGGACGAGCTCGCGGGAGACCTTGTAGGTGGCCGCCTTGCTGGTGGGGGACTCAAGGTCGGCGCAGCTGTTTGCCAGGCCGCAGATCACGCAGGCGCCGGAGAGCGCGCCGCAGGTGCCCTGCATGCCGCCCATGCCAAGGCCCAGGCCCTCGGTGACGGCGAACATGGTCTTCTCGTCGGCGCCGACGAGGTCGGCGTAGGTGCAGGCGATGGCCTGCGCGCAGTTGAAGCCGCGGGCGTGGCGGGCGGCGCAGTCGGAGACGCGTGACTCCATGCTAGGCCTCCTTGGGAAGAAGGCCCTCGCCGAGCGGGGCGCCGCCGAGGACGTGCATGTGCAGGTGCATGACGGTCTGGCCGGCCGCGGCTCCGGTGTTCATGATGCAGCGGAAGCCGGAGTCCTTGACGCCCTCGGAGGTGGCCACGGCGTCGGCCGCCTCGGTCATGGACTTCAGGACCTCGGCCGGAACTCCGTCCACGATGTTTGCGTAGTGGGCCTTGGGGACCACCAGGACGTGGGTGGGTGCCTGCGGGTTGAGGTCGCGGAAGGCTACCACGTTGGCGTCCTCGTAGAGGAGGTCCGTGGGGATCTCCCCGTTGGCGATCTTGCAGAAGATGCAGTCAGACATGGGTTCTCTCCTTGCTATGCTCGCGGCCCGGCGGGCCGGCGTGCCTTGATTCTAGTCGTCCAGATAGGCCGTGGAGGGCGCGGAGGCGGTGTCGGTGATGACGGCGGTCTCCTCCGCCTCGTCGAGGAGCACGCGGACTTTCTGCTCCGCGTTGGACAGGCGCTCCCTCAGGCTTCGCAGCAGCTCGACGCCGCGGCCGTAGCGCTCGAGGGACTCCTCGAGCTCGAGGTCTCCGGCCTCGAGCGAGCGCACGATCTGCTCCAGCTCGATGGAGGCCTCCTTGAACGTCATGTCCTCGATGCTCTTCTGGTCTGCCATGGTGTTTCTCCTCTCAGGGGAATCTGATGCTTGGACGAAAAAAGGGATCGTCCCCTTTTCTCACTCTACTGAGGTGACCTGCGCGCTGACGCGGCCCGAGCCCAGGCGGATGCCCACGGGCTGGCCGGGGCGGAGCTCCGAGGCCTCCTTGATGACGTGGCCGGCCTCGTCGGTGGCTATGGCGTAGCCGCGCGAGAGGACCTTAAGCGGGCTCAGGGCGTCGAGGGTCCCGGCAAGCCGGCCCAGCTCCGCCTCGGCTGGGCGCAGCATGCGCGGGGCAAGCCCGCGCAGCCGCGACGCCTGGCCCGAGAGCTCCTCGGCCTTGCGGGAGAGGCTCCTGGGGATGGCGTCGTGGAGGCGCTCCTCGGTCTGGGCGAGGTCGGCCGCGCGGGACTCCAGCGGGGCCATGGGGTCCTGCAGGCACCTGCGGGCGCCCAGCCCCTCTACCTGCACCTCCAGGCGAGAAAGGCGCGCGCCCATGGCGTTTGCCGAGAGACGCGCGAGCGACTCCACGGACGCCTCGCGCGTCTCGAGGAGCGCCGCCATGGAGCGGCCGAGACGCACGTGCCTCTGGTTCATCTGGCGCTCCACCTCGTCGATGGCCGGAGCCACGGACTCGGCAGCCGCGGTGGGCGTGGAGCAGCGGCGGTCGGCCACCATGTCCGCGATGGTGACGTCGGGCTCGTGGCCGATGCCCGTCACCACGGGCACGGGGCAGTCGGCGATGGCACGCGCGACCTGCTCGTCGTTGAAGCACATGAGGTCCTCCAGGGACCCTCCACCGCGAACGAGAAGGATGGCGTCGGGGCGCGACGCCGCGGCGACACCGAGGGCGCGGACGATGGAGGCGGGTGCCTGCTGGCCCTGGACGCTCGCGCCCGCCACGTCGATGAGCACGAGCGGGTTCCTGCGGGCCAGGGTGCGCTTGACGTCCTCGATGACCGAGCCGGAAAGTGACGTCACCACGCAGACGCGCGAGCAGAACGCCGGGATGGGGCGCTTACGGCGGTCGTCCATCAGGCCCTCGACCTGGAGCCTGCGCGCGAGCTCGGCGATGCGCTGGCGCAACAGGCCCTCGCCCGAGGCCTCCACGCGGCTGGCGACGAAGGACATGCGGCCGGAGCCCTTGTAGATGTCGAACTTGCCCGTGAGCTGGACCTCGAGACCGTCCCTGAGCTCAAAGGAGAGCTTCTGGTGGGTGCCGCGCCAGACGATGACGGACATCGAGGCGCCGCCGTCCTTGACCTCGAAGTAGCAGTGGCCGCTCCGGGCGTTGGGCCCGCGGAAGCCCGAGACCTCGCCCACGACGGTCATGGACGGCCAGCGGGAGACCTGGCCCTTCGCAAGCTCGACCGCGTCCGAGACGGAGAGCGTGACGTCCTCGGCCATGCTAGCGCTCCTCCCTGTTTGCATAGCGCTGCAGCAGGTACACAAGCTGGATCACCGAGACGAGCGCGGAGGCCACGTACGTGAGCGCCGCGGCCACGAGCACCTGGCGGGCACCCCTCTGGTCTAGGCCGGCGCCGCGGTCCCTCAGGAAGGCGACGGCGCGGCGGGATGCGTCGATCTCCACGGGAAGCGTCACCAGCGAGAAGAGCACGGTGGCCGCGTAGAGCGCGATGGCGACCTTCACCAGGCCGAAGGCGTTAAGGAAGACGCCGGCTAGAAGGACGACGGTCCAGAGGCTCTCCGCGGCGCTGACCACGGGCACCAGCGCCGTGCGAAGGCGGTACATGGCAAAGCCCCTCTGGCGCTGGACGGCATGTCCTGCCTCGTGGCAGGCGACGGCGACGGAGGCCACCGAGGAACCGCCGAAGTTGGCGTCGGAGAGGTGGAGCTTCTCGTCACGCGGGTCAAAGTAATCGGTGAGCTCGCCGCCGACGCGGGTGATGCCCACGTTGGAGGCGCCGCCCTCGTCGAGCATGCGGCGCGCGACCTCGGCGCCGGTGCCAGGGATGGAGGCGCTGACGTTTGACCACTTGCGGTACGTGGACTTGATGAAGGCCTGCGCGAGGCCTCCCAGGACGATGGAGGCGAGAACCACGGCATAGTAGCCGAGGTCAGCGCCGTAGTAGTAGCCGTAGTAGGGCATGCGATGCTCCAATCGAAGTGACAGCACGTTCTCTTATACCCCAAGGGCCGGACGCAAACGAGGGACGGCAGGGACCTCTCCCCACCGCCCCTCGCGGATGGTGCCGGGCGCGTCGCGAGCCGCCCAGGTGGCCTAGAGCATCTCTATGCGGCCGTCCTTGACCGTGAGGCCGACCTCGCCGTCGAGCAGGCGCGCCAGCGTGGAGCCGGCAAGCTCCCAGCGCCAGGAGGTCGAGAGGCGCGACTTTCCGCGGTTGGTAACGAAGTCCTGCAGGTCGTCCCTGGTGGCGATGAGCTGGGTGGCCACGCCGGTCTTCTCGGAGATCACGCGCAGCATGGCGTACATGAGGTCGATGACGCTCTCCGTCTCTGCGGAGGGGCGCACGTGGCGCTGGACCTGGGGGCACTCGCCCGCGGGGCAGGCCACGCCGCGCGAGACGGCGGCCACGAGCTCCTCGGCGTCGCGCGGCGAGAGCTGCTCGGTGCCGCGGATGCGGCGCAGGCGGTCGGTGCCGCGCGGGACGCGCTTGCAGACCTCGACGATGACCTCGTCGGAGAGCACCCACTTGCGGGGGACGTCGCGAGAGGCAGCGAGGTGCTCGCGCCAGGCGCAGGCCTCGCGGGCGATGGCCAGCTGGCGGCGGGTGAGGGAGCCGGAGCGCTTGAGGCGCAGGTAGGCCTCCTCGGGGGCGCGCGTCACGTGGGCGGGGTCGGTCAGGGCCTCCATCTCGGGCGCCACCCAGGCAAGGCGGTCGCGCTCGATGAGCTCGGAGACCATGCGCTCGTAGATGCCGGGGAGGTAGCGCACGTCGTCCTCGGCGTAGGTGAGCTGCTCGGGGTCGAGCGGGCGGCGCGACCAGTCCGTCAGGGACTCGGCCTTGGCAAGGTGCACGTCGCAGTAGGACTCCACCAGGGAGCCGTAGCTGATCTGCTGGCGCAGGCCGAGGAAGGCGGCCGCGAGCTGGGTGTCAAAGACCGAGCGGCAGGTGCAGCCCATGCCCGACTGGATGACCTCCAGGTCCTGGCTGCACGCGTGGAAGACCTTGGTGACCTCGGGGTCCTCGAAGATCCTCGCCAGAGGGGCGAGGTCGCCAATGAGGATGGGGTCGATGGCGGCGATCTTCTCGCCGGCTCTCACCTGGACGAGGCACAGCTTGGGGTAGTAGGTCTTCTCGCGGAGAAACTCGGTGTCGACGGCGATGACGCGCTCGCCGGCGGCCTCGCGGCAGAAAGCTTCGAGCTCCCCTTGGGTTGCTATGTACACGTGGTCTCGATTCAGGACGCGGAGTTTGGGTACCATCAGGTGGTGCGCGGCCGCGGCACGGCCCGCCAAGCGCATAATCATAGCCGCAACCACCTGCGACGGAAACCTGGGGAGGAAGCCGTGCGCACGCTCATCATTCATAATCCAAAATCCGGCTTTGGCTCGGACGCCGTCTACCAGTTCCAGCGCTCCGTCGTGAGGCCGGGGGACGAGTGTGTCTTCCGGCTGCTGAAGGACGACTTCGACCCCAGGGAGGCCGTGCGCGACGCGACGGACTTCGACGTGGTGGTGGCCTCCGGTGGAGACGGCACGGTGAGCGGCGTCATGCACGCGCTTGCGGGCACGGGGGTTCCGGTGTGCGCCTTTCCCTCCGGAACGGCCAACCTCTTCAACGCCAACCTGGGAAACACGCCCGAGCCGCAGTCGCTCGCGCGCGCCTGCCGCATGGGCCAGGTGGCCGACCTCGACCTGGGGTCTCTCAACTGGGTTGACGTTGACGGCGCCTCCCACGAGAGCGGCTTTGCCCTCATGAGCGGCACGGGATACGACGCCCAGCTCATGCAGGCGGCCCTTCCCAACAAGGCGCTCATGGGCGAGGCGGCCTACTACGCCGCGGCCCTTGCCAACCCGCGCCCGGATGTCGTGGGCTTCCGCATCACCGTGGACGGCCAGACCTACGAGCGCGAGGGCATCATGTGCCTGGTGGCAAACGCCGCCATGATCCAGGGGGACGTGCAGATCGTGCCGGACTGCCACATGGACGACGGCGCGCTCGACGTCATAGTGGTAGAGGTCGGCAGTGTGGCCCAGCTCGCGGGCCCGGTGCTCTTTGCGCTCCTGGACCGCGAGGGCAACAAGATCGGGCGCCCGCACATCGAGAGCTTCCACGGCGCGGACATCGTGGTGGAGTGCTCGAAGCC
>ERZ1034920.542-NODE-542-length-29356-cov-8.488550_pt1 | contig 29356 bp, 29 predicted proteins | sample MGYA00520688_ERZ1034920 | MGnify/ENA primary metagenome ERZ1034920 (study PRJEB33766, sample SAMN09781785) | gut metagenome | biome: gut microbiome | host: Homo sapiens | place: Madagascar | study: EMG produced TPA metagenomics assembly of the PRJNA485056 data set...
ACCATCGTCAAGAAGTGGGTCAACCCCGGCCCGACGATGGGCATCGAGTACCGCTGCGGCTAGCATCGACTCCGCACCGGAGCGCCGCCTCAGGCTGATCGCCCAGCCCGGGGCACGGCTCCGCGGGATATCGCTCGCACCCGCCTCAGCGGGCAGCGGGCCTCAAGAGAGGGAGGACCTTCGGGTCCTCCCTCTCTTTGCGTTCGGAGGCGGTTTCGCTTCGTCGACGGCTTTCCTTCGCTTGTGCACGCGCCCTGCGCGGTATGTTTCCCCGCGCGCGACCAACGCGTTGCATGTTTCGCGGTCGGGGTCTTTCGTATGCTCCCTACGCAAAATGAATCGCCTCCCGCTTCGTGCGCTGCGGTTGCAGTCATGAAGCGGGAGGCGATTGCGTATGGGGCCGGTTTCCTTGTAACGGTTTTCCGTCCGGGAGCTCCTGAACAGAGAGCGCCCGGACGGGTTATCGGCTGATGCAGCCAGAATCGCTGCTAGGCCTTCTTGTCGTCGTCGGAGCCGGTGCGGTTGATGTAGTCGATAAGCTCGGAGCGCTTGTGGATGCCCACCTTCTCGTAGACGTGGCGGATATGGGTGTTCACCGTGTACGGCGAGATGACCAGCTTCTTCGCCACGTTGTCCGTGGTGAAGCCGCGGGCGATGAGCATGACGATCTCGGTCTCGCGCGCCGACAGCGAGAACTCGGCGGCCAGCTCCTTGATGCGGTGCTCCTGGCTGGACTCCGTTGCCGGGGGAGCCATGAGCTGGGTGATGTTGTACTCCTGGCGCACCAGCGGGATGATGACGGCGGCAAGGACGCACACGAATATCAGCGACGTGTGATCGGTTGCCACCTTGGCGAAGGCAGGGTTCGCCTCGTAGTACAGCGCGATGGCGTTGCCCACGGCGATGCCCAGACGGATGAACGCCCCGCTGAAACCGAACGCGAAGCCGATGGGCACGTAGCCCTTCACCCCCAGCACTCCAAAGTACATGATCAGGAGCACCTCGAAGATGGACACAGCCGCCAGCACGATGAAGAACGACGGGACGAAGAAGCGTTCGCCCATCAGGAACAGCGCGAACGAAGCGATGGCGATGATGATAAGCCAGGGGAAGGTGCGGTAGATGTTCAGGCGGTCGTTGGTCAGGCCGCAGATCACGCCGATGATGCACAGCAGGGTTGCGCCGCCGATGGAGCCGAACGTGAAGGCGTACTCGCCATACGGCAGGTTCTCCCACGGGATGATGGCGACCAGGAAGTAGCAGGCCACCGATGCGACGAACGTGGTGCCGCACACCACGATCATGGGCTTCAGGGCGCGGTTGGCGGTGCTTTTCGGCAGCAGCGTGGGGTAGGGCATGTCCTTGGCGATAGTGGCGCCGCGCGCGAACAGCAGGCCCGCCGCAAGCGGCATGAGCGAGATGAACACCGAGGAGATGCCGGTGGGAAGGACGAAGCAGATCAGCGAGCACACGAGCGTGACCAGGCCGACGGTGGTGCCGATGTAGGAAACGGAGAAAGACGTCTTCGTGCGCGAGTACAGCTCGCCCCACATGATCCATAGGATGGCGTTCGTGACGCCGACCACCACTGCAAGCGCGTACGCGATAAGGTCGGTGGGGAACGAGAACGCGAACAGGGTGAGAGCAAGCGTGGAGATGACGGCCGCGGCGGTGGCGGTCCAGAGCATCCACGGGATATCGCAAAGGCGGCGCTTCCTGCCCAGGGCGAAGGCGATGACGATGAACGAGACCGCGGCGGAGACGAGCGCGATCAGCCACGACTGCGTCACGCAATCGTCGAGCAGCTGCGCTCCCACGAACGAGTCGTGCAGGAACCATAGGTTGTAGTGCCATGCAAGCAGCAAAGCGAAGCCGACGAACCTGCGGGTCGGGTGATCGGGCGAGTTAATCTCCGATTCCACCTTCTCCGGCACAAGCTCCTTGATATTCATGTGCGTTAACCCCCTCTAGCGCATGTTGAATAGCTAGCGGACAGCCCCTTATATTGCAATCGGATGGGTATATAACCCGAAGCTTTGATTGTATCGTTTTCCTTAAATATTTCGAGTATATTTCGGTAACGTATGCCGATTGTTGATGGATTTCCCGCGGATGATGCTGCTTTGTGGAAGATGGCGCTCTCGAACCCGTCCGAAGCTGCCGTCTGGCCGCTCGTTGTTCTCGGGCTCCTTCTTCTGCGTCTGACGCGTGGATCGAGTCGCAAAACCCCGCGCTTCCCGTGTGGATTTCGTGCGGCCAGATGGAGAAAGTCAATCGGTAGACTACGCTGGTCAACCAGCAGACCAATCCGAATGGAGGCAGGATGTTGCCGGAGGAATTCTCGAAGGAGATGTGGGATTGTTGGCGCGACGTTTCGGTCGCGTACAGCACGTTCGCCAAGAACATGGGCGTCGACACCAGCGAGCTATATGTCGTGGACGCCCTGTGGGACGAGTCCGAAGGCCTTTCGCAGCGGTCGATCTGCGAGGTGTGTGACATGGGCAAGCAGACGATCAGCGCCATCTGCAAGCGGCTGGCCGCGCGCGACGTCGTGGCCGCGCGGGCGAGCCAGGCCGATAAGCGCGAGCGGATCATGACGCTCACCGACGAAGGGCGCGAGCAATGGCGCCTGCCGGTCGAGCGCATGCGCGAGCTCGAGGTGAAGGCGGCCGCCGCGATCAGCGCCGACGAGGCCGCGCTGTTCGTCAAGGTGGTCAAGCTGTACGCGAAGACGTTCCAAGAGGAGGTGCAACGATGAGCCCGTATGCGCTGCTGGGCCTGTCGGTGCTGTTCGAGGTGTTCGGCGACACCTGCATGAAGCTCTCCGACGGTTTCCGCCGCAAACTCCCCATTATCGGCATTGCGGTGGGCTATGCCGTGTCGTTTTACGCGCTTTCGCATGTGTTCGCGTCGTTGCCCTTGGGTTTGGCGTACGCAATCTGGACAAGCGCGGCGGTGGCGCTGACGGCAGTGGTCAGCCGTATCGTCTGGAAAGAGAAGTTCAACGCGAAGAAGGTCGCGGGCATAGCGCTCACCATCTTCGGCGTGGCGTGTCTGCGATTGGGGGCGATGTAAGTGAAGAACGCGTCGATCGCGCAGTTGTCGTTCGCCATCGTCTCCGAGGTGCTCGGCACCACGTTCATGAAGCTGTCCGAGGGCTTCACCCATCCGGTGTTCGGCCTGGCCACCGCTGTGTGCTACATCACATCGTTCGTGCTGCTGACGCTTGCGCTCAAGCACCTGAGCCTAGGGATGGCTTACGGCATCTGGGGCGGCGTCGGCACCCTTTTGACCACGCTCGTCGGCATCGTCGTATGGGATGACCCGTTCTCCGTCATCGTGGGAATCGGCATGGTGGCGGTAGTGGCGGGCATAGCCCTGCTCAGCAAAGGAACCCAAGAAGCCGAGGAAGCCGCCGAAGCCGCCGAAGCGACTGCCCGATCCTGACGCCCTGCACGCCCCGCATCGCCTTACACTTCGGGGACGCGCCTCGTCCCTCCGAGCATCCAAACCGCCTGGTTATCGCTGGGTTTGCGCGGTGGCTGCGGGGCGGAAGAACGCGAGCGCGCCGGCGATGAGCACTGCCGTGATCCCAAGGCTTACTGGATACGCAGTCATGATGGTGGCGAAGGTGGGGCTGGCCGGGAACACCGCGGCAACCCAGAACAGCCGCACGCCGCACACGCCCAGCACGGTGAGCAGAGATGGCGGCATCGAGATGCCGAATCCGCGCAAATACCCTGACATGTTCTCGTAGGCCATGCTGAAGACGTATGCCGGGAATATGGTGCAGATGCGCACATAGGCGATGCCGATCACCTCGGCATCGGAGCTGAACAGCGACAACACCGCCCACCCCTGCCAAACCATAAGGGCGATCATGACGAAGGCGATGACCCCGTCTTCCACAAGGCACACCTTCAGGACCTTTTTGCAGCGTTCGAAATCGCCCGCGCCGCGGTTTTGCCCGACAAACGTGGTGCATGCCTGGCTGAACGAGTTCAAAAGGCTATAGCAGACGAATTCCAGCGTGAGCGCGGCGGACGATGCGGCTACCACCTGCGTGCCCAGGCTGTTGATGCAGGCCTGGATGACGATGTTGGCGATCGCGAAAACCGCGCCTTGGATTCCGGCGGGCAGGCCGATGCGGATGATGGAGGCGGCGGATTCGCGATTGATTCGCAGGCGCGAAACGTCGATCCGGATCGGATCGTCGGCTTTGAGCAGCCGCAAGAACAGGAACACCGCGCTTGCCGCATAGCCGATAACCATCGCCCAGGCCACGCCGGCGACGCCCCATCCGAGCACGGGCACGAACAGCACATCGAGCACCGCATTGAGCGCGGCCGACACGGCGAGCGCGATAAGCGGCATGCGCGTGATGCCGACGCTCCTGAAAACCGCGGCCTCGAAATCGTAGAGCAAGATCACGGGGATGCCGATCAGATATATGCGTAGGAACAGCAAGGCCTCGTCGAACGCATCCGCTGGGACGCCCAGGCATTGCAATACGGGCCGCGAGGTAAGCTCCATGACGATGGCCACCGCCACGCCGACAAGCGAGAGCGCGATGGCGCTGTGCGCGCAGCGATTCGCGCGGCGACCGTCCCCGGCGCCCACGGCGTAGGCTATCGCCACGTTCGCGCCAAGCGAGATGCCTACGAAGAATTGGATGATAAGGCTGGTCAGCGGTAGGTTCGGCCCTATCGCCGCCATGCCGACCGCGCCTCCGTCGGGCGAGAAACGTCCGATTATCAGCGTGCCTATCAGGTTCGAGAGCTGCTCGAGGATGCTCGTCGCGGCAACGGGCATCGCGAAAAGCGGCACGGTTTTCCATAACGATCCGTGCAGCAGGTCGAGCTGATCGCGTTGTTTCACCATGTGAAGGGAGTCGCTCCTTTTTCGTTTCCCCTATCGAAGCATCGGTCTTCGCCGGATGCGCTACTTCTGATTCTCGACGTCGGGATGCCAGGTTGCGTAGAAGGCGATCTTGTCGGGCGTGCGCTCATAAAGGGGTTTGCCTTGCTCGAGCCCGGCGATTGCATGCATGTCCTGCTCATCGAGCTCGAAGTCGAAGATGTCGATGTTGTCGAGGATATGCGCAGGCGTTTTCGAGCCGGGGATGACGATGTTGTCCTGCTGCACATGCCAGCGCATGATGATCTGCGCCGCGGTTTTGCCGTGTTTTGCGGCAAGCTCCAGGATGGCGGGCTCTTCAAGGATGCTCTTGTTGTCGCGCCCGCCCAGCGGATACCACGCCTGCAGCGCGATGTCATGCTTTGCAAGAAGCGCTTTCAGCTGGGTTTGCGGGAAATAGGGGTGGCATTCCACCTGGATCAGCGCCGGGGCTACCTCGCAATGCGCAAGCAGGTTCTCGATCTCGGCCTCGTTGAAGTTCGAGATGCCGATGGAGCGCAGCTTGCCGGCTTTGTACGCCGCCTCCAGCTTCGCGTAGCCGGCAAGATAATCGCCTGCGGGCTGGTGCAGGATCATCAGGTCGATGTAGTCGGTGCCTAGGCGCTCGAGCGTCTCGTCCACGGCGGTGTCGGATTCGTAGAAGCACGGCCACAGCTTCGTCTCAAGGAAGATCTCCTCGCGTGCGCGACTGGAATCGCGCATACCTCGCCCAACGGCGCGTTCGTTCACGTAGGCGTTCGCCGTGTCGACGAGCTCGTAGCCGTTGTCCAGCGCGAAGGAAACGGAAGCTTGCGCATCGTCGGGGGCCAGCAGATACGTGCCAAGGCCTGCCTGCGGTATCTTCACGCCGTTGTTGAAGGTTATGTACTGCATGAGTTTCCCTTTCTCTATATGAAATGCTGAATCAGCTGATAAGGAAACTATAGGAGCGATAACCTGCTGCTAAGTGCAGATAACCTGCAAACCGCTTAACGGATAATGAAAGGTGAAGCTCATGAACGTCACGGAACTCAAGCAGCTGGTGGCCGTTGGCGAACTGGAATCGTTTTCGGAGGTTGCCCGGCGTTTCTACGTGTCGACGCCCACGGTCGCCCGTGCCATGCAGCGCATCGAGCGCTGCTACGGCGTTGAGCTGTTCGTGCACGGCAAGAACAAGGTGGAGCTCAACGAGGCCGGCCGTCTTGCCGTTGCCGGGGCTCGGCGCATCTTGCGCGAGATCGACGCCTCGGTCGCGGAGGTCCGCGCTTATGATCGCAGCCTGCGAACCATCGACCTCATCTCGTGCGCTCCGGCCCCGCTTTGGGTCCTGGCGCCGCGCGTGTCGCAGCGGTATCCCGACATGGCGCTCACCACGCGCGTGGCGAACCTGGAGAAAACGCGCGAGGCGCTTGCAGCGGGGGATTGCGATGCGGCGGTGCTGCCCTATCGTCCGAACGGGGAAGGGGTTGTTTGCTCGCACGTCATGGACGAGCATCTGTATCTGTGCGTGCCGCGCGATCATGCGCTGGCGGGGCGGGATCGGGTGTCGCTTCAGGATATGAACGGGTTCAACTTCCTTTTGGGAACCGACCTGGGGTTTTGGAACGATGTCGTGCGAAAGCGCCTTCCTGCATCGCGTTTCCTTGTGCAGGATGACGAGTTTGCCCTTGACGAGCTCATCCGCACATCCACGCTGCCGTGCTTTTCAACCGACGTGAACCTTGAGCGCCGTTATCGCGACCTTGGCGAGAACCGTGTGAACATCCCCATCGCGGATCCCGAGGTCAACGTATCGTTTTGGCTTGTGGCACGAGAAGAGGCGGCCGACAAAGTCAGCCGCCTCCTATAAAGCCTGCGAGCGTGTTGGACGCATAGTGCTACGTCCCCGAAGTGCCATGTATCCGAAATACCGGGATTGGGGAAGGATCGAGGCTCGGACCTCAACCGGACACATAGTGCTACGTCCCCGAAGTGGCAGAGGCGCTAGATGACTACTTCGGGGGAGGCGCTGGTGAACTTGCCTTCTATGCGCTGCTTGCATTCGTACGCGATTCCCACGGCGGGTCCTACGTGCACGCCGATGACGGGGCTTGCGGGAACCACCCTGGTTTTGAACCCGATAAGGGGGTTGATAACCTCTTCGGCCCATTTCTCCGCCGGGATCTTCGAGCCGATGTAGTGAACGACCAGGTTCTTCAGCCCGTAGGCGGCGATGTCCTCTTCGAAAAGCTTGACGATTTTCGCCATGGCCTTCTTTTGCGAACGGGTCTTCGCCGCCGTTGCGGCCTCGCCGTCTTTGACGGTCAGGATGGGCGTGATGTTGATGACGCCGCCGATCAGGGCAGCGGCCTTCCCGATGCGCCCGCCCTTCTCAAGGAACCTCAAGGATTCCGGGGTGAACAAAAAGCGCGAGGAGTGCAGGCTTTCCTCGGCTGCGGCAGCGCAAGCTTCCAGGTTCAGACCCTCTTTCGCCGCTTTTGCGCCCGCGACCACCGCGTGGCCCAGCTCCATGCAGTTGGTCATGCTGTCGATGGCGGCGAATTTGAACCCGGGGTGCTCGGCGGCAACCTCCTTCGCGATGCGCAGGAAGGTTTCGAAGGTGCCGGACATCTTGCTGCTGATGAAGACGCCGAGCACGTCGTTGCCGTCGGCCTGGATGCGCTCCAGCGCGTCCCGAACGTCTTGCTGCGAAGGCTGGCTTGAGGTCGGGATGTCGTCGATCATCTCGTAAATGTCCTGGTAGAAGGCGTCCAGGTCGGTTTCGGCCTCGACGTAGCTTTGCCCGGCGCGGTTGATGATCAGCGAGATCACCTCGATGTCGAGGTCGTTCCTGACATCAACGGGGATGGATGACGTTGAGTCCGTGATAACGCGTACCATGGGATGCCGCCTTTCGCCTGCGTGCGGTTTTGCCGCCCCTCCCCAAGATGGGCGCGCGCCTTCGCGCGGCTTCGAGACGAGGCCGCCGAAGGTCGGCGCGATACTTCCCGCTTGCATGTCGGGACGGGCCGTATCTTGAGGGCTTGCCGATTGAATCTGCCGATTTGTGAATTCGATTACCTACCCATCATAATAGAGGACGGCGGGATAAGACCAGGGAAAGGCCCAAGGTGATGCCTTGCCGACAACATCGCAACCAAGATTTCCCCCAGACCGCGGGATTTCGGGGAACATCTGCCGCGGTCGCTCTCATCGCGGTCATCATGAACGTGGCGTTCTGGAGCGTGAAGCCGCTACCGCGGGAATGGGTGCGCTCGCGTCGCGGTGACGGACGAAGCGCACGCAACGGGACTGCGCTGGGTTCGCGTCGCGGTGACGGACGAAGCTCATGCCGCGGGTGCGCGAAACCGCTGCCGGGATGACAAGCGAAGCTCATGCTGCGGGTACGCGCGAAACCGCTGCCGCGCGCATAACGAGTCGTTGCCGAAATGCCGCGCGCGGCCGCATATGCGTTAAGCTTCGCTCTAGCGAAATCCAAGGGATAGGGAGGCCAGGGCCGCCCTATCCCTTGCCATGCTTTCGGTTTGCGATATCGGCCCAGGTGGCCGGGCGAAGGAGTTGAGCAGGGTGGGGAACGCGTCGGGAATCGGCGGAGCTGCGCGAAGCCTTTCGCGCTACGTCAAGGAGAACCGCACGCTGGTGGTGACGTCGGTGTGCGCCATCGTGCTGGTGATGCTGCTGGAGAACGTGCTTGACCAGGAGAGCATGAAGCTCGACGCGGCGGCATGGTGGCTGTTCGGCGAGCAGCTGCGCCAACCGTGGCTCACGCCCATCATGGAAAGTTTCTCGGCGCTCGCCACGCCGGTGACGTTGCTCGTGGTGCTCGGCGTTGCCGCGGCCTTCACTCCGGTCAGGCGCCCGGGCTGGTGCAACGTGCTGAACCTAGGCCTGGTGGTGCTGCTGAATCAGGCGATGAAATTCGTCATCCAACGTCCGCGCCCCGATGTGCTGCGCCTGGTCGACGTATCCGGGTTCAGCTTCCCCTCGGGGCATTCCATGGCCGCGATGGCCGTTTTCGGCCTGCTGGCGTGGTGCGTATGGCGCTACGAGCGCAACCCCCGCCGCCGCATCGCGCTGATGTGCTTGTTCGCCCTGGTCATCGTGATGGTCGGCATAAGCCGCATCTACCTGGGGGTTCATTACGCCAGCGACGTCCTAGGCGGCTTCTGCGTCTCGACCATCTGGTTGGTGCTTTACACGAAGGTCATCGCCCCGGCCCTCGGCCTTATCGAGTAAGGTGGTCGGCGCATCCTTTCGCCAAGTCCCTCGATGCCCCTTCCCGCTTTGTGTGGTTTCCATGCTTGATTGGTGACAAAGGTCAAACAATACTAAACAGTCAATGGTTAGACTACTATGACCGGTCGTCAGTTCGACTCGAAACACCGTCACGACCGTAAGAGGGATCAAAGGCATGGATGTCCTTTCGCAACATTTCACGAAAAGCAAGCTATTGAAGTACACGTTGCCGACCATGGCTATGATGCTCGTCAGCTCGGCATACGGCATCATCGACGGCCTGTTCGTCTCCAATCTGGTCGGCAAAGATGCGCTGGCCTCGATGACCATCGTCTTGCCGTTCACCGTTATCCTGTCTGCGTTGGGCATCATGATGGGCTCGGGCGGCAGTGCGGTCGTTGGGCAGCTTCTGGGCGCCGGCGACGGGAAGGGCGCGAATCGCGCGTTCTCGCTCATAGTCTGGACGACGTTTATAGCCGGCGTGGTTTGCTCGGTTCTGGGCATAGCCTTCATGGATAAGGTGGTCGTGCTGCTTGGCGCGTCTGCCGAGATGGCGCCTATGGCCGCAACGTACGGCAAGATCGTCTTCCTATGCCTGCCGATGTTCATGCTCACCTATGTGTTCGAGATGTTCTGCTCCGTGGCGGGCAAACCCGGCTTCGGGTTCCTGTCGTCGCTTACCGCGGGTGTGGTCAACATCGGCTTGGATGCAGTGCTCATGGGCGTGTTCGGCATGGGGATCGAAGGCGCCGCCACGGCAACCTGCATCGCCGAGTATTCGTCGGCAACGCTCATGGTCGTCCTGTTCGCACGGGGCAAGGTCGGCGTTTTGAAGCTCGTGCATCCTCGTTGGGTGCACGGCGTGCTGTCGCGCTCGATCGTCAACGGCGTTTCCGAGATGGTTGGATGCGCTGCCATGTCGGTGGTCGCTGCAGCGTACAACCTGCAGCTTATGAACCTGTTCGGCCCCGACGGCGTTGCCGCCTATGCGGTCATTGAGTATGCATCGATGCTGATCGGTGCGGCGCTCGGCGGCCTTACCGAGGGCATGGCGCCGCTGATGAGCTATCAGCACGGTGCGGGAAACAACCACGAGAAGCGCAGCTTGTTCGGCAACGGCGCCACGCTTACGGCGGCGATGGGCGTTGGAGCGTTCCTTGCTGCTCAGCTTCTGGCGCAGCCGCTGGCATTCGCATTCACGGGCTACGATGGGGCGCTGATGGCGTTGGCAGTCCACGCGTTCCGCGTGTACAGCATCGCGTTTCTGCTGATGGGTGTGACCTATTTCGGCTCGGTCATGTTCACGGCGGTCGAGAACGGCAAGATCTCGGCGTTGATCTCCTTCGTCCATACGTTCGTCTTCGAGCTCGGTTCGGTTATCTTGCTGCCCGTGGTCTTCGGTGCGGACAGCATCTGGTGGTCGATCATCGTGGCGGAGACCGCTGCCAGCGTCCTGACCATCGGCCTGGTGGCGCGGCACGCAAAAGGCTACGGCTGGCGCTAAAGCGTGCAGCTGCAGGGCTATTCTCCCAGCGCACCTTTCACGGCTTCAACCAGAAACGCCGTCGCTCCTTTGCCGCATGGCTCGTCGTAGTATGAAACGAATCGGGGGTCTGCCAGGTAGCCGCGCACAAGCCCCAGGTAGATGTCCCGTTCGGGCTCGGATCCCCATTGCAGGCCGATCCAGCGACGGTGCATCTGCACAAGCTTTGCGGCCTCAGGGCCGGTTGCATCGCCATCGCCCAGCGCGATGGAAAGCTGGCCCAAGATAGCCTTCTCGAGTTCTTTCATATCGTTCCAGGTGGCAGGGTCCATGCCGAGGATTCTTTCGTTCATGGCATCAACGGCCTCGTTGCCGTATCGTTCGCGCGCTTCCGCTCCATGCCGCTGCTCGTTTTCGCGAACGGCGCGCCAGCGCTCAAGCTGGGGCAAAACCGCCCCCATAAGCGAAACCGCCTCGTCAAGCGACATGCCCGTGTTCTCCGCTAGTCGCGGCGCGCAATCCTCGATCATGGCTTCCATGGTGGTCTCATAGGTGTAGCCGCCGCGGTCGTAGCACCATTTGCAGTAATGGTCGGTCTTCTGGCCGGCGGTGTCGGTCCCGCAATCGTCGGGCGTCAGGTACATGCCGCAGCTTTCGCAATAATGCTCGGGCATCTCCAGCAGATGCGCCAGCGGCTCGCCGGTGACGGCGGCGATGAGCTTCATCATGTCGATTCCCGGCGTGACCTCGCCGCGCTCCCAACGGCTCACGGCTTGGCGGGTGACGTAGAGCTTCTCGGCAAGCTGGTCTTGCGTAAGGTTGTGCGCGCGCCGCACGGCAACGAGTTTTTCTGCGAATGCCATGAGTGCTCCTCTCGGCGGGGTCGTTTCGATGGCATAAGCATACGCGCAAGAGGACGTTTGTCCTAGCAACGGCTGGTTGCGCGACGAAAAGTCGTTGCGCATTGATTCGAGAATGCGCTACCCGCACGCCGCAACAAGCGCAGTGCCCGCAACGATGAGCGCTAAGCCGATGCCTCCGCGCTTCGAAAGCCGTTCGCCGAACACGATCGCCGCGAACGCGATGGAAACCAGCAGCGACAGCTTGTCAACCTGAACCACCACGCTGACCTGGCCCATCTGGATGGCGTAGTAGTAGCACAGCTACGATGCGCCGGTGGCAAGGCCCGATGCACCCAGAAACGCAAGCTCACGCCGGTTTGCGCTTCTGAACAGGCCAAGCTTGCCTTTGCCAGCAACGATCGCCCACGCCATGGCAAGCACGAACATCGTGCGGATGGCGGTTGCCAGGTTGCTCTCAACCCCTTCGATGCCCACCTTCGCCAGCACCGAGGTAAGGGCGGCGAAAACGGCCGCGGCTAAAGCGTAGGCGATGCTCATGCGGTAGTCGCGCTCGCTGACGCTGTTCGCATCGCTCGATTTCCCCTCGATCATCAGGAAAGTGCCCGCAGTCGCCACGGCGGTGCCGGCAAGGCGCAGCCTCAAATCGCCCGTTTCGCTAAACAGCACGATGGAAAGAATGACGGCCATAAGCGTGCTTGACTTATCGATGGGCACCACCTTGTTGACGTCGCCGACCGAAAGCGCCTTGAAGTAGCAGATCCACGAGCCGCCGGTCGCCAAGCCGGACAGCGCAAGGAACAGCCACGATTTCGGCGAGATGCCGCCAATCGTTCCAACAGACCCGACCACGGCCACCATCACCCAGGTGAAAACGGCCACAACGCAGGTGCGAAGCGCCGTGGCAACATCGGAGTCGATGGTTTTGATGCCGCATTTGGCAAGGATGGAAACGATGCCCGCGAACAACGCGGACGCAAAAGCCGCGACAAGCCAAAGTTGCACGATGCGCCTCCAAGACGGTTGACCAGCAGCCCCCATTATCGCCCGAAGCGCACGCCCGCGCCACCGTCGGAAAAGGCATCTTCTCTTGGTGAGGCGAAACGTGGTAATGTGAAACAAATCGGATGCGAAAAGCGACGGCGACCGCCGTGGCCGCGGCGCTGCATCCAAGGGAGGCAAAAGGCCTCAAACGAGCACACCTTAGGGGATGTCTTTTTGGTCATTGTTCTTTAGGGAACGGTTAATCGCATAGCGTTTCGAAGAAGGCCGTAGCAAGGCCCTGCGTTATTGCGCCGTTCCTCGCCTGTTTGAAATATCGTCTCAAATCTCAACGAACAGGAACAACAATGAACAACTTCCCAAAAGCGAACAGCTTCGACATCGATCTCGTCCGCTCTAAAATCATGGGGCCCAACCCGCTTAAGCTCTGCGAGGAGCTGCTTTGCGGTGCCGATCTCGCAAAGGAGTCCCGTGTTTGCGACCTCGGATCCGGTGCCGGCATCACAAGCGTGATGCTTGCTCGCGAATATGGACTCGACGTTTACGCCGTCGATCTGTGGAGCGACCCCGCGGAAAACCGCGCTTTCTTCCGACAGATGGGCGTGCCGGATGGGCAAATCCACCCCGTCAAGGCCGATGCTGCGGAAGGTTTGCCGTTTGAGCCGCAGTTCTTCGATGCAGTGGTAAGCATCGACTCTTACAACTATTTCGGCCGCGATCCGCGATATCTCGGCGCAAAGCTTCTCCCTTATGTGAAGCCGGGCGGGAGGATCTTCCTCTCCATTCCCGGCATGGTGCGCGATTGCCATGATGAGCTGCCGGAGTGCCTGCTTGCCTCGTGGACTCCTGAGCAGCTTGAGTACATGCACGATATGACCTGGTGGCAAGCTATGATCGGCAAAACGCCCGGCGTGGTTATCAAGGATATGCACCAGATGACGTGCACGCACGAGGCGTGGGCCGACTGGATCTCCTGCGAGAACGAATACGCTCGCGGCGACAGGGCGGCCGTTGAAGCGGGCGCGCTTGACTATCTGAACATCATCGCGGTCACGCTGGTGAAGGGCTAGGCAAGGCGGCGAAAAGCGGGGTGGCGGGCGCAAATCGCCTGCCGCCCCGCTTCGCCCTTCGCACTGAGCGCGCGCTATCGGACCTTTTGACCCCTGCGTGCATCCCCGGCCCTCTTGCGCCGCGCCTATTCAGGAGCGTTTCAGGAAGGGGTGCCATCATGCGGCCATCGAGGAAATCTACCGAGATGGAGGCGGTCACCATGAAGAAACGTCACCTTGGAGTCGCAGGGTTCACGGCTGCGGTGGCGTTGGCGTTTTCCCTTGCAGGTTGTGCGGGACAGGAAGGAGGCGCTGCGAACGAGACGTCGGCTGTCACTTCGTCGTCTACCGAGCAGTCGGGCGATTCGGCAAGCTCGTCGTTCGCCGAGGCGGCGGCGCTCGACCTTTCGTCGCAAAAGCTTGCAGATGCCGACGTTTCCACAAGCGAATCGTTTAGCGACGCGACCGACGGCGGCCATGCCATCATAGCCGACGCGACGTCTGCCCAGTATTCCGCCGCTGCCGTGGAGAAAACCGGCGACTCCAGCGGCGACGAAGCCGATTTCTACGGCGAAAACGCCAGCGTGTTCGCCACGAACGGCGCCACGCTCGATTTGTCGAACCTCATCGTGGGAAGCGACGGCACGCATGCGAACGGCGTGTTCTCCTACGGTTCGGGCACGACGGTGAACATCTCGCATTCCATCATCCGCACGGCGGGCAACTGCTCGGGCGGTCTGATGACTACCGGCGGGGCAACGATGAACGCCACCGATGTGACCGCTGAAACCCAGGGCAACTCTTCTGCGGCCATCCGCTCGGATCGCGGCGGCGGCGACGTGAACGTGTCCGGCGGGTATTTCGCCACCCAGGGCACGGGCTCGCCCGTCATCTATTCCACGGCGGACGTTGCCGTCGAGGGCGCGTATCTGCAATCGAGCTCGTCCCAGGGCGTGGTGGTGGAGGGAAAGAACTCCGTGTCGCTGACGGGCTGCCAGCTCATCGCGTCGAACACGTCGAAGAACAGCGACAAGTCCGACTATTATCAAGCGGTGATGATCTACCAATCCATGTCCGGCGACGCAACTCAGGGCACGGCGGCGTTTTCCATGAACGGCGGCTCGCTCACGAACCTAACCGGCGACATCTTCTTCGTGAACAACACGTCGTGCGAGATCGACCTTACCGGTTCGGCCATTGTGAACAACGACGCATTGGGCGTGTTCCTTCGTGCTGCGGCTGCCGGGTGGGGGTCGCAGGGAAGCAACGGCGGCAAGGTGAACTTGCGGGCGTCCGGCCAGGTCATCGATGGAGATATGCTCGTCGACGACGTGTCGGCGCTCAACCTGTACCTCAACGACGGGTCGACCTTTGCCGGCGCCATCAACCCGACGGGGCAGCAGGGCGACGTGTACGTGGAGCTTGACGCGAACAGCACCTGGACGCTTACGGGCGATTCGTACGTCACCAGCCTGACGTGCGTGCAAGGCGCCATCAACCTCAACGGGCACAAGCTCTACGTGAACGGCGTGGAATACGATGGCGAAAGCGCCGTCGCCGGTTCGGCCGTCGACACGTCGAGCAGCTCGTCGGGCGCAACGGGCGGGCAACCGGGCGGCGCTCCCGAGGCTCCCGGCAACAACGGCGGCGCTAGCGGCAACGGGGGATCAACCCCGCCGAGCAAACCCGGGGAATAGGGGGCACGCCGGCGAAGCGCCGCCTGTTTCCCCGATCGTGGGCGTGGTATGATGTTCCCGTAGCCGTTCCTTGAACCTTGCTTTAGGTTTAAACGCTTTCGAAGGGAAACCGCCATGTACACGATCGGACAAGTCTCGGAGATGTTCGACATCCCGGTATCTACGTTGCGCTATTACGACAAGGAAGGCTTGTTCCCCAATCTAGAGCGCGCGGGCAACATCCGCCGGTTCGGCGAAAACGAGCTTGAGCTGCTCCGTATCATCGAGTGCCTCAAGAAGACAGGTCTTGAAATCAAGGACATCAAGCGCTTCGTCGACATGGTCCAACAGGGCCCGTCCACGTATGCCGAGCGAAAACAGCTTTTCGAGGCGCGCAAGGAACGGACCGAACAGGAGATCGCGCGCCTTCAAAGAGCGCTCGCCATGGTGAAGTTCAAGTGTTGGTATTACGAAACCGCTCAAAACGACGGCGGGGAAGAACGCCTCGCCGAGATCATCCCCGACGGCCTGCCTCAAGACATCCGCGAATTGTACGACCTGGCGCACAGCTGATCGCGCGCCAGGTCCGTCCCCGAATGCGCTGGGAGCGGCTTATGCTTCCAGCGCGTTGTAAAGATCGTCGTTCACCGGCTCAAGCCATTCGTTGCTCGTGTCCTCGCCGGGGTGCTCGAAGGCCAGGTGGCTGAACCAGCTATCGGCAGCGGCACCGTGCCAGTGCTTGACGTTTGCGGGAATCTCCACCACGTCGCCAGGGTGCAAGCGCTGGGCGGGTTTGCCCTCCTCTTGATACCACCCTTCGCCGTCCACGCAGATCAGCACCTGGCCGCCGCCTTTGCTTGCGTGATGGACATGCCAGTTGTTTCGACAGCCCGGTTCGAAGGTCACGTTGAATATGGGCAGATAGTCGTCGGCCCCGGTAAGCGCTTTCAGGTAGCTTTGCCCGATGAAGTACGGGGCGAATGCCTCGTTGGGCTCGCCCAGGCCGAAGAAGCCGCCATGGCTGCCGGCTTCGCTGCCTGTTTCGTCGTCCTCGTAAACCTCTTTCGCCATGTTGAACGCTGCCCATGCGTTGGGCCACCCGGCGTAAAACGCGATATGGGTCAGAATCTCGGTCATCTCCTCTTGCGTGACGCCGTTGTTCCGGGCGCTCGCAAGATGGTATTTCAGAGAGCTGTCCGTGATGCCCTTTCCAATGAGGGCGCTTACGGTGACGATGCTGCGCAGCTTAAGCGGCAGCTTGTCTTCGCGGCTCCACACCTCTCCGAATAACACGTCGTCATTGAGATGGGCGAATTCTGGGGCGAATGCGCCAAGGGCGTCGTGCCCGGCGGTCTGCTTCACGGCCATGATAAGGTCCTTTCGGTTGGAATGTGTTTGAGGCTTGCAGTGATTTGCGCGGGCTCAAATGTCGCCACCGTCGTTTTGCAGCCGATAGATAAGGTAATCCAGGCATTCGAGCCTCTTTTGCCCTGCATGGATGTCGGCAAGCAGTTTGCGGCGATGCTCCTTAAGCAGCTGCATGCGCGCGTATTCGCTTGGTGCACCGGCGATCGCGTCGATGAGCGTCTCGTCGCAACCTGCGTCGCGCAAACAGCAGGCGGTCTTGTCGTTCATGGTCGCTAACGGGACAGCTTCACCTTGGTGGTGCCTGCAAGCGGCTTCTCGCCGGGGCGGCTTTTGGGGCCCACAAGCTCATGCGGCTGGTAAAGCTCCTCAAGGAAGTCGACCTCCTCAGGCGAGAGCTTGAGCTCAAGGGCGGCAACGGCGTCGTCCACGCGCTCGGGTTTCGAGCAGCCGACGATGGGGGCCTCGATTCCGCGGGCCCAATGCCAGGCAAGCGCCACCTGCGACATCGTCGCATCATGCGCGGCGGCAACTTCGGCAACGCGCTTGACGATGGGCATGTCGATATCTCGGTCGTGGTCGTATTTGTTCACCATGGTCTTGTCGGTGGTTCCGCGCGTGCTTTCGCTCTCCCACGTAGGTCGGCACAGATGGCCCGAGGCCAAGGGGCTGTATGGCGTGATGGCCATCCCGAATTGGCGGCAGACGGGCAGCATCTCGCGCTCGTCCTCGCGATATAGCAGGTTGTAGTGGCATTGCATGCTGGAGAACCTGGTCCAGCCGTGCGCGTCGGCCACATTTTGCAGGTTATGCAGCTGGTATGCGTACATGGCGCTTGCGCCGAGAGCGCGCACTTTTCCTTCTCGCACCAGGTCGTTCAAGGCCTCCATGGTTTCCTCCATGGGCACGTCGTAGTCGAAGCGATGGATGATGTACAGGTCCAGGTAATCGGTGCCGAGCCGCGTGAGCGAACCCTCGATCTCCCGCTTGATCGCGGTTGCGGACAGGCCTCCTTCGTTGAAGTGGACCTTGCTGGCAAGGACGACCTTGTCGCGCGCCACGCCAAGGTTGCGCAACGCCGCTCCGATATATTCCTCGCTCGTGCCGAAGCTGTAGCAATTCGCCGTATCGATGAAGTTGATCCCCGCATCGAGCGCGCGTTCGATGACGGCTTGCGTCTCATCGGGCCCGATGGTCCATTGGTGGAAGTCCGGGCTTGCTTCGCCGAAGCTCATGCCGCCAAGGCAAAGCTTCGAGATTTCGATGCCGGAATCGCCCAGGGTGGTGTACTGCATGCGTCCCTCGTCTCTGTCGGTTGATGTTTTCCATACATCACCATAGAAGGCGAAGATTGAAATGTGAAATACCTATACGTACTATGTAGGCATACGGAATGCGAATACCAAAGCAACGAATCTTGCATCTTCGCGTCAACATGAGAAGGGGATAGGCCATGGAATTTCGAACGCTGCGCTATTTTCTCGCCGTCGCACGTGAGCAGAACATGACCGAAGCCGCAAACGTGCTGCACGTGACGCAGCCCACGCTTTCGCGGCAGATCGCGGAGCTGGAACGAGAGCTGGGGGTGGAGCTGTTCGAGCGCACGAACCGATCGTGCGTGCTCACGGGCGATGGGATGCGTTTGCGCCAGCGTGCGGAGGAGATTGTGGCGCTTGTCGAGCAAACGGAGGGGGAGCTTGCCGACAGGGAGCTTGAGATTTCGGGAAACATCCGCATCGGTGCAGGTGAAACGCAGGCGATGCGATTTGTTCTCGATGCGTTCGCTACTTTGCGGCGCGATCATCCCGGTGTGACGTGCGAGCTGTATACCGGCAACGCCGATGCGGTGGAAGAACGTTTGGAACGCGGCCTCCTGGATTTCGCGCTCGTTATAGAGCCCGTGAATCTTGAGAAGCACGAGTGGATTCGCATGCCGAATCCTGATCGAGTGGGCGTTGCGGTGGCAGCCGGTGGGCCTTGGGGAGCATTGCGCGCAGCTACTCCAGACAATGTTGCGAAGATGCCGCTTTTGCTGAGCTCCCGCACATCGAACAAGGCGGTCGACCTTGCGACATGGTCGGGAGGGGCGGTCGACCCCGATTCCCTCAACGTGGTGGGGCGGTTCGATCTTATCGGCAACGCATCGCATCTTGTGCGTTCGGGCGTCGCGTGCGCCATGGGCATCGACCATTTGCTGCAGCTCGACGGCTCCTCCGATCTGCGTTTCGTGCCGCTTGACCCTCCGCTCGAGATTGCGTCGTTTCTCATCTGGAAGAAGTATCGGTTGCGCTCCCGCGCCTGCGAGGAGTTCCTCAAGCGCCTGCGATCGGCCCTGCCTGAGCCGTGCTAGCGACTTCCATTCTGAAAGACCTTCGCAAGATCTGTTCGCTGCTCGCAAAGAAATGACACCGCCCTCCCATGTAGCTTGACGCGCGTTTATTGTGGAGTCTACAATAAATGATTCGAACGTATTCGCTCGATAGGCAGGGGGTTTGGGCGATGCTCAATGGCGAGGGGTTTTCGTTCGATCAAATGGTTGCGTTCATCGAAAGCGCACCTGCGAACATCTTCTTCAAGGACACATCGTGCCGCTATCGCGTCGTCTCCGAGGTCTGCTCATTAATCAACGGAGGCCGTGACAACAGCATCATCGGCAAAACCGATGTCGAGATATGGGCAGATGAAACGGTGGGTCGCCGCTATTACGAGGACGATTTGCGCATTATCGAGACAGGCGAAGGGAGCGAGTGGATCGACGAGTTTCCCACTCCTGACGGGCCGCTGTTTTTCCTGATTCAGAAGAATCCCGTGTATTGCGACGGCAAGCTCATGGGAATCGTCGGCCTTGTTTCCGATGTCACGGAGCAGAAGCGTCTTGAGCGCGAGCTTAAGCGCTTATCCATCACCGACCAGCTGACGGGGCTCTACAACCGCAACTTCCTCGAGCTCGAATTCGAGAAGCCTTATCCGCAGGATCGTTATCCCATCGGGCTTATCGTGCTTGATTGCAACAACCTCAAAACCGTCAACGACGTGCGCGGCCATAAATTCGGCGACCTGATGCTGCGTCGCATTGCTGCGGAAATCCAAAAGGTCATTCCCGACGATGCCATTGCCGCACGCTTAGGCGGCGACGAGTTCTTGATCGCCTGCCCACATACCAGCGAAGAGGACATCGCCGATTTGACGGTGAATCTCAAGAAACGCTTCGAGCTTGCAAGCGACGATGTGGTCAGTTTGGACGCGGCCATGGGCTACTCCATCGCCAATGATGTTGAGGCGTCGCTTTCCGCATCGCTCAAGGAGGCGGACAGCCGCATGTACGCCGACAAGGCAAAAGCCTACGAACGTCAACAGTAAGGGAGCGCGAAAGGACAGGCGCTGCCCCCCGCTTCTCCTCTAACGGATCTGGCGGCCGTTTGCTCCGCTAAAGCCCGAACTCCTCTTGAAGCAGCGATGCGAAATCGGCTTCAGGTTCGGCCGCTTTTGCCAGCAGCTCGTCTTTGCGGTCGCGGCTTAGGCGCTTGAAGCGGTATTCCGCGCTCATGGCATCGTGCTTGGTGGCGAATTCGGCTACGGCCAGCAGGTTCAGCGGCCCACGCCCGCGTGTGTACTTCGCGCCCGTCCCCGCTTGATGCGCCGCGAACCGCGCCTGCACATCAGGGGAGTACCCGGTGTACAGGCTGCCATCGGCGCATTCGATCACGTACATGAAATGGCGTTTGCTTGTTGCGCGGTCTGCGTTGCCTTGCTGCCCGGTCTCGCGTGCGTCCGGCGTCTCGGCAAGCTCTTTCCCCAGCTCGGCTGCAAGCTCCGGCAGCAAATCCGCCATCGTGGCATCGATAGCGTTCTTTTTCAGCTGACACTCCCAAATCACGTGCACGCGCCAGCCCATTTCCTCGAGTTTGCGTACGTTCTCCGCATCGCGCTCCGTGTTTCGGGCGAATTTCGCCTCCCAATACTCCGTGTTCTTCTTCGGAGTGCTCGGCCTGCAATGCGGGCAACGATGCCAAAAGCATCCTCGCACCTCGACTGCAACGCGTTTGCCCGGCCACGCGATGTCGGGATGCCCGGGCACCTTCCATTGCAGCCGGTACCCCGTCAGCCCTGCTTTTCGCAGGCGTTCGCGTACCAACAGCTCGGGCTTCGTGTTCGCCCGCTTGTTGCCCTGCATGCTTTTGTGCACCGCGTAGCTTGATGCGGGCGGGGAAGGGACGCGCACGGTCACGACGTCGACGCGGTTTTCGCCCGCCGTCGCGCTCTCAGCTGCGTTGCCAGCCCTCGGGCCTTCCTCCGTGCTGGTCGCGGCACCGTTGGGATGTGAGGTGCCGCGCTCGCTATCCGCCTCGTTTCCACCCGCCGCTGCAATGCCCGTTTGCGTATCAGCTGGCGGCATCGCCGCCTCGCCGACGGCGATGCCGTTCGCATGTCCGCCATCCGCCCCGCTCGCGCTCGACTGCTTCGCCACCAGGGCTTTCGCCGTCACGAACCCGCGCTTGATGCTGCTCGGCGACGGAACTTCGCCCAATGTTCCGGTTTTTGCGGCCTCCAAAAGCGGTAGCAGCTCCTCTTGCCAGCGCGCGGTTAAACGCTCCAGTTGCCAAGCCGCGTTCGCGGGGCTTGTCGAGGGCAGTACGTGTGCAGCCAGCCCCACCTGCCACTGCAGGTAGCGTTTGTACAGCCGTCCGGCTGTGCCTCCGTTGCAGATCACGGCGCCGATGTGCGCCGCCTCCAGCACGCGTTCCACCTGCGCGGGCACCACGTTCTTGATGCTCGCGTCGCTTGATCCCTTGATGTCGCATGATGCTATGACGTCCCACAAGGCGATGCCGTGCTCAAGGAGCAGGTGCCTTTTCGCCGCAATGGACTCCTCAAGCGTTAAAGGCCGCCCATCAATGTCCGGATCGCCCTCGTTTTGCGGCGCGGGTTCACCCAAACATGCGGCCATCACGCGCCAGAAGCGGTTTTGCGGGTTGCCGTAGTAGAACGCGTTCTCGCGCGAGAGGACCGAGGGAAACGACCCCAGCACCAAAATCCGCGAACGCTCGTCGAACACGGGCTCGAACCCATGCGATATATGTTGGTAACTTGCCATGCGCCTCAGTATAGCGAATAGGGAAGGCCCCTCATCCCATCCCCGCAACACGCCGACGATTCGCCCAACCATCGTTCTCGCATGGTTGGGCGAATCGTCGGTTGCATTGAGCCTAACTGTCGTAATGCTATCGGTCGCCTGCTTTCGCCTTTCGACGGCGCTTCCATGTCTTCCTGCTCCAAGCACAAAGAATCTCGACAACGGGAATGGTCAAAAATACGACCCATGCGGGATGCGCCTGATCGAGTGCGAACGCCATCCAGCAGAACCAGGCGATGGCGCCGATCGGATACAGGCCGCCTATCAGGCGCGACAGCCTTCGCTTTTCCCATGCGTTGCCGATAACGTAGTAAGCCGGCACGGCGAACGCCAGCATCAACCCGGGAACCCATGCGTTGGCGAACAGCCCCAACAAGACATAGGCAACCAGGATCACAAGCGGGAAGGGGAAGCTGCGCCAAGCGCGTTCGGGCTTTCGTCCGTATGCCTTGTGCGCCTTGTGCCAGTTCTCGAAATACTGTTCTCCGATGATCACGCCGCTGCTGTCAACGTGCACGGATTTGGGATCGTCGGCGGTTCCGCTTGCATTCGGCTGCTCGACATGCACGCCATCCCATCCCACGTGCACTTCCTCGCCTTTTTTGCGGTTGGTCACATGTACGCCGCTCCAGCCGATGTGCACCTCTTCTCCCTTTTTCGTATCGCGAACATGAATCCCATCGCGAAACGAGACATGCGCGTAATCGTCGCCTTTGCCGTGTCCCTGGCCGTTGTCGCTTTCGGCATCGTTGTCGTTGCGGCTGGATTCGAAAGCAGCGCCGTCCATGCTGCTGTCCGCGCTGCCTCCTGCTTGGTCGTTGTCGCTCGCTTCGGAATCGCGCCCACCGTCGTCGCGGTCGTCCTCTGTGGCATCTGGCTTTCCTTGCGAAAAGCCTTCGCCGGCGCTCGCTCCCGACGTTTCCGCCGCATCCGACGCGGGCTGCGAGACCCGCGAATCGTTTTCGCCGGCCTCCCTCCATAACAGCTCGTCAAGTGTCAAACCATACAAAGCTGCCAGTGCGATAAGGTTGTCCGTGTCCGGTAGGCTTTCGGCGCGTTCCCATTTCGATACCGCTTGGCGGCTCACGCCTAGCTTGTCCGCCAGCGCTTCCTGCGACAGCCCCGCCTGCTTGCGTCGGGCGGCCAATCGTCGGGCGATTCCCTTATCCATGCGGCTCCTTCCAGGGCATTATCCGAATCAAAGATAATCGGGCAAGTACCTGCCCTAAATCCGCTTCCCAAGGTACTCCGTCAAGCTCGGTTGCGGAACCGTTTCCGGTTTGCATTTTCGGCATCGGCGCCCGCAACTGCAGGTTGCCTCTATCCTTGACGGCTCTCCCACCTGGTTATATGCGAATCCCCGTAGCCTGCGCAATCGGAATCCCTATCCTCGCAACACGCCGACGATCCCCAGGGCCATTGCCCCCAGATGTCTCAGTGACGCTTGCTGGTTTGACTGCCATCGTCGTGCCCGCCCTTTATCGCGTCGGCAGCGCTCCAGCTGCATTCCGGCAGCGCGGCTCGCCTTTGCTCTCCCGACAGCGCTTGCGGGCACGCCGCGCCCCCTCGTAACTCTCCCGCAAAAGCCCTCGCATTCGCAGCCCTTACGCAGGATTCTCGTGGATCATGATGTGCTTCACGGTGGGGAAGCCCTGCTCGACGGCATCGTGGGTGCGTTCGGCTATCGCGTGGGCATCCACCAGCCGCAGCTGCCCGTCAACGGCGATCTCGGCGTCTACATATACTTTGTTGCCGAACTTGCGCGTGCGAAGCGCGTCGATGCGCATCACCCCGTCCTGCGCCAGGATGCAATCGCGCACCTCAAGCTCGAACGTGGGCGCGCACGGCGTGTCCGTCACCTTGTCCACGGCATCGCGCAGCACCTCGAAGGCCACTTTGAAGATGATCAGGCAGATGACGATGGATGCCAGCGGGTCGCATACGCCCCAACCGAGCATGGCGCCGCCGATGCCCGCAAGCGCGCCGACTGACGACAGCGCGTCGGAGCGGTGATGCCAGGCGTCGGCCATGAACGCGTCGGAGTTCATGATGCGCGCCCAGTGCCGCGTGTACCAGAACATGCCCTCCTTCGCGACGATGCTCACCACCGCGGCCGATAGCGCCAGCCAGCCGGGCGCCGTCGCGTGCTGATATGCGCCCGTTGCAATCGATTGGATCGAAGCGAACCCGATGCCTGCGCCCGTTGCCGCCAATATCAGGCCAAGCGCCATGGATGCCAGGCATTCGAAACGCTCGTGGCCGTAGGGGTGGCTCTCGTCCGCATCGCGTTGCGAGATCCTTACGCCCAGGAACGCGATGGCGGTGGCGAACACGTCGGACAGCGAGTGCACGGCGTCCGAGACCATAGCTGCCGAGTTGCCGAATATGCCTGCAAACAGCTTGAACGCCGACAGCGCCACGTTGCCGGCAACCCCTACGATGGCAAGCTTGTTCGCGATGCGCTTCTCATCAAGCGCCGAACCGGCGGTCTCGTCCGCCGCCGCGTTTGCGCGCTTCTCTGTATCCATCATGCCGATCCTCCTGCATCGCCTGCCGCACGGTCTTCCAGCCCGCCGGGCGGCAAGGCGCTTTTGAAATAAACCCATACTAAGCACCCGCGCCGGGTATGTCATCGGTGACTTGCGGTTCGCGAGATTTTTTAACAATAGAAGCCATGTTCTGGGCGGTTTTGCGCAGAAGCGGGCGAAAACAGCGTCCGACTCTCTGCTTCACGCCGTCATCGGCGCCAGCGCCTGATCTGGAAAGCGCACTTTGGGAACAGCGGCTTCATTTGCTGTCGCCGTCATGGTCGCCGGCCCGGCGTCGGCTTCGGAAAGACAGTTTGGGCCATCGCTCGTCCCGCTCGCTCTCGCCTCGCCTTGCCCCTAGCCGGAAGCTCGCCCGCGTCAACCCCTTCTTGCGAAAGTGTCGCGAAACCCATGCGTTTGCCGCCCCTTTCGCCGAAATCCGCATTGTTTTGGATGGTGGAAAACCACTGCCGAAAACGCTTTCGAAAAATGCCGCTTTACGAATGGCGACCGGGGGTTTCGCGGTTTTCCAGCCATGGTGGAAAACAACCCTATACCCCCATCCATGGATTTTTCAGCGTAATAAAACACAACATATTGGGGCAAAATAGCGTATGATGGGGACACCGACTAAGCGACCCGAACGCAACGAGGTCGCAAATTTTCACGAAATTTCCGAACGCGCAGGTCATGCCCTGTGTGGCCTTTTGCGCTCGGATGAAGGTAATCCGTAAGGCGCCCGCCAGGCACCTTGCGCGAGAAGCAAGAAGGGTGTGAGCGGCATGAAGATCATCAAGCGCAGCGGCTCCGAGGCGACGTTCGACATCAACAAGATCGTCAACGCCATCAAGGGTGCCAACGGGGACGTCGTTCCCGAGGAGCGCCTGACCGAAGACCAGATCGCGCTGGCGGCGCATAGCGTCGAGTGGCTTTGCAGCCGCTCGGGCCATACCGTGTCCGTGGAAGAGGTCCAGGACATGGTCGAGAACCAGATCATGGCGCAGGGCCGTTACTCCGTCGCGCGCAAGTACATCATCTATCGCTACAACCAAACGCTCAAGCGCCAGTCCAACACCACCGACGACAAGATCTTGTCGCTCATCGAGTGCAACAACGAGGAAGCCAAGCAGGAGAACTCGAACAAGAACCCCACGGTCAACTCCGTGCAGCGCGACTACATGGCGGGCGAGGTGTCTAAGGACATCACCATGCGCCTGCTCCTGCCGGCCGACGTGGTCGAGGCCCACAACGAGGGCATCATCCACTTCCACGACTCCGACTACTTCGCGCAGCACATGCACAACTGCGACCTGGTCAACCTGGAGGACATGCTGCAAAACGGCACCGTCATCTCCGGCACGCTCATCGAGCGCCCGCACAGCTTCTCCACCGCGTGCAACATCGCCACGCAGATCATCGCCCAGGTGGCCAGCTGCCAGTACGGCGGCCAGTCCATCTCGCTGACGCATCTCGCGCCGTTCGTCGAGGTCAGCCGCCAGAAAATCCGCCGCCAGGTACTGCAGGAGATCAACGCGCTGGGCCTCGAGGCCAATGCCGACCGCATCACCGAGGTCGTCGAGGGCCGTCTGCGCGATGAAATCCGCCGCGGCGTGCAAACCATCCAATACCAGGTGGTCACGCTCATGACCACCAATGGCCAGGCGCCGTTCGTCACCGTATTCATGTACCTCAACGAGGCGCGCAGCGAGGCGGAGAAGCGTGACCTCGCCATGATCATCGAGGAAACGCTCGCCCAGCGCTACGAGGGCGTTAAAAACGAGGAAGGCGTGTGGATCACTCCGGCGTTCCCCAAGCTCATCTACGTGCTTGAGGAAGACAACGTCACCGAGGACAGCCCGTACTTCTACCTCACCAAGATGGCGGCGAAGTGCACGGCCAAGCGCATGGTCCCCGACTACATCTCCGAGAAGAAGATGCGCGAGCTGAAGCTGTCGAAGGGCGAGACCGAGGGCAATGGCGACTGCTACACCTGCATGGGCTGTCGCAGCTTCCTCACGCCCGATCGTTCCGGCAACGGCTACGACAACGTGGCAAACGCCGGCAATTATCAGCCGGGCAAGCCGAAGTATTACGGCCGCTTCAACCAGGGCGTCGTCACCATCAGCCTGCCTGACGTGGCGCTTTCCTCGTACGGCGATATGAACAAGTTCTGGCAGATCTTCGATGAGCGTCTCGAGCTGTGCTACAAGGCCCTCATGTGCCGCCATAACCGCTTGAAGGGCACGCTGTCCGACGCGGCGCCCATCCTGTGGCAATACGGTGCGCTCGCACGCCTTGAGAAGGGCGAGCCCATCGACAAGCTGCTCTACGGCGGCTACTCCACCATCAGCCTCGGTTACGCTGGCCTGTACGAGTGCGTCAGGTACATGACGGGCCACAGCCACACCGACGCCGAGGGCACTCCGTTCGCCATGGAGGTCATGCAGCATATGAACGACAAGTGCGCCGAGTGGAAGGCGGCCACGAACATCGACTTCTCGCTGTACGGCACGCCGCTCGAGTCCACCACGTACAAGTTCGCGAAGGCCCTGCAGCGCCGCTTCGGCATCATCCCGGGCATCACGGACAAGGGCTACATCACGAACAGCTACCACGTGCACGTCACCGAGAAGATCGACGCGTTCGACAAGCTGAAGTTCGAAAGCGCCTTTCAGCGCCTTTCCCCTGGTGGGGCCATCAGCTACGTCGAGGTGCCCAACATGCAGGACAACCTCAAGGCCGTCATCCGCGTCATGCAGTACATCTACGACAACATCATGTACGCGGAGCTGAACACGAAGTCGGACTACTGCCAGGAATGCGGCTACGACGGCGAGATCCAAATCGTCGAGGACGACGGTAAGCTCGTGTGGGAATGCCCGAAGTGCGGCAACCGCGACCAGGAGAAGCTCAACGTCGCGCGCCGTACCTGCGGATACATCGGAACCCAGTTCTGGAACCAGGGCCGTACCCAGGAGATCAAGGACCGCGTCCTGCACCTGTAGGCGCAGGGACAGCGGCTTGTTGAAGCGATTCGCGTGCTGATTGAGGACTGCGGGTTGTTAAGCGAATCTGCCTGTTGCCCAAGGGTCGCGCTGCGCCGGTAAACGCAAGGCTCTGCCCGCTTCGCAATCAACCTATTACACCAGGAAAGCCGCCCCCGGGCGGCTTTCTCGCGCTCGGGTTGGTGTTTGTCTGTCAAGCGTTTGGCGCGAAAAGCGATGGGTTGCAACAAGAAGGGCCGAATCCGTGAGGATTCGGCCCTTCGCTCTGCTCGCTTTTGCGCTACGCCTGCAGCGCGTCGTTGCGATGCTTGTAGAACACGTGGCATTGCTGAGGCTCCAGCACGCACATCCCGTCTTCGCCGCGGCTTACCACCATGGCTTCCAGAACCTGCCGGGTGCGCTGCTGCCCGGAGTCAGCGGGGTCGTACCCTCCGAACTGCTCCTGAAGGAAAGCGTTCACCAAACGCTCGTGCTCGCTTGCAGGCATGCTGAATCGCACCAGGTCAAGCTCGTTTTCCGGCTCCTTGTTCAGCTCCATCAGAAACGTCACCGTGCTGCCGTCCTCAAAGCGGTACTCGAACGAAGGCTCCAGCCCGATTCCGCTGTTCAGCTTGGTGATCAGCGGAATCGGGTCCTCGCCGTCTTGCGGCTCGGCGCCGCCCGCCGCCTGCTGATATCGCTCAAGCTGCTCCTGGATGATGTTCCACTCCTCGTCGTCCTCAATGGGGGATAGGTCGATGGACGCGAACTCCGAGCCCTCGGGCACCGTCAGCGTATCCTTGTTGTAGGAGGACGCATACACGTTCGTGAACCCGTCCTCATCGGTGCCGCCATCGGTGTACACGATGTAGCTTTTCCCGAAAAACGGGCTATCGAACATAAGCAGAGCTTCGCACTCCAGCACGACCCCGTCCTCATTTTCCGCCTTGAACCTCAAATCGTTGATCTGCGAAGCGTTCTCCGCGCTCATTCGCCGTTCCTTTCGTCATTGTTTAGCGGGATGGCCTACGGGTTTGCGGGCTTACGAGCCACGGCAAACTCTATAGCATCTCATCCTATGCCTATGCCTATGCCTCTATGATCGCCCATATCGGAGCTCCGATGCATTGACGTGATTTTACGAGTCCGGACAATTCGGGGCAAATATCGTAATAGCGTGCATTCAGGTACCGAAAACAAGAAAGGGGACATTTGCGATTACGCAAACATCCCCATGCAGGCATGTGAAGATACCAACTCATGAACGCAATCATGTTGCGAATGCCACTTCGCCAACGAGCCTTCAGCAGGCCCCAAGGCAAACCATGGCGAAAGCATCAACAAACACGTCGGGCAGTCCTTTAGTGGGCAGAAACGGAAGGCGCGTCGTGATAGAGCGCCCTTTGCTCCCTGCGCAGTCCGCCCTTGCGACCCGAGATGCGCTTGCAAAAGCCCTTGATCGCGCAGTACAGCGGATACGCCACAAGAGAGAATTCGATAAGGAAATCGGAAGCAAGCGCCAGGGGATTGCCTGCTGTGGCCGTGCCCGCCGCAAAAGGAGCGTCCCAAGCAGAAGCCCCTGCGCTTAAAGCTCCCGCGGGGCATCCGGCAGCTTGCCATAATAGGAAGCTGACGAACATCAGAGCGGTGTACGTACCCATATACCTCACAAGATGAAGCTTCACGCGTCCCATGCCAAACCTCCTCAAACGCCATAAGCCTACGCGGACGACCCGAGCCGAGACCAGTAGACGTGCAAAACGTGCAAACATAGTCAACCGTCGGCGATTGCAGTCATTTGCCATCCTCGCCATCCGCGATTGAACCCGCCTAACCTAAATCGCATACTAGCGACCGAATGTAAAAAGCAGGTATTGCATCAGTAAGGGAGAAGCAGGCCTCAAATCTGTTTACGATACGTCGAAATGCCCGCCTATCCGTTTGAGTTGGAACAGCCGCCTGTCTCGCTCTGCGAATCATGGCCGAAGTATCCCGGCATCTAAGAGCAGTCCCCATCGCCGCAACGCGCCCTCGAGCCTCCTCCCGAAACCCATATGTGTGCAGAATGTGAAGATGACGCCGAAGGTAAAATAGTTCTGGACACGGCCCGGGGAGGCGCGTATTATTCAATCTTGCGCCAAGC
>ERZ1034920.550-NODE-550-length-29077-cov-5.900214_pt1 | contig 29077 bp, 24 predicted proteins | sample MGYA00520688_ERZ1034920 | MGnify/ENA primary metagenome ERZ1034920 (study PRJEB33766, sample SAMN09781785) | gut metagenome | biome: gut microbiome | host: Homo sapiens | place: Madagascar | study: EMG produced TPA metagenomics assembly of the PRJNA485056 data set...
TCTCGACCGAAATGCGGAATAACGGGCCGTCCAATTCCGCATTTCGGTCGAGAACAGGCTCGTTCGACATTTCGTGCTGTTTCGGTATGACGATTGATGCGATCCGGTACCTGCCGTTTTGCCGCCTTCTGGGCAGGTTAGTATTCAGCAATGGAAAAGGCCTGCGCGGAAGGCACCCCTCCGGCTGCGATCCTGTGAAACGCCCTCGCCATTTCCTCGCGCTCCGGCACTCCGAAACGTCTTAGGAGTCGTGCGAAATACCCCTTGTTCATCACGTCCTTGTACGAGAATCGCACTATGGGCATTCCGTATACCGACAGCAAGGACTCGCGGCGACGTTCGTCTTCCAGCACCTTCAATGCCGAGACGCCGCCTCTCGTCTCGGGATTCTCGTATTTCACCGCGCCATCGAACTCGCCGATGATGCGCGTTCCGTCTTCCCGCAGCCAGCAGAAATCCACGCGGAACGTCTTGCCGGGATCCAAAGGGTGGGGCAGCGTTCTCTGCAAATCAGGCAAGGCGAACCCCATCTCGATCATCGTGGCGCGTGCGAGTGACTCCCCAACACTTTCGCTTCTCGGGTCAGCATAGAGCATGGCGATCGATGCCCGGCGCGCCCCTTTCAGTTTTCGCATGCCGAGTGAGCTGAAATAAGCGAGGTAGCGGGCTCTGCTTTGCTTGGCCTTGCCGCGGAGGGCTTTGGAGATCTCGCTTTGCCGAAGCGCGTAGTCTGAAATTGCGATCGCCATTCCGAAGTCCGCGATTCTCATGCAGTCAAACACGGTGCGCTCCAGCGACGTGGTTCTGATCCCTCTTAAGACAATGGGCCGATCATTCTCGACGACGTGCCGGATCACCCCTTTCGTGGAGCAGCCCCGTTGCGCGGGGTCTACTGCGATATGCACCGAGTCAAGATCGTCGAGTGCGATCGGGAGCCCGAGCGCGACGGCGGCCGAATTGTGGCAGAACGTCCAGGTGGGATGGATGCGTTGGAGCGCCGCGATCGTCCGATACGCCCTTTCTCGCTTCGAGAGGCTCTCCCAGCAGGATCTTCGCGCGTATACGCCCGGAGCGGGCTTGATGACCTCGCCTCTTTCGATGCGATAGCGAAGATTATGCCGAAGCGCGGGATCGAATGTCGCGGCAAACTCGCCGAGCTTTTCGGATCGCGTCAGGAACCCCTCTGTCCGGGGATCGCGTGCTCGAGTCATCGCGTCTCGCCTCCAATCCGCGCTCGGAGCGCTCGGTGGGCCGAATTTGCGGGAATGCGATTCTCTCACGGGCACTGGTCGGCGGCGGAAAACGTAACGGATCGGTGAACTGCTCGCCCGACCTGAAGGAGCTCCTGACGCTGCTCGCGTTGATTCTCGACCGAAATGCGGAATAACTTGCCGTTCAATTCCGCATTTCGGTCGAGGATCGGCGAGAGTGAAAGACGGGTGGGCGTTTGCGCGTACCCGTCCGTGCGCCAATAGGCGTCGCCCGACTTTAAGACTATTTTTACACCGCGCCCCCTATACTCATCGCATCGCCGGTGGTTGCGCGGGGCTCACCTGCGCAATGTTCGCCGTGGGCGCTTTGCCCGGATACGTCGGTTGCGCCGTTCGGGCGGGGCTGGCGACTTCAGGCGGGGCTGGAGACGGTTCGGTCGGATGAGGAGGTCGGCTATGGCGTTGGTCAAGCTCAAGCGGGCGCTGGTGGTGGGATGCGGGGAGTTCGGCCTCGCCGTCTCCGACAGGCTGTCCTCCGCCGGTTGGTCGGTCGTTGTGGTCGACCGGAACCCCGCCGCGTTTGCGGGCCTTTCGGCGCGGTTCGGGGGCGAGTCCGTGGTTTCCGACGGTGCCGATGTGGCGGTGCTCGAGGAGTGCGACATCGCGAAGACGTCCCTGCTCGTCGCCTGCACCGAACGCGATTCGGTGAACTACTTCATAAGCCGCGTCGCCAGCGAGGTTTACGGCGTGGAGCGCGTGTTCGCGCGCATCGAGGACGAGGACCTCATCGGGTTGCTCGACGACAGCCCCATAGAGCCCATCTGCCCGCATGCCCTGTGCCTGGGCGAGTTCTGCCGTCTGTCCCGGATAGCGTGAGGAGGGGTCATGCGAGTGGTGATCGCGGGCGGGCGCTCCCGCACCGATTTTCTCGTCGAATCGCTCGTCGACGGCGGCAACGAGGTGGTCGTGATCAACGGCGACCGCACCTGGTGCGAGCACATGTCGTCGCGTCACGGGGTGCCGGTGGTGTGCGGCGACGCGACGAAGCGCTATGTGCTCGACGATGCCGACATCGAAGGATCCGACCTGATCATCGCCTTGTCGGACAGCGACGCGGACAACCTCGTCATCTGCCAGATGGCGCAGCGGTATTTCGATATCGAGCGTCAGGTGTGCACTGTGAGCGATCCGCGCAACGTCGTCGTCTTCAAGAAACTGGGCATCTCATCGGTGATCAGCGCGACGTATACGGTTGCGCGGCTGATCGAGGAGGCCTCGTTCGGGGTGATGGGGAATGACGCGCACGGCATCGCATAACGTCCATCGCAACAGCGCCCATGCGGTTGCGGGGTATGCCGGGCTGGCCCTCGTCGCCTTGGGCGCCGCGCTGCTCGTGCCCCTTGCCGTCCTGCCGTTCTATCCGCAGGAGACGGGGCTCGCGCCCGGCTTCATCTTCCCCGGCGTCTGCGCGATGCTCGTCGGCTACCTGGTTTATTTCTTCGGTGCGCGCGATGCGGCGGCGCTCACGCTGTCCCGCGCGGAGGCGGCGGGCGTCACCGTGATCATCTGGATCTCCGCGATCGCCGTGTTCGCCGTTCCGCTGGTGCTCTCCGGCGTGCTGACGATCCCTCAGGCGATATTCGAAGCCACCAGCGGCCTCACCACGACGGGGCTTTCCGTGGTGGATGTGGCGGCGTGCCCCAGGATCGTGCTTATGCACCGCGGCATGATGCACTACATGGGCGGAGTCGGTCTGATCCTGGTCCTCACCTGCATCGTCAGCGACTCGCACGGCCTGAAGATGTACAACGCCGAGGGGCACACCGAACGTTTGCTCTCCAGCACGGCGGGGTCGGCGCGCATGGTGCTCGTCCTGTACACGGGGATCATCCTGATCGGCACCGTCGCATACGTCATCGCCGGGATGCCGGTCTTCGACGCGATCAACATCTCGATCTCGGCGGTGTCGACGGGCGGGTTCGCCGTCCGCCCCGACTCCCTGGCGTCCTACGGCAGCATCGCCATCGAGCTCATCACCATCATCTTGATGATCGCGGGCGCAACGAACTTCCTGCTGAACTTCATGCTGCTGCAGGGCCGCTTCCGCGCGTTCGCGCGCCATGCGGAAACCGCCGCCTTCCTGGGGATCATCATCGCCGCGACGGCGGTGGTCGCGGCGCTGTTGTTCGCATGCGGGATGGAGCCGACCGTTCCCGAAGCGCTGCGCGTGGGGCTGTTCCAGACCGTGTCGGTCATGACCTCGACGGGGCTGCAGACCATCCCCGACTTCGGGCAGCTCGTTCCCAGCATCCTGTACGTGCTGGTGTTCCTCATGATCGTCGGCGGCGAGGCAGGCTCGACGTCCGGCGGCATCAAGGTGTATCGGCTGGTCGTGTACTCGAAAGGCCTCCTCTGGTCGCTGCGCGACCGCTTCGGCCACCGCAGGCGGGTGTACAGCAACAAGATCAACCGCTTCGGCAAGCGCATCGAGTGCCGTCCTGAAGAGGTTTCGAGCGTGCACACGTTCGTCGGGGTGTATGTGGGGCTGCTCGTGATCTGCGGATTCGTGTTCGCGTTGTTCGGCGCGTCGGTGGGGGATGCCGTCTTCGAGGCGGCGTCGTGCCTCGGCAACACCGGCATCGGCGTCGGGTTCCTGCACGCCGAATCGCCTTCCGCGGTGTTGATCGTCGCTTCAGCTGCTATGCTGTTCGGGCGCCTTGAGATATTCCCGCTCATCTTCGGAATGAGATGGATGCTCCAGGCCGTCAAGGAGGAGGTGCGCTATGCCGTTCAACGTTGATGCGCGGGCTGTTGGATCGCCCGGGGGCGCCGTTTCCGCAGCGCAGCGGGGTCCGCTCGTCCTGCGCAACTTCGGCATCGTGGCGCTGCTGTTCATCGCGGGGATCGCCATGTCGTTCGGCTTCTCCCTAGTGGGGCTCGAGCCCGAGGCGAGCTTCCTGCTGTTCATCGTGGGGATCCTCATCGCCTCGCTCGAGACGGACTCGGGGTTGTGGGGAATCGTGCTCGGCATCATGTACCTGCTGGTGTACGACCTGTTCTTCGCACTGCCCCATCTCTCGCTTCTGATCTTCAATTGGACCGACGCGGTGACGCTGGTCATCTTCGCCGTGGTCGCGCTCATCACCGGCGCGCTCACCAACCGCATGAAGCAGCAGGTCGAGATCGCTGAACGCAACGCGCTGGTGCTGCGCCGCCTCAACAAGATCAGCGCCGGCCTGATCGACAGCACCTCCGCCGAGGGCGCCTGCGCGTTCGCCTCCGACGCGCTCTGCAGCGTCTTGGGGCGCGAGGTGTCGATCTCGCTCGGCCGGCCTGCTGGAGACGCGACGTCGCTTGAATGCTACGAGCAGGGATACCAGACCGGCGCGGGCGCGGGCGGCCCCGCCGGCTGCACAACCCTCTACGTCCCTCTTGCGGCGAAAGCCCAGGTGTACGGCGTGGTGGCAGTCGACTGCGCCGAGGGCGGGCTCGACAAGGCGGAGCGCTCGTTTTTGGATTCCGCCATCAAGCAGACCGTCATTGCGGTCGAGCGCAACAACCTCGAGGAGCATGCGCGTGCGGACGAGCTGAAGATCGAACGGGAGCGCTTCAAGACCACGCTGCTGAGGAGCGTGTCCCATGACCTGCGCACGCCGCTCGCGAGCATCCAGGGCAACGCCGAGTTTCTGAAGGACAATTGCGGCCAGGTGGGGGAAGCGGAGCGGGAGGCGCTGCTGTCGGCGATGGCGTCCGATGCGCGGTGGCTCGCCGAGATGATCGACAACCTGCTGGGCATGACGCGCGTGCAGGATGAGGACGTCCCCCTTGATTTCCAACCGGAGGTCGTCGACGACGTCATCGGCGACGCGGTGATGCACGAGATGCCGTACCGGGAGGGGCATGAAATCGCGGTGACGCCGCCCGACGACGTGGTGCTCGTCCCCATGGACGGCAAGCTCATCAGGCAGGTGCTCATCAACCTCATCGACAACGCCATCAAGCATTCCGCCTCTTCGGCGCGCATCGTCGTGTCGTCGGAGGTCCGGGACGGCCGGGCGGTGTTCAGGGTCGCCGACAGCGATGGCGGCATAGCGCCCGATATGCTGGGCAAGATCTTCTCGAGGTTCGTCTCGGAAGGTGCGGAGCCCGGGAGAAAAAGCGGCATCGGACTGGGCCTGAGCATCTGCCAGGCGATCGTCGAGGCGCATGGGGGAGGCATCTCCGCGCGCAACAACGACGAGGGCGGCGCCACCTTCGAGTTCTGGCTCCCTTTGGAGCGGCCCGCCGACGAGACGGCGGCGGAGTCGGGGCTGACGGCGGGTGCGGAGCCGACGTCGGGTGCGGAGCCGATGTCGTGCACGGAGCCGGCGACAGGCCGGGAGCCGACAGAGCCGGAGCCCGGGCAGTCGCAGCCGCCGAATGCGCGCCCGGCGGACGCGCAGCCGCCGGATCCCGAGCCGTCGGCGGGAGAGGGGGCGCGAGATGGCCGATGAGATCCTCATCGTCGAAGACGACGACAGCATCCGCCGCCTTCTGCGCATATCGCTGAAGACGGAGGGCTACCGCGTGAGCGAGGCGAAATCGGCGACGGTCGCCCTGTCTCTGTTCGAGGCGAACGCGCCCGTGCTGGTCTTGCTCGACCTGGGGCTTCCCGATCGTGACGGGATGGAGGTGCTGGCCGGCATCCGCTCGCGCGGGACGACCCCGGTGATCGTGGTGACCGCGCGATCCCAGGACGACCAGAAGGTGGCGGCGCTGGACGCGGGGGCGGACGACTATGTGGTGAAGCCCTTCAGCATGGCGGAGCTCTTCGCGCGCATCCGCGTGGCGCTGCGCCACAGGGCGGATTCCCGACGGCAGGACGATGAGCCCCGCCTCTATTCGATCGACGGGCTTGAGATCGACGATGAGACGCGGGCGGTGCGGCTCGACGACGCTGCGGTGCACCTCACTCCCTACGAGTACGGGATGCTCGTAGTGATGGTACGCAACCGCGGCAAGGCGCTCACGCACCGTTTCATCCAGCGGGAGGTGTGGGGCCACGACGCTTCCGACGGCTATCGGACGCTGCGCGTGATCATGGCGTCGCTGAGACGCAAGTTGGGCGACAAGCCCGCCGCACCGCGCTTCATCGCAACCGAGGTGGGCGTCGGCTACCGGTTCATCGGGGAATAGCCGCCAGGGCGGTGCGCCTCCGTCAGGGTGCCAGCCCCGGCAGTTCGGCGCTCCGCTCGGAAAACAAAGCGATCCTCGACCGAAATGCGGAATTCCGGATCCGGTTATTCCGCATTTCGGTCGAGGACCGCCCCGCGTGCCGCTTGAGAGGCGCCCCTGCCTACGCCGCCTCCGTGCCCGCCATATCCACGCCGCCGGCATCGGCGACCACGGCGAAGTCGGGCACCACGACGTTGATGCAGTACAGCGAGAACACGATCGCGAAGAACACGATCACCACGATGAACACCACGTTCGCCACGTTGTTGGGCAGCTTGCCCATGAGCTTCTCCAGGCCGGGGTAGATGATCCAGGTCATGAGCGTGGCCACGGCGCCGAACGCCAGCGAGTTCTGCAGGCAGATCTGGCCCATGAAGTTGCAGAACATGTTGCTGTAGTCCCACAGCGGATACACGCCGTTGACCGGCTGGTTCTGCAGCAGGCCAAGCGCCAGCTCGATCGCCGAGCACACGAGCGTATTAACGATGAAGCTCGCCACGACCGGGCCCCAGCCGTTGTGGATCCTGCGCTGCAGCGCGTTCTTGATGGGGTAGAGGATGAGCGCGCAGGCCACCGTGCCGAAGCCGTAGACGGGGAAGGGATAGAGCCAGTCGCTCCAGATCTGGGAGTTGGGATCGTAGATGCCGGGCACGATGCCGTACTTGATGAGCAGGCAAAACGCCGCCTCCATCCAATGGCCCACGATGCTGAACAGGCAGAAGTAGATGATGATGCTGCGCCAGAACGCCCACGTCCGCGGGTTGTAGAACGACTTCTTGGCGTCGTCGAGGCGCTGCTCGACGCGCTCGACGGAGAACGGCTGGGTGAGCGCCGCCTGCACGCGTCGGGAGGTGGAGAAGTAGATCAGCACGATGATGTCGCCCATGCACAGGAACAGCTGTGAGCTGGGATCGAACACGCCGGTGACGAGGTGGTATCCCGTGCCGACCACGATGTTGAAAATCGAGAGCCCCATGGCCACCCAGCGCGTGGAGCGGTAGCGCTGCCACAGGAACCAGAACAGCACGCCGTCGGCGATCACGTTGAACAGGTTGAGGAACTCGTTGAAGTCAAGCTCGTAGTTGCCCTTGATGAGCGTGGTGAGGTAGAGCACCGAGAAGATGATGTTGAGGACGAAGAACACCTGCAGCACGCGCATGAAGCCGAGCTTGCGGGGGTTGAAGCCGTCCTCGTACTCGTCGCCGTCGGGACCGAGCGGCGCGCCTTCCGCGACGTCCTCGCGACCGAGGCGGATGCTGTAGGCGAGGTAGACGCCGAGGGCGGGGAAGATGAACGACAGGACGCTGACCGCGATGGTGGTCGCGTCGAGGCCCGCCGTCGAGGCGAGGGCGAACAGGTCGCATGTGGCGAGCAGGAGGCCGAAGGTCGCGACGACCATGAACGGCACGATCTTGCGCGGGTTCTTGGCACCGCGCCTTCCCAGGATGCCGATGACTATATAGACGATGCCGATGAAGACGAACAGGGCTCCGAGCATGCCGAGCAGCACCGCCGCGGTGGCGAGCTGCGATCCGTCGAAGTCCGCGTCAAGGCCGTCGGTGGTGGTCAGCTGGAAGTCGGGCTCGAGCGTCGTCCCCGACGGGATCTGCGACATGAGGTCGGCGGACAGTCCGATCAGCACGCATGCGAACACGAACACCACGATGCCGAAGGCGATGGTGATCCAGGACAGGACGGAAAGCGCTTTTCTCCGGGGTGACATAAGGCTCCTTTCAGCACGATCGCCGCCCATTTTGCCGCATGCGGCGTTCCCGGGCAATGCCCCGGAGCGAACGGCCTCCATCTCGAGCGGACGGACTCCGCCCGCGTCGCCGCCCGCGATTGTTTCGGGCCGGTGACCGCGTCGTTTCCGATGTGTGAAATCGCCCCGCGGCGCCGGCGCGCGCTCGCGGGGCGCTTCTACAATGGAGTCCCGTGGTAATCGCGATCACGGGAAGGAACCTTCATGGCAAAGCACATCTTCGTGACCGGCGGCGTGGTCTCGTCGCTGGGCAAGGGCATCACGGCGGCGTCCCTCGGGCACCTGCTCAAAGCGCGCGGGTACAAGGTGACCATGCAGAAGATGGACCCCTACCTCAACGTCGACCCGGGCACGATGAGCCCGTTCCAGCACGGCGAGGTGTTCGTCACCGAGGACGGCCATGAGGGCGACCTCGATCTGGGCCACTACGAGCGCTTCATCGACGAGAACCTCAGCCGCGAGAGCAACTTCACCCAGGGCTCTGTCTACCAGGATCTCATCTCGCGCGAGCGCCACGGCGATTTCCTCGGCGGCACCGTCCAGGTGATCCCGCACGTCACTGAAGCCATCAAGGAGCGCATCCGTCGCGCTGCCGACCGCAGCGGCGCTGACGTGGTCATCTCCGAGATCGGCGGCACCGTCGGCGACATCGAGTCGCAGCCCTTCATCGAGGCGGCCCGCCAGTTCAAAAAGGAGATGCCCGCGGGAGACGTGCTGTTCGTCCATGTGACGCTCGTGCCCTACATCGCCGCAGCCCACGAGGTGAAGACCAAGCCGACCCAGCATTCCGTCAAGGAGCTGCGCTCGTGGGGCGTCCAACCCGACTTCATCGTGTGCCGCGGCGATCACGAGATATCCGCCTCCGTCCGCGAGAAGATCGCGCTGTTCTGCGACGTCGCGCCCGAAGACGTGCTCGCCTGCATCGACGCGCCCTCCATCTACGAGGTGCCGCTGCGCCTGCACGAGCAGGGCTTCGACGAGAAGGTGCTCGACAAGTTCGGATTCCCCCGCAAAGAGATCGACCTCGCGCCGCTCGAGACGTTCCTGCGGGCTGCCGAGGGCTGCGAGGGATCGGTGGACATCGCCGTGGTGGGCAAGTATGTGAGCCTCCCCGACGCCTACCTGTCGGTCATCGAGGCGCTCGGCCATGCAGGCGTGGCGAACGGGCGGCGCGTCGAGGTCCACCTCATCGACGGCGAGCGCCTCTCCGACGGCAACGCGGCCGAGGTGCTCGGCGGGATGGACGGCATCCTCGTCCCCGGAGGGTTCGGCCAGCGCGCCTTCGAGGGCAAGATCGCCGCGGCGCGCTACGCGCGGCGGGAAGGCGTCCCGTATCTCGGCATCTGCCTGGGGCTGCAGGCCGCGGTATGCGAGTTCGCGCGCGATGTGGCCGGGCTGCCCGGCGCCACGTCGACGGAGTTCGACCCGCACGCCGCCCATCCCGTGATCGACCTCATGCCCGAGCAGGAAGGCGTCGAGGACAAGGGCGGCACGATGCGCCTGGGCGCCTATCCCTGCGTCGTCGAGCCGGGGACGCGCGCGGCGCAAGCCTACGGCGAGCGGCTCGTCCATGAGCGCCACCGCCACCGCTACGAGGTCAACAACGCCTATCGCGACGTGCTCCAGGACGCCGGGCTGACGATCTCGGGGACCTCGCCCGACGGGCGCCTGGTGGAGATGGTCGAGATTCCCGGCCATCCGTGGTTCGTCGCCAGCCAGGGCCATCCGGAGTTCAAGAGCCGCCCCACGCGGCCCCACCCGCTGTTCAAGGCGTTCGTGGCTGCAGCGATCGCGCGCAAGGGGTAAACTGCTCCCGTAGCCGTCGAAGGGGAGGGGAGGGACGATGAGGCTTGACGACGCCATCGACGATTACCTCTCCCACCTGCGCGTGGAGCGCGGGCGCGCGCCGCTCACCCTTGACTCCTACACGCGGGAGCTGGCTGCCTACCGGGCGTTCCTCGACGAGCGGGGCGTCCGCGCGGCCGAGGCGGTCCAGCGCGCGGACATCGCCGCGTACGAAGCCGACCTCTTCGAGCGCGGCTATGCGCCCTCGACCGTCAAGCACCGCCTGTCGGCGGTGAAGGGGCTGCACCGCTTCCTAGCGCGCGAAGGGGTGAGCGACGCCAATCCCGCCGACGGCATGCCGGTCCCCAAAGCGCCCCAGCGCCTGCCCGACGTGCTCTCGATCGGCCAGATCGACGCGCTGCTCGGCCAGCCGTTCCCCGCCACCGCGGCGGGCGAGCGCGACCGGACGATCCTGGAGGTCCTCTACGGCTGCGGCCTGCGCGTGAGCGAATGCTGCGGGCTCAACCGCGACGACTGCCTGCTCGAGGAGGGGTATCTGCGCATCCGCGGCAAAGGCGGCAAGGAGCGCGTCGCGCCGATCGCGGGCTGCGCGCTCGCGGCGCTCGAGTCCTATCTCGACGAGGCGCGGCCCCAGCTCGCGGATCCGCGCCGCCCCGTCGCGGCGGTGTTCCTCAACGCGCGCGGAGGACGCCTCACCCGCCAGAGCGTCCACGCCATCGTGGCGCGCGCGGGGCGCGCCATCGGCAGGGACAGCCTGCATCCCCACACCCTGCGCCATTCGTTCGCGACCCATCTCCTCGAGGGCGGCGCCGATTTGCGCGCCATCCAGGAGATGCTCGGCCACTCCGACATCTCGACGACCCAGATCTACACCCACGTGGACCGCTCCCATATCCGCGAGGAGTACCTCGGCGCCCACCCGCGCGCGTGAGGGCGCCGCGGGGGCCGCGCGATCCTCTCTGGCGGATCCCCCGTCCGCCCGCGCGCTTGGCGGCGCCCCGTCGGCGTCAAGGCGCCGGTCGTGATGGCGGGCGCGTGAGGGCGTCGCGGGGGCCGCGCGATCCTCGCTGGCGAATCCTTTGTCCGCCCGCGTTCGTGACGACGCCCCGCCGCCGCTTCCGCGCGTCGCCTTTCGCCGTCGCATGCCGTCCGGCCCTGCCCTTTCGTCGCCGCGCCGCAAAGCGCCCCCTTTCGTTCAAAAAATCTCCCATATTGCCCCACATCGATGTTCGACCCCATATGTAGTGGCTGCTCGCTCCGTGTAACCCATATATGGGATGCCAGGGGATGACCGTGGTGGCAGCGGAAAGGGAAGAAGGGGCTAATTTCGGCATTTTCCCACGTCGATCCTCAACCGGTGGGGGAATCTCATTGCGATGTGGGATGAAATGGGATAGAATTCCACGCATCGGGAAAACCATGCGATGCGACGGAAGGAAGGAATGGCGAAGGTCGTCGACAGCAACGATGGCGTGCAGGCGGCGGAAGCTGCCGGTGCCGCCGCGGGCGCGCGGCCTGCGTTCGACCTCCACGGCGAATACCGTTTCAAGGTGGATGACAAGGGACGCGTGTCCCTCCCCTCCAAGTTCCGCAAGGTGATCTCGAAAGACCTCGTGGTTACGCTCAACCCCGATGACGAATGCCTGTGGGTGTTCGACCCGGACGAGTTCAACCGGTGGATCGACCAGCTGTTCGTGGATAGCTTCGGCAAGTACGACTCCTCGAACAAGCAGCACATCAAGCTCCGCAGCAAGCTGAAGCGCCGCTCGGAGGACGTGCAGATCGACGCCTCCGGTCGAATCATGCTCCCCGCCAAGATGCGCGGCGCGGTCGACATCGACAAGGACGTCGTCATCGTGGGCAACACGGGCTACTTCGAGGTGTGGGATGCGAAGCGTTGCGACGAGGCGGACGAGGACGTCGACCTCGACCTCCTGTTCCACTAGTCGCAAGGACGTGAGCTGCGTGACAAACCAATATCGGCATACACCGGTTCTGCTCGCCGAGTGCCTCGAATACCTGAACCTTGAAACGAAGCACACATTCGTGGATGCAACGCTCGGCGGCGCAGGCCATTCCCTCGAAGCGGCCAAGAGGCTGGGGAAGGACGGAACGCTCATCGGCATCGATCAGGACGACATGGCTCTTGAAGCCGCCGCCCTAAAACTCGGGATGATGCCGGAGGACGACCGACCGACCATCGAGCTTCTGCACGGCAACTTCGGGGATATGGACGAGTTGCTCCTCTCCGCGGAGGTTCCCGGGATCGATGCGTTCCTGTTCGATCTCGGGGTTTCGTCTCCGCAGCTTGATGTGCCCTCGCGCGGCTTCTCCTTCAAGGAGAACGGCCCCCTTGATATGCGGATGGATCCGGGAAAACAGACCCTAACCGCAGCAGAGATCGTCAACACCAGAAACACAGCTGATCTCGCTCGGATCATCCGTGCCAATTCGGACGAGAAGTGGGCCAGCCGCATCGCGGAGTTCATCGTGCGCGAGCGCGAGAAGGCTCCCATCACGCAGACCGAGCAGTTGGTGGACATCATCAAGGCCGCCATCCCCGCTTCGGCGCGGCGTGCGGGCGGCCACCCCGCCAAGCGCACGTTCCAAGCGCTGCGCATCGAGGTGAACGGGGAGCTCGACGTCCTGCGTCGCGGCCTCGACGCGGCGATCCGCTGGCTGAACCCCGGCGGGCGCGTGGCGGTGATCAGCTACCACTCGCTTGAGGACCGCATCGTCAAGGACACGTTCGCCTCGCTTGCCAACCGGTGCACCTGCCCGCCGGATTTCCCGACGTGCATGTGCGGCCGATCGCCGATCGTCAAGATCGTCACGCGCCGTCCGCTGCTTCCCACAGCAGAGGAGATAGAGCGCAACCCGCGCGCCCGCAGCGCCAAGCTGCGCGTCGCGGAACGCTTGTAAACAGAGAACCGCTTCGGCCGAAGGGGCATCGCTCCTCGGCCGAAGACGTCCGTAAACCGCCGTGCCCTGCGCGCAGCTGAAATGAAACGAGGAAGGAGGTTGATCGTATGAGCGCGGTTCCCGCATATTCGTACCCTCAACCCCGACGACAGCCTCAGCGCGCGCCGCGTCCCCAGGTCCGCGCCATCCCCGGCGGCGGCCGCCGTACGCAGGAGCAGGGCGTTTCCAGCCAGGCGCTCACGCTCGTCAAGGTGGCTGCAGCCGCGCTCATCGCGTTCGCGCTGGTGTGCTGCGTCCGCGTGGCGCTTTCCGCCGCGACCGTCACCACCGCGATGGAGTCCCAGGAGCTCAGCCAGCAGATCGCCCAGGTGCGCGAGCAGGGCAACGCCCTCGAGGTGACCCATAGCACGCTCGCCAACCCCTCGCACGTCAAGATGGCGGCAGCCGGCATGGGCATGATCGCCCCCGAGACCACCGAGTACCTCGACCTCGGCGTCGACGTGGTGGCGACCGACGAGGCGGGCAACCTGTCGTTGACGCAGAGCCTGGAGCGCGCCGGCGGCCTGGGGGCATAATCCCCATGGCATCGCAGCGCCCCACCTCGGAGCGTCGCGGTTCCCGACGCGGCCGCGGCACCGGGCGTCCTTCGGCCCGCACTTCCCAAAACGCGCGATCGGCGCGCCGCGAGCGCATGTCGAGCACCGCGCAGGCCATCGACTCCAACCGCGCGTTCGTCCCCATCCTCATCTTCGCCGCCCTGGCGCTCATCGTGTTCTTCCGCCTGTTCTACCTGCAGGTCATCGTGGCGGGGGAGTACTCCGAGCAGGCGGAGGAGGCGCGCCTGGTCAGCATCGACGTCGATGCGCGCCGCGGCACGATCTACGACCGCAACGGCACCGTCTTGGCCATCAGCGTCGATGCGACGACGGTGTACTGCAACCCCTCGGAGGTGAACGACGCGGGGCGCGCCGCGCAGCTGCTCTCCGAGACGCTCGGCGGCCAGATCGCCGACTACCTCGGCACGCTCACCCAATCGAACCTGTCGTTCGCCTACCTCGCCCAGAAGATCGACGTCGAGAAGGCGCAGGACCTCGAGGCCAAGCTCGACGAGGCCGAGGTCAAAGGCGTCTACTTCCTCGACGACACCCGACGTGAGTATCCCAACGGCCAGGTCGGCGGCCAGATCATTGGCGCCTGCGAGATCGCCGTCGACGAGGAGAGCGGCACCGAGTACTACTCGGGCATCTCGGGCCTGGAAGCCTATTACGACGACATCCTGTCCGGCACCCCGGGCCGCTACGTCGCCGAGCGCGGCCAGTACGGCGTGCCCATCCCCGGCGGCGTCCACGAGGACACGCCCGCTGTCGACGGCCAGGACATCGTGATCTCGCTCGACATCACGCTGCAGGGCTACCTGGAGGAGCGCCTCGCGCAGGGCGTGGCGGACATCGAGGGCACGGGCGGCAACGCCGTCGTGATGGACGCCGGCACCGGCGAGATCTACGCCGCCGCCTCCACGCCGTACTTCAACCCCGCCGACCGCTCGGTGGTCGAGGAGGGGGCGACCCAGCTCAAGAGCGTGACCGACCTTTTGGAGCCCGGCTCCATCTTCAAGACGGTCTCGACGCTGGCGGTCCTCGAGACCGGCACCTACGGGCCCGACGACGAGATCTTCTGCCCCTCCTACATCACCGCGGACGGCTACACCATCTCCGACGCGCACGCGCGCGGCGACCAGACGATGACGCTACGCCAGATCCTCGACCAGTCCTCCAACGTCGGCATCTCGCTTGCAGTCGAGGAGATGGGCTTCCAGGAGCTCTACGACCACATCATCAAGTACGGCCTGCACAAGAGCACCGGCGTCGACTACCCCGGCGAGGGCGAGGCCGCCACCGACGCGCTGGGCTACCTGGTGCCCTTCGACGAGTGGAGCAGGGTCACCGGCTACAACGTCAGCTTCGGCCAGGGCATCTCGGTCACGCCGCTGCAGATGACGCGCTTTTACGGCGCCATCATCAACGACGGCGTCGCCTGCACGCCGCATTTCCTCGTCAGCAAGCCGCAGACCGGCGAGAACCCCGAGTACGCCACCGAGCAGATCGTCGAGAACACCTCGGTCCTGCCGACGATGATCGACATGCTCAAGACCGTCGTCACCGGCGGCACGGGCACGGCCGCCGCCATCGACGGCTTCGAGGTCGCGGGCAAGACCTCCACCGCCGAGATCTACGACGAGGAGAACGGCGGCTACCGCAAGGGCGTGTACAACATCTGCTTCACGGGCTTTTTGGCGGATTCCTCAAGCCAATTGGTATGTTTTGTGGGCGCCAACGAGGTTCCCGGCGACCGCGTGGTAACGCCTGTGTTTAAAGATATAATGACTACGGCGATCGATCGCTTCAAGATCACGCCGTAGCCTGCATCAGGCCTGATGGATAAGATTTTTCACGCAGGGGGGCAGAATGGCCAAGACATGCGCCCAGCTTTTCGAGGGTATGGAGGGCACGATCATCGGCAATCCGGAGGAGGAGGTCTCCGGCATCGCCTATCGTAGCGACAAGGTGAAACCGGGCGATGCGTTCTTCTGCATCGTCGGTTTGAAGGCGGACGGGCATTCGTTCGCGCAGGACGCCATCGACCGCGGCGCCAAGGTGCTCGTGGTCCAGCGCAAGGTCTACCTCGCCGACGCGACCGACGTCACCGAGGTGGTGGTCCCCGACACGCGCAAGGCCATGGCGCAGGTGTCGGCGAGCTTCCGCGACGACCCTTCGAAGGACTTCGCCCTGGTCGGCGTCACGGGCACCAACGGCAAGACGACCACCACGTTTCTGGTCGAGCATATCGCGCGCGTCGCCGGCAAGCGCACCGGCGTCATCGGCACGGTGGGCGTGCGCGTGGGCGACGAGCGCGCCAAGACCGCGCACACCACGCCCGAATCCCCCGACCTGCAGGAGCTGTTCGCGCGCATGCGCGACGCGCACTGCGACGTGGTCGCCATGGAGGTGAGCTCGCACGCGCTCGATTTGCGCCGCACGTGGGCGACGCGGTTCGCGGTGACGGCGTTCACCAACCTCACCCAGGACCACCTCGACTACCACCACACGTTCGAGGCGTACTTCGAGGCCAAGGCGCTTCTGTTCTCCAAGGACTATCCCGCCAAGCGCGTCATCTGCATCGACGACAAGTGGGGCCGCGAGCTGCTGCGCCGCTGTTCCGCCGCGGGCGACAACGTCGTCACCACCGGTTTCGACCCGTCCGCCCAGATCCATCCCGGCGAGATCGTCTACGCGCCCACGCACACCAGCGTCGAGCTGCATGTGCGCGGCGAGCGCTTCCGCTTCGACTACCCGCTGGTGGGCCGCTTCAACGTCTCCAACATCATGAACGCGTTCGGCATCGGGCTGCAGCTGGGGATCCCCGCCGACCTCATCGTGCAGGCGCTCTCCGAGTCGCCGCAGGTTCCGGGCCGCCTGGAGCGCGTGCATACCGCCCATGACGGCGGCGTGTCGGTGTTCGTCGACTACGCCCACACGCCCGACGCGCTCAAGAAGGCGCTCGGCTCCATCATCGCGCTCACGCCCGGACGCACGATCTGCGTGTTCGGCTGCGGCGGCGACCGCGACGCGGGCAAGCGCTCCATCATGGGGCGCGAGGCCCTCGAGGCCGATTACGCCATCGTGACGTCGGACAACCCCCGCAGCGAGGATCCGCTCGCCATCATCGCCGACATCGAAAGCGGCATGGGCGCGGGCTCCGGCCGCTACGAGGTGGTGCCCGACCGCCGCGGCGCCATCGCGCGCGCCCTCGAGATCGCCCAGGCGGGCGACTCGGTGCTGATCGCCGGCAAGGGCCATGAGGATTACCAGCTCATCGGCGATAAGATCCTGCATTTCGACGACCGCGAGGTGGCAGCCGAGGAGCTCGAGCGCCGCTTCGGCGGCCCCGCCGCGGGCGAGGGGGGCGAGTAGATGCGCCTTTCCATCGCTGAGATCATCGAGGCGACCTCCGGCGAGACCGTCGTCGCCCCGTCCGATATCGAAACCGCCGCGACCGACCTCGTGTGGGATTCGCGCGAGGCGGGGGCGGGCTGCCTCTACGCGGCCCTTCCCGGGGAGCGCGTGGACGGCCACGCGTTCGTCGCGGCCGCCATCCGCTCCGGCGCGGTGTGCGCCCTCGTCGCGCAGGATCCCGATCCCGACGCGGCCGACGCCGCGCGCGAGGCGGGCGCGGCCATCGTGAAGGTTTCCGACACCCAGCAGGCGCTCGTCGACCTCGCGCGCTTCTGGCGCGGCAAGCTGGGCGGACGCGTCATCGGCCTGACGGGCTCGAGTGGCAAGACGACGACGAAGAACCTGGTGCGCGACGTGCTGTCCGCCCGCTTCGCCGTCACCGCCACCTCCGGCAACCAGAACAACGAGCTGGGCGTCCCCAAGACCGTCCTGTCCGCCTCCGCCGACGACGGCGCGGTCGTGGTCGAGATGGGCATGCGCGGCATGGGCCAGATCGAGCAGCTGTGCGGGTACGTGCGACCCGAGTGGGGCATCATCGTCAACGTCGGCACGAGCCATATGGAGCTCCTCGGCTCGCGCGAGAACATCGCGCGCGCCAAGGCGGAGCTGCTCGAGGCGCTGCCCGCGGGCGGATGCGCTTTCATCAACGGAGCCGACGACTACGCGGCGTTCGCGCGCGACCATGCGCGCCTGCGGGAGCGCGGCGTGAAGGTCGTCGTGTTCGACGGCTCGCCCGAGGCGGCGGGCCGCATGGACGTCCTCAAGGGCGCCCGCCTCGCCGAGGCCGAAGAGCAGGGCGCCGCCGTCCGCCGCGGCGACGGGCTCGTGTGGGCCGAGGACATCGTTTTGGACGGGGAGGGGCGCGCGACCTTCAAACTGTGCGCCGCGAACTTCCCGCCGACCTCCGAGACCGAGTCCGCCGAGTGCGCGCTTTCGCTGCGCGGCCTGCACAACGTGGGCAACGCCTGCGCCGCCGCGGCGGTCGGGCGCGCCATGGGCATGCCGCTGTCCGCGATCGTCGCCGCGCTCGGCGCCGCGCAGCCGGAAAGCGGCCGCGCGCAGGTGCTGCGCACCGCCGCAGGTGTGACGGTGGTGGACGATTCGTACAATGCCAACCCCGATTCCATGCGCGCCTCGCTGAGCACGTTCGCGGCGCTCGGGGTCGAGGGACGCAAGATCGCGATCCTCGGCGACATGGGCGAGCTCGGGCCGATCTCGGAGGAGGGGCACGCCCGGGTGGGCGCCGATGCCGCGGCCGCCGGGGTGGACCTGCTCGTGTGCGTCGGGCCGCTTTCGCGGGGGATCGCGCGCGCCGCGGAGGAGGCGGGGCTTGCCGTCGACCGGATCGTCTGCGTGGACGACGCGGCAGCCGCGCTGGCCTATGCGCGCCCCTTGGTCGACAGGGGGGACGCGGTGCTGGTGAAGGCGTCGCACTCCGTCGGCCTCGAACGAGTGGTGGAAGGGTTGGTCGACTAGCATGTTCTCGGTCTTTGCTCACTATCCTACCTTCTTGGTGTTCCTCGCCATCGTCATCGCCGCCGCGCTGACGATGGCCTTCATGCCGCTGTGGATCCGCATGCTGCGCTCCAGCCACATCGGGCAGCAGGTGCGCGCCGACGGCCCGCAGAGCCATCTGGTCAAGCAGGGCACGCCCACCATGGGCGGCGTAATCATGCTCGTGGCGGTCGCGATCACCATCGTGCTCGTCGCCGGGCCCTCGCCCGAGACGTTCCTGCTCGCGGGCGCGACGCTCATCGCCGGCGCGCTCGGCCTGATCGACGACGCGTCGAAGGTCGTCCACGAGCGCTCGCTGGGGCTGACCCCCAAGGCCAAGCTTGTCGGCCAGTTCCTCGTGTCGACCCTGTTCGGCCTGCTGGCGGTCAACCTCGTCGGCATCGCCCCCACCGTCGAGATCCCGTTCGTCGCCACGATCGATCTGGGCATCCTGACCTCCAGCTTCACCGTGGGCGACGCCGTCATCTCGGTTCCGTGGCTCTACCTCGTCTTCGTCGACATCCTGCTCATGGGCCTGTGCAACGCCGTCAACCTCACCGACGGCCTCGACGGCCTGGCGGCGGGCACGGTCATGATCGTCATGCTCGTCATGGCGGCGATCGCCTACCGCTCCGGCATGCTCGACCCCGCGGTGTTCGCCGCGGCGCTGGCGGGCTCCTGCATCGGGTTCCTCTGGTTCAACTCCTATCCCGCCGACATCTTCATGGGCGACACGGGTTCGCTCGCCCTCGGCATGGCGCTCGGGTGCTTGGCGGTGCTCACCAAATCCGAGTTCATCGTGCTCATCATCGGCGGCCTGTTCGTCGTCGAGGCGTTGTCGGTCATGCTGCAGGTGTTCTACTTCAAGCGCACGGGCAAGCGCCTGTTCCTCATGGCGCCCCTGCACCACCACTTCGAGAAGAAGGGCTGGAAGGAGACGCGGGTCGTCGTGCGCTTCTGGATCATCTCGGGCGTGCTGTCGGCGATCGGCTTTTTCATCTACTTCGCCGAGTCCCTGATGGCGGTGAGCTAGCATGCGCGCGGAGGAGACGGGTTCGTCGGTCCGCCGCGGGGCGGACGCCCTCGGCAACGTCCTCGTGCTCGGCCTGGGCAAAAGCGCCGCCGCGGTGGCCGACTACTGCCTCGGGCTTCTGGGCGGCCGCGTGAGCGGCCTGTTCGTTGCCGCGGGAGCGCGCACGGAGGCCTCCGAGGAGGCGGCGGCGCGCATCGCCGCGCGAGGAGCCGTCGTCGCGTTCGGCGATGACGGCGTCGACGCGCTTTCGCGCGAGGTTCCCAGCGGGCGGTTCGACCTGTGCGTCCCCAGCCCGGGCATCGCGCCGTCGACGCCGCTCTATTCCCGCGGCGCGGCGCTTTCGGACGAGATCGCCGGCGAGGTCGAGCTCGCCTGGCGCGAGAGCGCGCCCGCATCGCGCTGGATCGCCATCACCGGCACCAACGGCAAGACCACGGTCACCTCGCTCACGGCGCATCTTCTGCGCGCGGCGGGAATGGACGCCGTCGCGGTCGGCAACATCGGCGACACGTGCCTTGCGGCCGTCGCGGCCGATCCCGCGCGCGTCTTCGTCGCGGAGACCTCGTCCTACCAGCTGGAATCCACCTCGCGGTTCGCGCCCGATGCGGCGGTGCTGCTCAACATCACGCCGGACCACCTGAAATGGCACGGTTCGTTCGAGGCGTACCGCGACGCCAAGTTCAAGGCGCTCGCCAACCTGGATCAGGCGCCCGGCGCCGTCGCGGTGCTCGACGCCACCGACGACGAGGTGCGCGCGAAGATCCGCGCGCTCAAGGCGCAGCCCGCCTGCGAGCGCGGCTTCGCCTACATCCCCGTCGGGACCAAGGCGGGCTATGCCGGCGACATGCGCGCCGCCTGCGGCGCCGACAACGCGGCGTTCGTCGATGCGGACGGCACGCTCGTGGTCGCCGCGGGCGGCGTCGAGCATCGCCTCGCCACGACGTCCGAGCTGAAGATCAAGGGCTCCCACAACGTGGGCAACGCCCTCGCCGCCGCCGCGGCCGCCCTCGCCCTGGGAGCCGGCGACGACGCCGTCGCGCGCGGGCTGCGCTCGTTCGCGCCGCTCGAGCACCGCATCGAGCCGTGCGGCTCCATCCGCGGCGCCGCCTGCTACAACGACTCCAAGGCGACCAACGTCGACGCCTCGCTCAAGGCCATCGCGGCGTTCCCCGAGGCGCGCCCGATCATCCTGCTCGGCGGCGACGACAAGGGCACCGACCTCGCGCCCCTGGTGGAGGCGGCGCACCGCCATGCGCGCGCCGTCGTGTGCTTCGGCGCGGCGGGCCAGCGCTTCGAGGAGGCGTTCCGCACGGCCGCCGACGAGGCGCCCGCCGGCTTCGAGACCCTGCGCGCCTCCAAGCTCGCCGACGCGCTCGACGCCGCCTGCGCCCTGGCGGGCGCGGGGGATGTGATCCTGCTGTCGCCCGCCTGCGCGTCGTTTGACGAGTTCAGCTGCTTCGAGGAGCGCGGAGAGGTCTTCAAGTCCCTCGTCGCCGAGCGCGCCGCGCGCCTCGGGGCGTAGAGGGGGCGCCGTTGTCCTCCCAAGCGTCACATACGTCGCGCCAGGTGCCGGCATCCGTCATGATGCCGCGTCTGCTGCTGATCCTGTCGGTGCTCGCCCTCACCGTCATCGGCTGCGTGATGATCTACTCCGCATCGATCGCCGAGGCGGCGAGCGCCGTGCTCACCGCGACGGAGGAAAACCCCGCCGGCGACAGCGGCAACGCGCTCACCTACCTCACCGACCAGCTGCTGTTCGTCGCGCTGGGCGTCGCGGCGGCAGCGGTGCTGTGGAAGTTCCTGCCGTGCTCGATCTGGCGCGGGCCGATGCTGTGGATCGTGTGGGGCATCGCCATGGCGCTTCTGGTGCTCACCGCCGTCATGGGCATCGCCGCCCTCGGCGCGACCCGCTGGCTCACGCTGGGCCCCATCAGCCTCCAGCCCTCCGAGTTCGCCAAGATCGCCTTGGTGCTGGTGGCGGCGCGCCTGTTCAGCGACTACCGCGACGGCACGTCCTCGGTCAGGGACATGCTCGTGCGCGCGTTCGTCCTCATCGTCATCCCGGTCGCGATCATCTTCACCACCCAGTCCGACCTGGGCACCACCGTCATCATCGCCGTGGGCATCCTGGCGGTCATGTGGATGGGGGAGGCGCCGCTCAAGCTCATCGGCGGCATCTGCGTCCTCGGCCTGATCTTCGTGGTCGCGGCGACGGTGTTCACCGGCTACCGTTCCGACCGCATGCTGTTCCTCAACCCGTGGAACGACGGCGAGGACGGCCTGGGGAAGGGCTTCCAGCTCATCCACTCCTACTACGCGTTCTCCGAGGGCGGCCTGTTCGGGCTCGGCCTGGGCAACTCGCGCGAGAAGTTCTACCTGCCCGAGGCCGAGACCGACTTCATCTTCGCCGTCATCGGCGAGGAGCTCGGCATGGTCGGCGCGCTCGTGGTCATCGCGCTGTTCCTCGTTTTGCTGTACGCCGGCATGCGCATCGCCAAGGCGGCGGCGGACGATTTCGGCGCCATGGTGGCGGGCAGCTGCACGCTGATGCTCGTGTTCCAGGCGTTTCTCAACATCGGCTGCGTCGTGGGGCTTCTGCCCACGACGGGCAAGCCTTTGCCGTTCGTCTCGTCGGGCGGCTCGTCGCTCATCGCGACGTTCATCATGGTGGGGCTCGTCCTCTCGGTCTCCAAGGAGGCGGGCGGCCCCAGCATCTACGAACGCCGCCGCGCCGACCTGCGCGTCGTGCGCGCGGCCGATCCTTCCCCGTCCGTCGGAAGGAACGGGGAAGCCTACAGGGGGAGGTAGCGCTATGAAGGCGGTTCTTTCCGGCGGCGGCACCGCTGGCCACATCAATCCGGCACTCGCCTTGGCCGAGGAGCTCGGGCGTCGGGGCTGGGAGGTCCTGTTCGCGGGCACGCCCGCAGGCGTCGAGGCCAAGCTCGTCGCGGATGCGGGCATCCCGTTCAAGGGGTTCGCGGCATCCGGGTTCAACCGCAAAAAGCCCCTGTCGCTGATCAAGGGCGTCGCGACCATCCAGAAGAGCACCGGCGCGGCCAAGCGCTGGTTCAAGGAGATCGAGCCCGACGTCGTGGTGGGCTTCGGCGGCTACGTCTGCGTGCCGGTGGGGCGCGCGGCCGAATCGCTGGGCATCCCCGTCGCCGTGCACGAGCAGAACTCGGTCATGGGCATGGCAAACCGCTACCTGGCCCGCCGTGCCGCGGCGATCTGCCTCACCTACGAGCACGCGGCATCGGCGCTCGACGAGGGGGAGCGCGGGCGCGTCGTGCTGACCGGCAACCCGGTGCGCTCCCAGGTGCTGACGGCGACGCGGGAGGCGGGCCGCGCGATGCTCGGCGTGCCCGAGGACGCGCGCATGCTCCTGATCACCGGGGGCAGCCTGGGCGCGCGCCACGTTAACCAGGCCGTCATGGCGCTCAAAGACGAGCTGCTCTCGCGCCCGGATCTGCATATCGTCCACCTGACGGGCCGGCGCGAGTACGAGGCGGTCAAGCGCGACCTCGCGCTCACCGACGAGCAGGCGGCGCGCTGGCAGGTCATCGACTACCAGGACCGCATGGGCGACTGCATGGCGGCGGCGGACGTGATCGTCTCGCGCGCGGGCGCCTCCTCGCTCGCCGAGATCTCCGCGCTCGCGGTGCCGGCGCTGCTCGTGCCGTTCCCCGCGGCCACCGAGGACCATCAGACCATGAACGCCCGCGCCTACGTCGATGCGGGGTGCGCCTACCTGGTGCCCGACGCCGAGGTCGAGGACCCGGTGTTCGCCGAGAAGCTCCTGCGCCTCATCGACGACGCCTCCGAGCGCGAGCGCATGCGCTCCGCCGCACGCGCCCAGAACACCTCGGGCGCCGCTGCCAAATTGGCAGATGCTGTGATTGCCGCGGCAAACGCCCGCTGAGCGGCTATCATAGATCGGATGCGAGAAACCCACACCTAGCGAAAGCGAGTGCACATAATGGAACGCGACCACAACGTGCCCGAGCGCATCCGCTCGGTCCACTTCATCGGCGTCGGCGGCGTCGGCATGAGCGGCATCGCGCGCGTCGCCCACGACCAGGGCATGCGCGTGAGCGGCTCGGACATCAAGGAGAGCCGCTACACCAAGCAGCTGCGCGACGCGGGGGTCGAGATCCACATCGGCCATTCCCCGTCCAACATCTTCGGAACCGGCTCCGACGACGGCCCCGACATCGTCGTGGTCTCCACCGCGATCCTGGACAACAACCCCGAGCTGGCCAGCGCGCGCGAGCGCGGCCTGACCATCTGGCACCGCGCGCAGATGCTGGCGCGCCTGGGCGACGGCCTGGAGACGCTGGCGGTCGCGGGCACCCACGGCAAGACGACCACGTCCTCGATGCTCGCGAGCGTCCTCGACGCGCTCGGCGAGGATCCGACGTTCCTCATCGGCGGTATCGTCCGCGCCTACGGCACCAACGCGCGCTCCGGCACGGGCCGCTACTACGCGGTTGAGGCCGACGAGAGCGACAAGTCGTTCCGATTCCTCTCGCCCAAGGCGGTGCTCGTCACCAACATCGAGGCGGACCACCTCGACCACTACCGCGATCTGGGCGAGATCTACGAGAAGTTCCAGGCGTTCATCGCGTCCGTCCCCGACGACGGCGTCGCGGTGGTGTGCGGCGACGACAAGGCGCTGCTCGACCTGGCGCGGGGGACGGGCCGCCGCGTCGTCTCCTACGGCTTCGATCCCGCCTGCGACGTCGTGATCGAGGGCTACGAGCACAAGGGCGTGGGCAGCGCATACACGCTGCGCCTGCCCGACGGCCGCGCGGTCGCGGGCTCGCTCAAGCAGAACCCCGGCCGCCACAACGTCGCCAACGCCGCCGGCGTGGTGGCGCTGCTCGGCACGCTGGGCTTCGACGCCGAGAAGGTCGCCGCCGCGCTCGCGGGCTTCGCCGGCGTCAAGCGCCGCTTCGACCTCGTCGGCCAGGAGTCGGGCATCACCGTGGTGGACGACTACGCCCACCATCCCACCGAGATCGACGCGACCATCACCGCCGCCTCCCAGCTGGGCTACGGCCGCGTGGTGGTGCTGTTCCAGCCCCACCGCTATTCGCGCGCGCCGCTGTTCACCGAGGTGCTCCACGACGAGTTCGGCGCCGCGTTCGACGCGGCCGACGAGGTCGTCTTCATGGACGTGTACCCGGCGGGCGAGGCGCCCGTGCCCGGCGTGAGCGGCAAGACCTTCCTCGACGTCGTGCTCGAGCACGAGGGGCATCCGTCGACGGCGTACGTGCCGCGCCGCGTGGACGTCGCGCCCCGTCTGGCCGACATGCTGCGCGAGGGAGACCTGGTCATCACCATGGGAGCCGGCGACGTGACCGCCATCGGCCCCCAGCTGCTCGACGAGCTGCGCCGCCGCGCGTCCGCCGAGGGCAGGTAGGCCATGGCCGCGCAGCACGCGTCCGCCCTGGGCGCCCTTCTGGTCGACGACCGCTTCGACGGCGAGGTCTATCCCAACGAGCCCATGGCGCGCCACACCACCTACCGCATCGGCGGCCCCGCGCGCTACCTGGTACGCGTGGACTCCGTGGGCGCGCTGCGCCATGTGGTCGAGTGCGCCCTCGAGTGCTCCGCCCCCTGGGTCGTCGTCGGGCGCGGCAGCAACCTCCTCGTCGCCGACGAGGGCTGGGACGGCGTCGTGATCACGCTCGGCCGCGATTTCCGCAAGCTGCGCTTCGACGAGGAGCACTCGCGCTTCTTCGTGGGCGCGGGCGTCCCCCTCTCCTCGGTGGTGCAGGAGGCGTTCAAGCGCTCGCTGGCGGGCTTGGAGTTCGCCGTCGGCACGCCGGGGACCATCGGCGGCGCCCTGCGCATGAACGCCGGGTCCCGCGACGAATGGCTGGGCTCGCGCGTGGTCGCGGTGACCACCTACAGCCCCGATCGCGGCATGCGCCGCATCCCCGGATCCGACGTGGCGTGGGGCTACCGCACCAGCTCGTTTTCGCCCGACGAGGTGCTGGTCGAGTGCGAGATCGCGGTGGAGCCGGCCGATCCGTTCTTCATCCGCGGCAAGATGGAGGCCTCCCTCGCGCGCCGCAAGAAGACCCAGCCGCTCGACAAGCCCTCGTGCGGCAGCGTGTTCAAAAACCCCGAGGGCGACTCCGCCGGCCGCCTGATCGAGCAGGTCGGCATGAAGGGCGCGACCGTGGGCGGCGCCCAGGTCTCCGAGGTGCACGCGAACTTCATCGTCAACGTCGGCGGCGCGACCGCCCGCGATGTGATGGAGCTCATCAAGACGATCCAAACGAAGGTGGCCCAGGCTTATGGCATCGAACTTTCGCCGGAAGTCCGCTTCCTCGGATTCGAATAGGCGCGCCTCCTCGCGCCCGGATGCCCCCCGCGCCGGACGCGGCGCCTCCGGACGTGCGCGCGCGCCGCGCGACGGCGCGGGGGACTGGCGCGCCGTCCCCGGCGGCCGCTACTCCCAGCAGCGCCCGCAGCAACAGGGTCGCCCCCTCACGTCGGTGCGCATCGGGGATCTCGACCGCATCGAGCGCCAGGGCCGCGCCCAGCGCCGCTACAACCGCTACCTGATCCGCGTCGGCATCATCGCCGCCGTGCTCGCCGTGCTCGCCATCGGCGCGGCGGTCGTGTACAACTCGAGCCTGTTCACCATCCAGAACGTCCGCGTGACGGGCGTGGAGCACCTCACGTCGGAGGAGATGTCCGCCCTGGCGGCGGTGCCGTCGGGCACCACGCTTCTGCGCGTGGACGCCGGCGCGATCGAAGACCGCCTCAAACAGGACGCCTGGGTGCAGGACGTCCAGGTCAACCGCGTGTTCCCCGACACGCTCGAGCTGGCGGTGACCGAGCGCCAGATCGCGGCGGTGGTCGAGGTGCCCACTTCCGACGCCAAGGCGACGCAGGCGTGGGCGATCGCGTCGGACCACATGTGGCTCATGCCCATCCCCGACCGCGAGTCCGAGGCGGGCCAGCGCACGAGCGCCAAGGTGTACGAGGACGCGGCGGCGGCCCTGGTCATCAGGGACGTGCCGTTCGGCACCAAAGCCCAGGTGGGGACGTATTGCAGCGACGACAGCGTGCTCAACGCGCTCGACATCGTGTCGGGCATGACCACCGAGCTCGCCGGCAGGGTGAAGATCGTCTACGCCGAGGGCGTCGAGGAGACGCGCCTGATCCTGGACAACAACGTCGAGATCGCGTTCGGGTCGGCCGAGAACATCCGCGACAAGGAGCGGGTGTGCCTCGAGATCATGGAGCAGCACCCCGACTCGGTCGCCTACATCAACGTGCGCGACGTCAACAGCCCCACGTACCGCGCTCTGTAGAAAGATTCTGCACTTGCGAAGGAGTGCGCGCCGCTCGTTTGCAATTGCGCCGTCATCGTGTACAATTGATCGGAGTGAGCGCTGCTCACACGCGTTTTTTCAACGCAGCAGACACGAACGCAGCAGGTTGTGGAGGACACCATGCCAAACAATATCGGCTCGGAGCATCTGGCGGTCATCAAAGTCGTCGGAGTGGGCGGCGGCGGAACCAACGCCGTCAACCGTATGGTTGAGGCCGGCGTCAAGGGCGTCGAGTTCATCGCCGTCAACACCGATCGCCAGGCTCTGTTGATGTCGGATGCCGACAAGACGATCCACATCGGCGAGGAGATCACGCGCGGCCTCGGCGCCGGCGCGAACCCCGAGGTGGGCTGCCAGGCGGCGGAGGAGAGCCGCGCGGAGATCCGCGAGGCGCTCGCCGAGGCCGACATGGTCTTCGTCACCGCCGGCGAGGGCGGCGGCACCGGCACGGGCGCTGCTCCCATCATCGCCGAGATCGCGCGCGAGGAGATCGGCGCGCTGACGGTCGGCGTGGTCACCAAGCCCTTCTCGTTCGAGGGCCGTACCCGCCGCAACCAGGCGGAGCAGGGTATCGACCTGCTGTCCCAGAAGGTCGACACGCTCATCGTCATCCCCAACGACCGCCTGCTCGAGATCGTCGACAAGAAGACGAGCATGCTCGACGCGTTCCGCATCGCCGACGACACGTTGCGCCAGGGCATCCAGGGCGTCACCGACCTGATCACCATCCCCGGCCTGATCAACCTCGACTTCGCGGACATCCGCACGGTCATGAAGGACGCCGGCACCGCCATGATGGGCATCGGCATCGCCTCCGGCGAGAACCGCGCCCTCGACGCCGCGCAGCAGGCCACCAACTCCAGCCTGCTGGAGGCCTCCATCGCCGGCGCGTCCCGCGTCCTGTTCTCCATCGCCGGCGGCAGCGACCTCACGCTGTCCGAGGTCGATGCGGCGGCCCGCACGGTCGAGGCGTGCGCCGATGAGAACGCCAACATCATCTACGGCCAGATCATCGACGAGAACATGGGCGACCAGGTGCGCATCACCGTCATCGCCACCGGCTTCAAGGCCCAGGCTCCGCGCCAGTCCTCGATGGACTTCGCCTCCAAGGACCTGTTCGCCTCCACCGAACAGCCCGCCGCCGCGACGACCGTCGCGTCGACGCCGTCGGTATCGTTCTCGACGACGTCGGGCAACAGCCGCTTCGCCGATGAGGACTACATCCCCGACTTCCTGAAGCGCCAGCGCTAGGATAACGGGTTCGTGTCCGAGCGGACGACCATCCCCAAGCCTCATCTCGACGCGCGCCTCCTCGGCGCGCGTCGCATTCCCATGCTCGTCGACGACGGGCTCGCGCACGCCATCGGCGTGCGCGTCGCGTTTACGGGGCGTCCGGGCGGCGTGAGCGCGCCTCCCTATGACGAGCTCAACCTCGGCACGCATGTCGGCGACGACCCCGCCGCCGTCGAGCGCAACCGCGCGGCGGTGCTCGAGGCGCTCGGGGCGCCCGGCGCCGCGCTGCTCGCGTTGAACCAGGTGCATGGCACGCGGGGCGTCCTGGTCGGCTCCTCCGACGCCGCATCGCTGGAGGAGGCCCGCGCGCAAGCCGGCGAGGGGGCTGATTTCGCCGTGGTCGAGGCGCCGGATGTCGCGGCGCTGCTCTGCTTCGCGGATTGCGCTTCGCTGATCGTCGTCTCGCCGACGGGCCGCTTCGCCGTCGTGCACGCCGGCTGGCGCGGAGCCGTCGCCCATATCGCCGGGAAGGCCGCGCGCGCCCTCGCCGCCCGCGACGCCGCAGGGGAGGGGCATGCCGACCCCGCGTCGTACAACGCCTACATCGGCCCCCACATCCGCTCCGAATGCTTCGAATGCGGGGAGGAGGTCGTCGACGCGTTTCTCGAGGAGTTCGGCGCGTGCGCCGTCGCCGATCCTCGTCATGTCGATCTGTCCGCCGCCCTTGCGGCGGATCTCGTGCGTGCGGGGCTGGATCCCGCGCGCATCCTCGATTCGGAGGTGTGCACGAAGTGCCATCCCGACGAGTATTTCTCATACCGCGCCTCGGGCGGCGTGTGCGGCCGCCACGGGGCGATCGCCGTGCGCGCCGTCTAGGGGCGCGCCTCATCGTCCGCCGCGCGCCACCCGCTGCGCGCGGCAAGAAGGGTAGTGAGCACCATGGGAGTTGCCGAGCGTTATCTGAGCGTCCGCGAGGAGCTTGCGGCCGAATGCCGCCGCGTCGGACGCGACCCCGCCGAGGTCACGCTGGTCGCCGT